>TARA_R110000850_G_scaffold164262_11_pt1 | contig 106368 bp, 104 predicted proteins | sample TARA_R110000850 | Tara Oceans TARA_R110000850 (sample SAMEA4397586) | marine metagenome | biome: Polar Biome; feature: [SRF] surface water layer (ENVO:00010504); material: water (ENVO:00002006), including particulate matter (ENVO:01000060) such as... | depth 5 m | reverse complement strand
GAAACTCTCACTTTCAAAGCGGACCAGTTTTCAGGGGGAAGGCCAGGGATATCACAATGTGAATCTCCGTATTGGCACGGAGAGCGACCGCATCCGTCTGATTGGTTACGTGGAAAATCTGTTCAAGGCCGATTACTACACGAATACCTACGAGAAGGCGTTCTATAGCGGTGTGCAGCTGGAACCGTCTGTACGCCGTATCGGTGTCACTGCGTCGTTTAAATTCTTCTGATCAGCAAGATATAGTAGAGCGACTTCCGCCCGGCGTACCCCGCCGGGCGATTTTTTTAGATTCGTAGAGCGAATCAGAAATCGCAGACACTTCAAGGCGTCAATGTACTCACTATACGCGCGGATCATCTGGCGGAGATCAGTCAAGCCTAAAGGCAACGTCTCATGCATGATCATATCCTATGCAGCATTTCTTGCTATGGCATTCGGAATGGCCATCCCCGCGATCGCGGCACCGTTTACCGTCAGTTCGCCCGTCGCAGCAAGGCAGTACAGGATCAGGTTGGCTGCAGAGTTCAAGGATACACCGGGCAAGGACACGTTGATTTTGCCCAAGCTGGAATTGACTGTGCCGGTCGCACCGGGGCTCAGTGTTGCCGTCAAGGGACATGTCCGCACGATCGATGAAGACGGCGCACACTCCCAAACCGGTTTCGGCGATATTGAACTGAAAGCGAAATGGAACTTCCTGAAAGTTGACGAAAGGCGGATCGCGATAGCGATCGAACCCGTTCTGTCACTTCCCTCGGGAGATTACGGCCGGGGGCTTGGCGATAGTCATATCGGCATCACGCTGCCCTTGATCTTGGGTTACGAGGCGGGAGCTTGGGATTTGGGGGGAGAGGTCGGCTACGAGCATGTCTTTGGCAGTACCGATCATAAAGGTTATACTGGGATACTTGCCATGCGTCACTTTACGCCCAGCTTGCGACTGGGCGCAGAGTTCATCCTTGAAACGAGCGAAATTGATTTCGGTCTCGATACGCGGGCAAACGTTGGCTTCAAGCTAAAAATTGGCAAGAACAGCGAGCTGCAGGGACTCGTCGGACGGACTCTTCATACCACTGACGATCAAACCGAAAATGAGTTCAAGATGGCTTACGAAATTAGATGGTAGTGATGATTCCAAGAAATTCGCCCACCGGGTTTTACTGAGAAGTGATCTATCCTGCGCTTGCGTTTCGGACGTTCTGATGGGGGCAAACTGGAATTTCTCCTTGCAGTTTTGCAAACGGGATGCACACACTCAAGGTGTGGTGACTGGAATCGCCGGTTTGCCCTTGGCCGCCTTGATAAGCTTCCGGTCAAAGCTGAGGAAGCTGTTGCAGGTGTTTGAGCCTGCAAGATGCAATGCATCGGCGAAGTCCATACCGGCAGCCGTCCAGTCCAATGCCTCCGCAATCCGTGTGGGCTCCTCGACTGTAATGCCGGGTAAGCCTGCGAGGCCGCGTAAGCCGGTGACGATCCGTTCGGGAGTGAAGCCGTAGCCGCTTCGAAGTACCCATTCGCTCTCGAGCATCACTGTTGTCGTGATAAAGATATCGCCCGCTTCAATCGCGGCGCGTGCAGCTTTCGCCTGCCGCTTGTCGTCGTTGGTCAGAAACCTGACGACCACATTGGTGTCAATCCCGCGCACGCCGCTTCGCCTCGGCTACCATGGCAGTTTCCATGTCCTCGATCGACAGAGCAGCTCCCTTGTGCTTCAGCGAGCCGAATACCTGGTCGATGCTTGATGGCGGGAACACGGGTGCCAGCTTCAGCAGCACGCCCTCGGCCGTACTTTCGACGACCAGCCGGGTGCCGGCAGGCCAGTGCCGCAGGTCACGAACCGCCTTGGGCAGGATGACCTGACCCTTAGTCGAAATAGTAGTGGTGAGCCGTTCCTGAGCTGCAGCCACGGCGAATCTCCTCAAAGTAAGACGCGGGTAAGATAGCGTGTCCCGGCTTTCTGGGCAAGTGTCGCCAGAAAGAAGGCGCGGAGCGTTGCTGAACAGGCGGGGCGATCATACTGCTCGTCTCTGACACGTGCACTTCTGCTCGATCGGCTCCACGCTGCACGTACACACACGTCCAAATGGACAACAGCAATGCGCTGTCGAGAACGCTCGTTGCAAGCCGGCGCTCCGGGCGCCCTCTCTGATGACTTTCCGAGCGATGAGGCTCATTGATATTTCGGCTTGGTCTGCCTGTTCGGGACGAGGGCAGGCAGCCAACTATTCCTGCTGTTTCGAGCGATGGATATCATTGGTGTCTCAAGCAACTGAGAAGGACAATGATGCCCACGTCACGCCGACCGACCGGCTCGCGAGCCATTGATTTTCAACTTCAGCAATGATATTGACCGCTATAGAAGTCGTAAAGCTATTTTGTGGACGATATAACGGTCATTTTGTGTGAAAGAGCATACTCGCACTTATTCTCGCATAACGCGCGAAGCGTTGACCATGATGGGTAGGCTCATTCGCCTCGCACGCAAACAGCGCAAGATGTCAGAGGCTGACCTGTCAGCCCGGGTCGGAATCGCTCGCAGCACGCTGCAATTAATCGAAAAGGGTCATCCCAAGGTAGAAATCGGACTGGTGTTCGAGGCGGCAACACTGGTGGGTCTGCCGCTCTTCGTCGATGAACCTTCAAGGCTTGCTCCCGAGATTTCGCGGGTCAACGACAAACTGGCACTTCTTCCCCGGTCGGTACGGGCCCCGAGGAAGACGGTGAAAGATGACTTCTGACCGGTTTCGCCCTGCTGCGGCGAATGGCACTGCTTACGTTCCGATCCCGGCAGCCACCGAAGCCTTCGTGTGGATATGGCTGCCGGATACGCTTGAGCCCGTGGTTGCGGGTCGGATCGCGCTGGAGGACGGTCTCTATGTCTTCAACTATGGTCGTTCCTATCTGGAACGCACCGACGCGTTACCGATCTATTTACCCGAATTGCCCCTCCAGCGCGGCAGGGTCATTCCCGAAGCCCCGCTCGATATGGCCGGGTGCCTGCGAGACGGCGCGCCCGATGCGTGGGGCCGCCGGGTCATCATCAATCGGCTGACGGGCCTGGGCGGCGAAGCGGCGCGCAATGTCGAGTTCGATGAACTGACATTCATGCTGAACTCGGGATCGGACCGTATCGGCGCTCTCGATTTCCAGACGTCAGCGGAATGGTATCAGCCCCGCGAGCACGACAACGCGACGCTTGAAGAGCTGTTGGAAGCGGCCGAACGGGTCGAGCGGGGCGAGCCGGTTCCGCCAGCACTCGACAAGGCGCTATTCCATGGCAGTTCCATCGGCGGTGCACGTCCCAAGGCTTTGATACAGGACGGCAAGGACAAGTTTATCGCCAAGTTCTCGGCAACCAACGACACCATGGCTATCGTGAAGGCTGAGTTTGTTGCGATGCGCCTGGCAGCCGAGGTGGGACTGAACGTCGCGTCCGTTCGATTGGCGAAGGCCAATGGCAAGGATGTCCTTCTGGTGCGCCGATTCGATCGGGAATGGAGCGGGAAGGGGTGGACACGCCGGGCGATGGTCTCCGCCCTGACGATGTTGAGGCTTGGCGAAATGCAGGCCCGCTATGCAAGCTACGTCGATCTCGCCGAGATGGTGCGCGCGCGCTTTACCAATCCGCAGGAAACACTGCGTGAACTGTTCGGCCGGCTGGTCTTTAATGTGCTGACGGGCAACACTGACGATCATGCGCGCAACCATGCGGCGTTTTGGGACGGTGCACATCTCACGCTCACGAAGGCATACGACATATGCCCGCAACCGCGTAGCGGTCGTGAGGCCAATCAGGCGATGCTTGTCAATGGGGAGGACAGGCGCAGCCTTCTCGAAAGCTGCCGCCTTTCGGCGTCGAACTTTCTGCTGAGCGATCGCGATGCCCGTCATCTGATCAAGGGCCAGGTCGGGGTGATCAAGCAGCTATGGAGCGCGATTTGCGATGAAGCCGAATTGAGTGAGGTCGATCGGGGATACCTGTGGCGCCGCCAGTTCCTCAACGATTATGCCTTCGAAGGGTATGTCGACGGAACGCTGCCACTTTGAGCCGAAAGGTGCCGGAAACTCGCTACGTCCCAGCGCCGTTGATTACCGCGTTGAGTAGCCCCTAGTTTTCTAGACGCCTTCCGTTTTCACAAACTGCTGTCGTTCGAACTCGACGGCCGACAGCATCGCGTTCCTGACTTGCTTACGCACCGGGTTATAGAACATCTCGATGTAATCGAACACGTCCTGCCGGGCTTCCTCGCGTGTTTTGTAGGTTCGGCGCCGGATGCGCTCGCGCTTGAGCGACGAGAAGAAGCTCTCCGCGTCGGGATTGTCGTGGCAGTTTCCGCGTCGGCTCATCAAGTGCTCAAGATTGTGAGCACGGATGAACGCAGCCCAGTCGATGCTGGTGAACATGGCAGGCATGGGTATGGATCACGAGATTTGACCGCCGTCGCAAGGCGCCGGAGTGGCATTGCTCGCCGGATGTCGGACTCAAAATACGAGATAAGATTTTGAAGATAAACAAGAAAAATTGTAAGGACTTCCATGTGCCCCCCCCCGTGGTCCCCGAAAAATTTGTCAACCCCGGACTCGACCCCATGGTATATGACGAGCGGACCGGATCGTTTGGCGGATGAAGCATTGAAACTGAGAAAATCGATTCGGACGATTTCTATGTCGAAAATGCGCGAAGCAGAAATCGACGGCATCGCAATGCCTGTCCATTCAGGGCCCCAATCAGATGATTGGTCGCTGCGTTGCACCGGAACCTTCCCATAAGATTGTCGATGAAGCTGCATTGCGGACGATTAGTCGATCATATTCAACCTGTCATTTTGGACCTGAGAGCGGGTCGGTGCTTCCACGAGCCTACTTTGCATGTTCACGAACAGGCCTCGAACACATTTCTCAGGACCGCTTTCTGGGCAGATGCGTCAGAAGTAAATGCTCAGCTCAGCCGAGCTCCTGCTAATCGTCATCCTCATCTTGCCAATCACTTCTTATCGGTTCAGATGTTATTCGGGAAACGGCACGATCAAGAACATTATCCAGAATTTCGCGTTCGTGCGTATCGAGAGCGCCGAGGACATTATCCTCAAAGCCGACGACAACGGGAACCAACTGACGGTAGACAGCCCACCCGTCGTCAGTGAGGTTAAGGCAACTGCGCCGGCGGTCGGCCGGGTCGGTTTTCTGTACGAGACGATTCTGTCCGATCAGGCTTCGTACGGCACGGCTGATCGCCATCTGTGAATAGCCTGATATTTCACTGACTTGGGTGGCGGAAACATCCGGGTGACTTGCAATGACAAGCAGGACCCGCCACTCACGTCGCGACAGGCTCAAACTCTGGGTCAGCGTATTTTGCTGATATGCCTGTCCGACATAGTTGATGATCCTGATCATACGGAACAGCGTGGAGCGTTCCACACTGAATGGGTGACTGCGCCAGTCCCTGTTTTCCTGGATTTTCGTCATGACCATCATCTTCCTTCACGCGGGATCGCACCTCGCATGGCGTTTCGAGAAAAACAACACATTGCCCGTCAAAGCCAGTCTTGACACGAGAAAATTCATAACATATGTGACTAATTAATAACAAACGTTACTATTTTCAACGATTGAAGCGTGGGTCAACGGGGAGAGATCTGATGAAAAATATAAAGCTGCTGCCTGCATTTTTTGCTGCTGTGTCCGGACTTGCCGTAGCTGCTGCGACGGCGGGCTCCGCCACGGCTGCCGAAACCCAAGTTGAGCTGGAAGAAATCGTTGTCACGGCGCAAAAGCGGGCCGAGGGGCTTCAGGAGACGCCCATTTCCGTTGCTGCATTCAGCGCGGATGCGCTCGACCGAGGTCTGTTCGTAGACGTCTCCGACGTGGGACGGATGACGCCTAACGTCTCGTTCTCGTCGGGAGAGGGCGGCGGGAAATCCACCTCCAATATTTTCATTCGCGGTATCGGTCAGCTCGATTTTCTGATCTCTTCGGATCCAGGCGTCGGGATTTATCTCGATGGGGTTTACCTTGCGCGGACGGTCGGGTCGCTGTTGGACACGCTCGATTTCGAACGTATTGAGGTTTTGCGCGGTCCCCAGGGTACCTTGTACGGCAAGAATACGATGGGCGGTGCCATCAATCTTGTTTCGCGGTTGCCAAACGGCGATTTTGGGGGCTCGATCGAGCTGACTGCAGGTCGCTTTCATCGAATGGATGTCAAGGGATCCGTACAGTTTCCTCTAGGCGATGCAGTATCCGTTCGTATGTCGGGTATGCTTCGGGATCGCGATGGATACGGGCGCCGTCTTCTCGACGGCGAGGAGATGGGTAACGACAATGTGTCTGCGGGCAGGGTCGTCGTGCGCTATCAGCCGAGCGATGACCTGGATATCGTTCTGTCGGGTGATTTGACGCATCGTCGGGAAGCCGGCCTTGTAATGACGATGAGCGGTGCAAATTCGGATGCGACGCTTGTGCGTCTATTCAATCAACTCGTAGCCGGTCCGGTTTATGGGACCCAGTTCGATAACCGCTGGAAGACGGATAGTCCGTTCACGACAAATGGCACCGGCCCGAACTTCAATAATCTGGATACATGGGGTCTTTCGGCCACGGCAGAATGGCAAGTTTCAGATGCCATCACGTTCAAATCGCTCTCAGCCTATCGGGATATGGAGAACAGCTTTACCCGCGACGGCGACAATTCGCCGTTGCCCATGGTCGAAGGTGTACGCGGTGTCGATCAATATCAGGTATCGCAAGAGTTTCAGCTGACCGGCGACTCTCTGGAAGGACGCCTGAAATGGATCGCTGGAGCATATTATTTTCGTGAAAAGGCGAGTTCCTATCTCGAGGCGACGGCATTCGGCGGCTTGTGGGAAGCGATGGAGGCGTTGCCCGGGCCTCTCCCGGGCCTGCCGTTCGGTGGTGCTGGAAATCCTGCCAATCTCGACGTCTCGTTCCGGATCGACGACCGCCTGAAAACGGATAGCTACGCTGCGTTCGGGCAGCTCACCTATGCGCTTGGCGATCAGGTGAACGTGACGACGGGGTTGCGCTATACGCACGATAAGAAAATCTACTCCATAGAGCAGTATCGCCCTGCAAGCGGCCGCATTGTGATTCCGCTGACTACGCGCCGGGACAGCTGGAACAACCTTTCACCCAAGTTGACGATTGACTATACGCCGGCCGAAGACCTGATGGTCTATGCTTCCATTTCACGCGGGTTCCGTTCCGGTGGATTCAATGGACGCGGTGGAACGTCCGGGGGTGTCTTGCCATATGATCCGGAGAAAATGACTGCGTACGAGGTCGGCCTGAAATCCCAGTGGCTTGAGAATCGTCTTCGCTTCAATGCGGCTGCCTTTTACTATGACTATTCGGATATTCTGCTGACATCCTCCACTGCGGACGCTCAGGGCAATCAGGTCGTGATCACCGACAATGTCGGTAAGGCACGTGTTCAGGGCTTTGAAGCCGAATTGACGGCAGTTCCTTTCCGGAACTTCGAAATCGTCGCGGGGGCAGGCTTTACGGACGCGAAATTCACGGATGTTGCTGCAACCGCACGGGAAGTAACGGAAGACAGCAGGTTCGTCGCCGTACCCAAATGGATGCTGAACCTGACAGCGCGTTATACTGTTCCGATGGAGTCGGGTGCCGCCCTGAGCGCCGAGGCCAGCGTGAATTACAAGAGCAGGCTCTATCAGGACGTCCTCAACTCACCAGAGCTCGTTCAGGACGGTTATGCATTGGTCAACGCGCGGTTGGCTTGGGACAGCGCGGACGAAAACTGGACGCTCGCCCTGTTCGCGACGAATCTCACGAACAAGAAGTATATCAACCGGGGGAGTTCGTTCCTGGCGTCGCTGGGGACATCCGAGGCCTATTATGGCCGCCCGCGAGAATGGGGCGTGTCGGTCAAGGCCCGCTTCTGAAAATGCGTGACATGCACATCATCGATTACCTGGACAGGGGAGTGCAGAGCGCTCCCCACCGCCCTTGCCTCGTCGATGACGTGTGCATCCTGAATTATGTGGACGTGGTGCGCATGACCTGGCGTGTAGCGAACGCCTTGCGCAACTATGGCTTTTCGGCAGCAAGCCGTATCGCCGTCCTCAGCCCGAACCGCGCGCATGCTTTCGCGTGCATTCTGGGCATTTTTCGGAATAGCAGTGTTTGGGTACCCTTGAATGCCGCGAATTCAGCCGAAGAGAACGGCAAGTTCCTATCGAAGACACAGGCTGAAGTGCTTTTTCTTCACCCGGAATTTCTAGACAAGTTGCCCGATCTCAGGGCGGCGGGGGCGTGCCTGAAACTGATCGTTCTTCTGGGTGATGAAGCACCGGAAGGGCTGGTCGATCTTTCGGGCTTCCTGGCAAAGGGCAGCGATACCCCATCATTTCCGGTCATCGCTGACCCCGATGACCTTGTGACGCTATATTCGACCGGCGGTACGACAGGCGAACCGAAAGCCGTGATGTTCACGAACCGTATGTGGGCGACCATGATCGCAACACATCGGCTTGTGTTCCCGGTGGACGAACCGCCCGTACACCTTGTCGTTGCACCTATGACGCACGGTGCGGGCGGGATCGCCATGTGTCTGCTTTCCCAAGGTGGAACGCAGGTGTTCATGGATCACTTCGATGTCGGCGCCCTGCCGGAAATGGTCGAAAAACATGGTGTCACGCACCTTTTTCTGCCGCCGACCGCCATATACAAACTTCTGGACTCGCACGGCTTGAGTGCAGAGCGATTCAGATCACTGACGCACTTCTTCTATGCCGCTGCGCCCATGTCCGTCGACAGGTTGCGAGAAGCGATCGATCTGTTCGGACCAGTCATGGTCCAGACCTATGGTCAGACCGAATGTCCTCTCGTCTGCACTGTGCTAAGTCAGGATGACCATGTGAAGGCGCTCGCCTCCGCGCCGGATGTATTGAAGAGTTGTGGCAAACCCACGCCTCTCGTCACCGTCGCTATCATGGATTCTAGCGGCAATGTGGTCGAACCAGGCGTGGCCGGTGAGATCGTCGTCAAGGGTGACCTTGTGACGCCGGGCTATCTTGATGATCCGGTGCAGACGGAAGCCATCCGTAGGGCCGGATGGCACCGGACGGGTGATGTCGGCTATTTCGATAAAGACGGCTATCTCTATATCGTCGACCGCCTGAAAGACATGATCATCTCCGGTGGATTCAACGTGTATCCGGCGGAAGTCGAGAAAGTGCTCCTGGCTCATCCCTCGGTTGCAGACTGTGTCGTGGTCGGGGTGCCCCATCCACTGTGGGGTGAAGCCGTCAAGGCCGTTATCGAACTCAGGCCTGGACAGGTTTATGACGCTGCCGCCGTTATGGAATTTTGCAAGGGCCATCTCGGTTCGGTGAAGGCGCCCAAATCGGTGGAATGCTGGGCTGAACTTCCGCGAAGTGCCGTAGGCAAGACGCTCCGCCGCAAAGTGAGGGATGTCTTCTGGGCTGACGCAGGTCGCTCCATTTGATCAATGATTTCGGCTCAGGGAAAGTGGCTTCATGGTATCGCGATTTTCGGGAAGAGTGGTAATGGTTGTCGGAGCCGGGTCGACCGGCCCAGGGTGGAGTAACGGCAAGGCCGCTGCGATCCAATTCGCGCGCGAAGGTGCCAGCGTTTTCTGTGTGGATGTGAACGGCGAAGCCGCAGAGGAAACCGTACATATCATTCGCGAGGAGGGCTATTCTGCAGAAGCCTTCACCGCCGATGCGGGTAATGCGGAGGACGTCGAGGCAACCGTGGCGGCCTGTGTTTCCCGTATGGGCGGCATTCATGTCTTGCACCACAATGTAGGGATCGCGGCCCTGGGAGGGCCCGTTCAGCAATCGTTGCAGGATTGGGAACGGGTCATGTCGGTCAATCTCACCTCCCTGTTCCTGCTTTGCAAGCACGCTCTTCCGATCATGGAAAAGCAGGGAAAAGGTGTGATTACGGCTGTCGGTTCGCTGGCAGCGAACTGCTGGTCGGGAACATCCTACGTATCCTACAGCGCCTCGAAAGCCGGTATGATCGCACTCATTCGTTCCGTTGCTCTTGAATATGCGTCCAAGGGGATCAGGGCGAACACGATCCTTCCCGGCTACATGGATACGCCCACCATCTATGCGTCGCTCGCCGACAAAGCCAATATCGAGCGGGCAGATTTCCGCAATCGTAGAAACGCGATCTGCCCCACCGGGCGAATGGGCGATGCCTGGGATGTCGCTCGGGCAGCCGCATTCCTCGCATCAGATGATGCGCATTATATCACCGGGACGAGCCTTACGGTCGATGGGGGGCTTTCCCAGAGTATTCCGGTATGACAGATACCTCTGACGCGGGAATCGGCCTGCCTATGGTGTGGCCCGGCATAATCTCCGTTGACGGTGATATCATGGCGTTGGCGGGGTCGCACTGTCCGGCGTGCGGACGTTTCGACTTTCCCGCAGACAATCTCTGCCGGGATTGCGATACACTCACGAACAACACATCGCTGGGGCATACTGGGCGCATTTTTAGTGTGACGACCATCAGAACGAAGGCCCCGTTTGGTTTGCCGACGCCGTATTCGGTGGCCTTTGTAGATCTCGATGATGTGCCTTTGAGACTCTTTGCATTGATGGACCCGGACGCCGCGGAGGCATTTATCGGGATGCCGGTATGTCTGTCGGTCAAGCCGCTTGGAATAAATAGTCAGGGCGAGAATTGTCTGCGCCCGGTCTTTGGCACCTTGGACCGAGCAGGATAGATCGTATGAGCTACATCATAGGCGCTGCCCAGACTGCTTTCGGGCGCTTTCCTGAAAGCGGTCTTGTCGATATGGGAGTTGAAGTCCTGCGCGCGGCATTGGCGGACGCGGGCATCGACAAACATGCCATTGATGGTGTCGTGGTGGCCAACGCCTTCGGTGCCATGCTGTTCGGCGAAACGACGATCGGGCAATCTATTACGCACCGCGCTGGACTTCGGCAGGTACCGGTTTTCAACGTGGAAAATGCCTGCACGTCCGGGTCTTCTGCAGTCCATGTCGGCGATATGGCGATCGCAGCGGGACAATGCGACGTCGTCCTTGTAATCGGCGTTGAAAAAATGTGTGTCCCTCAAATGGGGCTGATCAACTCGGGCTTTCAGGATCTCGATACGATGCTGGGCCTTGTCGCCCCGGCAAGCTTCGCGCTGCGCGCCAAGAGGCACATGCATGAGTTCGGAACGACGGACAGGCAACTGGCGGCCGTCGCGGTCAAGAACAGAAAGCACGCCGCGCTCAATCCGCTTGCAATGTTTCGAAAGACCGAGAGCATCGAGAGCGTTCTAGCGGCGTCCATGATTGTCGACCCCCTGACAAGACCGCAATGTTCACCTGTGGCGGACGGTGCGGCGGCACTCATCTTGTCGCGCGGCCCGAAGGTAGGGAATTCCGGTCGTGGACGACATGTCAGGCTCGCAGCGAGCACGCTGGGCTCCGGCAGTCATGAACGTCCGCCAGCGCTGTCGACTTGGGCGACGGACAGGGACGTTGCGGCAAAGACTTATGAGCGGGCCGGTATCGGTCCGGAAGACATCGATGTGCTAGAATGTCACGATGCTTTTTCAATAGCAGAAATCCTGCATATCGAGGCATTGGGGCTTTGTCCGATCGGAGAAGGCGGGCGCTTGACTGAAAGCGGCGAGACAGCGCTCGGTGGGCGTATCCCCGTTAACGTGTCTGGCGGCCTTCTCAGTCGCGGCCATCCCATTGCGGCCACGGCCGTCGCGCAATTCGTGGAACTCACGCGGCAATTGCGCGGTGAAGCGGGAGCGCGCCAGGTGCCTGGTGCAAGCGTCGGTCTCGCGCATTGCATGGGCGGTGATATAGCAGGTGATACGAAATCCTGCACGGTCGCCGTGCTGACTGCCTGAACGGCTTGGGAGAGCAGAATATGTCCAGGTCGGATGGTTCGGACGAAAGCACGGCGTCGGGAGAGCCCATACCTGGCAGCTGGCGCTCGGTCGTTTTGCTGACGTTCGCATCCATCCTGTCGTTCATGGACAGGTCCATCCTCAATCTCCTGGTCGAACCGATCAAGCGTGATTTTCTGCTCAGCGATACGCAGATCGGGTTGCTGGTCGGCATCGCGTTCGCTCTTGTTTATGTTGTCGCGGGTTTACCGTTCGGTTGGCTGGCAGACCGGATCAGCAGGCGCTGGATCCTGTTTTCGGGAGTCATGCTCTGGAGCGTTGCAACCGTCGGCTGCGGCCTGGCCCGAAACTTCTGGCAGCTGTTTTCTGCACGGGCAGGGGTTGGAATTGGCGAGGCAACGCTCACGCCCTGCGCGCACTCTCTGATCAGTGACCTTTTCCCTCGCCGAAGTCTGGCGCGGGCGTTGGCGGTCTATGCAACGGGAAGTAACATAGGTGCAGGCTTGGCCCTGCTGATCGGCGGGCATGTCGTGGTCGCCGTGTCCGCCATGCCGCCGATCGAAATACCATTCATCGGTATAATCAGACCATGGCAGGCCGCATTCGTGACGGTCGGTATGCCGGGTATGCTTCTGGCGCTCCTGATGCTGACGTTGCGGGAGCGGCGCCGGTTGCCCGCGCCTTTGGTACAACGGGACGTTGGGACGCCGGCGACAATGCCGGAAGAATCCTTCATCAGCTTGCTTCGTGTCCAGCGGCGTTTCTATGTACCGCTCCTCGCCTCTTTCGCGTTGATTGCATCCATGAGTTACGGCATGGCAACCTGGATTCCCAGCTTGCTCGTGCGCCGTTTTGATTGGACCTTGGATGAAGTCGGTTTCGCTTATGGAATGATCATATTGATTGGAGGAACAAGCGGCACGCTTCTTGGCGGTGTGCTTGCTGATGCCCTGAAAGCGAGAAAATGCGCCGACGCGTGCTTGCGCGTTTCGTTTATTGCGATGATCGTTGCACTTCCCTGTGCCCTTGTCGCGCCGATCGCCCCATCAGGCGGATGGACATTGTTTTTCGTTGCCCCGTACTGGTTTCTGGCGGCCATGCCGATCGCATTGTTCCCCGCGGCCCTTCAGGAGGTGACGCCTTCGGCATTTCGGGCGCGTATTGCCGCGCTCAGCGTATTCTGCGTCAACCTGCTTGGCCTGAGTGCGGGGCCGATGATCGTTGCGCTCCTGACTGATTATCTGTTCGCAGCCGAAGGCAAGCTGAATATGTCGCTTCTGGTCATGGCGTCAGTATGTATGCCGCTAGCGTTGCTGGGAGCCTGGTTCGCAGGCCGCGCCTTTGTCGCCCCTACGGAGGTTGGAAAAAGCTAGTCGATAGTTCCAACCTTCGAAAACTCCTCTCGAATTTCAGTGCTCGCCTGGCCAAGACATGCCCCGCGATGTGGCGGCCGCAGCGGGAAGCTCGATCCTCACCCAAACAGAGGCGATGACGCTTCGGCTGTTTCTTCGGCGCCTTTCATCGCTCCCGAGCCGGCATATTCAGTTCACAGCCACTTTGTTCGATGGGTAGAAGCGGAACAAAATGTCGGCCACCAGCACTGGCTTTTCCACGGTATCGCTTTCCATCTCACAGCCCATCAGCAACTGGACGCCGCCTGTCACCTCGGTCACGTCTTTCAACGTCATGTGCAACCGGATCTTCGAATCGACCAGAACTGCCGCGGGAAATCTCGCTTTTTCGATGCCGTAGTTCAGACCCATACCGATATCTTCAAGCGTGTAGATATCGCGCAGCAACGGGATAAGCATCGAAAGAGTCCAGTATCCATGTGCGATGGTGCGGCCGAATGGGCAATCCTTTGCCTTTTCGGAGTCCACGTGAATCCAGTTCCAGTCCTTGGTGGCATCGGCGAACATGTTGATCTGTTCCTGCGTGACTTCATGCCACTGGCTCGATCCGATGCGCTGTCCGCGATATGCCTTGATTCCTTCAATGCCCTTGAATGTAACGGTCATAGCATCCTGCTCTTTCTGCTTTGATGATTGGCCCATTCCTTGCCGAGCTGTTCCTGCAACAGCTTACGGTCGACTTTGCCATTGGCCAGGAACGGAATGTTGTCGCGGGTCGAGATGTACTTGGGCGCCTTGTAGCCGGGCAGATGCCGCCTCACATGCGTCTGGATATCGTCAACCGATAAGCTGCGCCCGCTGACGAACGAAGCGGCGGCGACCACCACTTCGCCAAACTCGTCGTCCCTGATACCGGCGACGATTGCGAAGGCGATGGCTTCGTGACTTTCGATCGCTGCTTCCACCTCATAAGGTGAAATATTATAGCCGCCGGACCGGATTAGCTCCTTCTTTCGCCCGACGATGGACAGGTCGCCCCCATCAAATGCGCCGAGGTCGCCCGTTCGGAACCAGCCATCCGGGGTAAACGATGCCGCTGTCGCATCGGGCCGGTGCCAATATCCCTTGATGACCTGTGGTCCGCGGATCAGGATCTCGCCAACGATGTGTCCGTCCATTTCAGTCGGCTCGTCAAGACGCACCTCAAGGCTTGGCAATGGTTTGCCAACGATGTGCAGCAGTTTGTCGGGCGCGGTCTCATTGCAGGAAAAAGTGATGCCGCCGGCGGCTTCGGTCATGCCGTAAGAGACGCCCAGCCGTCTTGCCTTGCGGCGGATAGCTGCAAAGGCGTCCTTTGAAAGTGGTCCGGGCCACCAGACGTAATCGAGGCTGGACAGGTCAAAATCGTCCATCCGTCCCGATGCGGCAAGTCGTTGCAGCATGGTCGGGATGGGTGCCCACAGCGTGATCCGCTTGCCTTCTATCGTGGTGAGGACCTCTTCAACGTCAAAGCGTTCCAGTTGCACGCTGGTGCCGCCCGATAGCAGGACCATGACGACTTCATTGGCAAGGAAGGCGACATGATCGATCGGCAAGAGAGACAGTGACCTGACATTGTCGATGTTGATACGCGAAAGAGCATTTGTCACGGATGTCAAAATGCCCAGATTTGTAATAGCCGCGCCCTTGGGTTTGCCAGTGGAGCCGGACGTGTAGATGAGCGCGAGGGGCGATTCCGGCTGGCCGTTGTTCACGGCTTCCACATCATGCCCTTCGGCCAGAAAAGCTTCGAACTCAGTTGCGATCTCTCTGGCCTTGTCAAAGCTTAGCCGCACTATTGTTTGAGATCTATTGCCAGGTAGCAGGGGCTGGATTTCATCACCGCAGGAGCGTTGTCCCATATCGCGAGGACAGAAGATGACGACCGGAGCGGAATCGGTCAGCACGTGCTTCAGCTCATCGTCCTGCAACCTCAAACCAAGCCCCGCGAAGATCGCCCCCAGCCTTGAACATGCCAGGAGGACGGCTATCACCTCGGGCCGGGGTGGAGACATGAAAGCAACCCGGTCCCCCGGTCGTACCCCCTTGTTCACTAGTGCGGCCGCGCATTGATCCGCCAGTTCGACCAGGCGTGCATAGGAGATGTTGTGGCCATTTGAATCGAGCGCGCAATGTGCGGGCTTCTGTCGCGCGATGGCACTGATCCGATTGTAAAGTGTGTCTTCTACGATGCAGTCAACCATGCCAGTATCACTTTGCTTCAGTAGATTGTGGCGCCGGGGTAGCGCCCGTGCGAAACACCCGCGGCGCCTTGGGTCAGCCAGCGTCCAGCACTGCCGAACCAGCGCGCAAGCTGTGCCATCAGCCAGCGTTTGGCTTGTGCGCTGAGAGATGATGGAGCCAGCCTTTCCAGTGCGGTCGCTGCAATGCTCCGGTTGAACAGTGCAGCGTCTCGCCGTTCACGGGCAAAATGGTCGATACAGGCAATCGCGCTCTGGCGACTGCCGGATTCGAGGGCGCTGCGGATAGCGCTGGCTGCCACAGCTGCATCCATGATGCCCGAATTCAGGCCGCGCCCGCCAAAGGGGGCGAACAGATGAGCGGCCTCGCCGACAAGCAGAACCCTGCGTTTGGTATCTGAGAAATCACGGGCGACGAGCTGGCGGAAGCGGTAGACGGAAACCCATGAGATTTTGATATCGCTCAACCTTGTGTCGAACTGCGCCATCCATTCCCGGCATCCCTTTTCCGAAGCGAGCTGTTCAACGTCGTCGTTAGGTTCGCATTGAAGATCGAAACGCCAGCCTTCCTTAAAAGGAACGATCATGACGTTGCGGCCAGCCAAATTCTTGTGCTGATAATGGAAATAAAGCTTCAGCGGCCACGATTTCAGCGTCGGCGACGTCACATCTGCGATAACATAGGCGGTGTTGGAACTGTTGCCTTCCAGCGGAATATCCAGGCATTGCCGGGCTGTCGATCGCGCGCCATCGGCCGCTACCACATAGGGTGCGATTATCGTCTTACCATTTTCGGTTATGATCTTTACGTACTCATCATGTGCATCAACAGCCTTTAGCGGTGTTGACCACATGAATTTGACGCCATTTTCGATGGCGGCCAGGTAGAGAATTCGCTCTGTTGAAAGTTGAGATAGGCTGGTTCCATAATTCTCATAGTTGGATTTTTTGAAATCCTTTTTGTAAACAATTCGTCCATTGTAGGTGAATTCTGCACCGGTCCAGATATTGCCGGCTTCGCCAACTTTACGGGCAAGGCCGGGAACCATGCGGTCAAGTGTCTGCAGCGGTTCGCGATGGATGAAAATGGCTCGGCTGCCGGGCCTTACCCGGTCTTGGGGTTCGGCCTCTATGATAGTGACCGGAAGCCCCTGAGCGCGCAGCGCAAGCGCAGCTGTCAGCCCGACAGGACCGGCTCCAACTACGATAATGTCGTTTGCCCCTTGCATCTCCAACCCTTTCTGAGTTTGGGGTCATTGTTTCAGCCGCATGACCGATGAGTTGAATTAAGGGTGACACAGGGGCTGGCTCTTCAACAATTGCAGCCAGTCCCAATATGGCGACTGAGCGTCCTGTACTCATTCTGAATTCAGATGGGTTGCATATTGGTAGAAATGATAATTAAGTAATTTCAATTACTTAAAAACAAACTTCCGTTTCAGAAGACAAGGGTTATCGACCTGCAAAGGTATGAGCTTTGTGGCATGTTTGAGTGCTGAGGTTTCCATTCGTTAAGGCAGGACTGTTCGTCGCCAGATCAAGACGCACGGCAATTGTCCGCTTGCTGGTGTTCATGTCACTTTCGCGGCGTGAAGCTTTGATTGCCAAAAAATCACATAACGCGAGGGGAGCTGTTTCGTGAAGTCAAGTGCTTACAAGGCCATGCTAAATGGCGGAATTTGCCTTTCGGTTCTTGTTGCCGGGTCTGCCTTTGCGCAAACGGCTGCGGATACGGCCGGGGACCGACTTGCCGTTGAGGATATTGTTGTAACCGCACAGCGTCGGGTGGAGCGGCTGCAGGATACACCGATTGCTGTTACCGCACTTGATAATTCCGCGCTTGAAGAGCGTGGCCTCACCAATATGCAGGAAGCTCTATCCGGCATCCCAAGTCTAACCTTCAGTACTGGTGACCCAACAGGCGGAAGCACAAGCGCCAATATCTATATTCGTGGCATTGGTCAGAATGATTTCATCATTACAACGGATCCGGGCGTCGGTGTTTATATTGATGGTGTTTTCTATCCGCGCACAACGGGCGGTCTTCTTGACCTGTCAGATATCGCGCGTGTTGAAATTTTGCGCGGGCCGCAGGGCACGCTCTATGGCCGTAATACGATTGGCGGCGCGATCAACATTACGACCGTCGAGCCCGACACTAGTGAGGTGAGCGGTATGGTCGAGGTCGCCTTTGGGCGTTTCGATCATGTGTCGCTTCGGTCCAGCATCAATCTGCCGATCAGCAACAATTTCGCGGTACGTGCATCCGGCGCTTACAAGCGGGCTGACGGTTTTGTTGACCGCGTCATCGCGGGTGACAAGCTGGGTGGTTATGACAGTCTGGTCGGGCGTCTGCGCGGTCTGTGGGAAGCCAGCGACCGGCTGACCGTCGATTTTGCAGTCGATGCTACGCGAACGCGCAATGATTCAAGCCCTACTTACATTACCGAATTCGTACAAACGGGCAATCTGGCACCGCTGTACCTTGCGCCTTTCGTGATGCCGGTGATCGAGCGCCCGTCGAGTGCTGCAGGCTCGGCTGCGGTGGATGATTATATCGCGCGTTATGGGAGGCTGCCGGTTCTGGAGAACAAGGACAATCGTTACGTTTCCCATTCCACCGGGCCGAATGTTAGCAATCTCGATAGTTGGGGCACGTCGATGACGCTGCGTTACGACCTTACTGAGGAGCTGAAGCTGAGCACGATCTCCGGCTATCGTGAAATGGAGGCGCGTTTCGGTTTCGATGCGACCAACAGCCCGTATCAGTATACGCAGTCGCTCAATGATGTGGATAGCAAGAGCTTTACACAGGAAATCCAGATTTCCGGTTCAGTGTTTGAGGACAAGTTGAACTTTGTAACCGGGCTTTACTATTTCTACGAAAAGGCGACGGACAGCAATCAGGTTCGCCTAGCCTCGGGGCTTTATGACAGCCTCGAAAGCCTGCCTGCTGCTGTTGTTCCGCTCGATCCGGCCATTGTTTGCCCGGCACCTTTCCCGGCGCCGTGTCTGGGCGGAGCGGGAAATCCGTTCAACACCGCCTTCGACCTGGATTTTCATGACTTTAACCGCATGATAACAAACAGTTATGCGGCGTTCGGTCAGGCGACGTTCAACCTCAATGACAGCCTCTCGGTCGTCGGTGGTCTGCGCTATACCCGGGACGAGAAAGAATATTACCTTGCGCACCAGCGTATCAATTCGGGTGTCTACAAGGTTGCCCCGACGACGACGGATCGTGCTGACAGCAGTCTGTCACCGAAAGTCGGGATCAACTACAAGATTGATAATCGTAAGCTGTTGTATGTTTCGGCTTCGCGCGGTTTCAAGAGCGGCGGCTTCAATGGTCGCCCCACCACCCTTGCAGAGGTTTCGGCTTTCGGCCCGGAACGGGTTTGGACTTACGAAATGGGGCTGAAATCCGATCTGTTCGATCGGCGGCTTCGTTTGAATACGGCTATGTTCTGGAACGATTACACAGATATCCAGATCAATCAGTTCAGTGCTGACACGTCTGGAAACCTGGTTCTTCTGGTTGAGAACGCCGGCAAGGCGCGGATGCGTGGCTTAGAACTTGAATACACCTTCGTCGCTACCGAAAACCTGACCATTGACGGTGCGCTGTCCTATATCGACGCGGAATACACTCACTTGAATCCGGGTGTGTCGGTGGGGATCAACAACAAGTTGCCGCAGACGCCGACATGGACCGCAAAGACAGGCTTTATCTACAATGTCGGTTTGAGCGATAACTGGTCGCTCGGCCTGCGTGGTGACTGGCGTTACCGTTCTGCAGTGTACAACAACGCAGAAAACACGGCCAGCCTGAAAGCCCCCGGCCTTCACCTGTTCGATGCGCGCGTCATGTTCACTGAAGATGACGCGGGGCTGGAACTGGCAGCCTATGTGAAGAACCTGACCAACAGGCAGTATATCACCGGCGGCTTGCAGGTTCTGGCCAGTTTCGGCCAGGCGGCTGCCACCATGGGCCGTCCTCGTGAATGGGGCGTTTTGATCAAGAAGACCTTCTGATCGGAACTCCTGCTCAATTCGCCGGATGCATGACCTGACGACTGCATCCGGCGGATTGGAATGAGGTGGTATTCGTGTCGTTCAGAAATGTTGTCACAGTTTCCGGCCTCGCGCCACTTTGGCGGAGGTATGATTTTTGGGATCTTTGGTCGGAAATGCGTAATTCATATGTGGGGCCCCCTATGGTAAGGGCTGTTGTCGAGATGGGCCTGAACGGCTGCTCCCATGTGTCCGGCCTGTTTGTACGGATTTATGATAGACGCTGGCCTTGATGGAAATCCGCAGACGAGGTCTCCAACGAGGCGCGCTTAAAAGCGCGATAGATCGCGCGGGTTGATTTCGCTTTAGGCTCGTTAGTTACACATCATTGACTGCCACTGCCACTGCCACTGCCAATTCGGGTATTCGGCTTTTTTCAGGCCGCCAGCTGGTAGGGTCTGTAAGCTTCTTCCCGAGTCAGCACGACCCATGCGATCCGGGCCCGGTGGCGCCGCTTGACCAGCACCGTGGCGCCGTTCTCGTCGACGCCGTGTGCTTGGAACACACTCATCGCCCGGTCCGATCCTATCGTCGTGATCGCCATCGTCATCGTAAACGCTCCTCTTCCTGCTTCGGGTGACCAACAGCTGCATATACCCGCTGACGGTCGGTGCGGGGGCGCCCACATCATCATGGGGAGCCAGCTATGACCGGCTGCACCATTTCGTCGGTGCCGGCATCTGGGACTGCGCGTGATTGGAAGCGACGTTGTGGCCGCAGTCCGATGATCTCGTCGGTGGCGGTGGCTGGGCGTCGGCGACCGCGGGTGGAGAACGACGGGATGTTGACAAGGCATTCTTTGGCGGCGGTGTCGCGGACGTGTTGCCGTGCCGCTTTCCGCAACGGCTCGGCCCTGTCTGGCGGCACTTGTGCGGACTGTGGTGGCGCGACCACACGCCCTGGCATCTGGGAAAATGAAATGGGACCTATCTTGACGGGGTGCCGGGGCGGGGCCGTTGCCACGCGCCGGGTTCACGCCCTAAAATACACAGCTGGCGGTCGATCTGTTGTGTCGCAGGCTGACGTGGAAGTTTGACAGATGTCACGCGTTCGCCTGAGGCCTGTCACGCTTTTGTCCAGTGGTGCGGAAGTGTCCCGGTGTGACGCCTATTTCACGCAGGAAGGCGCGACTGAATCCGGCCTCGGATTGATAGCCAACCAGATGTGCAACCTCGCTGAGTGATGTCGAGCCGCCTTCGATGAGGGTGATGGCGCGATTAATCCTGATGGAGGTGAGGTAGGCCATGGCGGTAACGCCGGTCACACTGCGAAAACTCTCCGCAAAGACAGATCGGCTGCAGCCGACCTCACGGGCAAGAGTTTCAAGCGTCCAGTCTTTCTGGAAATCCTGATGCAGCAGATCCAGCGCTTTTGCAACCTGACGGTTCCCGGTCGATGGATGCCAGAATGCGTCCTCGCCTTGTGCACGCTTCTGCTCCACATTTTCGATCAGTTCGATGGCCAGAATTTCAGTCAGTCTCTTTATAATTCCCGGAGAGGATGGGCGAGAAGTGTTGAGATACTCATTTGAAATGAGTTCAATCAATGAAATCGTCCTGGTGTATCTTTCTCCATCTTTCGGACCTATTATAGAAATGACCGGATATATTCCGGTAAGGGTTGTTTTTGTTGGGATGACACGGCCGATCAATATTTCATTTTTTGATGTCATTCCCGAACGATCTGAAAAATCTCGCTTTTCAGATTGCATATAAAGTTCTTCGACATCGATGATCAGTTTTTCGGGCAGATCCGGTGCGCTTGAGATTGTATATCCGATGCCGGACGACACGCCGACGATGTCTCCTTCCCGGAGCTCCACACAGGGCAGGAATTTGCTGTCGGTCTGAAGCCAGCCCCCCCCTCTTTTAAGAACGAACAGGGCCAGCATCTGATGTGGGGAGACATGGCATCCCCATGGGGGCGTGAGCCGGACGACCTCATAGCCCATGTCATCGAAGTCGATATAGCCGAGCTTGCTCTTCAAACCTCTCCCTCCGGACCCGCTATCAAGAGAGACAGACCCACGATCAGTGACAGTCTCATCTTTCGTCTTATGTTTCTTAAAGCAAGAATAAGCGTCGAGGTTGAACGGGTGTCAAGCCATAATCAATAATGATGTCAGTTTGTCCTTGCGAAACGAGAAGAGAGTGATTTGGAATGTCCGAGGAAGATGGCAATTATATGAGCCCAAAAGAAAAGAGTATGATTGATTTAATAAATCATGACGGCGGCCAGATAATTCCACTGATTTATTCGGATGGCGATATATACAAAAAGGAATTGGATCAGATATTCGGGCGATCATGGCTTTTTCTTGCTCATACTGATCAGATACCTAGCGCCGGTGACTATGTCTCAACCTTCATGGGTGAGGATCCGATCATTGTCGTGCGTCAGCCCGACGGGAGCGTGGCGGCATTTCTGAATCAGTGCCGCCATCGCGGTATGAGGGTTTGCAGAACGGATTGCGGCAAGGCGCGGGCCTTCACCTGCACATATCATGGCTGGGCATATGATATTTCCGGGCGTCTGGTGAATGTACCGCTGGAAAAAGAAGCTTACCACGGTGAAATCGACAAAGAAGCCTGGGGGTTGGTTCGCGTTCCTCGCATTGCGGTTTTCAGGAACCTGGTTTTCGGGTGCTGGGACGAGACGGTCCCAGAGCTCGAAGATTATATCGGTGAAGCTGCATGGTATATGGACATCATGTTCGATCGCTCTGGGGGTGGTAATGAACTGATCTCCGGCGTTCATAAATGGACGATTTCCTGCAACTGGAAACTGGCTGCCGAACAGTTCGCAAGCGATATGTATCATGCGCCCGTTTCTCACCTTTCGGCCGTGCTTGCGAGCATGCCTGAGAATGCGGCGCCTCTGGATGCCGACTGGCCAAAGGAAGGACGGCAGTTCCGGGCGCGTCGTTTCGGTCATGGTTCAGGATTCTTCACCAGCGAACGCGGGTGGGATTTCAACGTCAACACCATGGGGCAGACGATCGTTGATTATCTTGCTGGAAAACATTCTGATGGGGCCGTTCGGCATCTTGGGGAGATGCGAGGGCGGCGGGTTACCGGCCAGCACATGACGATTTTCCCTAACTTTTCCTTCCTTCCGGGAATCAATGTACTGCGGGTCTGGCATCCCAAAGGGCCGGAAGAAATTGAAGTCTGGTCGATGATTCTTGTCGACAAGGATGCGCCGGATGAAGTCAAGCAGGCCTATCGCGATCGTGTGACCCGGATGTTCGGGCCAAGCGGGATATTTGAACAGGACGACGCAGAAAACTGGATCGAGGTTCAGCGCGTACTGAAAGGGCATCGTGCCCGGATATCGCCATTCAATGTGTCCATGGGCAAGGGGCATGCGGCTGAGGATGTCGAATTTCCTGGCATTGTTAGTGGCATGTTCTCCGAAGAGGCGTCGCGCGGATTTTTCCAACACTGGGCCCGCATGATGGATGGGCAGAGTTGGGCCGAGCTGACCCAGCCGCTCGTATGACTTCAGATCTTTCACACGACAGATAAAGCCAAGGGGCGGCAGATGAATTGTTGCGACGAGGATGGACTTGCGCGCAAGGTTGAGCAGTTTCTTTACGAAGAGGCGGCTGTTCTTGACGAACGCAAATTCGAAGAATGGCTGGGCCTGTTTGCAAAGGATGTTCGGTATTTGGTGCCTGTCAGAACGACAAGGGCTGCACGGGATCCGCGATCTGAATTCAGTGGCGACAGGGAATTGGCGCATATTGATGACGATATCAGCGGCCTGACAGCTAGGGTACGCCGTCTGCGCACCGGATTTGCTTGGGCTGAAGATCCGCCATCGAGAACGCGACATTTTGTTTCCAATGTCCGCGTTCGAAAAATTTCCGAAGTTGAGGTTGAGGCTGATTGCAACCTTCTGGTCTATCGCGGCCGATTGGACCGACAGCAGGATATTTTCTGCGGCAAGCGCGTGGATCGCCTGCGGGTTTGTGATCGGCAGCCCGGCCTAGAGATTACGGTGCGGACTGTATATCTGGATCACACGCTGCTTTTTGCAAATGGCATAAGCATTTTTTTCTGAGGTCATAATGACGTATACTACATTATCTTTGCGAAAAAATATCGAAGATGGAAGTATTGTTCGATTTGATACTCAGGATGGTCCCGTAGCGATCTGTAATGTAGGCGGCAATTTCTACACCATATCAGATACATGCACGCATGGTGAATGGGCTTTGTCGCAAGGCTGGTTGGAAGGACACACCATCGAATGTTCGCTCCATATGGCAAAGTTCGACGTGCGCACGGGGGCAGTCCTTTCTCCACCGGCCACATGTCCAGTGAAAAGCTATGCAACGCGCATTTTGGGTGATGAAGTGCAGGTCGATATTCCTGAATCCGCCCATGCTGCGGGGCGTTCATGACGGCCGGGATTGTCATCATTGGTGGCGGTATCGCCAGTCTGGAATGCGCCCGGCATTTGCGTCGAAACGGATATGCAGGCCGTATCACGATCCTTTCTGCCGAGGCCGTACTTCCATATGAGCGACCGGTCTTGTCGAAGGCCGCTCTCGGCAATGGGAAGACGCAGATTCCGCTTCTCACGTCGGAAGACGAACTTCACGCTGCTGATATCCGCTTCTGCCTTCAGCAGAGGGCGGAACAGATTGTCCGGCCCGAACATTATGTGCTGACCGCAGATGGGCGGCGCCATTATTATAATCAGTTGGTCATTGCCACTGGGGCACAGCCCAAACGGCTTGTGACCGCAGGCAGCGATCTGGCCGGCGTATTTTACCTCAGGGAATGGTCGGATGCTGTCGCCTTGCGTGATGCCCTGATCGAAGCGGCATCTGTCGTCGTTATTGGCGGTGGCCTGATCGGTCTTGAAGTCGCATCGGCAATGCTGGAGCACGGCAAGCAGGTGACGGTCGTCGAAGGCACTGCATTCATCATGTCGCGTTCACTGCCTTCTGCACTGAGTTTGTTTGCCCTCAATCGTCTTTCCACGGATGGTGTCGACTTTGCACTCGGCCGGACAGTATGTGGGATTTCAGGTGAGGGCCGCGTGCGCGGGGTCGTTCTGGATAATGGAACAGAACTGCTCACAGATGCGGTGGTTTGTGGAATTGGCGCGGTTCCGAATGACAGCCTGGCATTTTCCGCAGGCCTAAAGACTTCCGATGGGGTTCATACTGACCGTCATGGTCGGACATCCGACGCGAATATTTTTGCAATCGGAGATGCCGCCCATTGGGGGGCATTGGATTCACCAGCTGGAAAACGGTACGAAACTTACAATGATGCCATTTTTCAGGCGCATGTGGTGGCAGCATCCATTTGCGATCAGGTCAGTGACGGGTCAATGCTGTCGACCTTTTGGTCTGATCAGCATGGGCTTCAGATTCAAGGGGCAGGTGATGCCCAAGGTGACACGACCGTCATCCGTCATGCTGGGAATGCTCAGACAATTTCAGCATTGGTTCTGAAGAGCGGGCAGGCAATCGGTGCGTTTGCTATTAACGCTCCGGCAGATTTCTCCGCCCTGAAGCGGTTCGTCGGTCGGCGGATTCAGCCGGCGACAGCGGCATTGATCGCCGACCCGGGAATACAATTGCGATTGCTGCTGTGTGAATTGGAAAGGGTCGCCGCATGACGTGGCTTACAGGCAATGTAGCGCTGGTGACAGGCGGTGCATCAGGCCTTGGGCGTACAATCGCTGAAAGGTTCGTGGAGGAGGGCGCGGAAGTTGTCGTTCTCGACCGTTCACAGGAAAAACTCAATGAACTGAAAAGCAAGCTGGGTACGCAGGTCGCCATCTGTTGCGGTGATGTGCGCAGCTATGCCGATAATCGAAATGCGGTGGATATTGCCGTCAGGCACTTCGGCCGTCTCGACACCTTTATCGGCAATGCGGGGATATGGGATTATCAAACTGCGCTCGCAGATATCGATCCTGAACGTTTCGATGATGCGTTTTCCGAAGTCATGGGGATTAACGTCGGCGGCTATCTCAAAGGGGCGAGAGCGGCATTGCCTGCTCTTCTTGAAAGCCGTGGAAGCGTTGTCCTGACCCTGTCCAACGCAGGATTTTATTCGAACGGAGGAGGGGTGCTCTATACTGCATCCAAGTTCGCCGGCGTTGGCCTTGTCAAGCAGTTGGCATTTGAACTTGCGCCTCATGTGCGCGTGAATGGAGTCGCTCCTGGTCCGCTAGCTTCCGATTTGCGTGGTCCAGAAAGCCTGGGGCTGCATGATCAGTCTATCGGAAATCTGCCTATGGCAGAGCTGGTAGCTCAGAACTCCCCGTTGCCCGACCTGCCGAGAGCGCAGGATTATGTGGGAGCTTACGTGCTTCTCGCTTCCAGCCGGCATTCCCGCATGACAACTGGTGCCATCCTGAATGTCGATGGGGGAATTGGCATAAAAGGCCTGACGAAACCGTCAGGTGGTGAAGAATTATTCGATCGCTTTTGCAAGGGAGAAGAACCATGAGCCGTATCGACGCGCTCGGGTATCTGGTGTTCGGTGTATCCGATCAGGTGGCCTGGAACCAGTTCCTCACAGACTATCTGGGTACGATGGAAGGGGCGACCGGGGGTATCGGCGATGAACGAGTCTATCGGATCGATGATTATGCGGCGCGCATCATCACCATTCCCGCAGCCGAAGACGATATTGCGGTGCTGGGATTTGAGGTGCGTGATGCAGCGGTGCTTGCTCAGCTTCAGGACAAGGTCACAGCGAGCGGAGTGGAAGTCGTACGAGCGGATCAGGATCATGCCCGTCGCCGCATGGTTGATGAACTGATCAGCATTCGCGACCCGGATGGAAATGAAATAGAGATTTTCCATACGCCGCGTCGTTGTCCCGATCAGCCGTTTTTTTCTGCACGCTTGAGTTCACCATTTGTCACTGGCGCCGAGGGGCTGGGACACGCGGTTCTGGCGACACAGAAAATTTCCGAAATGCGTAGATTCTACTGCGATGTTCTGGGTTTTAATCTCAGTGATTACATTGACATTCAATTGGGTCCAGAATTTATGACAGAAGCGATATTTCTTCATTGCAATTCCAGGCATCACAGCATTGCCCTGCTCGCAGCGCCTTTTCCAAAGCGGCTGGTGCATTTCATGCTTGAAGTAGAAAATATAGATGACGTCGGACGTCTTTATTCTGAAACTGAAAAGCATGGGGTAACAATATCGGGGAGACTTGGTCGTCACACCAATGATCGGATGCTGTCCTTCTACATGGAGACACCATCAGGGTTTGAGCTCGAATTTGGTTGTGATGGCCAGCCTATCGATCCCGAAAACTGGGTGCCTTCACGTTATCGATCAACCTCGATCTGGGGGCATGAACGGGTCAACGATTAAAGGCGCATGCCCGATATTTCCCAAATAATCGATAATAGAGGAGGATGACCAATATGGTTCATACATATGAATCGACAAGCCGTACCGTGGAGTTTGATGGAATTACCATTCATTACAATGATGCAGGCGAGGGGTTTCCCAGTATACTTATCCACGGTGGGGGTCCGGGCGCGACTGGGTGGAGCAATTACCGCCGCAATGTCGATGCTTTATCTGAAACCGGGCGTGTGATTGTTATCGACCTGCCTAACTATGGCCGCTCATCCAAGGTTGGGCCGCAGCAGGGGCTATTCGGCTATTATTCCCGGGTCGTGCGCAGCTTCATGGACACAATCGGCATTGAACGTGCGAATTTCATCGGCAATTCGCTCGGTGGCGGTACGTCGCTTAAATTTGCAATCGATACACCTGAACGTGCTGGCAAAGTCGTTCTGATGGGGGCGGGCGGCGGCCTGCCGATTTTCTCGGCGATGCCTACCGAAGGGCTGCGGCGCATGTTCGGCTATTACACCGACGGTCTACCGACCCGTGAAAAGCTGCGTGCTTTCATTGAAATGATGGTCTTCGATTCGTCGCAGGTGTCGGATGAACTTCTGGAAGAACGCTTCCAGAATTCCATCGACCCCGAAGTGGTGACGGCACCGTCCATCCTGCCGAAGAACGGAAAACCTGCGATTGAGGATCTGTGGCGGGAAGACCTGGGCAGTCTTCAGAATGAATTCCTCATCATCTGGGGGCGTGAGGACCGTGTTCTACCGCTCGATTCCGCGTTTATTCTTATGAACCAGCTTCGTAACGCGCAGTTCCATGTGTTCCCGAATTGCGGCCATTGGGCGCAGTGGGAGCGCGCTGATGATTTCAACCGCATCGTTGGGGATTTCCTCGCGCGCTGATCGGCCCGATTGACGGTAATCCGACACCCAATGCGCAACCGGACATGAATCTCAGGGGAAGGGCGATAGTATGAAGACGGTTTTCGGGTCGCTCGAAGCTTATCAGAAGGGTAATGTCGTCGTTATCGACGATGATCCAAAGAATTACGTGTTCTCAAACATATATGAAACGGCTGCGCGTTCGGCCCCATATGAGCGCGTTTGTTCGGCGAAGAACTTTGAATATGTCATCGAGGTTTCCCGGGCGGAGGGGCAGTCGGGCTGGTATGCCTGTGCCCATGACGAATTCGTCGTGTGCATGGATGGCGAGGTCGAAGTGCATCTGGTGAAGCTGGATGCGCCCCATGCCGCCATCGACATGACGATCGAGGGCGCGCAGTGGCTGGATGACCTGCCCCAAGGGCAGAGGATGATGGGCCGTATCGTGCTTAGGCGGGGGCATATGGCGCTGCTTCCTGCAGGCGCAGCCTATCGATTTGAATCCGCAAAGCCGGGCGTGATCATGTTCCAGACGATCCAGGGCCCTGCAACCGTTGAAAAATGGGCGGACATCTGCCTCGCTTGAGGTTGACCCAGCCGGAACAGGCGAGAATGTCAGCACGGAGAAAACATCATGGCAATGAACGATAACGCAACCGAAGTGCACGAAATCGCGAACCCTCTTGGGCTTCCGGTGATTTCCGACTTGGAAGTCGGGGCAATCAGCAACGAAACCGGATATAAATCCTTCCGCGCGGGCGCCTTCAATTTTCGGCGCGACGAATATTTTGCCCGAATCTCGTGGCCGGGCGGTAATCACCAGATGTCGATCGATATCTTCCTTCGCGCATTGATGCGAGACGTCGCCTGGAATTTCTTTTACGGAACGGTCAATTTCGACGGTGTATTTGGTACGACCAATTATTATGGCGAGGTTGACGTTTTCGCCGGTGCGATGAACGAAGCCTATACGTCGGCCGGGCGTGAGTTCATCCAAAGGTTCAAGTCGGATGAACTGTCGCAGGTTTTCCGGCAGATGCTGGATGACTGGACCATAGAATCCTACGATCCTTTTGCCGCGCCGTTGGAAACCGCGACACCTTGGGGTGAAAAGCGGGGGTATAACAGTGACGCGATCAATCGCCAGCGGGTGACAGCGCGCCGCATGGTGGGTCTGCCCGGTGATATGCCGCTCCGTTCTGATGAAAGCGGCTATCCCGTCAATCGCGCCTTTACAGATGTCGACCAGTCGGAACCCAAGGTATACGCTGAACCTGGCTTCGAAGGCGAAGTCTCCGCGTTCAACCTGTTCGGCTATCTGTCCCGTTCGGATGTGACATGGAATCCTTCGGTCTGTTCAGTCGTGAAGGATAGCCTCTTTTGTCCGACGACCGAGGAGTTTACTCTTCCCGTCGAACATGGCAATGATCGTGTGGAATGGTTCCTCCAGCTTTCCGATGAAATTGTTTGGGAAGTCAAAAGCGCAGAAAAGGGCAGGCCGCGGGCAACAGTAACCATGCGTGCCGGCGATATTGCCTGCATGCCCGCCGATGTTCGTCATCAGGGCTATTCGAACAAGCGGTCGATGCTGCTGGTCTGGGAAAACGGGTCGCCGAAAATTCCCGAGCTTGTACGCTCGGGGACCGCCCCTGTCGTACCCGTAAGCTGGTAATAGGGCCTATTCCGTGCAAACGCGTCTATTCATCAATGGTGAATTTGTGGATGCCCTTTCGGGAGCGTCCATTCCTGTCCGCAACCCTTTCGACAATAGCCTGATCTGCGAGGTTGCGGGGGCAGAGGCCGCCGATGTTGATCGTGCGGTTGCGGCTGCACGGGCGGCGCTGCCCGGCTGGCGGGCGATGGATGCCGCTGATCGTGGCTTGCTGCTGCTGAGACTGGCCGACGCTATTGAAGGCAATGCCGATGAACTGGCTGAGCTGGAGGCGCGCGATACGGGGCATCCGCTGCGCGACACGCGTAATCTGGATGTGCCGCGTACCGTGCGATGCTACCGTTATTTCGGTGGCATGGCCGATAAGTTCGAAGGCTTTGTGCCGCCAGTCTATCCGGGCTTCCTGAACTACGTCGAGCGGGAGCCAGTGGGCATTGTCGGACAGATCGTGCCATGGAATTTCCCGCTGATGTTCACCGCATGGAAGTTGGCGCCCGCACTGGCCGCGGGCAATTGCGTGATCATGAAGCCGGCCGAATTGACCCCATTGAGCAGCCTGCGCATCGCTGAACTGGTCCGCGACGTGGGATTTCCGCCAGGCGTCGTCAACATTCTGCCGGGCTATGGGCATACGGCCGGTGCGCGGCTGGCGGACCATCCCGAAATCGGCAAACTGTCCTTCACCGGATCGACGGAGACAGGGCGGAACATCGTGCGCATGTCGGCTGGTAACCTGAAGAAGCTTCAGCTTGAGCTAGGCGGAAAAGGCGCGAACATTGTGTTCGAGGATGCCAATATAACAGCGGCGGTGAATGGCGCTGCCTGGGCGATCTTCCACAATCAGGGACAGGCCTGCATCGCTGGCTCACGACTAATCCTCCAAGAGGCGATTGCGGATGAATTTCTTGAACGGTTCATCGGCCTGGCGCGGTCCATTCGTTTGGGCGATCCGCTGGATCCGTTGACCGAAATGGGACCGTTGACGTCGAAAGAACATCAGCAGCGCGTGCTAGCCTATTGCAAACTGGCCGTCGAGGAAGGCGGAGAAATTCTGACGGGCGGCAAGGTGCCGTCCGACCCTGCACTGGCTGCCGGCTTTTTCGTTGAACCTACGATCGTCCGCGCGAAACCATCAGATCGTATCTGTCAGGAAGAAGTGTTCGGTCCGTTTGTCAGTGTGACAACCTTCAGCAGTGACCAGGATGCATTGGTCATTGCCAATGACGTGCCATACGGCCTTGGTTCCGGCCTGTGGACGAACAATCTGCAGCGTGCACATCGCATGGCACGGGAAATTCGGGCGGGCATGGTCTGGATCAATTCCTACAAAGTGGTTCATCCGGGGTCGCCTTTCGGGGGCGTCGGAAAGTCCGGCTATGGCCGCGAAATGGGCTTTGAGGTGATGCGCGAATATACCCAGCCGAAATCGGTATGGGTCAATGTCGATGCCCAAATTTCCCCATTTTACAAGCGTCCGTGAAGGTAGCATTTTCTGTGTCGATCAGTTCAAAAATTATACCGCTGGATGAAGCCGTGCGGCATTTTGTTAACAATGGCGATCATGTCGCGCTCGAAGGCTTTACTCACCTTATTCCCTTTGCTGCGGGGCATGAAATCATCCGTCAGGGGAAGGGCGAGCTCACCCTTTATCGGATGACGCCCGATCTCATTTACGATCAGATGATCGGCATGGGATGTGCGAAAAAGCTTGTCTTCTCCTGGGGGGGGAATCCGGGGGTTGGCTCACTTCATCGCTTTCGGGATGCAATCGAACGCGGGTGGCCGCATAAAATTGAGATTGAAGAACGTACGCATGCCGATATGGCCAATGCCTTTGTAGCTGGGGCCAGCAATCTGCCGTTTGCCGTGATGCGCGGTTATATCGCGACTGATCTTGTCGAACAGAGCAGGCGGGTCCGTTTTGTGACCTGCCCCTTTACCGGGGAGAGGCTGGCCGCTGTTCCTGCCGTCCGGCCGGACGTTAGCATCATTCATGCGCAAAAGGCCGACCGGAAAGGAAATGTCCTGATGTGGGGCATTCTAGGCGTCCAGAAGGAGGCCTGCCTCGCCGCAAGGCGGGCAATAGTTACCGTCGAGGAGATTGTCGACGATCTCGCTGCACCACCCAATGCCTGTATCATGCCGCATTGGGTTCTGGATGCGGTATGTGTCGTGCCGCGTGGTGCATGGCCCTCCTATGCGCAGGGATATTATGAACGCGACAACAGCTTCTATCAGGCGTGGGATGGCATATCGAAGGACCGGGAAGGCTTTACGGCGTGGATGAAGCGTCATGTGCTGGAAAGCAGCGATTTCAGTGCATTTCTCGATGCGCTTTCAAATATCCCTGAGGAAGTGTCACCGGCATGACGACTAGCGATTATTCAACGTCCGATATGATGGTGGTCGCTGCGGCGCGCCTGCTTCGCAAGGATGCGGTCTGTTTCGTCGGCATCGGCCTGCCTTCCAAGGCTGCCAATCTGGCTCGCCTAACCCATGCGCCGGATGTAACGCTGATTTATGAATCCGGCCCCATTGGCGCAAAGCCATATGCATTGCCGCTGTCGATTGGTGATGGTGCGCTTTCGACCTCGGCTGATACCGTGGTGTCTACCCATGAGATATTCCGTTACTGGTTACAGGGCGGCAGGATTGGTGTGGGTTTTCTGGGGGCTGCGCAGATAGATCGTTTCGCCAATATCAACACTACGGTGATCGGCGATTACAAGGCGCCACGGGTTAGGCTGCCCGGTGCAGGGGGCGCCCCTGAAATTGCGGCATTGGCAGGCGAGGTGCTGATCGTTCTGAAGCAGACACCCAAGGCATTTGTCAATCAGCTGGATTTCATGACATCCGTCGGTCATCTCGATGGAGGGGATTCCCGTCAGCGGGCGGGACTGCCGGGAAGGGGGCCAACAGTCGTTGTCACGGATATCGGCATTCTCATGCCAGATCCGCTGGACCGCGAACTGACCCTGGTGTCCCTTCATCCGGGACGTAGAGTGGATGAGGCAAAGGCCGCAACCGAATGGGATCTCAAGATTTCCACGTGCATTGACGAAATAAGCCCGCCGACACCGCATGAACTTGCAACGCTGCGGGAACTGGAGCGCCGGACGAAGGAGATGAACGGATGAACGCCGTCAGTCGTCTTGCGACGAGCAGCTTCACGCACGACGTTTCCGCCCAACGCGTCATTTTTGGATTTGGGAAACGAAGCCAGTTGGCAGAGGAGGTGGAGCGCTTGGGTTGTCAGCGCGCGCTTGTCATCTCATCCGCGCCTCAAAAGGATCAGGCGCTGGAAATCGCAGGGCTTATCGGCACTCGCTCGGTAGGTGTGTATCCCTATGCTGAAATGCACACACCGGTCGATGTAACGGAACGGGCCGTGAGTTTCCTTGTCGAAAGCCGGGTTGATTGCCTTGTGGCCTTTGGCGGTGGTTCAGCCATCGGGCTGACCAAGGCCCTGGCGCTTCGTACGCGACTGCCTCAGATTGCATTGCCGACCACTTTTGCGGGATCGGAAATGACTCCTATTTTGGGACAGACGGAACATGGCGTCAAAACGACGCTGAGGGAAAACATCGTCTTGCCGCGTACAGTGATCTACGATCCAAAGTTTGTTGAAACCTTGCCGGTTGCCGTGGCCGGACCCTCGGGCATGAATTCAATCGCACATGCCGTCGAAGCGCTCTACGCCGAGAACCACGATCCGATCGTGGACATGTGGGCAGAGGAATCTATCGGCGCGCTCGGGCGTGCTTTGCCGGTCATTGCCACGGGGTATGCTCCGGCCGATGCCTGGGCCGAGGCGCTTTATGGCGCCTGGCTTGGGGGAGCCTGTTTGGGTATGGCGGGAATGGCGATCCATCACAAGCTGTGTCACATTCTTGGTGGAAGCTATAATTTGCCCCATGCGGATATTCACTGCCTGCTCATTTGCTATGCCGCTGCTTACAATCGCTGCGCCGCACCGGAGGCGATGGGTAGAATTGCACGTGCGCTGAATGCGCAGGATGCGCCACAGGGACTGTACTATCTGATGCTGACGGTGGGTTCAGTCAAAAGTCTGCAGGCTTTCGGTCTGACGCCTGCTGATCTTGATCATGTTGCTGAAATGGCGGTCGCCAACCCTTATTATAATCCGGCGCCGGTCACGAAGGATGGTGTTCGGGCGCTGCTTGAAGCGGCCTATTTCGGTAGTGTTCCCTACTGAATGGAATGACCCCAAAGCATTATGAGGTGACACGGCTAAAGCGGACCCGCCTAATGGGGCAGGCCAAATGGATCGGCGCCAACGGCATGAGCCATGTCCGCGGTGCCCCGATGCATCCTCAGACCCAGGGCAAGATCGAACGCTGGCACCAGACCCTCAAGAACCGCATCCTGTTGGAAAATTACTTCCTGCCCGGCGATCTGGAGGCCCAGATCGAGGCCTTCATCGACCACTATAATCACCGCCGATACCATGAAAGCCTCGGCAACGTGACGCCAGCCGACGCCTACTTCGGCAGGGCACCTGCCATCATCAAACAGCGCGAAAGGATCAAACGACAGACCATCGAACATCGGCGCTTGCTGCACCGCAAGCTCGCCGCCTAATATCAGCCCCCAGACGAGGCCCGCGCTCCGCTAATTTACGCCGCGAGTTGCGCCAAATGTTCTGACGACGGACACATTAATCCCGCGGCGTTCGCGCGCCTCCATGGTGACCTCATGGAAGGGAGTGCGCCAGATCAGGCGCTGATCGAAAAACATGCGCGCGCGCGTGGCTTTAGTGTCGATGTCGTTACCCATGAAATGGAGAGGCCGAGAGTAAAGCGCTATCTGAAAGCGGCCCGCAACATCGCGGAAGAACTGGGCCTGACGGGCGTGCCAGCCTTCCTCAATCCGCGCGGCGAACTCCATCTCGGCGGCATTGACGAGACGCGCGCCGTCGCGATGATTGGCCCCGCGAGTGATGCTGCGTCGGAATGACCCGGGATATGGCAATGTGCCCACTTGAATTGCGTCCGAACCATGACATTCGCCAGAGTCGAGGGCCGGACCAGGCATCTTCCCGTTGCGATCATGATGCGAGGGCGGGAGATCCGGAGAGGCCGCACTGACCACGCTGTTTTTGCTGCTTTCCCGAACGCGGCTCGCGGCTTGGTCGAAGCCTGATATTAAACGGCTCGCTCCGGAGTATGCGCCTGACTCAGCCAGAACGGAACACTCATCGGCAGCGCCTCCTCGACGCCGCCGTTGGATGAACCGATCAACCCCCACCGTAAGCGAATGAATAGTCCTGAGCCTCGCCGCAGAAGTGGTTGAAGTCCGGCTTGGCATCTGACGCGATACATCCTTCATTGGGGGGGAGCATGTACGGATGCTCCCACGCCTAAGATTCGGACAGCCGGCTCTCTAAGGTTCAACGCACCGCCGTTGATAACGCTTGGATGATAGTAAAGGTGGCAACAAACCACGCTATCCACGAGATTCATCGATCGTCCCCGCAACGTCCCGCATCTTATTTTGCGAGTCTCCGCCGGCAACATGACGATGGCCGACCGTCATGCTCCGCAGCACGCCATCGCGGCGAATCAACCCATGCATAAGGGCGGCCGCCAGATGCGCCAAAATCAACGCGAAGAGCAGCATCGCCACCGCAGTATGCGCAGTCCGCAACACTGCATAGGTTTCGAGATCGTGCGGCAAGATTCGCGGCAGAGCGAGGCTTTCTAACACCTGCACTGAATAGCCGCCGGCCGAAAGCATGGCCCAGCCGATCAGCGGCATGGCAATCATACTGAGATAGAGCAGCACGTGCGACACGGTGGCAATCCGCTTCTGCAACGGCGGCAGGTCGCCGGGCAGAGCCGGGGCGCCGGTCGCCAGCCGCAGCGGTACGCGGATCAAGACCAGCAGCAGGACGACGACACCGACCGGCCGGTGAAGCGCAAGCAGCGCCGTATATTGCGGGCCGGTCGTCGACACCATGCCCACCCCAAGGAACAGCATGATCAGGACCATCGCTGCCATCAACCAGTGAAGTACGCGCATAGCGAGATGGAAATCAAGCGCATTGCGGTTCATCGTGCATTCTCCCCAGTCGGTTGCGGGCCGATGGCGCTCGGCCCCGGCCCCTCCTCGGCGCGACGCGTGAAAGAGGATGAATAGACTTTCGACCGCGCGGAGAGCAGCGGATCTTCGGATAGGCTAATTCCCGGCGGCAGAATGGTTGGATCGAAGTTGAGATCGCGGCATCGCCCGGTTTCTTCCGGCTGGACCGCCGACAGAGTCAGTGTGCCCGCCTCGATCGTCCGGTGCGGCCCGGACCAGGCAACGGTCGCCTTGTCGGTCACGTCGCCGGGATTGGCGACGACCAGTTGAAGGCGCCAGCGCGACGGCCCTTCTGCCGTGCGCGCGATCATCTCTTCGAACAGATAGTCGCGCGGCAATTCGTCTATCCGCTTTTTGTCCAGGCCACCGGAGGCTGCCATTGGCACGAACTGCCACCGAACCAGCCGAGTCACGGCTTTGGGATCCGTGAAGCGGAACGCGTTGATGCTGTAATAGGTCGCGTTGGCAAAGCTGTTCGGTAGAACCGCTTGCGCGAGATAATCCTGGAAGGCCTTCACCTCCGGATGCTGTGCAAGAAATGTCTTCATGACCGCAGGATCGGGTTTGCCGGTCCGGCGCTCGGGCCGACTCGCGCGCTGGAGAGCGACAAACGATGCGACATCGGCCACGGGGAAGATCGGAGTGTGGTCCAGCGCCATCCGCCATTCGTGCCCATCCGGTGTCATCAGCAGGAGCGCCATCGAATGGAACACGTTGCGGCCGTCGGGAGCGAATGGATTGCCGCCGGCCACCGAAAAGCGCCCGATCACTGGATAGCGTCCCGGCCGAAACGCGCTCGCGGAGGAAAGCGCGGCGCCAGCGCCGTCAGTTTCGAACGTACCGGTGAAACACAAGCCCTTCGCGTGTCCGCGGCGGTATCCCGGATATTTGCCGCCATTGCTCTCGATTTCGGCGATGACATCCGCACCGTCTATGCGGCTGCCGCCGATCCAGCCGCCCGCCCAAGCGAATCCACCCGCGAGCAACAACACGACGGCGCCGATCAGCGCCACCGGTCCGGCAGGAGGGCGATTTCTGAAAAGCATGAAAAAATCCCAATCGTCATCGAAGTTGCTAATGGGACGATGACGATGGCAGTCTTATTCCATGAAGCCCGAAATATAATTGGTCACGGGAATAAAGCGCGCCGCGTGGCGTCTCATTCGCTATGAGTCCGTCCATGCAACCGAGCGCAGAGATGATCGCACTTGTCGAGCCGTTGATTCCGGCCCTGCGCCGCTATGCCCGCTCGCTGCTGCGCGACCGGGAAGATGCGGACGATCTGGTGCAGGACGTGATCGAGCGGGCGCTGGTTCGCTGGCACCAGCGCCGCCGCTCGGCCAGCGTGCGTGCGTGGCTGTTCACAATTCTGCATAACCTCGCGATGGACCACCTGCGTCAGCGCACGCGGCGTGGCATGATCGAACCGATCGACGCAGTGCCCGAAGCGCAGCTCGCCCATCCTGCGCGTCAGGAAGCCGCGGTTGCGCGGGCCGATATCTTGGCGCTGGTGGCGGCCTTGCCAGAGGAGCAACGTAGCGTTCTCCTCCTCATCGCGGTCGAGGATCTGAGCTATGCCGAGGCGGCGACCGTGCTCGACGTGCCGCAAGGGACGATCATGTCCCGCCTGGCCAGGGCGCGCGAGCGACTACGGCGGATGATGGAAGGAGAGAGCGCTATGTCGCAGCCGATAATGAAAATCGTATCATGAGCCAGGGGCCAATCACCGAGGCCGAGCTTCAGGCCTATGTCGATGGCCGCTTGCCGCACGAGCGCGCGGTGATTGTAGCGGCCTGGCTCGCCGAGCTGCCCGAACAGAGGACACGGATCGAAGCCTATCGCGAGCAGCGCGATGCGCTGCGTGCGGCGTTCATCCCGATGATGCAGGAACCGCTGCCGCCGGCGCTGGACCTGCGGCTTCGTTCGCGGACGCAGCGGGGCTGGGGCACCGCCATCAAGGCCGTGAGTATGGCGGGCCTGCTATTTGTCGGCGGTGCGGGTGGATGGGCGCTGCGCGGATGGGATGCTCCGCCATCCACCGGAACCGCAGTGCTTGCCCGCGAAGCAGCGGCCAGCTACGCTGTCTATGCCAGAGACAATGCGCGGCCGGTAGAGGTTGCGGTGAGCGAGCGTCAGGCACTGGACGGATGGCTCTCCGAACGACTGGCGCGGTCGGTCACCGCGCCCGATCTGGACGCAGTGGGGCTGTATCTGATCGGCGGCCGCCTCGTCGCGACCGAACACGGCCCGGCGGGTCTCTATATCTATCGTGACGCTACCGGCGAGCGGGTCGCGCTCTATTTTCGCCCCATGAAGGCGGATGGAACCGACCGTATGCGCCAGCGTGAGGCCGCTGGCGTTCGCGGATGGACCTGGGCTCACGACGGACTAGGCTTCGGTGTGTTTGGCGCTGCGCCGCAGGAATTCCTGCATCGCGCGGCCGACCTCGTGCGGGCGCAAAATGGGCGGACATGACAATCCGCCCGCTCGAATACTCGATTGGGAAAGGATGGTGCTTTGGGCGCCTGCAAACATCATTTGATATCTCCCGAAAGAGATTGCGCAGGATCACCGAATATCTCGCATAAACTGATCAGCATCCCGTGATGGTTTTTCAAAGCTTGCTATATCGATATGTTGAGTTAGTGCAGCTTGATTGAACGAGAGCCGGGCCTCCTGCTCGCCCCTCAGCGAACCGAATGGCGTTCTTGCCGACGGAACCCCATCAAATCGAAATACGCCAGACTTCGCCGTGGTGGTGGACTGCCCGTAACATTATCTATGTTGGAAAAGCGTTCGCTCCTCAAAAGGCGAATGAACTGGTCGCACTCCACGCGGCGCTCTTCTTACCGGGTTTTCAAATGCTTGTCGCGAGCAATGCGGTGGCGCAACAATTCGCTATCCTCCCCGAGGTAGCGATCTCCCGTCTCTCTGCCGATGTGGTAACGAGCATACCAATATCACTGTGTTCCCCGCTCGCGCACATTTGATGAACTGCGGATATCAAAGGCTGTATCATCCAAGAGCAGTGCCATAAGCTCATAGCAGGCGGTCTGTGCGCAGTTCAGGAATGGCCACGATACGTGATCATTTCCTTCAGAAAATAGAGCGAGACACGCCGCTCCAGCTGGCGCCGACGCCAGCGACGACCGGTTCGATAACCCATCGGACTGTGAGTGCCGTCCACTGCAATACACGGCGCCGAAGTTGCTGCGTGGGGGGCGGCGGATCGCCATCTCTAACAAAATTGTTGCGACATACGAGACATTGTCATGCAAAACGTTGTTTCTCGATTTTTCGGATGTTAGCCTTGCAACAAGGTGCGAGGAACAAGCCTTATAGAGGAAAAAAGTCCGTCAGGACGGGAACGTTTGTGGAGGGGGTTATGAAGAACAGGAATCGTGTACTTTTCGGCGGTTGCGCATTCGCCGTGCTTGCTCAAGCGTCAATGGCTGCGGCAGATCAGGGCGTCGTGGCTGCTGCCGTTGCCCCGGCGTCGCCCGCCGAAGTGTCCGACGCGGAAATCATCGTAACCGGTTCCCGTATCGCATCCACGGGATTTACCGCACCTACGCCGACGACCGTTATCGGTGAAGAATTGATCGAAGCGCGCGGCATTACCAATGTCATCGATGCCATCAACGAGGTTCCGGCATTCCGGCCGAGCCAGACTCCGGCCGCTGCGGCGCGGGGCGGCACATCGAGCGGTGGCAGCTTCGTCGATCTTCGCGGCCTCAGCGCGGTTGGCGGCGCGCCGACAGCGCGCACGCTCGTGCTTGTCGATGGCCGGCGGTTCGTTCCGTCGAACCAGATCGGTCAGGTCGACCTCAACCTCATTCCCACGAGTCTCATCCGGCGCACGGAGGTGGTGACGGGCGGTGCGTCGGCGGCGTGGGGTTCGGATGCGGTCGCGGGCGTCGTCAACCTGCTGCTGAAAGACAAGCTGGAGGGTTTTGAAGGATCGATCGCCTACGGCCAGTCCGACGAAAGCGATTACAAGGAATATTCGCTGAGCCTGGCAGCGGGCACCGGCTTCGCCGGCGAGCGTGGCCATATCATCGCGGGCATCGATTACGTGAACAACAAGGGTGTCCCGGACGCCTTCACTTCGCGTGACTGGGGCAGGGAGGCTTACGGCAATCTTGCGCTCTCCGCGCGTCCTGCGGGGACGCCGTCGCGCAACATCCTGCCGGACGTTCGCATATCGGATCGCATGGCGCCGGGCGGCGTCATCGTCGGCGGCCCTCTCGACAATATCGAGTTCTTGCCCGGCGGAATCACGCGTACTTTCACGCCAGGAACACTCGTGGGCGGCAACCAGATGCTGGGCGGCGGGGCAAACAACAGCAACGACGGCATCTATTTTGCTGCCGGTTCCAATCTCGTGAACCCGATTGAGCGCTACGCGGCGTTCGCGCGCCTCACCTACGAAGCGTTCGACGGCGTCGAGTTCTTCGTCGAGGGATCGCGCGCCGAATCGAAATTCTCAGGGTATTCGGCGAGCCACCGCGACGATGCCAATCTCACCATTCGGGTCGATAATGCCTTCTTGCCCGAAAGCGTTCGTACGCAGATGCAGACGCTCGGTCTGCAGTCGATCACGGTCGGGCGCATCGCCTACGACGATAATTTCGGCTTCTACAAGCTACGCACCGATCAGGAGGTTGATCGCATTGCGTTCGGCGCCAAGGGTGAGCTGTCTGAACGCTGGTCGTGGGATGCCTATTATCAGTGGGGGCGTAGCAACTACGTCCAGAAGAATGAAGGCACGGAGATGGCGAACTATCGTGCTGCCATCGACGCCGTGTTCGATGGCAGCGGCAATATCGTTTGCCGTCCCGGGGCGGCCGGCAGTCCCGATGCGGGCTGTGTACCCTTTAACATTTTCGGTCAGAACTCGCCTTCGGATCAGGCCGTTGATTATGTTCGCAAGATCATGACGAACGACGTGACGACGAAGCAGCAGGTGGCTGCGATCAACGTTGCGGGCGATGCTTTCGATCTCTGGGCCGGTCCGGTCTCCGTGGCGTTCGGCGCCGAGTACCGCAAAGAAAAGGTGCACAGCACTGTCAATGCGGACTCGCAGGCGCGCCGCTTCGATTACGGAAACTATCAGGCGATCAGCGGCAACTACGATACGAAGGAACTGTATTTCGAAACGGTCGTGCCGCTGGCGCGTGAGACGGCGTTCGCGAAATCGCTCGAACTGAACGGCGCGATCCGGCTCACCGATTATTCCACCAGCGGTACGGTCACGACATGGAAGATCGGCGGCAGCTACGAGCCGTTCGCAGACCTTCGGTTTCGCGTCACGCAATCCCGCGACATTCGCGCGCCGAACCTCAACGAGCTGTTCGCCGGGGCGGTTGTCGGGCGCGGGCTTGTCGTCGACCCCGTCCTGGGCACGAGCTATCAGGTCAATTCGATCGTCAGCGGCAACCTCGATCTCGATCCCGAGAGAGCGGACACGTTTACCGGCGGTATGGTTTACCAGCCGGAATGGTTGCCCGGGTTCCGCGCGTCGGTAGATTACTACAACATCAAGATCAAGGACGTGATCACCCAGCTCACCGCACAGAATATCGTTGATCAATGCGAGGACGGCGACCTTGACCTGTGCGCTCTGATCATCCGGAATGCCGGCGGAACGATCACCGAGGTGCGCGGCCAGTCGCTCAACTTCAATTCGCTGAAGACGGAAGGTGTCGATGTCGAGCTGTCCTACGCGCTGCCGCAGGATACGCTGATCCCCGGCAGCGTCACGCTGCGGGCGCTCGGTACCTATGTCGACAAGCTGGTGCTCACCGGCGTCACCGGTCCGATCGATCGTGTGCGCCAGCTCGTCCCGAAATGGACGTGGAATGCTTCTGTCCACTATTCGTACGGCCGTTTTGGTGCGATGGCGCAGCTTCGTTATCTCGGATCGACGTTGTTCGACTCGACCCTGGTCGGCCCGGACGATCCCGACTACGATCCTGCGAATTCGGACAGCCTAAACCTCAATCGCCGGTCGCCCGTCGCCTACGTCAATCTTTCGGCACAGTACGACATCGTGCAGGATGGCGACCGATCATTGCAGTTGTTCGGCGTCGTCAACAATGTATTCGACAAGGATCCGCCGCCAATGGGTGGTTACAATCCGGTCGGCGGGGTGCTCTACGATCTCATCGGGCGGGCCTATCGCGTTGGTCTGCGGTTCAAGTTCTAGTGTCGCGAAGGAGACTGTTGATGATGGGCGATGATACAAATGAGGGTGCCGTCGGCAGGCGCCGTTTCCTCCGGAGTGCGGCGTTGACGGCCGCGGGTCTGGCGTCGGCGCCCGCGTTCGCGCAGCATGCCGGGGATCATTCGGCGCATAACCCCGCGCATGGCGCGCCTGCCCATGATCATGCGAAGATGATGGCCGAAGGCGGACGCCGGCCGATGATGGGGGTGTTCGGCACAGAAGGGCGTGGACCGGGCCGCCCGGTTATCGCGATGCTTGTTCATCCAGCCATGGTGATGCAGGATTTCATTGGCCCGCTCACCGTGTTCAACCTCATGCATTCCGAAATCCACCTCGTATGGAAAGACCTGAACCCGGTCTCAACCGAGGTCGGCATTCCGGTGACACCGAGCACGCTGTTCGCCGATTGCCCGGATAATCTCGACGTCCTGTTCGTGCCGGGCGGCCTCAATGGGTCGATGATGGTGATGCAGGATACCGAGGTGCTCGCATTCCTCGCCGATCGCGGCAAGACGGCGCGCTATGTTACCAGCGATTGCACGGGCGCGCTCGTGCTGGGCGCGGCCGGACTTTTGCAAGGATACAAGGCTACCGGCTACTGGCAGATTCGGGATCAGCTGGCGCTTATGGGCGCGACCCCGGTTCACGAGCGCGTCGTCGTCGATCGCAACCGTGTGACAGGCGGCGGCGTGACGGCGGGGATTGATTTCGGGTTGACGCTTGCGGCGATTCTGAAAGGCGAGGACGAAGCAAAGCGCATCCAGCTCACGATCGAATATGCACCCCAGCCGCCGTTCAATGCCGGAACGCCGGAAACCGCGCCCAAGGCGATCTACGACCGGATCATGACCTCGCGCGGCCCAGCAATTCAAAAGGCCGCTGATCTCGCCGCCGCGGCAGGAAAACGGCTCAAGATTTGACTATTTAACGAGCCGCCGGAAAGCGGATCGTGGAGCCGAGCTGGCGTGAGCAGTTTTCCGCACACGCCAGCAGCGCCGTGACAAGGTCGGCTGGCGGGGTTGCGTCAGTGATTTCGTGGCTCGGTAGCATGACGGTCACACTTGCGATGAGCGCCATGTCCCGATCGAAAACGGGCGCGGCGATCGCCGCGTAGCCGTGGCTGAACTTGTTCGCGTCCCATGAATGATAGCGCCGCTGGATCGCCGCGACCTCGACTTCGAACGCGGCCTCGTTTTCCAGGCGGAAGCCGGGTTCGCGCCGGCGCAGATGATCGATGAGCGCCATGCGCGTTTCACGGGGCTGGAACGCGTAGCACACGCGGGCCGTGGGCGAATGCGGCAGGGCGAGCAGCAAACCGGTCTGAACATCGATGCGAAAGGCGCGGGGCGCCGGGAGACATTGAATGACGATCGCATCGCCGCCCGCGGCGGCACACAACAGAACGGTACGTCCGCTGCGTTCGTTGAACGCACGAAGCGGCTCCGCCAGAATCTGCGCGAGCGCCATGCGGCTGGAAGCGATCTGCCCCCAACGGATCGTACGCCAGCCGAGCCGGAAGCCGCGGCCCGAACTGCCCCGCGCGACCAGCCCGAGCGATTCGAGATTGGTCATGTGCCGCGAAATCCGCGATTTCGTCATGCCCAGCAGATCGGCAATCATCTGCACGCCGAGCGGCTCCTCGCGCTCGGCGAGCAGGTCGACGATCGCGGCGGCGGTTGCGACGGTTTCGATGCTGGCCGGTGCCGACAATGGCGCACGACGACGAGGATCACGTTCTGACATGCAGGCACATTATGATGGAGTTTCGTATAACGCAACTTGTCATTCATTTTGTTGCGATAAACATGGAAGTTCGCCCATGTCAGCGGTCATGAAACAGATGAGGGGCATGATTTCGTGAGAGCCGGTCAGAACGAGCGCCTGACGCGCGTTGGGGCGGGTACGCCGATGGGCGAGTTGCTGCGCCGCTACTGGCATCCGATAGCGGCGACGGCCGAACTCGATGATCGGCCGGTCAAGCGGGTGCGCCTGCTTTGCGAGGATCTCGTGCTGTTTAAGGCAGGGAACGGGACCTACGGCCTTGTCGCCCGCAACTGCCCGCACCGCGGCGCCGATATGGCGCATGGCATCATCGAACAGGATGGCATCAGGTGCAGTTATCACGGCTGGTGTTTCGCGGAGTCCGGCCAATGTCTTGAGCAGCCTTTCGAGGATATCGCGAATCCGCGCGCCCGCTTCCGTGACAAGATTCGCATTACCGCCTATCCGGTGGAGGAAAAGGCCGGGATGCTTTGGGCCTATCTCGGACCGCAGCCTGCCCCGCTGGTGCCGAACTGGGAGCCCTTCACATGGGAGAACGGCTTTCGGCAGGTCGTATTCGCCGACGTTCCGTGCAACTGGCTCCAGTGTCAGGAAAACAGTCTCGATCCCGTGCATTTCGAATGGATGCACCGAAACTGGTCGTCGCGCCTTTTTGGAAGCGGCGCTTATGGTCCGACGCATCTTGAGCTGAAGTTCGACGAGTTCGAATTCGGGCACATCTACCGACGCGTACGTGAGGATACGGACAAGGACAACCAGCACTGGACGGTCGGTGCGACCGCGCTGTGGCCCAATGCCTTCTTCCTCGGGGATCACATCGAATGGCGCGTGCCGGTGGACGACGAGAACACGCTCAGCATTACGTGGATGTTCCACCGCGTACCGAAGGATCGCGAGCCGTATGTCCAGAAGCGTGTGCCGTACTGGACCGGTCCGGTGAAGGACGAGAACGGCGAATGGATCACCAGTCACGTGCTCAATCAGGATATTGTGGCGTGGGTCGGCCAGGGGGCGATCGCCGACCGCACGAAGGAACATCTTGGGCAGAGCGATCGCGGCATCGCGATGATGCGGCGCGCGTATGAGGACAGCATCAGGGCGGTAGAGGAAGGACGCGATCCCAAGGGGGTCATCCGCGATCCCGAGTTCAACCGCTGTGTGGAGCTCCCGATCAAGCACAGGGAGTTGTTCACGACATCGATGTCGCTTGAGGAAAGCCGGACACTCGGCGACTCGCTCGCCTATCGCCTCAACCGGCCGGATTACCAACACCAGATCGGCCAGCCTGATGGCGTGAAGCGTGAATACCAGGAGGCGATGGGGATGATCGCGAAAGGCGCGCACCTGATCTGAATCGAAAGCAGAATAAAAGCAGGACTGCCGCGCTGCGGCGAGGAGAGGAGCGACCATGAAACTCGGGACGATCAGGTATCAGGGCAGGCCCACGGTCATTGCGCGCGTAGCGGACGACAAGGCCGTTGCGCTTGAATACCGCTGGATGGAAGACCTTATCGAGGCCGAGAACGCCGGGCTCGATGCCGCCGCCGCTGCGATCGAGGCGGCGATCGCAGGAAAGCTGCCTGTGATTGACCTTGCAGGCGCGGACTGGATGGCGCCAAACCCACGCCCTTCCAAGATTCTCGGCTGCGCGGTCAACAACAACAATCTCAACCAGTATGCCGTGCGCCCGATGACGGCGCCGATGTTCTTCACCAAGGGCCGCTCGGCACTCACCGGACACAACAAGACCATCGATATCCTGAAGGATCACGGCCAGTCGATTCCCGAGCCGGAGCCCGTGGTGGTGTTCGGAAAAACGGCAAAGAACGTGCCGCCCGAAAAGGCGCTGGATTATGTCTTCGGCTACACGCTCACCAACGACGTGACGGCGAGCGGAGTCAAGTTCTCGCAGGATTCAATTGCGCTCAAGCAGCGGCCCGAGGTTGTAAAGCCGCACCATCTGGCGTGGCGCCCCAAGTTCGAGGGTGAGGATACCTATCTCCTGTTCATCTATCACAGCAAGTCGAAGGGCGCGGACACGTTCGCCGCGATGGGTCCGTGGCTGACGACGAAGGATGAGATTCCCGATCCGAACGCCCTGCGTGTGCGGGGCTACATCGGCGATGAATGTTACGCGGATGACAGCACGGCGAATTATTTCTTCCCCGTAGAGCGGGTCATCTCCGAGGCGACCAAGTGGTTCACGATGGAATCAGGCGACTGCATCCACACCGGAACAGCGTCGAAAGGCACGCAGAAACATCCGCGCGGCAATATCGGCACCTACCTCAATCTCTACGACGGCATGCTGACCGACGTTGAGGTCGAAGGTCTCGGTCGTCTCTCTAACCGTATCAATCTGGAGAAGTAGTCGCTATGCCCGTTATCGACGTTCACACACATATGCTGAGCGCATCATGGGTGGAAGAACTCCGCCGACACGGCGCCCCCAAATACGATGTCCGTCCCACGAAGGCAGGGCAGGACTCGGTGTTCCTGCGTGGCGCGCCGTTCATGACGTTGACCCCCGAGATGTTCGATTACGACCTGCGTGTGAAGAACATGGACAAGGCGGGCGTCGATGTGGCTATCGTCTCGCTGACCTGCCCGAGTGCCTATTGGGGCGGGCCGGAGGTGAGCGCGGCGACGGCGGCGGGGATGAATGATCTTATGGCGTTCCAGCAGGGCCGCTACCCGGACCGTATCCGCTGGTTCGCGACGCTGCCGTGGCAATATGCCGACCGCGCGGTCACGGAGCTGGACCGCGCGGTGAAGGCCGGCGCGGCGGGCGTGTTCGTAACCGCGAACGTGGACGAGAAGAACCTCACCGACCCGGTATTCGCGCCGGTCTGGGAGGCGATCGACCGCCATGCGCTGCCGGTGCTCGTGCATCCCACAGCGCCGCAGGGCGCGGACGCAATGGGCATGGACGAATACGGGCTGGTGCCGCCTGTCGGCTTCATGTTCGATACGACGCTCGCGATTTCTCGCATGATCTTCGACGGCTTCTTTGATCGATACGAGAGGCTCGGTATCATCGCGGGGCACGGTGGCGCGACGCTGCCCTACCTCGCCGGGCGGCTCGATCGCTGTCACGAACGCATTCCGGCGTGCGCGGAGAAGATCAGCGCGCCCCCGTCCAGCTACCTGAAGCGCATCTACTACGACACGGTGGTTTATGAAAAAGGTGCGCTCGATCTCTGCATCGAGGTCGCGGGCGGGCCGGAGCGAGTGATGTACGGTTCGGATTATCCGCACAATATTGGCGACATGGAAGGCTGCCTTGCCCGTGTCGATGCGCTCGGCGGTGATGCCGCGCGCATGGTGCGTAGCGGCACGGCGGAAAGGTTGTTCCGGCTATGAGTGCACCTGTACCGATCGTGGATGGAAAGCCGCTGCAAACGGCGACGACTTTCCCTGTCATCAATCCCGCGACAGGCCGCGCTTTCATCGATTGCCCGTTGACGAGCCTCGACGATCTGGAAGCGGCGGTGTTGGCCGCGCGGCGGGCGTTTCCGGGCTGGTCCGCGACTCCGGCCGATACGCGTGCGGCGGCTATTGCCGCCATCGCGGACGCGGTGGAAGCGGAGAAGGAGGTGCTCGGCCGGCTGCTCTCCTCCGAGCAGGGCAAGCCCGCGCGGACGGCGGCGATGGGCGAAATGAACGCCGCGATCATGTGGATGCGGGCAACCGCTAAGCTACGGCCCGCGGTAGAGACGATCCGCGACGACGAAAGCGGCACGGTGCAGGTGCACCGCCTGCCGCTCGGCGTTGTCGGCTCGATCACGCCATGGAATCACCCGGTTCTGATCGCCGTGTGGCACATCATGCCGGCGCTGCTCGCCGGGAACACGGTCGTCATCAAGCCGTCATCCTGTACGCCGCTCAGCACGCTCCGCCTTGTCGAGATCGCGAACGCGCATCTGCCCGCGGGCGTTTTGAACGTGGTGACGGGCGAGGGTGACATGGGCCGCGCCATCTGCGCGCATCCGTGTATAGACAAGATCGTGTTCACCGGATCGACGCCGACCGGACGCACCATCATGGCGAGCGGCGCGGCGAACCTGAAGCGGTTAACGCTCGAACTCGGCGGCAACGATGCCGCCATCGTGCTTCCCGACGCGGATGTCGACGCCATCGCGCAGAAGATTTTCCTGAAGGCGTTCAACAACAGCGGCCAGACCTGCGCGGCGCTGAAGCGGCTTTATGTCCACGAAAGCCTTCACGATGCGCTCGCCGGTCGCCTCGCTGAACACGCGCACGCGTCCGTGATGGGACCGGGCGATGATCCGGCGAGCGAGTATGGCCCCGTGCAGAACAAGGCGCAGTTCGATTTCGTCTGCGGCCTCGCCGAAGACGCGCTTGCGAAGGGCGGACGCTTCCTCGCGGGCGGCGCGCCGCTCGACCGCGACGGCTATTTCTTCCCGCTCTCGATCCTCGTCGATGTGACGGATGGGATGCGCGTCGTGGACGAGGAGCAGTTCGGCCCGATCCTGCCCATCATCCGCTATACGGACGCGGAGGACGCGCTCGCCCGCGCCAATGCGGGGGAGAACGGTCTCGGCGGGTCGGTATGGTCGTCGGATATCGCGGGGGCGACGGCACTGGCGCGGCGTCTCATCTGCGGCAATGTCTGGGTGAACGATCACTCAGTCATCTCGCCCGATGCGCCGTTCGGTGGCGCCAAGCAGTCCGGTATCGGCACCGAGTTCGGCCTGCACGGCCTTGATGAATATATGCAGCTCCAGACGGTGCGCGTCCCCCGTTAACCGGGCCGCGCGCCGATCGTGTTGCAAAGGGTGCCGATGCCCTCTACCTCGAGTTCGATGACATCGCCGGGTTCCAGATAGCGCCCTGTCTCGAACCCGCAGCCGTTTCCGGCGGTGCCCGACCCGAAGACATCGCCCGGATACAGCGTCTCGTCGCGCGACACGAAGGCGATGCAATCCGCGAAGCTGTGACACATGCCGGATGACTGCGCCCGGCCCTGCACCTCGCCGTTGATGCGCGATTCCATCGACAGATTCGAGACGTTCGGCAACTCATCGCGCGTCACGATCCATGGCCCCATGGCGTTGCCGGTATCGAAGTCCTTGCCCTTCGATGGCCCCATGCGGAATTGCTGATCGCGCACCTGCTCGTCGCGCGCGCTGAAATCGTTGTAGATCGTGTAGCCGAAGATGCAGCCGGCTGCGTCTTCGCGTGCAACGTTCACGCACGTCTTTCCGATCACCGCTGCGAATTCGAGTTCGTAATCCAGTGTCGTCGTAAAGCGCGGCCAGCGGATCGTAGCGCCGTGCCCGGAGCAGGTCATGCGGTTGCCCTTGAAGTAAAAAGGTCGCTGATACCAGATCGGCGGCAGGTCATAGGCGCCGCTCGCCTTGAAGCGCGCATAGGCCGCCTCCGGGTCCGCCTCGCCGCGAGCGCGCGTTCTCATGCTGGTTTCCAGCGCCTGCAGGCAGTGCAGCTCGAAATTGGCGAAATCGCGGATCGAATTGGGCACGGGGAGCGGCGGAAGGAAGCGCACGCTTTCCGGTGCAAGGGTGTGATCGCCGCGCCAGCGCGCTGCCAGTGCGTGCGCCGTATCGAGGCCGGCGTCACCTGCTTCGATCAGCGTCTGCATCGAGGTGAAAAATACGCGTTCGTCCAGGTTCGCGGCGGCTGCGAGGTCGAGCAGGCCATCTTTCACAAGAGCGCCGATTCTAACCCCGCCGCCGGCTTCGAATGTCGCGAGTTTCATTGAAAGCCTATCCGTAGTTGTATCGCAAATCGCAATACTGTAACGAATAACGCAACAATATGACGGGTCAAGCGAGGAGTGGTCGTGGCAAGAATCGTGCTTGGAATCGGATGCGCGCACACACCGCAACTGCACACGCTTGCGCGCGACTGGGACATTCGCGGCGATCGCGACCGCCAGGACGGCGTGCCGCTATGGTTCCGTGGGCGGAAACTTTCCTACGCGGAACTGGAACGCGAGCGTGATGCCGAAAATCTCGGCCGGTATCTCGATCTGGCGACACGCGAGGAATCGCTTCGCCGAAGTTTCGCGGCGATGGACGCGCTTCACGCATCCTTCGTCGCGGCGGCACCCGATGTCGTGGTGATCGTCGGCAACGACCAGAAGGAAATCTTCTCCGACATGATTCCGGCCTTCGCCGTGATCGCGGCGGACACCATCGTCAACGTGCCGCGAACATCCGAACAGAATGCGCGCCTGCCGATCGGCATCGAGATTTCCGATCACGGTCATCTGCCGGACGATCGGACGATCTATCCTGGCCACCGCACGCTCGGTCTTCACCTTGCATCGCATCTCGTCCGGGAAGCCGGCTTCGATGTCACGCTCTGCCATGAAAAGCCCACGGTGCAAGGCGATCGCTCGCTGCTCTTCGGAATGCCGCACGCTTACGGTTTTCTCTACAAGAACGTGATGCGCGATCATGTCGTGCCGCACGTCCCCGTCGATGTGAACTGCTGGTACTACGAGAACAGCCCCACCGCGGCACGCTGTCATGATTTCGGAACCGCGCTCGCCGATGCTATCGCCGCGTGGGATGTCGACGCGAGGGTTGTGGTTCTGACGACGGGCGGCCTTACCCACTTCGTGGTGGACGAAGCCTGGGACCGTATGTTCCTAGAAGCGATGCGTACGCGCGACGCAAAGACCTTGCGGGCTTTGCCCCAGAACGAACTGATGGCGGGCACGTCCGAGTGTAAGAGCTGGATCGCGGCATCGGCCGCGATGGATCGGGCGGGCCTTTCGATGACGGTGGTGGATTATCAGAAGCTGTATCGCACCGAAGGGGGTACGGGCTCGTCCTGCGCCTTCACACGCTGGCAACCCGTGGCTTGATTCAACCGGGTCGGGAACGGGCTTCTCGGTGCCGGGGCTACATGCTAGTGCCAAACGACAAGGCAGGCTCACCCTGCGGGCATTGGATGACGAATGGCGGCAGGAAGAACACGAAGCAGTGAAGGTGCGGCGTCGGCGCGGGTCAAGAGCGTGGAGGTTACCGTACAGATCCTGGACGTGCTTTCAGAAGCCTCGGGCGCTGTCCGTGTCACGGATCTCGCCCGTCAGCTCGATATGACCAAGGCGCGTGTCTCGCGCCACTTGCAGACGCTCACCAATCTGGGGCTGGTCGACCGGGCACGGGAAGGCGAAGGCTACGTGTTTGGCCGTAAGCTGCTGAAGTTCGGGCGGGCGGCCGTCTACCGCAGCAATATCGTGGAAATCTCACGGCCCTTCATCATCGATCTGCACAACGCGACGGGTCATACCGCGCTACTTTCCACGCCCACGCGGGGCGGCGCTATGGTCGTGCTTTCGGTCAACAGCCAGTTCGAGCCAGGGGTCATGATCCATCCCGGCGCTGTTCTCGGCTTGCCGGAATCTCCTGCGGCGCGCCTCATCTATTATTTCGAAAAGAAGAAGCCAACGCCGCCGCGCGTCATCGAGAACCTCACACGCTATGGAGTCGATTTCGAGGCGAATGTGCGCGGGAACGGTCTTGGAGGTATCGCGGCGCCGCTTTTCGAGCCGGACGGGGTGATCGCTGCCACTGTCAGTATCATCCTCTCGTCGGCGCTGCTGATGCCGGAGCCCGACCTGGCGCTTCTCGAAAACGTGAAGGCGACAGCGCGCGCGATTCAGGATCAATATGCCGAAGGTGTGGTTTCACCGCTGATGCCGCTGCAAGGCGCATAGCCTCGCTTACTCGAACGCGGTTGCGGCGAGGCGATCCATGAAGTCCTCGCAAAGCGCAAGTTGTTCGAGCGAAATGAACTCGTCGGGCTTGTGTGCCTGGCTGATCGAGCCGGGGCCGCAGATCACCGCCGGGATGGCGCGCGCCTGAAACAGCCCGGCTTCAGACCCGAACGTCACATGGCGCGGCGCGGCGTTGCTGCGATTGAGCCGCTGTACATAGCGGGTCAGCGGTGCATCGTCGTCGATGGCGAAGCCGGGGACATGGCCGATCCGTACTATCTCGATAGCGGCGTTTGGCGCGATGGTGTGCATCCGCGGGAGCAGTGCAGTTTCGGCAAAATCCCGGACCTCCGTGATCAGGGCCTCCGGATCGGTCCAGGGCAGCGTGCGGATGTCGAAACGAAACGTGCAGGCGGCAGGCACGATGTTGGCGGCATGGCCGCCGCCGATCACGCCGGTCTGCATCGTGGAGTAGGGGACTTCATAGCCGTCGTGGCGGCGTTCTTCCTGCGCCATGCGCTCGGCGATCTCCGCAATGCGGTTCACCAGCCGCGAGGCATATTCCACGGCATTCACGCCTTGCGGCGCGAGCGAGCTGTGAACCTCCAGCCCCGAGACCGTGCAGGAATAGACGGCGCCGGCCTTGTGGCCGACAACCGTGTTCATGCTCGTCGGCTCGCCGACGATGCAGCCGCGTGGCGAAAGGCCGCGCGCCGCCAGGTCGGCGAGCATGTGGCCGACGCCCTTGCAGCCGATTTCCTCGTCGAATGAAAAGGCGAGGTGGATGGGTTCCTCACCAGCCGCCGCCTTCAACACGGACACCTTGGCAAGCGCGACCGCGATGAAGCCCTTCATGTCGCATGTGCCGCGCCCGTAGAGCTTGCCGTCTCGTTCGGTGAGTTCGAACGGGTCAGTTGACCACGCCTGTCCGTCGACGGGTACGACATCCGTGTGGCCGGACAGGATGATGCCGCCGCTGCCGTTGCCGATCGTGGCGAAGAGGTTCGCCTTGCGCGCATCCTCGCCGCGCGTCAGCACGCTTTCGATGCCATGTTCCGCCAGATAGTCCCGCACCCATTCGATGAGTTCGAGGTTGGAATCGCGGCTCACCGTGGGAAAACCGACGAGCGTCTTCAGAATGTCGAGCGTTGCGGGATCGGGACGGCGCATGGTCTGGCGGGTTCCTTTCAGCGCACCTTGCGCCCGTGGACATGCTTCCACGGCGACGCGGTCTTGCCAAGGTCGCTCGGCACCTCGATCAGCACCGGCCCGTCGACGGTTTTCGCGCGTGCGAGCGCCTCGCGCAGGCCTTGAGGTCCTTCGGCGCGGATACCTAGCGCACCGAACGATTCGGCGAGTGCCACGAAATCGGGGTTGTGAAGGTTGGAGGCGATCAGGCGGCCGCCGTACTTGTTCGCCTGTATCCGGCGTACGTTGCCGAAATTCCCGTCGTTGAAGACGATCGCAATTAACGGAATCCGGTGCAGAACGGCAGTGGCGAGTTCCGGCATGGTGTACAGGAAACCGCCGTCGCCGTTCACCGAGATCACGCGCCGAGCGCCCGCGCCGACCTGCGCGCCGAGCGCTGTGGCGAAGCCGTAGCCGAGCGTTCCCTGATAACTGGAATTCACATAAGTGCGGGGCGAATAGATCGGCAGGCCGTAGCGCGATGCATAGCCGACCTGCGTCATTTCATCCACGAACACGTCATCGTCGGCCATCGCCTCGCGAATCACGTCCAGGAAGGACATCTGCGGCTGAATGTCCCGCTCGATTTCCTCGCGGAATTCGCCGCGAATGGCGGCGAACGTCGCGGTGCGCAACGGCTTTTCGATGCCGCGCGCGGCGAGCGCCTCGGCCAGCAGTGCCGTGGCCTCCGCGGCATCGGCGCAGATACCGATCGTAGGCGGCGCCACGCGGGTCATTTCCGCCTGATCAAGGTCGATGCGGATGACCTTGAGCCCTGAATCGTATCCCCATTCCCGTAGCTGCTGCAGCCGCGTGCCGATGCCGATGACGAGGTCGACATCCTTCCAGTGCGGAAGCGCCGCGGCAGCGGGCAGGGCATAGGCATCGTCCGAGCGCACGACCCCGCGTCCCATGTGGCGGCTGACGATTGGGGCCTGCAGGATTTCCGCGAGGCGGCGGATCTCTGGTCCGGCGTCCTGCGCGCCGCTGCCGACGACGATCATCGGCGTTTCGGCATCCGCGCACAGGGCTGCCGCTTCCGCGATCATGTCGGGGTCGATGCCGGGGGTCACGAGTGCCGGTTTTTCCGCCCATGCGATCATTGCGGTCTGCGCGAGGATGTCGGGCGGAACTTCAAGCGCGACCGGGCGCGGACGTCCGGTCAGAAGCTGTCGGAAGGCCTCGTCGAGAAGTGCCGGGATCTCGCTCGCGTGCGAGGCGCGCGCGCTCCATTTCGTCAGGCTGCGGAGCAGGCCATCCTGATCGTTGATCTCGTGGAGGGCGCCCTGGCGGCGATCGATGAGCGCGCTGTTCACGGTGCTCGTCAGGCAGAGCACGCGCGCGTTGCACGCATAGGCCGTGGAAAGCGCCGCACCGGCGTTGAGGAGGCCGGGGCCAGGTACCACGGCGCAGACGCCGGGACGCCCCGTCACCATCGCATAGCCAAGCGCCATGTAGGCTGCTCCTTGCTCGTGGCGCGTGTGGACGAGGCGGATGTCCTCGCCGTTCCGGTAGAGCGCGTCGAACAGCTCATCGAGCTGGACGCCCGGCACGCCGAACATGTCGGATACTCCCCAGCGTTGCAGACCTGCGACGAGGATGTCACCGCCGGTCATCCGTTTCGCCGTTGCCGTCGATATCGCTTTTGCTTCGTTCCCCACGCTCGACCGTCCTGTAAGTTGTTACGTAATACGATACTATGTTGCGAAAAATGAGATAATGTGCAAGTGCTAATCCGACGTGCCGATTGCGTCGTGTCAATTGACGAGGGGAGTTCGCCATGTTTTCCGACCTTGCGGTGCCCAAGGCCGATCCCATCCTTGGGCTTACGCAGCTCTTCGCGGCCGATTCGTCACCTGAAAAGGTGGATCTCGGCATCGGCGTTTACAAGGACGAGGCCGGTGAGGTCCCCGTGCTTGCCACGGTGAAGGCCGCTGAGCGGTGGCTCACCGAAACGCAAATGAGCAAGCGTTATTTCTCTTCGGCGGGGAATGATGCCTTCAACAGCGCAACCCGTTCGCTACTCTTCGGTGCGCAAAGCGACGCCTTCACCCGCAGCCGTACCGTACAGGCCCCCGGTGGCACAGGTGCGCTTCGCCTCGGCATGGATTTCCTGCGCGTGGCACGGCCCGGCGGGCGCGTTTTCATTCCGACACCAACGTGGACCAATCATGGTCATCTGCTCGCGGCGGCCGGATGCGAAGTTGTGAACTACCCCTATTACGATGTCGCCACCGGCAAGCTGCGCTTCGATGCGATGATGGAGGCCTTGCAGGACCTCGCGGCAAAGGATGTGCTTCTACTCCACGGATGTTGCCACAATCCATCTGGCGCGGATCTGGACGCGGATGGCTGGCGGGCGATCACGGACACTCTGGGACGTTCCGGCGCGTTGCCCTTTGTTGACCTCGCCTATCTTGGTTTTGCCGAGGGATTGGAGGAGGACACTTACGGCATCCGGCTGCTCGCACGGCGGTTACCGGAGGTCGTTATCGCGTCGAGCTACTCGAAGAACTTTGCGCTTTATCGCGATCGGGTCGGTGCACTCACGATCGTCGGCGCGAATGCAGCGGACAGTGATCGTGCCTATGAGCATCTTATGCCGCTTGCGCGCGCGTTGTGGTCGATGCCGCCCGATCACGGTGCAGCTGTGGTCGCGCATGTTCTGGGAGATGCGCTACTCGCCGCCGACTGGCGACAGGAACTGGCGGAGATGCGTACGCGTATCAACATGATTCGCGCTCTGCTTGTAAAGCATCTCGGGGGCGCTGCGCGCGACTATGCGTTCCTTAGCCGTCAGCGCGGAATGTTTGCGCTTCTGGGGCTCAGTCCGGAAGCCGTACGTACACTGCGCGAAGAGCACCATGTGCATATGACCGGAACAAGCCGGGCTAATGTCGCTGGGCTCAACATCGCGAATGTCGAGCGCGTCGCGAGGGCTATCGCTTCGGTGAGTGATCTATAGAAACGGTTCCGGGGCGGGAGGGACGGTATGTTCAGGGTTGACTCTGCGCTTAGTGGCGAACTGCGTGAAAACTGGCGCATCCTGGTGATTGCGTTCGCAGTGCTATTCTTCGGTTTTTCGGCGCCTGCCTATGCGCTGCCCTTCCTCTACCCCGAAGTTATCGCCGAATTCGGCTGGACGCGCGAACAGGCGACCCTGCTTGCTTCCGCAAAGTATCTGACCGGCGCGGTGGCTTCGATTCTGGTCGGCCGGTTTCTCGATCTCACCGGCGTATGGATTGCGCTTTTGCTCTCGATCATGGTCGGTGGCCTGGCGCTCGTCGGCTTCCTCTTTATTGGCGATCTCACCACATATTACATTGCGGGTGTCATGCTCGGTATTGCAGGTCCAGGTGCGATGGTCACCGTGTTCGTGATGATGGCGCGCACATTCCGTGAAGCACAGGGCACGGCAACTGGCATTGCGCTCCTGGGAACCGGGCTCGGCGGTGTCGTTATGCCGCTGTTGACGGCAGCACTGATCGGCACCGTCGGATGGCGCGCAGGCATGGCGCTGCTTTCGCTGGGGATCTGGCTGATTGCTGTGCCACTGCTCATATACGGTATGCGGACAATTGCTGTTGCAAGTGCCGGCGACCACGAGTGGAACGCATCGGACGAGCCGGCGGGCAGTGGACCCGCCGCATATATCGGCGACCTTATGCGCGGCCACACGTTCTGGCTGCTTTCAATCGCCTTCTTTCTTGTCACCATCGTCGATCAAGCGCTGGTTCAGCATCAGGTGCTTATGTTCAATGATGCGGGTGTGTCGCCGGAAATGGCGGCGCTCGGCGTCAGCCTGATCGGGCTGCTCAGCATGGCGGGCCGGATCGTGGCCGGCACGGTGCTCGATCGCTATTCGAACCGGGGCCTCGCGCTTTTCTATCTTCTGCTGACGGTCGTGGCGTTCCTTTGCCTGTTTCTCGCAAACCCCGCCGTCTTTGCACTCTTCATCGTGCTGCGCGCGTTGGCCCATTCAGGGGTGATGATCGACGGCCCCGTGCTCGGGCGACATTGCTTTGGCGTACGGCACCTCGGCGTCCTGCTCGGCCTGTTCACCGCCATGGCGAACATCGGCTCGGCGACGGGGCCGTGGTTGATGGCGCGCCTGTTTGATCGGCTGGGCTCATACGACGAGGCGCTGATGCTGTTTATGCTCTTGCCCGTTGTTTCGGTGGTCGCGATTCTGATCGTAAAGCCCGGGGTCTGGCTTCAACAGCGTGGACTGACCATGAGATGATAGTGACACAGTACAGGGCGTCATTTTTTCTGCGTAAGCGCAGTGCGGAAGTTTTCGGACGACGCGTGCCAAGCATTTCATTAGGTGATTTCTACGTTGGCCTGACTGACCTTCTCGGTCCTCTTGGCAGTTATCGTTATTGTTCAGTGGAGCGGTCCCGAGCTTCAAATTCGAGATTGACCAGCGCAGCGCATTCACTACTGTCCTGTGCTGGGCGCTAAGGGTCCCGCGAGGTCCGGGAACGTCCAGAAAGCGGCTGGTTCCCAGCACTTTTTCACTTAATGTCACCGAATGGAATTCGGCTCATTCATTCCAATCCATCGGCTGCACCATCAAAATGATAGCCCACTGCCGGTTTGGTGGACACTGAGATTGCGTGTTTCGACCTATCGGAGGGCCACGACGCAAAGAAGGGAGTTCAGCCACGAGTTCAGGCTTGAGGCGGTGAGGATGGGCCGCGAGCGGGGGTGACGATCGCCCAGGCGTCGCGTGATCTGGATGTGCATGCGGACGTGCTGTGGAATTGGGTCCGGGAGCTTGCCACCGATCGGGGCCATGCCTTTCCCGGCCACGGTCAGGTGAATGAAGGCGGAGCGCGACATCCCAAAAAACCGCCGCCTACTTCGCGAGTCACTCGATATGAGATTCCAGTTTATTGCGATGCACCGAGATATCTGGCCGGTTGCATGGATGTGCGGGGCGCTGGGTGTCTCGCGGAGTGGCTTCCGTGCCAGGCTGATCCGTCCGCCATCGCAGCGTGCCCGCGACAACCAGGTGATCGGTACGAAGGTCCGTGCCAGCTACATAGGTCTGGCACGACCTGCTGGCCGACGGGATATCCGGCAACCTGCGCCAGATCGATCGGCTCATCGCCAGCAGAGTCTTCGGGCGAGGCCGCGGCGCGGTCTTCCCAAGGATCATGGTGAGTGCTCGATCATCGTCGGCAACATGCTCGATCGCCAGTTTACGGCCGACAGGCCGAACCAGAAGTCGGTGGCCGACTTCACCTATCTGGACGGCCGAGAGATGACTGTATGCCGCGGCGGTGATCGACCTCTCCTCGCGTCGGGTGGTCGGATGGTCGATGAGCGCCAACATGACGGTCCAGCTCCTCACCGATGCGCTAATCATGGCGACCTGGCGACGTGGCAAGCCTGACGCCCTGCTACATCACTCGGATCAAGACAGCCAATATACCAGCGAGCAGTTCCAGCGGCTGATGGTCGACAATGAGATCACCTGCTCGATGAGCCGGTCAGGCAACGTGTGAGATAATGCCCCAATGGAGAGCTTTTTCTCCTCGTTCAAGACCGAACGGATCGGAAAGAAGATCTACCGTACGAGAGCCCAGGCGAAGAACGACGTGTTCGATTATATCGAATGCTTCTACAACTCGACCCGGCTTCACTTGACCTCTTCGAACGTGAAGCTGGATAGCCTGAACCAACCTATCTCCATGCCTACTAAACGACATCTCCAATGGAGTATTTACGCCATCTGCTAGAAAGAGGTGGCACACTCGATAAAAACCGCAATCACCGATCGTTGCGAGAGGTTCTGCTGATGGATTCTGAACTCACGAAGAGTTCCTGTATCGAGCATAAATATTGGTGGGGTCACAATTCAATCCTTCTGTCACGTCAGTGACATCCGCATTCAGCATTGCAATTCAAGATCGTTGATTTATCCTGATCACGCGCCGCCCGATATTGCGGCGCCGAGGCGTGAGAACCTCGCTTGAGTCCCGTAGCCGGAATTCTGCCGGGTGGTTGGCGCGTATGTACAGGCCTTTCGGGGCTAAAGGCGCTGACGCATGCCTCAAGCATGTTCTCATCACCCGGCTTTCCGCCGTGCCTCGCAAGGGAGGCATCGGATCGTGGCAAGGCAGCGGGAGAGCAAGGAAGGCGGGCGGGAAGCCGGCTGCGGGGTGGTTCGATGCAGCTGAATCTCTGGAGTTCAGCAGATCCCGCCGATGACGAATTTCATGCGCGTGTTGCTGAGGCGAAAGCGCCCGACGTCGCGGCGCTTTACCGCGAAGAGGCGCCGCGCCTGCGTCGTTTGTTCGGGCGCCGAACCAGACAGGCAGACGCGGTGCAGGACCTCGTCCAGAGCGTTTTTGCACGTTTTCTCGGCCGTTCTGCAGGCAATCATGTCCTTGACGAGCCGCGCGCCTATCTGACGCGTATTGCCTGTAACTTGCTGCGCGATACGGCGCGGCAGCAGGCACGGAGAGGAGATCGATCCTCCGTAAGTATTGAGGAAATTCCCGGGACGGAGAACGCGCTCGCCAGACTCGAAGCACGGGATATGCTTCGCCGTATAGATGCTGCTATTCTGGTGCTCCCTGCACGAACGCGCGAGATTTTCATGGCCCATCGCTTCGAGGAGCTGACCTACCCCGAGATCGCGGCGCGCATGGGCGTTTGCGTCAAGACCGTCGAGAAGCATATTTCGCTCGCGCTGCGCGCGCTTCACCGCGAACTGGGCCAAGCGGAGTGACGCCCCGGTCTGTGGACGGCGACGCGCGCGTCGCCGAGGCAAGCGACTGGTATGCGCGCATGCGCGGCGCCGACACCGCGGATGACCGCCTGGCGTTCGAGCTCTGGTACGCTGATCCTGAAAACGCGAGAGTTTACCGCGAGATCGAGCAGATCTGGAACACAGCCGGCCGCAGCAGCCTTCGGGAGCAGCCGGCAGGTAGGCAAACATCCGCGCGCTGGAAACCACTGGCAGCCGCCGCGGCGATCGCGCTCCTCCTGCTGGGCGTCAGCCTGTTGTCGGCCGGGTCGCCCGTGCTGCCCGAACAGGACCCGGCAAACGTTCTTGCACTTGCGAGCGGCGATCACGAACGGCGGGCATGGGGGCTCGCTGACGGCTCGTCAGTGCTGCTGAACGGCGGCGGCGCGCTTGCCGTGGAATATTCAGACGCCGAGCGCCGGATCCGGCTGGATCGTGGCCGGGCGCGGTTTGTTGTTGCGCACGATGCCGGGCGGCCCTTCGTCGTGCTCGCCGCCGGCAGCCGCGTCGTCGCGCGGGGCACCGTCTTCGACGTCGAGGCGGGTGATACCGGCGCCGAGGTGACGCTTCTGGAAGGTGTGGTCGATGTCAGCGCGGCGAACGCATCGAAGCCTGCGACGCTGAACCCGGGCGAGCGTATTGTGACAAGGGAAGGGAACGCAGGCATTACGGCTGCTCCTGCGGGCACCGCGCGCTGGACCGAGGGCCTTGTGGTGACGCAGCGCCTGCCGCTTGCCCAGCTTGTCGCGGAGGCCAACCGGTCGCCAGGCGCTCGCATCGAACTGGCCGATCCGGCGCTGGGCGCGCTCAAGGTGTCGGGTACCATGCGCCTTGGCGACCCGCGCCTCGCCGACAAGCTCGCCGCAACGCTCGACCTCGCGGTCGTTCGCGAACCGGGCGGCAGTATCCGGCTGCAGGCGCGATCTTTCTGAACATCGCGTAGGGGGTTTGCTGCCCCCGGCATCAACCGACCTGAACGCTTCATCCCGAGGTGTCCCGCCACGGCGGCAATCGGCTTCTTTTGGTCGATAGGCGGGCTCAGCTGCGGTTCTTGAAGCGCCAGCGATCGTTGCCGGTCTCGATGATGTCGCAATGGTGCGTGAGCCGGTCGAGCAGGGCCGTGGTCATCTTGGCATCGCCGAAGACGGTGGGCCATTCGCCGAAGGCGAGGTTGGTGGTGACGATGACCGAGGTGCGCTCGTAGAGCCGGCTGACGAGGTGGAACAGCAACTGCCCGCCGGTACGGGCGAACGGCAGATATCCCAGTTCATCGAGGATCAGCAGGTCGAGCCGGGAGAGATGTTCGGCGAGCTTGCCGATCCGGACCTGATGGGTCTCCAGTTCGAGAAGGTTCACGAGATCGGTTGTGTTGTAGAACCGGGCGCGGGCGCCGCTACGGATGCAGTTGCGAGCAATGGCGATGCTGAGGTGGGTCTTTCCCGATCCCGTGCCACCTACAGCCACGATGTTGCGCTGGCTGGCGAGGAAGCTGCCGGTGGCAAGGTCGCGCACCAACCCTTCGTTGATCGGCGTGCCGGTAAACTCGAAGCCGTCGAGCTCGCGGGCGAGCGGCAGCTTGGAAACGGTCATCTGGTACTTGATGGAACGGGCGTGCTTCTCGGCGATCTCAGCCTTCAGCAGGTCGCCAACGACGTGCTGGACGGGGTGCTGACGCTTGAGGGCGTCGGCGATGACCTCATCGTAGGCGTGGCGCATGCCGGCAAGCTTCAACTCGGCCATCATGCCGATAATCTCATGGCGCTCCATCATCATGCGGCCCTCCGCACGGGCAGCAGCCGATCATATCGGCCCGCATCGGCGACGGGTTCGATCTTGAGCTGCAAATGCTCGGGCGTGGCGATGCTGGGCTCCATCGGCGCCGATCGTGACCGGGCCAGGATATTGAGCACGACATCGGCGCTCGTAAGCCCCTGGGCCAACGCTTCGGCGGCGGCGGCTTCGAGCGCGTCGAGACCGTCGACCGTGGCAGCCGTCAGGATCTTGACCATCTGCCGGTCGCCATCACCACTGCCCTTCAGCTTGCCGCGGAGGCGCTCCAATGCGGGGGGCAGCGCAAGCTGCTTGAACGGCGCGGCGATCGCAAGAAGCCCAAGCCACGTACGATTTCTGACGAGGAGGTCATCTTCGATCGAGACATAAAGCCAAGGCTCGGCGACGGGCTGCTGTACGATCTCACCGGCGATGAATGCTGGGAAGGTTGTTCGAAGTCCCACCTCAAATCGCACCAAGTTCCTTCCAAGCGGCAATTTCACCATCAGAGATGGTGAGAGTTACACGCCAGCGGCCGTCAGAGCGGCGCAGAATATAGATATGGTCCCACGCGGCGATCGTCTCGCCGTCTTTGCCCAGCATCCGATAGGCGATGCGGGCCTCGGCGACCTCCGGATAGAGACGGATGGCGGACAGCAGTGCGCCCTCCGGTGTCACCACGCCCTGCTGGCGATAGAAATCAAGCAGGGTCACGACGTGGTCGCGAAACGCTTGGCGTTCCATGGCGAAGTTCCCGGTCGGTGAGGGGAACAGGCCGACCGGCTCCCACAATTCAGCGATCGTATCGGCATCGCTGTTGGCGAAGGCTTCCACATAGATGGTGAAGAAGGCCGCGATTTCCTGGTCGAATGTCATCAACTTTCCTTTCGATACCGGTTTTGCTTGTTTCAGGCGGAGGTGAAGAACGCCAAACTGCGATGCCGATCAGGGCGCCGGTCGGGCGCGCTGGTTGAACAGGATCCCGCGCCGGCGTTCGAGTTCCTCGGGCGACAGGCTGGCCGGGTCCTCGGGCGGGCCAGCCGTCACGGCAAGGCCGCGCTGCACGGCGGGGCGGGCCGAAATCTCCTCGAACCAGCGTTTGACGTAGCGAAATTCGTCAAGATCGATGTCCTGCTGCCTCCATCCCATAGTGTAGGGATAGGCCGCGATGTCGGCGATCGTATAGGTGTCGCCGGCGACATGGCACCGGTCGTACAGCCGGTTGTTGAGCACGCCGTAGAGGCGGTGGACCTCATTGTCGAAGCGATGGCGCGCATAGCTCTGGTCGCCCGCGTTGACCGACACCTGCGCGAAATGACCGCGCTCGCCGAACTTCGGGCCCTGGTTCGCGGCCTGCCAGACCACCCATTGCATGACCTCATAGCGGGCGCGGGCATTGTCCTGCGGCCAGAAGCGGCCCTCCTTGTCGGCGAGGTAGAAGAGGATGGCGGCGGATTCGAAGACGCTGAGCGGCGCGCCGCCACCCTTGGGTTCGGTGTCGATGATAGCAGGCATGCGGTTATTGGGGCTGATTGCGAGGAAATCGTCGGCGAACTGGTCGCCCCGGCCCAGATTCACCGGCACGATACGGTAAGGGATGCCGAGTTCCTCGAGCAGGATCGTGACCTTGATGCCGTTGTTGGTCGACCAGTAATGGACGTCGATCATCACCGTCTCCTTTGCCCCGGTCTAGCCCCGGAAAACATCCTTGGCGGCCCGGCGCGACGTGAACTCGGCCACGTTCGATGCACGCAGGAAAGGGTTGGTGTCGCGTTCGGCGGCGATGCTGAAGGGTACGGTTGGCCGCCCCGCCTCCCGCGCCGCGTCGATCGCCAGCATGCGTTCGGCCAGCTTCACATTATCGGGCTCGACCGTGACGGCGAAGCGGGCATTGTCCTGGGTATATTCGTGCGCGCAATAGACCACCGTCTCCGGTGGCAGGGTCGCCAGCCGCTGCATGTTCGCGAACATTTGATCGGCAGTCCCTTCGAACAGGCGGCCACAGCCGAGCGCGAACAGCGTGTCGCCGGGGAAAAGGATCGCCGCACCGGGCAAATGATAGGTCAAATGGACTGTAGTGTGGCCGGGGGTCGACAGAACTTGGCCTTCGAACGCACCGATGCCGACCCGGTCGCCCTCGCCGACGATGCGGTCGATGGCGGGGATGGGGTGGTCGCGATCGTCCGGTGCCGTTATCCGGCAGTCGGTCGCGGCCTTGATCCCGATATTGCCCGCGACATGATCGTCATGCCAGTGAGTGTTCCAGATCTGCGTGATGCGCCATCCCCGCAGCGCCGCTGCCGAAAGGACGGGCGCGTCGACCGCCGGATCGACAACGACGGTCTCGCCGCTCGCCGCATCATGGATCAGCCAGACATAATTGTCCGAAAGGACCGGGACGCCGGCGACCTCCAGCACCTTACCAACTGCCCTGATTGGGCATCGACAGCCAAGGCTCCTGCGGCGGCAGGGGTTTCTTCTCTGCCTGGACCAGCTCGATCGAGATGTCGTCGGGCGTCTTCACAAAGGCCATAACCCCGTCGCGCGGCGGCCGGTTGATAACCACGCCGGCTTCCGACAGATAGCGGCAGGTATCGTATATGTTGTCGACATAGAAGCACAGGTGACCGAAATTGCGGCCCTTACCGTAATCGCCCTCGTCCCAATTGTGGGTCAGTTCGATCTGGGCGGCGGCCTCATTGCCGGGGACGGCCAGGAAGTAGAGGGTGAAGCGGGCTTCCTCATTGTCGTAGCGGTCGATCTGCTTGAGGCCAAGAAGCTCGAAAAATCTAAGCGTCTTCTCCGGATCGGAGATCCGCAGCATCGCGTGCCAATATTGCGTAGCGGTCATGTCGAACACATCCTCCAGCGCGGCGGCTGCCATGGCGACGGAGAAAAACGACGCCGCCGCCCCGGCATGTCCAAGAGATGCTGATCCTCTAGCTGGCGGCACAGGATCAGGTCAACATATATGATATGTTTCAGTCCATGTTAAGATGGAGCCCGGCGTCGAGCACCAGCACCGCGCCGGTCATCAGCGAGGCCCCGGCAACGAGCCAGTGGATGTCCGCCGCGACGTCGGCGGTGCGGCCGATCTTCTTGAGCGGGGAGTCTTCGCGCTGGACGGCGGCGCGCCGTTCGAAAAGCTCCGGGTCCATGCGCTGGACGAAACCGTCGGCAACGAGGGCGGGGCATACCGAATTGACCCGAACCTCGGGGGCAAGGATCCGCGCCAGGGAAAGGGTGAGCGTGTTGGTCGCGCCCTTGGACGCGGCATAGGCGACCGACGATCCGGTGCCCGTGAGTGCGGCATAGGAGGAAACGAGCACCACCGCCCCCCGGCTGGCGCGCAGCGCGGGGGCGCAGGCCCGTGCGCTGAAAAACGGGCCCGCCGTGTTGACGGTCATAGTCAGCTGGAAATCGTCGAGGGTCAGCGCGTCGAGATCGTTCAGCGGCACCATGCGGGTCGTGCCTGCGCAGCAGATCAGCGCATCGATTCGCCCGAATCGTTCGGAGGCCACGGCGGCCATGCGCCGACAATCCTCATCGACGCCGACATCGCCGCGAACTGCGAGGCCCTGCCGGCCGGCGGCGATCGCTTCCGCCACCAGCTCCGCCGCCGCCTCGATTTCGCTTTCGAGGAAGTAATTGACGACAACGCTCCAGCCCTGCGCAATGAAATGGCGCACGGTGGCCGCGCCGATTCCCGACGCGCCGCCAGTCACCAGGACGACCTTCGTCTCGCTCATGCCACCGCTCCGGCAAGATAGCGGTGAGCCCAGCCGAGCCCGGGGCTGGTATCCATCAGCGACCGAGATTCGCGGTCGAGGCAACGGTCGTAGCCCAGTGCTTCGAGCGGCTCGACGACGACGTTATAGCGCATTTCGTCGATCTTGAGCTCGTGGCGGCATGGAATCCCCGCCAGCTGGACATGCGCCAGCGCATTGGGGCGGCGTTCGATGGTGGCGACCATGTCGTCCTTCGTCAGCGTGGCTTTGCAGAGGTCGAGCCAGAACTGGATCATGCCGCGGCCCTCTCATAGAGACGGATCAATGCGGAGACGTCGTCGTCGGGCTCGGGCGCGCCGCCCTCGGCGATGCCCGCATAAATCGCCTGCACCGCGCGCAGGATCGGCGCATTTGCGCCGAACCGTTCCGCGAAGCGGTGCGCAAGACCCGCGTCCTTCGCCATGACCGCAATCGCTCCCAGCCGCGGTGCGAAGTCATGCGTGGCCATGCGCGGCCCGAAGATCTGGAGCGGACTCGAATCGGCGAAACCGCCCGCAAGTGCGCCGGGCAGGTGCTCCACATTGATCCCCGCGCGCCGGGCCATCGCCATCGTCTCGGCGAGCACCAGCATATTGGCGGCGACGATCGCCTGGTTGCAGATTTTGGTCGCCTGCCCGGCACCGCTCCCGCCCATCCGCGTCACGCGCGCCGACAGCGGCGCGAACAGCGGGCCGAGCCGGTCGATCGCCGCCTGCTCGCCGCCGGCGAAGACGATCAGCTGTCCGTTCGTTGCCGCGGGAACGCCGCCGCTAACCGGCGCGTCGACCCAGTCGATACCACGCTCGGCGGCCCGGCGCGCGAAATCCTGCGCCGCCTCCACCGCGCCGGTCGAGAAATCGCCGATCGCCTGGACGCGGGGACTTTCGTGGCTGAAAAGGCCGCCGGGACCAAAGGCGATCTGCTCCACGATGACATGCGACAAGAGGCAAAGGCCGATCAGCTCGGCCTCCCCAGCCACCTCGGCCGGCGTGTTCGCGATCCGAACGCCATCGGTGGCCAGCTGCTCGGCCTTATCCCTACTCCGGTTCCAGACGATCACGTCATGGCCGGTGGCGGCGAGTCGGCGGACCATCGGCAAGCCCATGTCGCCAAGGCCGATGAAGCCTATCGTCACGCGTCCATCTCCCACACGACATTGCCGCTGTGGGTTACCGCGCCTTTGTTCGCCGGGCCAACGGCCGCCGCATATTTCTCCAGCACCCCTCCTTTCGGACGCGCGCGGGCCGTGCGGGGCAGGGCGCGGCGCGCCTCGAACTCGGCTTCATCCAGCTCAACCAGCAGAATGCCGCTGCTGTCGCGCGCATCGATCGCGATGATATCGCCGTCGCGGATCAGGCCGATCGGACCGCCACTCGCCGCCTCCGGCGAGATATAGCCGATGCACATGCCGCGCGTTGCGCCCGAGAAGCGGCCATCGGTGATTAGCGCCACCCGCTCGCCCATGCCCTGGCCATAGAGCAACGCAGTGATGCCCAGCATCTCGCGCATCCCCGGCCCGCCGCGCGGACCTTCGTTGCGGATCACGATGACGTCGCCGGCCGCATAGGCCATCGCCCGCACGGCGGCGAGGCACTCCTCCTCGGACTCGAACACGCGGGCGGGGCCGCGATGTTCGAGTTTCTTCAGGCCGGCCGTCTTCAGCAGCGCGCCGTCCGGCGCCAGATTGCCCTTCAGCACGGTGACGCCGCCCGAGGGGGCGATCGGGGCGCCGCAGGAGCGGACCACGATGCCATCGGGTGCGCAGACCTCGGCCAGATCCTCCGCCAGCGTCCGTCCGGTCACGGTCAGGCAGTCGCCGTGGAGATGGCCGCCGTCGAGCAGTGCTTTCAGGATCACCGGGGCGCCGCCGATCTCGAACACGTCCTTGGCCAGGAAGCGACCACCGGGTTTCAAATCGGCGATCAGCGGCGTGCGGACGAGCACTGCGGCGACATCCTCGAGATCGAAGTCGATACCGGCTTCGTTGGCGATGGCGGGCAGGTGAAGCGGCGCGTTGGTCGAGCCGCCGGTGGCGGCGACCACGGCGCAGGCATTTTCCAGCGCCTTGCGGGTGACGATGTCGCGCGGCAGCGGCCCGCCGCCGAGCACCGCCCGCATCAGCAGCTTGCCCGCCTTGCGCGCCATCGGGGCGCGGGCGGCATAGACTGCCGGGATCATAGAGGATCCGAGCAGAGCCAAGCCGAGCGCTTCGGACACCATGCCCATGGTGTTGGCGGTGTATTGGCCGGCACAGGCGCCTGCGGTGGGAAGGCAGGCGCGGGCCATGTCCTCCAGTTCCGCCTGGGTCGCCTCGCCTGCCAGTACCCGGCCGATCATCTCATAGGTGTCGACGATGTTGACGTCGCGCCCGCCGAGATGGCCGGGCAGGGCCGCCCCGCCATAGAGGAATACAGAAGGCACGTTGCAGCGGACGATGCCCATCATCAGGCCAGGCATATTCTTGTCGCAGCCGCCGACCGCGAGGATGCCATCCCATTGATGGCCCCGAACGGTCGCCTCAACGCTGTCGGCGATCAGTTCGCGCGAGATCAGCGAGAAACGCATGCCCGAATGCGCCACTGACAGACCGTCCGACACCGACACCACGGGACATTCATGAGCCGTGCCGCCGCCCGCATAGATGCCCGTCTTGGCATGGAGCGCCTGATCACGCAGCGTGGTGTTGCACGGGCTCATCTCGCCGCCGGTGTGGATTACGGCGACATGCGGCTGCCGCAGGTCCTCGTCATCCTCGCCCAAGGCGTAGAGGAAACTGCGCGTGGTCGTGCGGACCACCCCGTCGCGGATGATCTCAGATCGAAATTTGCGGGCAGTCATGCCGGGCATCCCTTCCTGAAAGACGTCATATATGTTGGTTCGAAAGGCGCGGATTTCGTGCGATCGGCCAGCTTAGCGATAGGAGACCGAATGCCAGCGGCTTTTCAGTCCCGCACCCTGGCCGAACAGCCGGCTGGTCGGTCGGCTGTCCCGATCGACATAGTCTTGCTGGTGGGGCTCGCCGCGTGCCGTGTCGAAGAACATGGGGTAGCCGTAGAGGTCGACGAGGCCGGGTCCGCCGTTGAGCGATCCGTCCAGCAGCGTGTAAAGGCCGAAGCCGCATTGGAGCTGGTTGAGCCGAACCTCCTGTTCCTCGCCGCCGACGTCGATGACCATGTGGCGACGATCGAGCCGGCGCCCGACCCGGTCGATTTTGAGCACGAGCCTGTCGTCGACGAACCAGCGCGCGGTGTTGGCATCGCGATCATAAGAAATGGCGAGGCGGTGCCAGTCGTTGGGCGCACGTGCGCCGACCTGCAGGCCGAAAGAGAAAGCGGCGTAGTGGCCGAAGATCTCGCGGGCGAAGGGCGCGCGTTCATAGGCGGCGAAGATGCCGCGGTTCGTCAGGAAGAATCCGAAGACGATGTTGGATTCCTGATCGAGGTTGAACATGGCTGGCGCGGCCAGCCGGATGTCGTTGAGCGGGTCGGCGACCGCATCTCCGAACGGGTGGCCTTCGGTGCCATAGGTGCGGCCGCTCATCAGCGTTTCGACGTGGATCGTCTTGCCGGACGGGGTGTCGAAGCCGGGTAGACCGCCGGAGGATGTCCGGTCGACCGACACGAACCATTTGACATGGTCCAGCACGCCGGGGATTTCGGCATCTGGCGGGGCCGGCGCGCGGGTCTGGGTAAAGGCCGGTTCGCGGGATTGCGGGTGGACGCCCTTCGGAATGACGGCGAGGCCGTCCCCGCCGGTGGTAATGAGGGCGTCGGCGGGACGGAAGGCGCCCACTTCGAGCGGCTTCCAGTTTGCGGGGCTGCCATTGGAGCCAGTGTGGAAGCCGGTGGTAAAGTCGTCGAACCAGACGGTTTCCGTTCCGGCCTTGTTGTCCCCGGTCATCAGACGGGCACCCGAATCGAAATGCCGCCATCGACGACGATGGTCTGCCCGGTGATGTAGCTGGCCTGATCCGACGCCAGGAAGAGCATGGCATAGGCGATGTCTTCGGGCTCGCCGAGCCGGCCGGCCGGGATCGCCGCGGCCACGGTGGCTCGCTGTTCAGGGCCGCCCATCGCCCGGGTCGCGTCGGTCAGGATCGCGCCGGGTTCGACGCCGTTCACGGTGATGCGATCGGGCCCATATTCGATCGCCGCGCCCTTGATGAACCCGTTGAGGCCGGCCTTGGACGCGCCGTAATGGACCATGGTCGCGGCCGAGAAGCGCGGGCCACTGAGCGAGGAGGTGAACAGCAGGCGCGGTGACGGCGCGGCGCGCAGCATCGGCGCGGCGGCCTTGGTCAGCCAGAAGGCGGCCTTCAGGTTGACGTTGAGCGTGTTCTCCAGATCCTCGTCGGAAATGTCGTCGACGGTGACGAAGGGGAAGACGCCGGCATTGTGCACCACGATGTCGATACGGCCAAACTGGCGGGCGGTCTCCTCGACCAGCGAAACGGCCTCGGCGCGGTGAGCGAGGTCGACGGCCATCAGTCGGGCGCTGCCGCCCTCCGCCTCTATCAGCCGGACGGTTTCCTCGCCCGGCCCGGCGGTGCGGGTGGCGACGACAACATGGGCGCCGGCGCGCGCGAAGACGCGGGCAATCTCCCGGCCGATGCCGCGCCCCGCGCCCGTGACGATGGCAACCCGGTCATGAAGGCCGAACGGCAATTTGGCGTCTGTCATAGTCCTGGTTCCTGTAGGAAGAGGTGATCGACTGTCGTTGAAGGCGATGTCATGCCCCGCCATTCGGCCGGAGGATGATCTTGCCGAAAGCCTGGCCGGCGTCCAGCTTGCGATGCGCCGCGACGATGTCCGCCATGGGCATGATGCTGTCGACAACCGGCGATATCCGCCTGGCCGCCATATGCGCTAACAGGATCGCCGCCTCGGCTGCGACCTGCTCGATCGAAGCCGAGTTCAGGCTGAAGGCGTGCACGGTCGGCGAACTGTGGAAATGCTCGATCAGCTTCATGCCGAAGTCGGCGGGCGGCAATCCGCCCACGCCGCCGCAGAAGAGATAATGGGCGTTGTTGCCGAGCTTGTCGAAGAAGCCGGGGAGGTCGGGTCCGATGATCGTGTCGACGATGACGTCGAACGCTTCCGGGCCGTCCAGATCGCCGTCGAGCCGGTTCCAGATCGACGAGGCGCCCAGCGCGAGAAGGTGTTCGCCGCGCTCCTTCGACGAGGCGCTGGCGACGACGCTGCCACCGCGCAGCGCCGCATATTGGACGCACATCAAGCCGATCCCGCCGCCCGCTCCGCGCACGAGGACATGCGTGCCCCCGGCGATCGGCAGCCGGGCAATCGCACCTTGCGCGACGAGCGCGTTGAGCCCGGCGGCAACCGCGTCCTCGCAGGATATCGCGTCGGGCAAGGTGATGAGTTCCTCGACCGGCAGGGCCAGGCGCTCGGCGCAGCCGCCGCCCCGGCGAAGGATCGCGAAGACCCGCCGGCCGAGCCACGACGGATCGACGCCGGCGCCGAGGGTGGTCACGGTCCCGGCGATCTCATATCCCGGTGCGAAACCCGGCGATGATGCCAGATAACTTTCGCCGCGACGGGCCGCGATGTCCATATAGCCCAGCCCGATCGTTTCGATCTCGATCAACGCCTGACCGGCGGCTGGAACGGGCTCCGGCACGTCGACGATTCGCAGCGTTTCGGGTGGCCCGAACTCGTTAACCCATGCCTGCTTCATAATATTCTCCGCCTGTCGATGCCGGGCGCGAGTCGCCGTCGAAACCCGCGTGCCGACACCCCGATGCTTGCGGCGAATATGCGACGAAGGCTCGTCGATAGACAAGAGATATATGACAACTTGACGATAGAAACATATATGATAACTTCATGACTGCGCACCTCGCTTCACCGGCCGAGACGTTCCTTCGAAACGCACGGTCGCAGTCGGGCATTCAGCCATGGGTGGGCAGGGGAACCGTGCCGTGGAACGCGTCGAGAAGGGGGATACAAGAATGAAGTCCAAGCGTTATCTGGTTGGCTCGTCCGTACTCAGCGTCGCGACGCTGCTTTCCGTTCAGCCGGCTCTGGCCCAGACGACCGCCCCGGCGGACTCGGGTTTCAACGAGATCGTGGTGACCGCGCAGAAGCGCGAGGAGAATATAAACAAGGTCCCGATGTCGATTACCGCCGCGACCGGCGAGCAGCTTCGCAGCGTCGGCGTCGTGCAGGTGCGCGACCTGGTGAAGATCACCCCGGGCCTCACCTATGCGGACTCGGGCGTCGGCACGCCGGTCTATACGGTGCGCGGCATCGGCTTCAGCGACATCGCGCTGGCCGGCCGTCCCACTGTAACGGTCTATACCGATCAGGCACCGCTGCCGTTCAGCAGCGAGGCGCGCGGCGTTGCCCTCGACCTCGAGCGGGTCGAAATCCTGAAAGGGCCGCAGGGCACGCTGTTCGGCACCAATTCCACCGGCGGCGCGATCAACTTCATCGCGGCGAAGCCGACCAGCGACCTGCAGGCCGGCGCGGACGTCAGCTATGGCCGTTTCAATGCGCATCAGATCGGCGGCTTTGTGAGCGGGCCGATCAGTTCCACTCTCAGCGCGCGCCTCGCGGTCCAACATGACGGCATGGACGCTTGGCAGAAGAGCTACACCACCGACCAAAAGCTCGGCGTACAGGACTTCTGGAACGGCCGCCTGACGCTCGACTGGACGCCCAGCGATACGCTGAAGACCAGCTTCACCCTTAATCGCTGGATCGACCATTCGGACACCCAGGCGCAGCAGTTCATCGCCTATCGGCCGACCACGCCAGCGCCGGTGCCGGAACTGGCCGCCTATCCCGTCGCGCCCCACAATGCGCGCGCCGCCGACTTCGATACCGACAAGAGCTATCGCAAGGACAACGACTTCATCCAGGCGAACTTCCGCGTCGACTATGATCTGGCCGACGCGCTGACGCTCACCTCGCTGACCTCCTACAGCCGCTACAGCGAGAACCAGCTCGTTGACCTCGACGGCACGACGGTGAACAACAACTATTTCCAGACGATCGGCAGGCTTCGTTCGATCTCGCAGGAAGTCCGCCTGTCCGGATCGATCGCGGATCGCGGGCATTTCACGATTGGCGCCAACTATGCCGACGACGACACCAGCGAGGTCAATCCGACCTTCAGCCCGGTTTCCTCGGTATCCAACTTATTCTCGGGTCTGTTCGGTGCTCCGCTGCCGGTCACCTTCACGACGACGACCAACCAGGATTCGACCACCAAGGCGATCTTCGCCACTGTCGACTATGACCTGACCGACGCGATCAACGTCTATGCCGGCGGACGCTACACCGATTTCCGCACCAAGTTCACCGGTTGTGCCGCTGACAGCGGCGATGGCGTGGCAGCGACGATCTTCACCGTGCTCAACGGCTCGCCGGTCCTCACCGGCCAGTGCTTCACCGTGACAGAGACCGGGACGGCGGGCATCGTCCGCTCGACCCTGAAGCAGGACAATTTCTCCTGGCGCGCGGGTGTCCAGTGGACCCTGGCGCCGCACGTGCTGCTCTACGGCAATGTCAGCAAGGGCTATAAGGCCGGCAGCTTCCCGATCGTGCCCGCCAACAGCTATCTCTCGTTCAACCCGGTCACCCAGGAATCGGTGCTCGCCGTCGAGGGCGGCTTCAAGGCGGGCCTGTTCAACCGTGCCCTGCAGCTCAACGGCGCGATCTTCCACTATGACTATAAGAACAAGCAGGTGCTGGGCAGCGTGGTGCTGCCGGGGGTCGGTAACGTCCTGCGGCTGCTGAATATCCCGAAGTCGCGGGTCAACGGCGCCGAGCTGGAGATCACCGCCGCGCCGGTGACTGGGCTGAAGCTGTCGGTGGCGGGCACCTATATCAGCTCGAAGGTCGCCAGTTCCTTCGTGAATGTCGATCCGTTCGGCACGCTGGGCGACTTCGATGGACAGGCTTTCCCCAACACGCCGAAGTGGCAGTTCACCGGGGACATCGAACATAAGTGGCCGGTCAGCGAGCGGGTGAATGCCTTCCTCGGCGGCAATGTCAGTTCTCAGAGCAAGACCTATAGCCAGTTCGGCGAATTGGCCCTGTTCAAGACCAAGGCCTATGCGCGGCTCGACCTGCGCGCCGGCATCGAGGCCGAGGACGGGAAGTGGCGCGCCTCGATCTGGGGACGCAACGTCACCAACACCTATTATTACTCGGCCGCCACCTATGTGCAGGATGCCGTGGTTCGCTACATGGGCCAGCCGGTCACCTACGGCGTCTCGCTCGCCTTCCGATATCGATGATCCACAGGCCGACAAGCGCCCCGCGCGGGGCGCTTGTCGGATGCCGCGGGCCGTTTTGATGACATGCGGCACTGGGCCGCGGGCGGATCGACGGGAGCCGCTCGCGGCCGCTTCGTTCGAGGAAACGGGCGGACGATCCGCCGATCAGGGAATATTCGCATGGCCAGACCCTCCCATCGCGCATCGCCCGAACCGGTCTGGCCGCCGCAGCGAGTGGCCGGGCGGAAGGCGATACTGGCCCTGCTCGCGCTGATCGTTGCTTCGTCCTTCTTCTGTCGCATGACGCTCAATTCGTTGCAGGAATCGCTGCAGGCCGGGACAGGGTTGAGCGACAACCAGATCGCGCTGCTGCTCGGGTCGGCGATGGCGGTTCCGGCCGTCATCGGCGGGATTCCGGTCGGGCTGTTGGTCGACCGGTTCAACCGGACCCGGCTGCTGGCGATCTTCTGCCTGCTGAGTTTCGCCGGAACACTGGTCACGGCGCTGAGCGACAGCCTGATCCTGTTGTTCGCGGCGCGCGCCCTGATCGGGTTTTCGACGGCGGCGGTGTCGATCACGGTACCGTCGCTGCTGGCCGACCTGTTCCCGCCGTCCCGGCGCGGGCGCGGCAGCATGATCTACGGCATTTCGCAGGTGGGTGGCATGGCTGTCGCCTTCGCGGCGGGTGGGGCGCTGATCATGATCCTGCCGGCGGCCGACCTGTGGCGATCGGGCGTGCTGGTGATGAGCATACCACTGCTCCTGGTCTTCCTGCTCTCGCTGCTGCTGCGCGAGCAGCCGCGCATGGAGATTGCGCAGGAGCGGCCCACCCTGCTCGTCTCGGCCGCCGAGCTGTGGGCATTCCGCCGGATCCTCCTGCCGCTGTTCGGCGGTGTCGTGGCGATCAGCGTCGCCGATGGCGCCACCCTGGTCTGGGTGGTGCCCACCTTGTCGCGCTCCTTCGGCATGAGCGCGGCGGCCGCCAATGGCGTGATGGGAATCGCGCTGATCGTCGGCGGCCTGCTCGGCCCGATTTTCGGTGGACTGGCGGCCGATCGTTCCCTGGCGTCGGGCGGGGCCGTGCGCGTTATGTCGCTGCTGGCCCTGCTTGCCGGCGCAAGCGCGTTGCTGGGGCTGTTCGCGGTCGCGCCGGGATCGGCGCTCGCGAGCGTCTGTCTGACCGCCTTCCTGCTGATCGGCAGCATGATCATCTCTGTCTCGCTGACGCTGATCACGGTGCTGCTGCCCAACGAATTGCGGGGCTTCTCCGTCTCGGTACTTGCGGTGGTGCAGATATTGCTCAGCGCCGGCCTGTCGCCGAGCCTGGTCAGCATCGTCGCTACGGGCATCGCGGGGCCGGCCAGCGTCGGCATCGCGCTCGCGACCGTCTGCGGCGCGGCGAGCCTCGTCTCCGCCGTCGCCTTTCTGATCGGGCGGAAGGCGCAGAAGCGGCACCCGACGCAGCATCGGTCGATTGCCGTGGAAATGGCTTTCCATTGAACCGGGGCGCGGGCCGGGTGCATGGGAGAGAAGGAAGGATGCCGGGCATAGTTCTCTACGAGATCGGCATAGCGGACGGGCGGTCGGCCAGCCCCTTCGTGTGGCGAACGAAACTGTCGCTGGCGCGCAAGGGGCTTGCCTATCGTTCGGAGATGCTTGGCCTGACCGACATACCGAAGCTGTTCGACGGGCGGTTCGCGACGGCACCGATCATCGACTTCGGTGACCGGCAAATGAATGAGAGCCTCGCTATCGCCGAACGGCTAGACGAGGCCTATCGTGACCGGCCCGCGATCTTCGCCGGCCCGACCGAGCGGTCGATGATCGGCTTCTTTGACCATTGGCTGGTGCAGCTGATCGTCACCCACGTGCTGCCGATCTACATGCTCGATGCCCATGATTGTTCGGCGCCGAAGGAGCGCGGCTACTATCGGCAATCGCGGGAGGCCTTTTTCGGCCGGACCCTGGAGGCGCTCGTCGCCGATCGCGAGGCGTGCCTGCCTGATCTGCGCCGTGCGCTCGAGCCGGTCCGCAAGGCGATCGAGGACCGGCCTTTCCTCGGCGGGCAGACACCGAACTTCGCCGATATGTGCCTAATCGGGCTGTTCATCTTCGTCGGGACGATCGCGACCCTACCGCCGCTCGCGGCCGGCGATCCGCTGCTTGACTATGCCCGGCGCGCGCTTTCCGCCTTCGGCCCCGAGACGGCCGAGCTGTCATTGAACCTCAGCGCAAAGCCGCTCTAACCCGGTGCGAGGGCTGGAGCGTCGACAACCGCAGGATATGCCATGAATCTGTTCGACGATGCCGGACCCGCACCCATTTCCGACACGCCGTCGGCGGTCGAAGCCCGGCCGCTGGCCGAACGATTGCGCCCGACGTCGATCGTGGAGGTCGTCGGGCAGGAGCACCTGACCGGCGCCGATGCGCCGCTCGCCCGCATGGTCGGTGCGCGGCGGCTGGGCTCGATCATCTTCTGGGGACCGCCGGGAACCGGCAAGACGACCCTGTCGCGGCTGCTGGCTGATCTGGTGGGCATGCGCTTCGAGGCCTTTTCGGCGACCAATGTTACCGTCGCGGAGCTCAAGGCCGCCTATGCCGAAGCGAAGCGGCAGTTGCGCAACGGCAAGCGCACCCTTCTGTTCCTTGACGAAAGCCACAGGGCTGCGCGCAACATCACCGAGACGCTGCTTCCGGTGATGGAAGACGGCACGATCGTCGCGATCCTCGCCACCACCGAGGCGCCGTCCTTCACCCTGCCCAAGGGGATCGCGTCGCGCGCGCGGATATTGACGCTCAACCCGCTCGATGCCGCCGGGCTGGCGAAACTGCTGCAACGGGCCGAGGCGCATGTCGGCGCGCGGCTGAGCCTGACCGACGAAGCGCGGGCGGCGCTGTTCGAACAGGCCGGCGGCGACGGGCGCTATTTTCTCAACATGGTCGAGGATCTGCTCGATGCACCGGCTGAACGGCCGCTGACCCCCGACGACCTCCGGCGGATATTGTCGCGGCGCATCGCCAACCATGATCGCCAGGGCGACGGGCATTACGAACTGGCCAGCGCCTTCCAGAAATCGATCCGGGGCAGCGATCCGGACGCGGCCCTCTATTATGGCGCGCGGCTGGTGCAGGCGGGCGAGGACCCGCGCTTCATTTTGCGCCGGCTGCTGGTGATGGCGTCGGAGGAGGTCGCGATGGCCGATCCCACGATATTGGGTGTGGTGACCGCCGCGCTCGACACCTTTCAGCAGGTCGGTATGCCCGAAGCCAAATATGCGCTGGCCCAGGCGATCGTGGCGGTCGCGACGGCGCCCAAGTCCAACGCGGTCTACCTCGCCTGGAAACAGGCGGCGGCACTGGCGGAGGCTACGCCGAACGTGCGGCCGCCCCGGCGGATCCTGAACGCGCCGACCGAACTGCACCGGTCGCTCGGTTTCAAGGCCGACTATGAATATTCGCATGACTGGCCAAACGCATTTTCGGCGCAGAATTACTGGCCGGACGAACTGGGCCGCCATCGCTTCTACGCGCCGAACGAACGCGGTTTCGAGGCGGCGATCAAGCAACGGGTCGATCATTGGAACGGCTTGCGCGAGGAAAGGGACCGGCGCGACGCGGACGGATGAGCTTTCGGGTCGGGGGGCGCTCCCCTGCCAGCACAGGATAAGCGAAGGAGAGGATATGAAGCTGGTTCGATATGATGCCGGGGCGCGCGTGCGCATCGGCGTGGTGAAGGGCGACGGGATCGTCGACCTGGTCGCGGCCGGCCTGCGCTGGACGACGATGATGGAGATCGTCGCGGCTGGGGCCGAGGCGCTGGACGCAATCGCTACCATCGTGGCGCGTGAAGATGCGTCGGTCGCGATTGACGGCGTGCGGCTGCAGGCGCCGATCGAGCGGCCCGGCAAATATCTCGCGATCGGCATGAACTACGCCAAGCATCGCGACGAGGCCGACAAGCTGGGCATTGCAAGCCCGCAACACCAGTTGTGGTTCAACAAGCAGACGAGTTGCCTGTCGGGGCCGTTTGACCTGATCGATCCCGGCGCCTCCGAGAAGCTGGATTATGAAGTGGAACTGGCCGCCGTCATCGGCCGCGCCGCCAAACGGGTGTCGGAGGCTGACGCGCCAGGCCATGTGTTTGGCTATGTGGTGGCGAACGACGTGTCGGCCCGCGATTGGCAATTCCATTCGCCGACCTTCACCATGGGCAAGTCGTTCGACACCCACGGTCCGATCGGCCCCTGGATCGTCACCGCGGACGAGATCGGCGATCCGCACACCCTGGGGCTGCGTTGCTTCGTGAACGGCGAGAAGCGGCAGGACAGCAATACAAGCGAAATGGTGGCCAGCCTCTGGGCGCAGATCGCTTATCTCTCGACCGCCTTTACCCTGGAGCCCGGAGACCTGATCGCGACCGGCACGCCTCATGGCGTCGGGGCGGCGCTGGAGCCGCCGATCTTCCTGAAGCCCGGCGATGTCGTGCGATGCGAGATCGATGGGATCGGCGCGATCGAGAATGTGGTCGCCGGACCGCGCTGAGCCAAAATAGAAAGCCGCGGAGACAGCGTCGTCTCTGCGGCTTACTTCTCATCGCTGCTTCAGAAGCGGGGATCGATCGGCGTCGCGACCCCGGCAGCGGCCTCGATGACGGCGGCCGCGTCGAGGCAGATATCCTCGCGGAAGCGACGGCCACCGACGAGCACGCCGATCGGCAGTCCGGTCACCGGATCGAGCCGGCTCGGCACGCAGACCGAGGGCAGACCGAGCAGATTGGCAGGCGTCACCGGCCGGATGATCTCCAGCAGCCCCGCGAGGCTTCCCGCGTCCAGGTCGTAGTCGTGGCCCGGCGTCACGCGGGTCCAGGTCGGGCCCAGTATGACCGGATGGTCTTCCTGGAAGGCCGACCATTCCATCGCGATGCTGTGGCGGCGGATGAAGGCCGCCGACATCTCGAAGGAATCGGCGAAGGGCGGAACGCCGTCGAGATAGAAGTTGAAATAGCGCAGCGTGTCCGGGCTTAGCAGCGGCAGGACCGTTTCGGAGCCGAAGCGCTGGTCGCCGACGATGATCTGTCCCCAGGTCTCGATCGCTTCCTCGTAGCGGGGCGGACAAGCCTCGACCACGTCATAGCCGGCGTTGGCCAGCGCGTCGGCGGCGCCGCGTATCGCATCCGCGACGGCGCTTTCCAGCGGCGGGCCGGGCAGGGCGGTCATAACCGCCACGCGGATTGGCGATCCGATCGGCTTGCCGACCAGCGGCGCCTCGATCGCCCATGGATCCCTGGGATGGGCCCCGATGATCGCTTCGAGGACCAGGCGGACGTCGGCGACGGTGCGGGCCATCGGTCCCTGGACGTTCATCAGCTGGTTGGAGATATGCTGGTCCGGGCCCGGAACCTGCTGCGCGATGGGCACGCGCCCGGCCGAGGGCCGGACGCTGACGATGCCGCAGGCGTTGGCGGGATTGCGCAGCGAGCCGCCGAGGTCCGATCCTAGGCCGACCGGCGTCATGCCCGACGCAAGCGCCGCCGCGTCGCCGCCGCTCGACCCACCCGCCGTCCGGTCACGATCCCAGGGATTGCGGGTCAGCCCGTAGAGCGAGCTATCGGTCGATGGACGCATAGCGAAATCGGCAAGATTGGTGCGGCCGATGGGAATGGCGCCGGCCGTGCGCATCTTCTCCACCACCGGCGCGTCGACGGGCGACACCGCTTCGGCGAGCAGGTTGGTGCCCCAGGTCGTCGGCAGGCCCGCGACGTCGATGCAGTCCTTGATCGTGAAAGGGACGCCGTGCAGCGGGCCGAGGGGCGCGCCCTCCCACCGCTTGCGATCGGCCTCCCCGGCCGCCCTGAGCGCTTCGTCGCGCAGGACGCGGGCGATTGCGTTGACCCGCGGATTGACCGTTTCGATCCTGTCGAGATGGGATTCGACAAGCTCCCGCGAGGTAACGTCCCCGGCGGCGACCAGCCGGGCCATCTCGCTGGCCGAAAGGCGCCAAAGCTCGCTCATTCTACTTCTCCCTGACACTGGCGCTATAATCCCTCGCGAGATCGACATCGACTGCTTCGAACCCCATCGGCGACGCGTCGTCGATGCCCCGGTCGAGGCCGAGGCGGTGAAGCCGGCGCAGATAATAGGCCCAGGCGGCCTCATAATAGATGCTCGAGCCCATGACCTGCTTGACGTCGGCTAGCTCGGCCGCGGGCATGCTCTGTACCTCGCCGGCCGCCATAGCCTTGAGCTGCGCGCCGCATACATTGTCGAGTTCGATCGTCGAGACCACAGCGTCCGCCAGGCAGCTGCCGGTGATGAGGACGCCGTGATGCTTGAGCAGTAGCGCCTTCATGTCGCCCAGCGCATCGGCGATCGAGGCGCTCTGGCCGTGGAGGAGGGGGCTTTCATAGACTTCGGCGAGGGCGATCTCCTCATGCCAGCGCGCGGCATGCTGGTCGAAGGGGATCACAGAGGCGCCGATCGCACCGAGCGCGACGCCGTTGGCGCCATGGTGATGGATGATCGCCTGCACGTCGGGGCGCGCGGAGTAGATCTTGCCGTGGATCGAGAGGCTGGGATTGACCTTGCCTGGACCGGAGATCGGCTTCAGGTCGAAATCGACCTCGACGAGGTCCGCGGTCCGCACCTCCTCCACGCTCTGGCCGAGCTGGTAGGTCCAGAAGGTAGAGCCGCGGGTCCCTCGCATCGTCAGATGCGCGAGAACGCCGACGCCGATCTTGAAGGAGCCCAGGATTCGATAGGCCAGAGCGAGGTCGCGTACGGGATCGGTCATTCGTGCAGCCTTTGCGGATGTCAACGCGCCCAATGGGACATAATTTAGCAAAACATATCTGATAACTATTGTCTAAAGGCAAGCGGCACGACGTGGTAAATAGGAAAAAAATAGATCGTGGATTTCGCACATGGCTACTTGTTGCGATGTCTGGTCGCTTCTAAGGTATCCGACATGTGTGCGATATATTCCAAGCGCCTATGCTTGCCGGGCCGTCGGGGTGCCATGCCGATGGGGAGGGGTCGCGCAATCGGCCTTGGCGTTGCGGATTTTGGTGGGTAGCGGTAGGAGATGAAGCATGAATAGCCCTATCGCCACCGAGACCGGCCGCCGTAGCGTGCGGAGGCGCGCCAACGACAGCCGCGTTTCGCGAGGACGCGGCAAGGCGACCGCTGCTGCCCCGGCCGGGGACGATCAGGGCTCCAGTGGTTCGCTGGTCCAGCAGGCGATCCGCGCCGTCGGAAATTACATGAGGGACAATGGATTGCGGCCCGGCGACACGCTGCCGGGCGAGAAATATTTCGGCGACGAACTGGGCGTGAGCCGCGCCGTGATGCGCGAGGCCTTCGGCGCGCTGGGCGCGCTGCAGATTATCGACATCGCCCGTGGACGTAAGCCTAAGGTTAGCCATGTCGACGGTTCGCTGTTCGCAACGTCGATCGTCCACGGCTTCAATACTTCGCAGATATCGATCCTCGACGTTTGGGAGGTGCGCAAGACCGTCGAACTGCGCGCCACCGAAATGGCGGCGACGGCCCGCACCGACGAGGAACTGAAGGAGATTCAGGACATCGTCGAGGCGATCGCGACGCACATGGACGATCCCGACCTGGTGTCCCAATATAATGCGGAGTTCCACTACGCGATCGCGCGGGCGAGCCATAACGTGCTTTTCGCCCAGATCCTTGCGTCCTTCGCGCCGATCACCCGCGTCGCCACGCGGGCGGCCTGGAAGGCCTGCACCACCAAGGCGATGAAGCAGGCCCAGGTGACCCGGCACAAGGCGATCGTCCGGGCCATCGCCCGCAAGGATTCTGTCGCGGCGACCGATGCGATGCGCCAGTTGTTCGACGATGCGATCCGTGAGAATTGGAGCAGGCTCGCCGCGCATCGCTTCTCGTTCGATCCGTTCTTCGAACAGGGCCAGCGCCCGCGCTCATCTGACCGAGCGGGGAGCAGGCGCCGTCGAGGGGTTTAGCCCACCATCGCGGTGTAATTGGCGATGTCCTCATCGATCACCTGCCGTAGCTTGGGCGTGTCCATGAGGCGGTCCTTGATGGCATCGAGGTGTGGCGTCGGCGAGAGGCCCTGACCTGCGGGGGCCATGATCTTCCAGAGGGCGAGCACGCCGGCATAATGATCGAGGACGCCAAGCGGCTTGCCGGTGTCGCGCAAGGCGACGCGGCGTTCGAGTTCGGCATAGGCGTCGTCGAGGCGAACGCGCGCCTGTGCCCCGACTTCGGCCGCCGCGGCGTCGCTGGGTGCGTAGCGGTTGGGGCGGTTCAGCATCTTCCAGGCAAGCTGCACCTCGATCGCCGCAACGATCATCGTCGACAGCTCTTTGGACCGCGCGAGCGGATCGGAGTCGGGCCAACCCTGACCGCCAAGGTCTGCGACGAAGCTCAGAATCGCGACGGTCTGGGTGATGATCGCGTCGCCGGCGTCTAGGGCTGGGACCTCGCCCAAGGGATTGATCGACAGAAATGGCTCCCGCTTCGTCTCGCCGGAGAGCGAACTGACGATCACGACCTCATGGTCGATGTCGGCCGCGGTCAGCGCCAGGCGGCATGCCAGGGCGATGCTCATGGGGGAGTGGTAAAGGCGCATATGGTTCGATTCCCTTCCTGGCTTCGAAGGAATTGTTCACACATATCATATATCTTTGCAATGCATAATAGGACCGTGTCGACCGCGTTTCGCCAATGAACAACCAAGAATGCTAGGTTTCTGGGGATTTCTGTGAAGCGAACTCGGTCCACATATGGGTGGTAGATATCAGATAAGCACTGGACATTTCCGATAAGGCGCAGCATAGTTGCTGGCAACGCGGCACCCGCGTGCCCGCGATCTTGCCAGGAGGAACATGATGTCGACGACCGAAGCCGTTGCGCCCGTGTGGGACTTTGTGGGCCATTATGTCGGACGCTTCTCGGTCGCGCCCGATTTCGGCGCTCTTGGCCAATATGAGTTCATCGGCGAGGCACTGATGCCGATCGCCCAGATGATTGTCGATACCGCCGCGATAACGCCGGGCGAGGCAGTGCTGGACGTCGGTGCGCGCAACAATGCGGCGCTGCTGGCCGCCCAGGCCGGAGCGAGGGTTACCGCGATCGAGGTTTCGCCCCGCCTGCTGGATGTCGCGCGCGAGAAGATGAAGGATTTCCCCCAAACCCGTTTCGAGCTGGCCGACGTCGCCAGGCTTCCCTTTCCGGATGCCAGCTTCGACGCGGTGATCGATGCGGTAAGCCTGATGTTCGGCGCCGACCGCGAGGCGGCGGTCGCCGAGATGGCCCGGGTGTTAAAACCGGGCGGGCGCATCGTGTGGACCGGCTGGTTCGGCGGCGATGCGATCTCCGACGTGGCGAAGATCCAGATCAACGACACTGCGGCCGTGGTTGGCAAGGCGCCGTTTCCGTACAGCTATTGGGGCAATGAGGACGAGATGCGTGCGCTGTTCGGCGCGCAGGGCTTCGACGTCGTCCTGCAGAAGCATCCGATGGTCAACACCGGTCCCGCGCCACGCACCTTCCTCGAAGGGCTGGACCAGGTGCATCCGGTGTCGCGCGGGTGCAGCCTCGCGCTCGAGAAGGCCGGCCAGTTTGAACGGACGATGACCCGGATGGTCGAGGCCATCGAGCGCCGCAACGAGGACAGCGAGGGTACGAAGATCAGCCGTCACTATGTCGTCGGCGTGGCGACCCGGAAGGCCTGATCCCCTTCGGACGATCGTTGGCGGGCGGGCGTGTCAGGGACACGTCCGCCCGTTTCAATTGGCGGCGCAGACGCTTGTCGCGCCGGTGACCGAGCGACGCCTCAGCGATAGGGCGGGCGATGGAGGCCCTTGGGGCTGGCGGTGAAGATCTCGCAGCCGGTTTCGGTGATGCCGATCGAATGTTCGAACTGCGCCGACAGCGTCCGGTCGCGGGTCACGGCAGTCCAGCCATCGTCGAGGATCTTCACGTCGGGCTTGCCGATGTTGATCATCGGTTCGATGGTGAAGATCATGCCGTGCCGCAATTCGGGGCCGGTGCCGGGCTTGCCATAGTGCAGCACATCCGGCGCGTCGTGATAGACGCGGCCGACCCCGTGGCCGACGAAATCGCGTACCACGCCGTAGCGATGCTTTTCGGCGTGGCGCTGGATGGCGTGGCCGATATCGCCCAGATGATTGCCGGGTTTAGCCTGCTCGATGCCGAGCATCAGGCATTCATATGTCACGTCGACCAGCCGCCGCGCCTTGATCGCGACGTCGCCGACAAGGAACATTCGGCTGGTGTCGCCATGCCAGCCGTCGACCAGCGATGTCAGGTCGATATTGACGATGTCGCCATCCTTCAGCGTCCGATCACTGGGGATGCCGTGGCAGACGACATGGTTGACCGAAATGCAGCTGGTATGCGCGTAGCCGCGATAGCCGATGTTCGCCGGTGTGGCCCCGGCCGCCAGCATCGCTTCACGCGCGAAATCGTCGAGGGCCGCCATGCTGACGCCCGGTTTGACCATCTCGGTCAGGGAATCGAGGATCGTGGCGGTGATCTGCCCGGCCTTGCGCATGCCGTCGAACCCTTCCGGACCGTGCAGCCTTATCGCGCCCGTCCGGCGATCGGCATCGGCCGCGGAGGCGGAAACATATTGGGTCATCGCTGTTCCTAAAGCGTTCAAACAGGCCTCGCGAGGCAAAGATGTCATATAAGTGGGTTTGCCATCCGCGACAATTGATCCGAACGCCCAAGCGCCTTCGCCGCATCGATATCCCGCAGACCGGCCAGTACCATCGCCGTACGCAATTCGGACTGGAAACGGGCGAGCAGCGCCGCGATCGCCGCTTCGCCACTGGCGGCCGCATAGGCCCAGGCGCGGCCGATGAGGACGCCGTCGGCGCCCAGCAGCAGCGCCTTCAGCACGTCCTGCCCGCTGCGAACCCCACCGTCGACGAGCAAGCTGGCCCGACTGCCGACGGCCTTGGCGATGGCCGGTAGCGCCACGGCCGTGGGAGAAACGCTGTCGAGTTGGCGACCGCCATGGTTGGAGACGACAATAGCGTCGGCGCCACTGTCGAGCGCCAGACCGGCGTCCCGAGGATCAAGGATGCCCTTGATCACGAGCTTGCCCTGCCACTGGTCCCGGAGCCAGGTGATGTCGCGCCAGGTGACGCTGGCATCGAACTGCCCCATCAGCCAGCCGCCGAAGCTCGCCAGGTTGCGCGCCTTGGCGACATAGCGCGCAAGATTGCCGAATGTGTGCGGGCCACCGCGCAGGCCGACGTCGACCAGCCAGCGGGGATGGCGCGCATAGCTCAACAGCTTGGCCGGGGAGATGCCGCCGAACAGATCGTTGCGGATGTCGCGCCGCCGGATGCCGGGCATGGGGAGATCGACGGTGAAGACCAGCGTGCGGCAGCCGCTGTCCCAGGCGCGGCGCAACAGATCGGTGACGACGTCGCGGTCGCGCATCATGTAGAGCTGGAACCAGAAGGGGCGACGGGCCGCCCGTGCGACCTCCTCGACCGAACAGATCGCGTTGGCAGACAAGCAGAAGGGTATGCCGGAGGCCTCGGCCGCGCGCACCGCCTGGGTCTCGCCGCGCCGGCACATCAGGCCGGCAAAGCCGATCGGCGCGAGCGCGAGCGGCATCGCGCAGCCTTCGCCGAGCAGATCGCCCGAGCTGTCAACGGCGGACATGTCGACCATCACCCTTTGCGGAAGGCGCACGGCTGCGAAAGCGGTCTCATTCTCCCGGATCGTTATCTCGTCGCCGGCACCGCCTTCGAAGTAGTCGAAGATAAGCGGCGGAATGCGCGCCTTGGCGATCCGGCGGAAATCCGCAAAGCTGGCAAGGGTGGCGTGGCGATCGGCCAAGACGGGGTCCTCGATCGGGAATGGGATCAGACGACCTGGTTGGCAGGGCGCTCGCCCCGTCGCCAGGCTTCGATTGCGTCGCAGAGCGCCGTCGCCATGCCCCGCCGAGCCTCTTCGGTCGCGCTGCCGATGTGGGGCGTCGCGACCACTTCGGGCCGGCTCAGGAAGCGCCGATCGATACGGGGTTCGTTGCGAAAGACGTCGAGGCCGGCCGCCCGGACCTTGCCGCTGTCCAGCGCCTCCAGCAGCGCGTCGTCGTCGATCAGGTCGCCCCGGCCGATATTGACGACGACCAGGCCTTCGCGCGCCAAGGCCAGGTGCTCGCGGTTCAGGAAATTACGTGTCTCTCCCGTTGAAGGGGCCGCGAGCAGCAGCATATCGGTGCTGCCTAGAAAATCCTCCGCGCTGGCGATGAAGATTGCCCCGGCCTCGTCCGCGGCCCGGCTGCGGTTATGATAGACCACTGTCATCTCAAAGGCCGCCGCACGCTGCGCGACCCGGCGACCGATGTCGCCGAGGCCGTAGATGCCCAGCGTCTTGCCCGCGAGTTCGGTGCCGAGGATGTGGCTCGACCACAGGTCGGTCCAGCGGTCTTCGCGGAGCAGGGCGGTCGCCTCGGTCATGCGGCGGGTCGCGGCAAGCAACAGCAGCATCGCCTGATCGGCGACGGCGTTCGAGAGGACGCCTGGGGTATTGAACAGCGGCAGGCCCCTCGCGCGGACCGCGTCGAGATCGATATGGTCGAGGCCGACCGAATAGGTCGCGAGCGCTCCCACCGAGGCGGGGAGGCCGGCGAGGAAGGCCGCATCCACCCGGACGGGCGGGCTCAGCAGAAGGACGTCGGGGCGAACCGTGCCGAGCGATGCCGCATCCCTGTCCTCGATGATGAAGCGGCGCGCGAACTCGCCGCGCGCGGTCGGCGCCAGCGGGACGAGCGACGCTATCCGGACGGGGGAGGGCGGGTCCGAAGCGTCGTTCAACGCGCGACCGTCCGCTTGCTGTCGCTCCGCCGCTTGATGTCGAGGGCGACGTCGACGATCATGTCTTCCTGCCCGCCTACCATCTTGCGCTGGCCGAGCTCGATGAGGATTTCTCTGGCATCGAGATCATAATCCTCGGCCGCCTTCTCGGCATGGCGCAGGAAGCTCGAATAGACCCCGGCATAGCCGAGGGTGAGCGTCTCGCGATCGACCCGGACCGGACGGTCCTGCAGCGGGCGCACCAGGTCCTCGGCCGCGTCCATCAGCTTCATCACGTCGCAGCCATGGTTCCAGCCCTTGCGGTCGGCGGCGGCGACGAACACCTCGAGCGGCGCATTGCCGGCACCCGCACCCATGCCGGCCAGGCTGGCGTCAATCCGGACCGCGCCCTCCTGTGCCGCGACGATCGAGTTGGCGACACCGAGCGAGAGATTATGGTGCGCGTGCATGCCGCGCTGGGTCTCGGGCTTGAGCAGCCGGTCATAGGCCCGAAGGCGATCGCGCACCCCGTCCATGTCGAGTGCGCCGCCGCTGTCGGTGACGTAAACGCACTGGGCCCCATAGCTTTCCATCAGCAGTGCCTGTTGGGCTAGCGCTTCGGGCTCGATCATGTGGCTCATCATCAGGAAGCCCGACACGTCCATGCCGAGATCCCGGGCGATGCCGATATGCTGTTTGGAAACGTCGGCCTCGGTGCAGTGGGTAGCGACCCGGACCGAACGAACGCCCAGATCATAGGCACGCCGCAGTTCCTCGACGGTGCCGATGCCGGGGACCAGCAGGGTCGTCAGCACCGCGCGCTCGAGGACATCGGCGGCGGCCTCTATCCATTCCCAATCGGTCTGGGCGCCGAAGCCGTAGATGAAGCTGGTGCCGCCCAGTCCGTCGCCGTGCGAAACCTCGATCGCATCGACCCCGGCTTCGTCGAGCGCCTTGGCGATCGCGCGGACATGGTCGATGCCGTACATGTGACGGATCGCGTGCATGCCGTCACGCAAGGTCACGTCCTGGATGTAGAGCTTCTGCTGTTCGACGTCGAAGCTCATGCCGCGCCCCTCCGTGCCTGGATGCGCTGCGCCAGCAGCTCACCGGTCGCCTTGGCGGCAGCGGTCATGATGTCGAGATTGCCCGAATAGCTGGGCAGATAGTCGCCCGCGCCCTCGACCTCGAGGAACACCGAGGTCCTGATGCCGGTGAACTCGCCCCGACCCGGTATCTTCAGCCGGTTGTTGTCGCCGAAGCGTTCGAACTGAACCTCCTGCTTGAGGCGGTAGCCGGGGACGTAGCTCTGCACCTTCTTCACCATCGTTTCGATCGAGGCGCGGATGGTGGCTTCGTCGGCGCCTTCGGACAGGGTGAACACCGTATCGCGCATGATCATCGGCGGTTCGGCCGGATTGAGGATGATGATCGCCTTGCCTTGCGCAGCGCCGCCGACCTTCTCGATCGCCGAGGCGGTGGTGCGGGTGAACTCGTCGATGTTCGCGCGGGTGCCGGGGCCGGCCGAGCGCGAGGAGGCCGAAGCGATGATCTCGGCATAGCGGACCTCGGCCACCTGGCTGACGGCGGCGACGATCGGGATGGTAGCCTGGCCGCCGCAGGTGACCATGTTGACGTTGGTCGCCTCCAGATGGGCGTCCAAGTTGACCGGCGGGATGACGAAGGGGCCGATCGCCGCCGGGGTCAGGTCGATCACCAGCTTGCCGTCGGCGCGCAGCGCCTCGTCATGGACCTTGTGGGCATACGCCGAGGTTGCGTCGAAGATGATGCCGATCTCGGCATAGTCGGGCAGCGCCTTCAAGCCTTCGAGCCCCTCATGGGTGGTGGTGATGCCGCGTTCGCGCGCCATGGCGAGCCCCTCGGACGCGGGATCGATGCCGACCACCGCAGCCAGTTCCATATTCTGCGGATATTTGATCATCTTGATCATCAGGTCGGTGCCGATATTACCCGATCCGATGATCGCCGCCTTGATCTTGTCGCTCATGCCTGGAATCCGTAGCTGAAGGCGCAGGTGCCGATGCCGCCGATGTGGATGCGTGTCCGGTCGCCGGGGTGCAGGTTCACCATTGGGCCGAGCGCGCCGGACAGCAGGATATCGCCGGCCCGCAGCGGCTCCCCGTTCAGGGCGAGCGTGCAAGCCAGCCAGCGGACCGATTTATAGGGATGGTCGAAGCAGGCGGCGCCGGCGCCGACCGAAGCGATCTCCCCGTTGATCTCTGTGACCATGCCGCAACTGTAGAGATCGAGCCCGGCGGGGGATCTCACGTCGGTCCCGAGCACGAAGAAGGCCGAGGAACCATTGTCGGCAATGGTATCGGATAAGGTGATCTTCCAGTCGGCGATGCGGCTGTCGACGATCTCGATCGCGGCCACGGCACCGTCCATCGCGGCAGCGACGCCGTCGAGCGACAGATCGGGATCAGCGAGGTCGCGTCCGAGGATGAAGGCGATCTCCGCCTCCGCGCGGGGCTGGATCACCGTCGCTGGATCGAGCATGCCGCCATCGTCGATCTGCATATCGGCAAAAAGCGCCCCGAAATCAGGCTGGTCGATGCCGAATTGCTGCTGGACCGCCTTGGCCGTAGCACCGATCTTCCGGCCGACCAGGCGGCGCCCCTGATCGATCCAATGACGGGTGTTGATCGCCTGCACCGCATAGGCGCCGTCGATATCCAGCGGTTCGAGGAACGTGCGCAACGGCGCGATGGTTCCTCCCCGATAGGCGTCGCGCAGCAGCCGCGCGGCATGATCATATTGTCTCTTCATGGCGAAAACATATATGATATGTTGCGAGGCCTTGGCAATCACGGCCGGTCCCAGATTATCACATGATGGAAATGAACATGCTCGCCGGCTCCCGCAGTTCGCTCGACAAATCGCTCTCCCTGCTAGTCCAGGTGCTGGAGGGCGCGCGCGATTGCAGGTCGCTGCCCGCGCTGGCGGAGGCGGAGGAGTTGCCGCTGTCCACCGCCTATCGGTTGATGGCCAGCCTGGAGAGGGCTGGACTCGTCGCCCAGCTCGGCCCAAACCGCTATATGGCCGGCGCAACGCTGCGGCGGCTTGCCGGATTTCCACTTTCGCCGAGCCGCATCCTCGCGGAAATTGGCAGGCCGATCCTGACGGACCTGTCGCGCCGCACCGGCCGGATCACCCACCTCGGTGTGCTAGACGAAAATATGACCACTTACCTGGTCAAAGAGGGGGATAGGGCAGGCCGCGCAATCTCGGGCCCAGATATGCAGTTGGAAGCCTATTGCTCCGGCATTGGCAAGGCTCTGCTTGCTCATTTGTCTACTGAAGAACTCGACACCTATCTTGCGACGGCGCCCCTTGTGGCGCTCACGCCCAGAACGATCATATCTGCCGAGGCTTTGCGGGAGGAACTCGCGAGCATCCGACAGCGTGGTTATGCGATCGATCACGAGGAGATGTTCGAGGGGTTTATTTGTATCGCCGTGCCGATCCAGCTACGCGGCCACGTAGTCGCGGCAATTTCGCTTGTTGTAACACAGAATGCAGAGCCTTATCGGCCAACTCGCTATCTATCCCGCCTGCTTGTCGCAGCAGCGCAGATCGAAAAGCGGCTCTACTCAGTCAGGGACGTGTTTTTGCCGTAATCCTGAAGTCGGGAAAATCTTCTTCTCCGACAGAGTAAATCTGTCGAATTATCACGGAATCGGCCACCCCCGGTTACGCTACGTCTGTTCGGCAATCCCGATCTGCCGACAAACTCGCCGCAACGCTCGACCTCGCGGTCGTGCGCGAACCGGGCGGCAGTATCCGGCTGCGCGCTCGATCTTTCTGAAAATCGCGTAGGGGGTTTGCCACCCCCGGCGTCAACGGCCCTGAACGCTTCATCCCGAGGCGTCCACAGGGAGGAACAAATGACGCAGAAGAAACGGCAGAAAAATGCCGTGAGGCGGGGCCTGGTCGCGCTCTGGTTGCTGGCGGGCAGCGCACCGGCGCTTGCGCAGGGACCGCATGCGCAGAGCTACGACATGCCCGCGCAGGCGCTTGGTGCTGCGCTCGGCGAAATCGGAACACGGTCGGGCACCGAAATCATCGCGCCGGCAACGCTCGTCGAGGGACTTGCGGCGCCGGCGCTGCGTGGTGCCTATGCTCCCGACGCCGCCGTCCGCGCATTGCTCGCCGGAACGGGGCTTGTTGCAGAGCGTGTGAACGGCGCGCTCGTGATCCGCCGCGCCGAAGCTGCGGGCGGTAGCGACAACGAACCGATCGTCGTCACGGGAACGCGGATTCGGGGTGCGCCCATTGCCTCGCCGGTCATCGCTGTCAGCGCAGACCGGATGCGCGCGGCGGGGCAGGCGGGTCTCGCCGACGCGATGCGGGCGTTGCCGCAGAATTTCGGGGGCGGACAGAACCCCGGCATCGGCAACAATGTGCCCGAGGCGAGCGGTGTCGATATCGGCGGCGGCGCGTCGCTCAACCTGCGCGGGCTTGGCAGCGATGCCACGTTGACACTCCTCAATGGCCACCGGCTGTCCTATTCGTCGGCGCTGCAGAGCGTCGATATCTCGGCGATTCCCTTCGATGCCGTCGACCGCATCGAGATCGTGGCGGACGGCGCATCGGCGCTCTACGGCTCGGATGCTGTCGCCGGTGTCGCGAACATCATTCTCCGCAGCGATTTCGACGGCCTGCGCGCGCGGGCGCGCTGGGGCGCATCGACCGACGGCGGCAACGGGCAGCAGCAGTACGGACTTCTGGCCGGCCGTACCTGGGACAGCGGCGGTCTCATGGGCGCCTACGAATTCTCGCGCATCTCGCCAATCGTCGCGCGGCAGCGCAGCTATGCCGCCGACGTCACACCGGGTGTGACGCTGTTTCCGTTTCTCAAACACCACAACGGGCTTATGAGCGGGCATCAGGCGCTCGGGGACAAGGTCACGCTCGCCTTCGATGCGCTTTACAACACGCGCTGGAAGGCATCGATCTTCCCGCTGAACACGGCCGGTGACCTCGATGTGAGCCGCGCGGAAAACCGGACGCGGAGCACGTCCTTTGCCATCGCGCCTGCGCTCAAGGTGGATCTCGGCAGCTGGCGCGCCGGCCTCTCCACGATGTACGGCGAGGACCGCGTGCATTTCACGATCGCCAACATCCTGGGCGATAACGTGCTGCTGAACGGCCCCAATTGCTACTGCAATTCCGCGACGTCGATCGAACTTGCCGCGGACGGACCCTTGTTCGCGCTTCCCGGCGGCAGCGCCCGTCTGGCAGTCGGCGGCGGCTACCGGCAGAATGCGTTCGAGCTGCGCCGCGCGCTCGCACCGCAGCTTGATATCGACGAGACGCGCGACAGCAACTTTGCCTACGCCGAGCTGAACCTGCCGTTCGTCGGTCCGGCCATCGCCATCCCGGGCGTCCACCGGCTGAACCTCAGCGGTGCGCTCCGCTACGAGCGCTATCCGGACATCGATACGGTGGTGACGCCCAAGCTCGGCCTCATCTACGCGCCCTTCGCCGGTGTGACGCTGAAGGGCAGCTGGGGGCGGTCATTCCGCGCGCCCACCTTCCTGCAGCTCTATCAGTCGCCGTCCGCGACGCTCGTCCCCGCAACGCGGCTCGGCGGCACCGCAACGCCCGGCGCAACCGCGCTGCTGCTGATCGGCGGCAACACCGCACTCGCACCCGAGCGTGCACGGACCTGGTCGGCATCGGTCGTGCTCGAACCCGCGATTGCAGGCGCACGGCTTGAGTTCGGCTGGTTTGAAACGCGCTACCGGAACCGCATCGTCACACCGATCGTGACGACCGCTCAGGCGCTGAGCGATCCCGCCTACGCCGATCTGGTTTCTCGCGATCCGGACGTGGGTGCGGTGAATGCCGCGATCGATTCGGTAGACAGTTTTTACAACAGTACGGGCGGAACATTCGATCCGACTTCGGTGACCGCGATTGTCAACAACCGCTACGTCAATGCCGGGCATCAGACGATCCGCGGGCTCGATGCGCTGGCAAGCTACGAAACCCCCATGGCCGGAGGCGTGCTCAGCCTTTCACTCAACGCGACCTGGCTCGAAAGCACGCAGCGTCGCACCGCACTACAGCCCGAGGTCGCGCTCGCGGGCCGGCTGTTCAACCCGCCGCACTGGCGCGCACGCGCCGGTGCCAACTGGACGGCGGGCCCACTCGGGCTGAACGCGCATGTCAATTACACAGGCGGGGTTACCGACATGCGGCAGATGCCTGCCGATGATGTCGAGGGGATGACGACACTCGATCTCGCGGTGCGTTTCGAGACACCGCGTGGCGGCGGTCTCCTTGGCGGTCTGGAATTCGTGCTCGCCGCCGAGAATGTCCTCAACGCGCGACCCGATCCGATCCGGACGACGCTCTACTACGACACGCCCTACGACTCGACGAATTACACCCCCATCGGACGTTTCATCAGCCTGGGAGTCAGCAAGACATGGTAAGCCTTCTTCGCACGCTTTCGACGCGTAGCCGTATCCACGCATGCGCTGTCGGCGCAGCTCTTGCCGGCGTGCTGGCCTGCAGCAGTGCGAAGGCCGGAACGCCATGCGCTGACGTTCTCCCGCAGGCGTCCGCGCCTGCTGCTACAATGCGCGACTTCGTACCCGACGACCTGATGCGGCTGCGCGACATTGGCCTTCCCGAAGGTGGCATGGCCTCGAGCCACAGCCCGCTCTCGGTCTCGCCCGATGGGCGCGCGCTCGCGTTTATCGTCAATCGTGCCCATCCCGAAACCAACAGCTACTGCCGCGCGCTGGCCGTTCTCGATCTCGCCAGCGGACGTGTCCGCATCGTCGATCTTGGGGGCGAACTCATCACGCTCTCCTACATCCTGCGCGGCATGCTCGAGCAGCCGGGCTTTCCGGATCTCGTCGTGCCGTTCTGGTCGCCGGACGGACGCTGGATCGCATACCGGAAGAAGCTGGACGGCGTCGTGCAGGTCTGGCGCGCCGCGGCGGACGGAAGCGGTGCCAATGCGGTCACGGCGCTTGCCGACGATGCCGAGACGGTCGGCTGGACCGGCGACAGCGCGCGCGTCCTTGTCGGTATCCGCCCCGGGATCCGGGAAACGCGCGCGCGGATCGCCGAGGAGGGGCGTTCGGGCTATCTCTACGATGACCGGTTCAATCCGACGACCGGCGCCTTCCCGAAGATCACCGGCGAGCATCCGCGGGTGATCCTGTCGGCAGCGCCCGACGGAAGCGGAGTTCGTGCCGCGGACGCGCGCGAGGCGGAGCAGATGGGACCTGATGTCACGCTTGGTGCGCGCTCCGAATTCGATGCGCGGTCAGCGCACGGCCGCGCCTGGACCACACGCGAGGGTTTCCTTGGGCCGCTTCGCATCCATGTCGAGAACGCCAGAGGTGTGCGGATCGGGTGCGCTGCCGAGGCCTGCTCCGGCAAGATTGCCGGGCTGACCTGGCTCGGCGACAGCCTGCTTATCGTTCGAAAGCAGGGACGGGCGCACAGCGACATGGCCGTCTGGCGCTGGACGCCCGGCAAGGGCGATCCCGTAGAGCTGGTAGCTGGCGAGGACGTGCTGCAGGGCTGCACAGCCGCATCGGGCAAGCTTTACTGCCTGCGCGAGAACGCAGTGACGCCGCGCCGGATCGTCGCCATTGATCCGGCGAGCGGTGCGTCGACCACCGTGTTCGATCCGAACCCGGAATTCCGGAACATCCGTCTCGGCACGTCGCGGCGGCTGTTCTTCACCAACAACGTCGGTCTCGACACGTGGGGCGATCTCGTGCTCCCGCCCGGCTACAAGGGCGGTCGCCTGCCGCTCGTCGTCGTCCAGTATCACAGCGATGGTTTCCTGCGCGGCGGGACCGGAGAGGATTATCCGGTGCACGCCTTTGCTGCGCGCGGATTTGCCGTGCTCAGCTACGAACAGACGCCATTTTACGCGACGGCGAAGGCGAACCCCAAAGATGATAACGAGCTGATGACGATCAACAACAAGGACTGGGCCGAACGGCGCAGCCTCCTCTCGGGGCTTGAGACCGGTGTTCGCAAGGTGATCGACATGGGCATCGCCGATCCGGCCCGCATCGGGATTACGGGGCTCAGCGACGGTGCCAGCACCGTCGCCTTCGCACTCATCAACTCCGATCTGTTTGCCGCCGCAGCGATGAGCAGCTGCTGCATCGAACCCGAATCGGTGACGACCTACGGCGGTCCCGTCTGGGCGCGCGCGATGCAGGGGCAGGGATATCCGAAAGCGACGAAGCCTGACCCGGAATTCTGGGCGCCGGCATCGATCGCACAGAATGCTGCGCGCATCGATACGCCGATCCTGATGCAGCTCGCCGACCAGGAATATCTGCTTTCGCTTCAGGCGTGGACGGCGCTGACCGAACTCGGGAAGCCCGTCGAGATGTACATCTATCCCGACGAGCGCCACATCAGGTGGCAACCTGTCCACAAGCAGGCAACGTGGGAACGCAGCCTCGACTGGTTCGATTTCTGGCTCCGCGGCAAGCGCGATGACAGTCCTGCGAAGGCGGCACAATACAGGCGCTGGGAGGCGATGCGCCAGCCTCCGAAATAGCCAGTCCCTGAGGGCGCAGGTGGCCTGGGTGACGCGTCAAAAGCCGCGCGCCCAGGCTTCGACATCTGCAAGGGCGAGAATGCGCAGATGATCGTGCCCCTTGACGGGCGTCGTATCGCGGAGGGTGTATTCGAGCGCAGCCCGGTCCAGGATGCTCTCACGAACGAGAACGCCGTCCAGCAGAAATTCGGAAAGCGTGCTTCGGCGTGTCTCGTACAGCGCCGCCGAAAAACTGTCCGGCGTACCTTTCGAACGCCTCACCGTGATCATGCGCGGGAGCCTCTCCGCAAATGCCTGCCGCGCCGCCCATCGGTTGTGGCCGGCGTGAACCCATTCCCAGCTCGGGATACCGAGACAATGCTCGATGAGCGGCTGCGCCATAAGCGGCGCCAGTTCGGGCAGCGGGCCCGGCCACGTTTCGATGAGATTCTCAACTGCAATCATAAGGGCAACATGTGCCGCGCGGCCGGGAAGCGCGCCGCGCGGCGCCTTGAGCCACCGGTGCGTCGCAAGCGCTGATGCAGTCCTTTCGACATCGTCCGACAGAAAGCGAAAATCCGGCTGCCACCGATAGTCCGGCGGTCTGAACCATGCCCGCGCAATGCCATGCGCTGCGACCGTCAGTACGTTGCTCTCCGCGAGCTCCGCAATGTCCAGCGCCGTCCGCCATACCGAAGGACCAATCCCCCGGGTGCGCAGCCGGTCGGCGAGCGGCGCTGCAGATTGAAGCGAACAGAACAGATTGTCGCCGCCGCCGCCATCGAAAACAGCATCGGCGCCGATGCCTGACGCGGTCTCGCGCTTGCACGCGCGGATCGCCTGCGCGAACGCGCGCGCAATCGGGCGGGGCAGATGCGCGGCGGCGGACCGGCTGATATCGACCGCGTTGAGCGCGAGGTTTGCGCTGACAAGCGGAATACCGAGGTGGGCCGAAACCGTTTCGGCGTAGCGGCGTTCATCGCCGCTCGGATCGCCGGTGGTGAACGTCAGTGCGCTGAGCCGCGCACCGCTCTTCGCAGCGGATGCAGCGAGGATAGACGAATCGAGCCCGCCCGACAGCATGATGAGGACATGTTCGAACGGCGCCGCGCGCGCGGCGATGCATGTGTCTGCAAGCTCGCGAAGACGATGCGCATTTTCCTCGATGGTGAGCACTCTTTCGGGCTGCGTGAAATCCCAGGGCGACCAGAGCGTCTCCGTGCCGAGACCGTCCGGCCTCGCCACAAGGCATTCTCCGCCGAGCAATTCGCGCACGCCTGCAAGGCAGGTGTCCGCCCCGCGCAGGCCTCGCCCCGCGAGATGCGCGGCAACGTGCGTCCATGCGCATGTAAAGCGCGCCTGAAGCGCGGCTTCCAGAAGTGCAAGGTCGGAGGCGATGACAACGCCGCCGCGGTGTGCGCTGTAAAAAACATCCTGATCTCCAAACGGCGCGCGCAGGGCCCGCACCTCTGCGCCATCCGACCAGAGGGCGACGTAATTTCCCCAATGGGACGCGGTGAGGCAGCGCCCTTTCGTGACGAGAATGGTACGCGTGTCAGGCGGCCCGGCATTGCGCAGGGGATGGGGGTGAAGCATCCCGAGGATGACACCGGCGTCGTTCTCGAGAGGGCACATCTCGATGCCACCCGCGAACACCTGCAGACGATCGGAATCGAGAATGCAGGCAAGCCCGGCATCCTTCATGCGTGCGGCGATCCGGTCATCAGGCGACGAGGCGCGGATGTTGGCAAGGAAGCGCGGCGTCATCACACGACACGGATCGGCGTGAAATTACGCACAGTATCGAGCTGGTCATTGAGGACCGTGTCCCCGAGCTGGACCCATGCGTGCGCGCTGAACGGGCGCAGCCGCGCGCCGAAAACGATGTCGACAGCGAATCCGCGGCGGCGCAGATAGCGCCCGAGCGCGAGCGAGCGTACCAGACATTGTTCGTGCGGTGTTGCGAGCATGCCCAGCCGCTCGAACGCCGCGGCAACAGGGCCAGCATCCGCGTTGGCGTCCAGCGTCGACAGGGCAGGGATACGGCGTGACAGTCTGCGGAGTGTCCGGTCGAGCCCGATGAGACGAAGAGCAAGTGCCGTTCGCGCAAGTGCGATGGCAAGTCCCGGCACATGACGATTGTCAGGCGCGGGGGGCTGGTCGAGGAGACTGGCTCGGATGTCTGCAGATTTGCAGGGTGCCAGCGGCTGGCCCTCGCCCTCAACAAGCAGACCCGCAGACGCGAGCCCGGGTGGTATATCGGAGGCTGCTCCGAAGATGGTCTCGCCTGCCATCAGGCGGCGGAATACCGCTTCCGCAGGCTCGGGGAGACTGAGGTAGAGGTCGGCGGCGCTGTCGAGAAAGACGAGCCGGCCGTGAACATCGCAGAAGCTGATGCTTTGAGGCAGGGTCCAGACCATATTGCGGAGATCCGCCGGAAGGCTGGACGCGCGGCCGCATGGCCGCGCGTCCTCACCCTCCTGTCAGTCGCGACTGAGGCCGGCCGGATCGCGGGCGAGCTGGGCGTCGCCGTTAAATCCCACCGGGCCCTTCGTCTCGACGCTCGCCTTGCCGAGCGTGCGGACATCCGTCTTCTGTGTGCGTTTCATGGATGCTCTCCTTCTGGTTTCGTCGCAATCCAGCGACAGGATCCGAGAGTAGAGCGTCCGCACCGTATCGAAATTTTATACGGTGCGTGCAAAATGAATATCAGCGCGCCTGTCCGCATGCGCTGCAGATCTCAGCTACCTTGCGGATACGTCGCCGGTGATAGCGCGCGATCGCCTGATGCAACGGCGCGCCTTGCAAGGTATGACTGGCAGCGAACAGCGCCCTGAATTCCGGTTCGAGATCATCAAAGACATGCGCCTCGGCATGGCGGACCGCATGCAGCCGGTTGCCGGTGTTGATGATCGCGGCATCCCATTCCTCATTACCGGCACGATGCGCCAGCCCGGCAAACAGCTGCGCGACGGCGTGGGGAATATCGGGAGCGTCTGTGCCGCGCGTCTGTTCGGTCGGGGCAGCGTTTGTCGCTGCGCGTAGTTTTAGGCAGGTCACCAACAGGGTCTGGTTCCACGTATAGAGATTGCGGAGCCGGGATTCCGATACGGCGGGCACATGAAAGCCCTCGTGCGGCCAGCCCTCGACAAGACGCTCGCCCATCAGCCGGTGCAGGGCATCGCGCACCGGCGTCGTGCTCGTATTGAGTTCGACGGCAAGGCGCGCGGGATCGAGGCGCTGGCGCGGGAGCAGCGCGCCCGACATGAGGTGCGTCTTGAGCGCGTCGTAAACGCGCTCCATCGTCAGGCCCGGGCTCATACCGCGCTGTCGCTGGCCACCTGTGCTGTCGCATTCCGGGAGGCCGCGTGGCGCGCATAAGCGGCGATCAGCTCCGTCTGCTCCGGCGTCAGCGCATCCACTGCGGCAAGCGGCCCAGGCGCGCCGCCGCGCAGCAGCACCGACGGGCATTGGCCCTCATAATTATTGAGGTTGGGGCGATGCTGGCGATAGCCGATGAGCGCCTGCAGGCTTTCCGGGAACTGCCGCGCGATCTCCGGTGGATAGGCGAGCCATGGGTTCTCGTAAGGCTTGAGCCAGCCGAGCGAATAGCCCACGACGATGCCGCGTCGCGGCGTTGCCCTGCGGTTGGCGCCGCCGCCATGCAAAACCGATCCCAGGAACAGGATCGCGTCGCCGGGTCCGCAGCACGCGGCAATGCCGGCGCCGTCGGGCAATTCGGCGGTCGCAGCCGCGCCGTGGGTGCCCGGCCAGATCCGTGTCGCACCATTGTCCTCGTAAAAGGCCCCCAGCGGCCACATGACGTTGACGAGATATTCCATGCGGCCCTTCTCGCACGGATACATATCCTGATCGCGGTGCGGCATCTGCGCGGGTTCGCCAGGATGAATCTCGATCGCTTGCATGAGATTGAGCTGGATGTGATCGCACCAGGGTCCGAGAATATTCTGAACCACGCCGAGCACGGTGGGATGTTCTGCAAGGCGCCTTGCCGCAGGCGCCCGCACAAGAAGCCGGCCAAAGCGTTTGGTGCGCGCGCCAAAGAAGCCGCCGATCGAGAAGGGCGTTTGCGCAAAATCCGGATCAAGCGCGGCATTGAGCGCCGTGATTTCGTCCTGCGGAAGCAATCCCGGGATGATGCAATAACCTTGCGAGGACAATCGGCCGGTCCAGTCGTCGGCGCCTTGCAGGGCAAGAGCAGGTGCGGGCATGGCAGATCTCCGGTTGAAATGAGTCTCAGGCGGCACGCTCAAGGGGAGGGTGGTCTGGTGCGCTCCAGATTCCCGCTGCCGCGAGACGGGCGGGTGTTTCAGCGTCGATGTCGATCAGGAGCGCAGCGATATCGGCGTCGGCGTGCCGCTGCGCCGCACCCAGCGGGCGGCAGGTCCAGCCGAACGCCTGGATTTGTCGCAGCCATGCCTGTTCGGCGACCGCTGTGTATCGCCGCACGCCCTGGTTCAGCGCATATTCGGCAAGTCCGCTGACAAGCCGGTCGCGGGCGCTGCGCCGCGCACGCGCCTTGAGGCGGCGGTCGAGACAGAAGCGTGTGATCTCGCGTGTATCGTGGGCTCGCGGTACGGCGCCTTCGCAGAGCGCGGGGAATAATGTGCCGAGAATATGCGGGCGAACGGTTTTCAGGAGACGTGCCGAAGCGAGGTGCGCGCCCGATGCGTCGGTCAGGATCAGATAGGCGGCATGGCTATCATCGAACTCGTCGATCTCGAACGTGCCGCCGATCACCGGTACGTCCCATTTGAGCAGATCGACGAAGACCTGTTTCCGCGCCTCGAACATCGCGCGCAGAACATCGCCGTTCGCACCGCTGTTGTGGTCGATCACATGTAGCATCGCCCCCGCTCCCTTTCCTCGCTTCGGATGCGGACCAGTTGAGCAGAGGGCTGCAGCGCCGTGCATCCCTGGAAACAGGGAGGCGATTCTCTGGTCAGATGGAGTGGCGAGAGCAGGCAGGCTCTCTGCGGGCGGGCGTTGGACAGGCTGGCGTATTCGGATCGGGAGCCTTTACTGCACCAGGACGAGCACGTTGCCCGTCAGAGCAGGCCTGCCGCAATAAAGATACGTTTGCAGATCATTATATTCGGGAATGATACGTAAACGGATCATTCTGCCATGCCGACGGGCCGTCAGATCCGATCCGCGGGCATTTACGCCTCGCAGCAATGCTTTCGGGACATTGCGTTATTTGCAATTTCGGCGCGCATATCCATGGATATGAGAACCATCCGGTGCGCGGTCATCCTTACAGGGCCCTCCGCTCAGGTTTCAGGACATCATCAATGCAGAGCGCGCCATCGGCAATCAGCCGAACGACGAGTTCGGTTCGGGAATGCACGCCAAGCCGTGCCCGTGCCTCACGCATATGTTCGAGCACCGTCTGCTCACCAATCCCGAGCTCGCGCGCGATCTCATGATTGCGCAGGCCGCGGCCGGCAAGCGCTATGCATTCGCGCTGACGGTCGCTGACCTGCGCGCCGGGAGTCCGGCGGCGCTGGCGAGAAAGGCGGCGGGCGCCCTCGAAGGCAAACAGCCCGATCATCTGGGCCCATGGCAGCACTTCGTCGGGCAGCGCTTCATCCGCGACTGAAACGAAGGTGCATGACCCCAGCGCCTCTCCCGGCACGTGCGCGGGAATCGTAACGCCTTCGCCAAGCCCGATCTCTCGCCCGCGGGCCAGCACGTCGCGGTCGGCGCGGGTCAGCGGAATCAGCTGCGTGACATCGCGCCACAGAAAACCCTGCGCCGTCCGGTGACTTGCCCGGTGGATCGGATCGGAAAGCCCGAGCCGGTTTGCATCATACCAGTCCTCCCACCCGGGCGGATAATTATGAATGCGTACGGCGCGCGGCGATACGGAAAAATCAACGTGATGCGAGAGCGCAAAATAACGGATGCCCATCCGGTCGCAGGCGTCCGCAAGGGCATCGCAAAGCGCGCTGTGCGTCTTCACGGCGGAAATCCTGCGCGCGAACGCGGAGGCAGCAAGCAGAGGCATTGGCCCATGACCCGGCCCGAAAAACCCGGCATTCTCATTGATGCCAGATCTCCCGGCCGCCTTCTCACACGCCGGCAGCGCTCCTCAAGAACGCTTGCCTGGCAGGCACGATCACTGCTCTGCCCGGGTGCGGTTGGACAAGTAACGTCCGCGACCTCGCCCGTCCGGTCAGGGGTGTAGATAGTAAATTCACAGAATCGGATAATGCAAGTATATTCTCTTTATTTGGCGGAAGGCAATTGTGGTGCTTCCGGGTGAGCGCAGGGAACAGGTTGACGAAGGCACAACATCGTTGGCGCCATCTGAACTTCATCCTGCGCCAGGCGCGCCGGACTTCGCTCTGGATGTCGCGGGCTCGTTTGCGGCAAGCGTGGCACGTGCCGGGACGCTGCCGGCGCTTGCTGCACTGCTTGGCGCGGCCGCCAGCGATCTCGGGTTTTCCTTTTTCGCGATCGCCGAACATGCAAATCTTGCAAGGCCGCCTCCCGATCTTTTTCTCCTCCACAATTATCCGCCAGGGTGGGCCGACGCATTCATGCTCGATGGCTGGCGGCATGATCCCGCCTGGCACGCGGCCAGCCGCCGTCTTGCGGGGTTCCGGTGGAGCGAGCTGCCCGCGCTCATGCATTTGACCGATGCTGAGCGCGCGCATCTTGCGGCTGCCCGCCGCGCCGGACTCGGCACCGGCTACACGGTGCCTCTGCACGCGCCCGGCGGTCGTACTGCGAGCTGTTCTTTCGCGGTGACGCCCGGGCACCGCATTGCAGCGCGTGCCCTCCTTGCCGCAGACATCATCGCGCAGCGGGCGTTTCTTGCCGCATCGACAATCCTTGGCACTTCGTCCCATCGTCCGCATTTGAGCCCACGCGAGCGTGAATGCGTGGTGCTGATGGCGCAGGGCAAGACCGACTGGGAGATCGCACGAATCCTCGGTCTGAGTGAGGAGACCGTAACGCGCTATCTGAAAACGGCGCGGCAGCGTTTCGGGGTCACGCGCCGGACCCAGCTCGCGCTTGCCGCAATGGAGGCCGGCTTCATAGAAATGCGCGACTGCATTTCCTGGGCCTAGCCACTTTGCGGTTCTGGTTCACCGCCGCATCTAAAACATCCCCCGCCGCGCGCTCCTGGTCCCGGGGGAGGGTGTCCACAATCGTGGTCGATTATGTCCTGTATACTGAACGTTATGCGTCTTTGTGTGCATTATACCGGACGTTACGGTCTGGCGCTGAACCCCGCGGACGGGTTTGTTCTGCAGCGGAGAGGCAGATGACGTCCTGAAGGCAAGGAACAGGGGCAACCGGATTTCGGGACGCGGCGAGAATGCCGCTACATGACATGAAAGCCGCAGGCTAACGGTTCGGACGAGCGCGGCCTGGTCCGCTGCGCTGCATTGCAGTGAAATCGACATCGGCGAACTGAACTCCTGGCAATAGCTCCTTTGGGGGGTGATGGCGCCGCCACCCCCTTCCGGCATCGTGTGCGCGAGCCGGAGGCGCCTGTGGAAAAGCTTTGGACAGAAATCACCTGCGCTTGCCGTGGACATCGCAGCCGTTCCGGCGCGTGGGGTCGCGCTATCCGCCCGGTGCCGAGCAATGCCCGATCGGGGCATCCCTGACTGGCGCTCCGATGCGCCGTATCGCGCGCTTGGGGCGTGCGACGCGCCGCTCATCGCCTGGGAATGGCTGCGCCGCGACCCCGCATACCGCTTCGCCGCAGCGCGCGGCGAAACGGATGCCGGACGCTTTGGTCTTCACCGGTTCGAAGATCCGGCGTGCAGCAGCGCGCTGGCGCGGGTCTGGTGGCGCAGGGACGTTGATCCCTTCGTGCTGACTGCCGCGGCGGCGCCCTGCGCCGGCAGCGAAGCGTTCTCTCCGGACCTGCTGCCTGTCGCCGCTGCGATAGAACGTCTGGCCGGCGCCGAGCGGCTTCTCGTGACGGACGGCGCGCACAGCCTGCGCGTCGATATCGTCGCGGGCACGCTCCTCCAAGGTCCTGCGCATTTGACATGGCAGCTTCCCGGACTCGTGGCCGCGGCCGCGCCGATGCACGCGCTCGCCCGGTTTATTGCGCTCTGCCGGACCGGCGTCCTGAGGCGCGGCACGTATCCATCGCCCGCCGGGGCGCGGCGGTGGGCGCTGCTGCTGCGGGTCAGCGATGCGCTCGATGCGGGTGCCTCGCAGCGCGACATTGCGGAGGCCTTCTTCGGCGAGGACGCCATTGGTCGACGATGGCGCGTCAACGCTGCCACACGCAGGACGCAGATTCAGCGTCTCGTTCGGCAGACCCGGTGGCTTCGCGCGCAGCCGGCAGCGCGTCTTCTCATGCCGGGGGCACTCGGGCGGCACTGATCGTCTGCCGCGGGGGCATGAGTCTTGTCTGATTCGGGAGGCGAGTATCGCTTACGGGAACAGCACATTTTCAAGCGTGTCGACCAGCGCGCGCCGCCTGTCGGCGGTCAGCCGGTCCAGATTGAGAAGTTTCCACAGGACGGCGGGCAGGTGTTGCGCATCGGCTATGCCCAGCAGATCCCAGTCCGGTTCCCCGCGCTTGAATCCGAGAAGAAAATGCCGATGCGCATCCGGCATGCCAGCGACCATTGCGGTGATGATCGCTTCGCGCGCCTCCTCAAGTTCGGCGAGGTCGATTGGTTCCTGCGTCATTCCGGCAAAGCCGCGTGCGAACTCATCGCCCAGCGGCTTGCGGTTCGGGGCAAGAACTTCGGCCATCGGGCGGGGGTGGCTTACAAGATAGACAAGGAAGGCGCGCCGCAATTCGTTGTCGATGCCTTCGTTCGCCAGCAGATCTCGCACGTCAAAAAGGTCGCGGGGATGCTGGCGGTCAAGTGCGGCCACGATCTTGCCCGCGTAGAGATCAGAAAAGGACACGACCTGAATCTCGGCAAAGCCGAAAGCATCCTCGACCGCAGGCACCACGCTGATGAGGCGAGGGGCATAGACGGTGCCGCGCAGCACCGGCGTCACCTCGATCTTGATCTGTACATCGTCGGCGCGCACGATCAGCTTTGTGACGATTTTCTCATCCGCCGATCGCGAGACATTGGCCTGCGCGCCGGGGATACCGCGCTCGATCCTCGCCCTGATCCGCAGCATCGCGGCATCGATCGCAGCAAGCGAGGTGCGACGGTCCGCAATCGGCAGCCAGGTGAGGTCGATGTCCACCGAAAGGCGCGGCATGTCGCGTACGAACAGATTGATCGCCGTGCCGCCCTTGAGGGCAAAGGCGCTCTCCCCGGCCACGAAAGGGAGTGTGCGAATGAGAAGCGCAACCTGCCGCCGATAGATGTCGAGAAAGGCCATGACGATCAATGCGCCCCGAATTCGGGCGGAACGGTGATATTGTAGCGCGGGTCGAGCTTGCCGCCTTTGACAAGGACGCGCTTGCCCGCGCCAAGGTTCACACGCGAGGTGTCGAGCCGGGCGAGCCATGCGTGGCTATGGCGACTGGCGAAGAACAGAAAGAGCCGCTTCACCTTGACACTGGTGCAAGTCTCAAGGAGCGTTTGCAGGCGGCGCGGACTTAGATCACTGAGGCCCTCCATCAGGGCATCGACCTGCTGGAAGCTCTCCCGTTCGGGCAGTTCGTCGAGCAATTCGAGAAGGGCGCGCTCCTTGCTGGAGTAGCGGACGGGCAGGGTCAGGCCGCCTGTGCTGACCATGACGGGACTCGATTCAGGCGACGCGTCGACATCGCCGGGAAACAGCCGCAGGCTGTTATGCCAGCGAAACGCGAGATCGAGCGGCAGGCTCGCCAGCCAGGTCGGCGGATGCGTCGGCCCATAGAGATGAACCTCGCGCAGCGCGGAGGGCAGATAATGCGCATAGCCCTGCTGTTCGAGTGCAGTGCGCCCGCCGACGGCAAGTGGAAGGTCGAGCACGGTCTGGAGCGAAACGACAACCTGCTGCCATGTCAGCGGTGAACGCGAGCGGCGATAGACGCGCCGCGCCGGACTTTCGAGCCAGCCGGCGCGGACATACTGGCTACGCAGCGCCGATGAATAGCCCTGGGCTTCCATCCAGGCGGCATCGGCAAGAAGCCCCTCGGGAAGTTCCTGCTGGAGACGGTTTAATTTTCCATCAAAACGCATAGTCATGCTTGGTCTTTTGACATGTTTGCAAACCATTGTCGAGTTTATAATTATTCCCATTCACTAAGTCATACTTAGTGTTTTGCGAAAAAAGTAAACCTGGCTGTTGTGAACTCCCTATATTCTGCGGCGAATATGGCCAACAATCGCTGCAGTTGGACCCGATGGGCAGGCAGGGCCTTCGCCGGCTTGCTGATCGCCAGCCTGCTGATCGTCGGCGCGATGATCGTTGGTGCTCCAAATACGGCGAAAACAGACATTGCCTTCGCGCTGTACCTTTCATGCTGTTGCCTAAACCGTTTTCTGTCCCCTGGTGCCGCCGGTTCGGAAAACATTTCCCGAGCCCCGATACCACCGGGACCCACTCCGGCGGACGGGCCGCCGTCCTGACCGTTGCGTTCGATACCGGGCTCTGCCGAATGTCGAGGATTCCTCGCGGCATCGGGCCGCCGCTGCATTTGCCGTGGCCACGTGCGGCTTTCCTTTCCCCACGTGTCCCCGTACCCGTGACCCGGCGTTTGGGGCATTGACCTGGACCAGCCGCCTTGTCCCGAAACCTTCCGCCCTTACGGCTTCTTTCCCCGCCCGTGCCAGGCTCCTCGCGGCCGCTTCGCTCCCAAACAAGCCGGGCGTCAGGTCCGCCGCTCACGCTCCGGCCCTTTCGGGTGCGGGACTGCGGCTCGGGGCTGGTCCGACGGTCTGCCCATCGCCCGGAACGGGTTCGGGCGAGACACGAAGGAGAAATGAAATGCCTGCAATCGGACATGTGAAGCGCAGCGGCGAGGGCTACAAGGGCGAGCTCAAAACTCTCTCGATCCGCGCCGGGATCGAGATCATCCCCAACCGCTCGAAGACCGGCGATGCCCAGCCCGACTACCGCGTGCTGACCCAGGGCATCGAGGTCGGTGCCGGCTGGATCCGCACCGGCGAGACGTCGGGCAGGGACTATGTGTCGCTGAGCATCGCCGCACCCGAATTCGGACCGCGCCGGCTCTACGCCAACCTCGGCCGCGTGCCGGGCGAGGCCGACGAAACGTTCGCGGTCATCTGGAACCCGTACGACTGAGCGGGTTCGGCCCCGCGCCGCGTGCGCGGGGCCGCCTTTCCTGCAGCAGACGGAGGGTGCGCGGCCTGCCGGGCTTCCGGCCGCGCCAGGCTCGAATTCGGGATTGGCGATTTTCGAGCCTCTGCACGGCCTGCCTGTACTGGCACCAAGGGCACGCCGCGCCGCGTGCGGCGCCGCGCTGGCTATGGAGGCGCGCTCATGACGCAAAGGGAACCCGGACGCGAGCGGCCCGCGCGGCCGCGATCGCCGTACCTCAATCCGGCGATGGCCGCAGCCTGGCTCGGAATCTCGCCGCGGGCGCTGCAGGCCCATCGCGGCAACGGCACGGGGCCGCGCTTCCGGCGGCACTTCCGCAATATCCGTTACCATATCGACGATCTCGACGCGTGGTCGCGCGCAACCGCGCGGGCTTCTGTACGCAGGAAGGGCGGAACGCCGTGACGTCGCCCCTCCGGCCGCTGCGCACGTGGCCCGTGGCCGGAGCCGCGCTTCTGATCGCGGCGCTTGGCACCGTCAGCCTTGCGCGCCCGCGGCCGCTGCTCATCTGGAACGCGTCGGCGAGCGCGCCGACAGGTCTCTATCGCGTGGCCGCGATCGGAAATCCGGCACGCGGCGAGCGCGTTGCCGCCCGTTTGCCGGCGCCCTGGCGCGCCCTTGCCGCGCGCCGCCATTACCTCCCGGCGAACGTGCCGCTCATCAAGCGCATCGCCGCCATACCCGGCGATATGGTCTGCGCAAGCGGCGACCGGGTCACCGTCAACGGC
>TARA_R110000850_G_scaffold7669_12_pt1 | contig 106635 bp, 92 predicted proteins | sample TARA_R110000850 | Tara Oceans TARA_R110000850 (sample SAMEA4397586) | marine metagenome | biome: Polar Biome; feature: [SRF] surface water layer (ENVO:00010504); material: water (ENVO:00002006), including particulate matter (ENVO:01000060) such as... | depth 5 m | reverse complement strand
TCGACCGACCACTCATCCCATTTCTCGAGATTAAGCGAGGACAGGCAACACACTGCGGTCCTGTCCTCGCCAAGATGATCGCGACCCGTGGGCAGTGTGATCTCTGAACAAAGATTGGAGGTGGAAACCTTGAGACCCAGATCGCGGTGATGCTTGGGCATCATCCGGTTCACCGTGTCGCTGAAGATGATATAGGGCTCGCCTGTGGCCAGCCGTGTCTCGACCAGCTTCTGGAACAGGCTGCGCGCGTCAACAGTGCCGCGAACCGAACCGTCTTTCGGCGATTTGAGATCGAATTCCTTGCCGTCGCGGACCGCTTCCATGAATTCGTCGGTCAGCAAAACGCCGTGATGCAAGTTCAGGGCTTTGCGGTTAAAGTCACCGGAAGGCTTTCTGATTTCAAGAAATTCTTCAATTTCCGGATGGTTGACGTCGAGATAGCAAGCCGCCGAACCGCGACGCAAGGACCCTTGCGAAATTGCCAGAGTCAGACTGTCCATCACGCGGACGAACGGAATGATACCCGATGTCTTGCCGTTGAGGCCGACCGGTTCGCCGATACCGCGAACGCTGCCCCAATAGGTGCCGATGCCGCCGCCGCGCGAAGCGAGCCAGACATTTTCGTTCCAGGTGTTGACGATGCCGCCGAGACTGTCGTCGACGCTGTTGAGATAGCAACTGATCGGCAGGCCGCGACCGGTGCCGCCGTTGGACAATACAGGGGTCGCCGGCATGAACCAGAGTTTTGAAATCGCGTCATAAAGCCGCTGGGCATGATCCTGATCATCGGCATAAGCGTCAGCAACGCGGGCGAACAGATCCTGATAGGATTCACCGGGCAACAGATAACGGTCGTTGAGCGTTTCCTTGCCGAAATCGGTCAACAATGCGTCGCGGCTGTCATCCTGCGTGATCTTGAAACGGCGTTTTTCAACGCTGTGGCTGTCGCGCTCGGCCTTCAGTTCCTTTTCATCATTGGCCTTGGCCGACGCAGCTTCTGCCGCCGCCTTCTTGCTGACTTCGGGTTCGCTTGTCGGCTTTATGCCTTCGGCTTTGTTTTTTGGCGTATCCAATACTTCCGCGCCCATTTCACTCTCACTCACATCTGTTCCAGTCACATTCTCGTTGTCGCGGTTGTCTCTAAAATCCATCAAAGCCCCCTAAAGCCACTCTACTAATTCAATGATCACAACGACCTATCGGCCGATTGATCACCTTGATTTTTTGCGGGCATTTGTTCCTGTCTTGTTCGATTCGAGCCGAAGCCCTTATAGTAACAGTTTTAACACCCGGACGGGCATTTATTTTCCTGCCCGAAACCCTATAAATATGGTTGCATTTGGCACAAAGGGAGCTCTCCACCGAGTCGGTGTTTCAGACGACTAATACTATAAGTTGGTGTGCCCCCTCGGCCTAACCACAACCTATAGTGGCTGAATCAGAATTTTATGCAAGGGGGTAAATGATATATTAACGACTCCACTCATCGTATAAATGAATCGCTTCGTCGGATGCCGATTCATGCTGCGACGCAGCGACGCGTGGACCTTCTAAGCCTCCCGCAAAGTGCAAGAGTCGATGGTAAAATTTACATTAAAATATATCCACTGATCATGCACAGGGAGTGGTGACTCATTTTGTGCACCAGATATGGTAGTTCATTAATTTGCGACACAAATTACAAAAGAGACTTCGGCAGCTCCTACAGATCAGATCGAGAGTATATTATGGACCTTAAACTGGAAAACAGAACGGTATTGGTGACCGCCGGCAGCAAAGGCATTGGCCTTGCCACCGCACGCGGTTTTCATGCAGCAGGCGCACAGGTTGCGATTTGCGGACGCTCTCAGGAAAATCTCGATGCCGCTGCCGCACTTATGCCCGGTTGCTTCGCTGTCGCCGGTGATGTGTCGAACGCCGACGACATCGAGCGAATTGTCACTTCGGTCTCCAAGACATTCGGCGGCATAGACATATTGGTGAACAACGCAGGTGGCCCCCCGCCCGGCCTGTTTGTTGATCTCGACGACTCCGATTGGGCGAAAGCGGTGGAACTCACTTTAATGTCCGTCGTCCGGGCAACTCGTCTGGTACTGCCGCATATGCAGGCGCAAAAATGGGGCCGGATTGTCAACATATCCTCGACCGGCGTGAAGCAGCCCGTACCCGGCCTGACGCTTTCCAACAGCATCCGCATGGCGGTGCTCGGCTGGGCCAAGACGCTCGCCAATCAGGTCGGTTCGGACAATATTCTGGTCAATACTGTTTGCCCCGGCTTCACCAATACCGATCGCATTACCCAGATTTTTGAATCGCAATCGGCGGCTACCGGGAAAACTGTCGATGAAATTTCGCAGGGACTCGCTGCACAGATCCCGCTCCGAAGGATCGGGCAGCCTGAAGAAATTGCCAATCTTGCAGTGTTCCTCGGCTCCGAAGCCGCAAGCTATATCACAGGCACAGCCATACAGGTGGATGGCGGTTCGGTTCAAAGCCCTGGCTAGACCTGACGCGGACAGGCCATAAATATCCGTCAAATGCCGGCCATCGATCAGGTTCTTCCGAGACCGCTAGCGCTGTTCGCGGTCGACCAGAAGCTCGGTAGCCGGCTTGCGCCGGAGGGCTACGATCAGCACGCCGCCAATCGCGAGCGCGGCCCCCACGCCCATTCGAAAATCGAAAGCATCATTGGTGATCAAGACCCCCAAGGCGATTGTAGCCAGCGGCGTTATCAGAGTGAGCGGAGCGAGAAGGTTGGCCTCATAATTACGGATAAGGTGATAATAAGCAGAATGCGCCCCTACCGAAACGATCAGAGACGTAAACAGGACCGCAGCGACCAGCGGCCATCCGACTGCCAAAGCAGAAGCCCACTGCCCCTCCTCGAAAAGCAGCGAGGCGACAGGCAAGGAAATGACAGACACCAGACCGACCCATGCCTGAAAACGGAACGGGGAGACGTCCTGAACGCGCTTCATCAACACAGCGCCAGCGGAACCGGCAAATGCGGCGGCTGCAACGAACCAGAGCCCCAATGAGAGCGTGAGGCCTTCCGGGCGCCAGACCACAAACAAAACTCCGAGCAAAGTCAGACCGATACCAACGCCGCGCCGCCAATGAATGCGCTCCCCCAGCATCAGCACCGACAACAAGATCGTAAAGGGAACCCCGAGTTGCAATATGATGGCGGCCGACGATGGCGATGTAGTCTGCAGGCCGATGAACAGCAGCGCAAAATTTCCGCCACCCATCAGCAAGCCAATCAATATGATGCGCCACGCCGGACGGGGCATTGGCAGAAGCCAGGGCAGCATCACAAGCGCCACTACGGAAAAGCGGAGAGCCGCATAAAATATGGGCGGAACAGCCCAGTCATCGACGATGATCTTGCTGAGGACATTGTTGGAGGCCCAGATCAGACAGATCAGGACGAGCAGTAGAAAGTCGCGCGCGCGCATAGAATCGGCTCCTTGGCAGGACGTCGATACGCCCAACTTGGTTACTCGTATCGCGTCCTCCTATTGTTCGCAATCGCAGCATAGGATGTGCGACCGTTTATTTTATTTGACACCCAGATTACTGCTCACGATATTTGGCAACTTCGCGGATCACGAAGTTGAAACAGCCGGATTGATCGATTTGGCCGGTCATATATCGGCCAGCACTGCGTCACAAAAACTTGCCCGGCTCGGCCATATCGGTCAAAAGGCGGCTAAATCACATATCGCCAGATTTTCCGGAGCCAATATGACCGTCACCATTAAGACCGCCGACCTTGTTGAAAGCGTCGCCGACGCGCTGCAATTCATTTCTTACTATCATCCGATGGATTATATCCGGGCGCTCGGCAAAGCCTATGACGCGGAGAAATCTCCGGCGGCCAAGGATGCGATTGCCCAGATATTGACCAATTCAAAAATGTGCGCCGAGGGCCACCGGCCGATTTGCCAGGATACCGGCATCGTCAATGTCTTCGTCAAATGGGGCATGGATTGCCGGCTGGATGACACGTCGCAATCGATGCAGGAGATTGTCGATGAAGGCGTGCGCCGCGCCTATCTCCATCCGGAGAACAAGCTGCGCGCATCGATCCTTGCCGACCCTGCCTTCACCCGGCGCAATACCAAGGACAATACGCCGAGCGTACTGCATGTCGAGATGGTTCCCGGCGATAAAGTCTCCGTTGATGTCGCAGCCAAAGGCGGCGGATCGGAGAATAAGTCGAAATTCAAGATGATGAACCCGAGCGACAATATCGTCGACTGGGTGCTGGAAATGATTCCATTAATGGGCGCTGGCTGGTGTCCCCCCGGCATGCTCGGCATCGGTATCGGCGGCACTGCCGAACGCGCCGTATTGCTCGCTAAACAAAGCCTGATGGATCCCATTGATATGGGGCAATTGAAAGAGCGCGGCCCACGTACGGATATCGAGGAACTGCGGATCGAGATTTTCGACAAGGTCAACGCGCTCGGCATTGGCGCGCAGGGACTGGGCGGCCTCTCCACGATCCTCGACGTCAAGATCAATGACTGGCCTTGCCACGCCGCTGGCAAGCCAGTGGCGATGATCCCCAATTGCGCCGCCACCCGCCATGCGCATTTCACTTTGGACGGCAGCGGTCCCGCCTATCTCGAGCCACCAAAGCTCGATGAATGGCCCGACGTGAACTGGACGCCTTCATCGGAAGCCAAGCGTGTCCATCTTGACCAGCTTGACGCCGCAGAAGTCGCAACATGGAAACATGGTGACCGGCTGCTACTGAACGGCAAGATGCTGACCGGCCGCGATGCCGCGCACAAACGGATCAAGGACATGCTCGACAAGGGCGAACAACTGCCCGTCGAATTTCGCGGTCGGGTGATCTATTATGTTGGTCCGGTCGATCCGGTCGGCGAAGAAATTGTCGGCCCCGCCGGCCCGACCACCGCAACGCGGATGGACCAGTTTACCGACATGATGCTCGAACAAGGTCTGCTGGCGATGGTCGGCAAGGCGGAGCGCGGACTGGATACGGTGGCTTCGATCAAGAAGCACAAGAGCGCCTATCTGATGGCGGTTGGCGGCAGTGCCTATCTGGTGTCGCGCGCGATCAAGGGCTCCAAGGTCGTCGGCTTCGAAGATCTCGGGATGGAAGCGATTTACGAATTCGAGGTACAGGACATGCCGGTGACGGTGGCCGTTGATGCCGAGGGGCAAAGCGTTCACCATCTCGCGCCATTGGTCTGGCAGGAAAAAATCCGGAAAGAAGGGTTGCTCGAAGGAGTTTAGGGATCGAAGGGCGGTATTTTTTTTCTGGACTACGAACCGCCAACGACAACTTGCAGAAATTTGGGTTTGCTGACCGGGCTGGATGCATCCTGTTTCATTGGATAATTGCCCGGAGGCAAGGCTGTAAGCGGCATCCCCGCCACACAAAGATCGTAAGGTGATACCCGATGGCGCGTGCACAAACCGCCCGCGCCATCGCTGACCAATGGTGTTTCAAACTCGACGGCCAATACAGAACCATTCGACCTGCTCACCGTGCAGATAACCAGCTGTCCCGCACCAAGGTCCAGCACCAGATTGGTGCCCACGGGAACGCCGACCATGCCTTCAAACCGCGCGCCTGATTTGGAAAGGTCGCGCATCACGACCTCATAGCGATGATCTTCATGGATCGCCCCGATACGACGGAACACCGTGCGCCGGTCCGGGCGATATAATTCCGGCCCGTCGGGTTCGATCCGGAATTCCCCGCTTCCCATCTTCTCTTCGATTTCCTCAAGTCTGAGCGCCTTGGAATAGATCCAGCCCTGGATATAACGCGCACCTTTTGAACATACGACTTTATACTGGTCGAAGGCCTCCACACCTTCCACGGTTGTTTCCATTCCCAGAGCATCCGACAGGCTGACGATCGCGGCAATGATCTTGGCGCTATTCTTGTCTTTTTGCGTACAGGAATCGACAAAGCTCTTGTCGACCTTGATCTTGTCAAACGGAGCCGAGCGAAGATAGCTGAGCGACGAATAGCCGGTACCGAAATCATCCAGCGCCAATCGTACACCCAGCTCTTTCAGTATTTTGAAGGTGTTATCAACCGCCTCACTGTCGCCCATGAAGACGCTTTCCGTCAATTCCAGTTCCAGTCGTGACGGGTCCAGCCCGCTCGACGCCAATGCGTTCATCACGATTTCCGGGAATCCGCTATTGGCAAATTGCACGGCCGACACATTGACGGCTATCCGGACCGACTTCGGCCACTGCATAGCATCGCGGCAGGCGCGGCGAAGCGCCCATTCACCCAGCTGGTTGATCAGATTCAACTCTTCGGCAATCGGAATGAACACCGACGGACTGACCCCTCCCCGCTCCGGATGCACCCAGCGCATCAGTGCCTCAAACCCGACGACCATGTGATCATCTGTGCGGACGACCGGCTGATAATGCAGTTCAACCTGATCGTTGGCGAGCGCGTCGCGCAGATCCTCGACCAGGACGCGCCGCTCGTCTTCCTCATTTTTCAAATTGGCGGAATAGAAACGATATTGTCCGCGTCCTGAATTTTTGGCTGCATAAAGGGCAAGATCAGAGCTGCGAACCAATTCGTCTTTCTCGACCCCGTCATAGGGCGAAATCGCGATACCAATCGAGGTTCCGATCGTCGCGCTTTTGTCGTCAATGGGATAGGGCTTGGACACAAGTTGCACGATTTTCTCGGCAAGTTCGCCCAGTTTTCCTCGATCATCCATATCTGGCAATATGACTTGAAATTCATCACCGCCCAAACGGCCGATTTCACCACTATCTCCGATAATCTCACGCATCCGCTTTGCCACCTGCTGGAGCAGTTCATCCCCGGCGGCATGGCCCATCGTGTCATTGACCTGCTTGAAGCGGTCGAGATCAAGCATCATGATCGCGCAACTGCGGTTGGTCGCCTGAAATGCCCCCAACATTCCGGTGAGCCGACTGTCCATGCGGTGACGGTTGGCAAGCCCGGTCAGCGAGTCAAATTCGGCCAGCCGCAGATCTTCCAACTTCTGTTGATATTCCACCGACACGTCTTTTGCATTGCCGCGATAGCCCCGGAAATTTCCCGAATCATCGAATTTCGGATGGCCGGAAATCAACCACCATGTCGGACGATCGTCTTTGCCCAGCGTTTGCGGTACCCGGCGAACGACCAGATCGTTGATCTTGCTGCGCTTGCTCAGGTGATATTTGAAGGGGCGGTCTGATTTTTCATCCGGATTATCGGGATCATTTTCGAACAGGCTGGTCAGCGAGGTTGCCAGCAGATCGCCAATCGGCTTGTTCAGGTTTTCCGCTGCTTTTTCCGATAGATATACCAAGCGACCCTCGGCATCGGTTGCCCATAGCCAGCTGATCCCCGCCTGCTCGAAATCATCAAGTATCTCGATCCGCCGGGCATAATCGTCGGACTTGATGACAGACACATTTTCTTCGTCCGCGCTTTTCGCAGAGTCGTTCGAAAATGCTTGTAAAAAACCTCTTGCCACTTTGGATCCTGCAATTACATAATGTTACATTAGGCTAGATTGGTTAATTTGCTCGTAACAAGCGGACGAAAAATCATAGCTCGACACCGCATATATCTGCGCTTGGAATAGCTGATGATGGTGCAGTCACACCGGTTTCCGGTTTCGCCGCCAATAAAACCCACAGATTGCAGATTGACGGGTTATTTTTTGACCAAATGACAAGGGCAAGAAATGCGCTTATATCGAAGCCATGTATATTTTTGTCATCTTCCTCTGCGGCATCGGCAATTTCGCGATGCACAAGGCCATGCTGGAGAGCAACCATCCCATCATTGCCGAGGCGCGCGGCAGCTTCCGGAAGATACTCGGCCCCCATGGCAGCTATATTCTGGAATTCTTCATGCTCCTGTCAGCGATGATTTTCGCAGACATGGGTATGCTCACTGCGGTGATCTTCTATTTTGTCTATACGCTCGCCAATTGCGCGGCGGCCTGGGTGCTATTTTTCAACAAGCATTAAGTTTGAATGACTTAACGCTTTAAACAACCAATGTCGTTTATCCGACTACGGGCGTAGTTTATCGAAAGCCGGTATCGGCTGCAACCAATCGGACATAGCAGCGCCCATTCCAGAACAATCACCCTGGGGAGGGATATATTGACCAACAGAATATGGATTTTAAACGGCATTGCCTTGGGCGCGATGACCGCATCCAGCCTCTTCCCGATGACAGCACATGCCCAAACAGCGGCCCTGTCTTCCCTGCAGCCGCGCACCGAAAATGGCCGGCAGATATATGACGCGGGGCAATTTGCCCGCTTCAATCCCCGCACCGCGCTCGACATCGTCAGCCAGGTACCCGGATTCACCATCGACACCGGCGACGGCAACGAACGCGGCCTCGGTCAGGCCGACGAAAATGTCCTGATCAACGGCGCACGTATCCCCGGCAAAAATGTTGACGCTTTTACTATTCTCGGCCGGATTTCAGCGGCCAATGTCGTCCGGATCGAAATTGTCGACGGAGCGACACTGAGCATTTCGGGTCTTTCCGGACAGGTACTCAATCTCGTGACCAACGTGAACGAGACAAGCGGCCTGAGCGGCAATTTCAAATGGCAACCGCAATGGCGGCGCTCGGGCAACAACTGGCTGGACGGAGAAGCGTCGATCAGCGGCAAGCTTGGCAACGGCGATTTTACCCTGTCGATCGAGAATGACGCCGCGCGTAACGGTGTCGAGGGACCGGAACAGATTACCGACCGCTCCGGCGATTTGCTGTTCGGACGCGACGAAATCGCCCGCTATCGTCAGGATCAACCAAAGCTGAGCGCATCCTATAACCGCACCGGCGCCAGCGGTTCAATATTCAACGTAAATGCCGCCTATCAACTGTTCCGGCGTAAAGAAACCGTCGCCACCGATCGCACACAGGTCGGCCAGCCCGACATTTTCGAACTTTATGACAGTCGCGAGAATGAGTGGAATGCGGAATTTAGCACTGATTATGAATTTGCTCTCGGCGGCGGGCGCCTAAAGCTCATCGGCTTGCAGCGATTTGAACATAGCCCGGTGACCGACTTCTTTGGACAGACATTCACCGACGGTATCACGCCCGCGAACGGCAGCCGGTTCGACCGTGTGACCGATGAGGGCGAGTCGATCTTGCGCGCGGAATATGGCTGGAAATCCTCGGGTGGAACCGACTGGGGGATCAGCGTCGAGGGCGCTTATAATTTTCTGGACAATGAAGGCGCTCTGGCAGTGCTTGACGCGCAGGGCATTTTCCAACCGGTTGCGCTAACCAATGCCAATAGCAAAGTTACCGAATATCGTGGCGAATTCATTGGCTCCTATGGACGCACCTTGCTGGAGAACCTGAGTCTTCAGGCGACCTTGGGCGGCGAATATAGCAAGATCAGTCAGAGCGGGGCAAAAGGCGAGAGCCGGTCTTTCATTCGTCCAAAAGGCTCCGTCTCGCTGGCATGGCGACCGCAGCCCGATCTTGACGTCAGCCTGAAAGTGGAGCGATCGGTCGGTCAGCTTAACTTCTTCGACTTTGTTGAATCGGTCGATGTATCGCAAAATAGCGGAAATGCGGGAAATCCCGGACTGGTTCCCCCACAAAGCTGGCGCGCGGAACTGGAAACAACCCGGAAGCTGGGCCCGTGGGGTTCCATGACCGTCAATATTTATGGCGAAAAATTCAGCGACATTGTCGATTCCATTCCGATCACGGCGACCACCGAGGCCCGCGGCAATCTTGACAGTGCAACCAGTTATGGCGTGGAACTGGTGACCAGCATATTGTTCGATCCAATCGGCTGGAGGGGCGCCAAGCTCGACTTTGAAGGTGACGTCCGCAGGAGTTCGCTGCGCGATCCTTTGACAGGGATCTTCCGCCGGATCAGCGACGACAAGATATTCACCTATGAAGCCACTCTGCGTCATGACATTCCCGGCAGCAACTGGGCGTGGGGCGCAGGGATAGAGGATTCCCGCTACTCGGATTTTCTGCGACTGGACCAGATCACCCGCTTTCGTACCGCCGCACCCTATAGCTGGATATTTGTCGAGCATAAGGACGTGCTGGGGCTGACAGTGCAGGCCAATCTGGGGAATCTGTTCGGTCGCGCCGAGAATTTCACCCGCACCGCTTTTGGCGATCTGCTGGGTCAAGCCGGGGATCTGGACCGTGGATTCATCAGAGGTCGTCGCAATGGCCCGATTGCCTTTGTCGAGGACCGCAGCCGCGAGTTCGGACTGATTTACCGGCTGACCGTCAGTGGAAGTTTTTGATCACCAGGCAGCTGATTTTTTAGCCCGATAGACTTTCCGCGCGGGCGTCCCTACATCCAGCCTATGCCACCAGACTACAGCACCCAGGGTCAGATCGACCCGCCGATGATTCCTACGCTCAAGCGTTTCCTGCCCTATCTCTGGCCCAAGGGTGAGCCGGGCTTGCGAATAAGAATCATTGTTGCTGGATTCCTGGTGCTTTGCGCGAAGGCGGCAATCCTGACGATGCCGTTCCTCTACAAGGCGGTGATCGATGGCATGTCCGGCGACAGCCTCAATACCGAACTGACCGTTTTACTCGCTCTGGTTGCGGCCTACGGGTTGGCGCGGTTCGGGCAGGTGATGTTCGACAATCTGCGGAACATTGTGTTCGAGAAGGTTGGCCAGCAGGCAGCGCGGCGCCTGGCGACAAATGTCTTTACCCATCTCCATAACCTGTCACTGCGCTTCCATCTGGGCCGGCGCACGGGCGAAGTCACCAAGATCATCGAGCGCGGCACCAAGAGCATCGATATCATGCTCTATTTTCTGCTGTTCAACATTGCTCCCACTATTGTCGAACTAACCGCGGTGCTGGTCATCTTCCAGATCAAATTCGGTTTCGGGCTGGTCGCGGCGACCATGGCAATGGTAGTCATCTACATCACCTTCACTCGCAAGGTTACCGATTGGCGCAATGCGCTGCGGGCGAAGATGAATGATATGGACACAAGAGTGATTGGCCGGTCGGTCGATGCCCTGCTCAACTACGAGACGGTCAAATATTTCACCGCCGAAAAGCGCGAGGCCGACCGCTATGACAAGGCGATGCGGGACTGGGCCGCGGCTGCGGTTAAATCGGAAAACTCGCTTGGCCTGCTAAATATAGGCCAGTCGATCATCACCAATCTGGCGATGATCGGAGCGATGGCGTTCAGCGTTTACGGCTGGAAGCAAGGTGATCTGACGGTTGGTGATCTGGTGCTGGTCAACGCGTTGTTGATGCAGCTGTTCCGGCCGCTCGATCTGCTCGGCATGGTCTATCGCACCATCCGCCAGGGGCTGGTCGACATGGACGCGATGTTCAAGCTGATCGACACCAAACAGGAGGTGGTCGACAAGCTTGGCGCAAACTCTTTGCAGGTCTCCGATGGTACGGTGCGGTTCGAGAATGTGGTGTTCAACTATGACGATGATCGCCAGATCTTGCACGGTCTCGATTTTGAAGTGCCACCCGACGGAACGCTGGCCATTGTCGGACCATCCGGTGCGGGCAAGTCGACGATCGCGCGGTTGCTGTTCCGTTTCTATGATCCGCAAGCCGGACGGATATTGATCGATGGTCAGGATATAGCCGAAGTCACCCAGCACAGCCTGCGCGGCGCAATCGGCATCGTTCCGCAGGACAGCGTATTGTTCAATGACAGTATCGGCTATAATATCGGCTATGGCCGCGAAGGGGCAACCCAGGCGGAGATCGAGGAAGCCGCACGCGGGGCAGCTTTGGACAGCTTTATAGGCAAACTGCCCGATGGCTATGATACGCAAGTTGGCGAGCGCGGGCTAAAATTGTCCGGCGGCGAGAAGCAGCGCGTCGCGATTGCCCGCACCTTGCTGAAAAATCCGCCGATCCTGATATTGGATGAAGCCACCTCGGCGCTGGATAGCCGTACCGAGGACGAGATCCAGGCGACGCTCGCCAAAATATCGGAACGCCGCACGACCTTGATTATCGCCCACCGGCTCTCGACCATCACCCATGCCGACGAGATTATAGTGCTCGACGAAGGCCGCATCGCGGAACGGGGCAGCCACCGGCAGTTGCTGGTCAAACGCGGACTCTATGCGGATATGTGGAAACGGCAAGCGGAGGACCAGAGGGAAAAGGCGTGACCGTCCGCGCAGATTACAATTTCGGTCATTTTCGCTTTTGCGGTTTCGCATAGGGCCGTCTCTGGCTAGGGAACAGAATATGACCGCAGCCCTTCTTCCCCTGCTCAAATCAACCTTCGGCTACAGCAGCTTTCGCGGTATGCAGGCCGATGTGCTGCAGCGTGTCATGGCAAAGCAGAATACGCTCGCCGTCATGCCTACCGGCTCGGGCAAGTCGCTCTGCTATCAGCTTCCTGCCATCGCCAATAAGGGCACGACCATCGTGATATCGCCGTTGATTGCGTTAATGCACGATCAGTTGCGCAGCGCCGAAGCGGTCGGGATCAGGGCAGCCACACTCACCTCGGCTGACGACAATCGCGCCGAGACGATTGCCCGTCTGAAGGCTGGCGAACTGGACCTGCTCTACGCCGCGCCGGAACGCGCGTCCCAATCGCATTTTCGCGAGCTACTGGAACAAACCGATATTTCGCTCTTCGCTATCGACGAAGCGCATTGCGTTTCCGAATGGGGCCATGATTTCCGGCCCGACTACCGGCTGCTCCGTCCCCTGCTCGACCATTTCGGGTCTGTACCGCGGCTGGCGCTCACCGCCACCGCCGACGCGCATACCCGCGACGATATATTGGTGCAGCTGGGTATCGAGCAAGACGGCATGATCCTCGCCGGTTTTGACCGGCCCAATATCCGTTACAGCATGAGCCCACGCAGCGGCCTGGCAAGGCAGATCGGTGATCTCGTTGATCGCATCCCGGGCCCCGGAATTGTCTATGCGCAGACCCGGGCCGCAACCGAGAAAATGGCCAGCCAGATCGCTGCGACCGGACGCAGCGCGCGGGCTTATCACGCTGGCCTGCCGCCGGAAGTGCGCCAGCAGAATCAGCATGATTTCGTCGCCTCCGAAGATATGGTGATGGTCGCAACCATCGCGTTCGGCATGGGGATCGACAAACCGGATGTACGTTTTGTCGCCCATGCAGGGCTGCCCAAGTCGATCGAAGCTTATTATCAGGAAACCGGCCGTGCCGGCCGCGATGGCGATCCCGCCGAGGCGCATATGTTCTGGGGCGCCGAAGATTTCGCCAGAGCGCGACAGCGGCTTGGCGAAATTGACGAGACCCGACTGGAGAGCGAACGAACGAGGCTCGCCGCCTTGGGCGGTCTGGTCGAAACCCCGGGATGTCGGCGCGCGATTTTGCTCCGGCATTTTGGCGAGCATCCAGCCGATCAATGCGGCAATTGCGACAATTGCCTGAACGCGCCGGAGACCCGCAATGTTACCGAACTAGCGCGCAAATTCCTCTCGGCCGTCTATCGCACCGGACAGAGTTTCGGTGTCACCCATCTCGAGGCGGTGCTGACCGGGCGGCAGGACGAAAAAATCCTCGCGCGCGGGCATGACCAGCTTTCGGTTTTCGACATTGTCGGTGAAGAGGAAGCCGCTCTGATCAAACCGGTATCGCGATCGCTGTTGCTTCGCGATGCACTGCGCAACACCGAGCATGGCGGACTTATGTTCGGTCCCGAAGCGCGAAAAATTCTCAAGGGCGAGCAGGAAATCGCGATTGTCGAACCGCCCAAGCGGACATCGCGGAAACGGCGCGGTGCCAGCGCCTCGCCCAACCCGTTCGGTGACCCCTTGTTCGAGGCGCTGCGTGCAAAGCGTATGGAACTGGCCAAGGAACTGGGCGTCCCCCCATATGTGATCTTCCACGATAGTGTGCTGCGTGATATGACCGGTCTGAAACCGGGCAGCCTGTCGGCGCTAAGCGAGTTGCCCGGCGTCGGCGCGGCGAAACTGGAGAAACACGGGGAAGCTTTTCTGGCCGTCATTCGCGATGTGACCGAAGCAGCTTAGGCCTATATATGAAATTCCTGCCCGCCCTGTTACCCATGGCCTTGATCGGCTGTAGCGCGGCAACAACAACCGATACGCAAATTCCGACAGAGGAGACCCAGAACATGTTCCGGAAAATCAATGATACTATCAGCGTCTCGCCGCAAATCACCCTCGAAGATATAGCGACGGCCAAGGCCGAAGGCGTCACCCTGATCATCAACAATCGCCCCGATGGCGAAGACCCGTCTGCTCCCCAGAGCGCCGATATCGAAGCCGCCGCCAATGCCGCAGGAATGGATTATGTGACGATACCGATCACCCACAGCGGTTTTTCCGCACCGCAGGTTGACGCGATGATTACTGCACTCGAGGGCGCGAAAGGCAAGACTCTCGCCTATTGCCGCTCCGGCACGCGCTCCACTTTGCTGTGGTCTCTGGCGCAAGCAAAACAGGGCGTATCGCCTGACGAGATTGCCCGGCTCGCTGGCAACGCCGGCTATGACATTACCCCGGTTCGCGCGATGGTGGATGCGCTTTCGACAGGCGGTTGATTGTAACATCTAGACAGCCACTAACATTTATGTAAGTAGCCACGGTCATGGAAAACCTGCCATCCCTGACGACCTGGGCAATTCCTTTCTTTGTCATCACCGTTGCATTGGAATGGTGGTGGAGCCGGAAAACAACCAGGGTGCGCTACGAGGCGAAAGATGCCTTCACGTCGCTGACGCTGGGGTTGGGCAGCCAATTTATCGGCATACTGACCAGTGGGCTGGTCTTGGCCTTAAGTCTCTGGGTTTACGAACATAGAATCGTTGATATCGATATAAGCGTCGCAAACCTGCTGTGGCTTGCGCCGTTGGCCTTTGTTCTGGATGACTTTAGCTATTACTGGTTTCACCGCACTGCCCATCGGGTCCGGTGGTTCTGGGCAGCCCATGTCATTCATCACAGCAGCCAGCATTATAACCTCTCCACGGCACTGCGTCAGACATGGACCGGTTTTTTCGCTCTCAGCTTCATATTCTCGCTGCCGCTGTTTTTCCTCGGCTTTCCACCGGCTCTGATTTTCTTCCTATCAGGGTTGAATCTGGTCTATCAATATTGGATCCACACCGAAGCGATTGACCGGATGCCGAAATGGTTCGAAGCCGTGATGAATACGCCTTCGCATCATCGCGTCCATCATGCGACCAACCCGCGCTATCTCGACCGCAACTATGCCGGCGTGTTCATCATCTGGGACAAGATGTTCGGCACCTACGAACCGGAGACAGATGCGGAAAAAATTCAATATGGCATCATCAAGAATCTCGAGAGTTTCAACTTATTCTGGACGGCCTTCCATGAATGGATCGGCATTGCGAAGGATTTGTGGAGCGCCCCTTGGCGCTACAAGATCAACTATTTAATTAAACCGCCCGGGTGGAGCCATGATGGCTCCCGGGAAAGCAGTGAGACCATAAAGGCACGCTGGGCAGAGCAGGAGAGAAATACATGGCAGAATTTGACATCATCGTCATCGGCGGCGGTTCCGCCGGCAGTGCAGTCGCCGGACGGCTGAGCGAAGACGGAAAACGTTCGGTGTGCCTGATCGAAGCTGGCGGACGAAACAATAATTTCCTGGTCAAAACACCGGGAATGATGCCGTTTCTGCTGAAAAATGCCAACTGGAAGTTCGATACGATTCCGCAAAAAGGCCTCAACGGTCGCACCGGCTATCAGCCGCGCGGTCGCGGGCTGGGTGGCTCCAGCGCGATCAACGCGATGATCTATATCCGCGGAAACAAATGGGATTATGACAATTGGGCGGCCCTCGGCTGCGACGGCTGGTCCTATGATGATATTCTGCCCTATTTCAAGAAATCCGAAGGCAACGAACGCGGTGCTAGCGATTATCACGGCGGCGACGGCCCCCTCTCCGTGTCCGACCAGAAATGGCCCAACCCGGGCAGCCTCGCCTTTGTCGAAGCGGCGCGCAATCTGCAGTTGCCGATCCTCGATGACTTCAACGGCGAGAGGCAGGAGGGCATGGGCATGTACCAGGTAACCCAGAAAGCCGGCGAACGCTGGTCCGCGGCGCGTGCCTATGTCGAACCGGCCCGCTCTCGCTCCAATCTGACGATCAAGACCAAATCACTGGTCGAAAAACTGATTGTCAAAGAGGGACGCGTTACCGGAGTCCAGATCAAACGCGGTTCCGGTCAGGAAACGATTGTCGCCAAACAGGCTGTCGTCCTGTCCGCCGGTGCCTTCGGGTCACCCCATATCCTGCAGCTCTCCGGCATCGGTCCAGCAGCCCATCTCAAGGAAAATGGTGTCGATGTCGTGCTAGACAAGCCCGAAGTCGGCGCAAACCTCAAGGATCATATAGACTTTGTCTCGGGCTATCAGACCGGGTCCAAGGAACTGATCGGTGATTCTCTTGAAGGCACCGTCCGCATGGCCAAGGCAATCCTGCAACACAGGATCAAACGCACGGGGATCATGACCACGCCTTATGCTGAAGCGGGCGGTTTCTGGAGCAGCAGCCCGGATGTCCCTGCCCCTGATATCCAGTATCATTTCGTGCCCGCCGTGCTCGAAGATCATGGCCGCGAGAAGGTCAAGGGCCATGGCTTCAGCTGTCACGCCTGCGTGCTGCGGCCGCATAGCAAAGGCACGGTCCGGCTCAACGACCGCGATCCGGAGGCACCGCCTGCCATTGACCCGAACTTTCTGGATGATGACCGGGACATCGCGACCTTGCGCAAGGGTGTGCGGCATATGAAACGGATATTGGAAAGCCCGCCGCTAACCGAATATTCACCGACCGACCGGCATCCGATCAACATGGACAATGACGCCGAACTGGACGCTTTGATCCGGGACCGTGCCGATACCGTCTATCACCCCGTCGGCACCTGCCGCATGGGTCCAGATGACGCAGCGGTCGTCGATCCGCGTCTGAAGTTCAAAGGACTGGAAGGTCTTTATATTGCCGATGCCTCGATCATGCCGGAAATCATCAGCGGCAATACCAATGCCACAAGCATGGTGATCGGTGAGCGGGCGGCGGATTTTATCAAAGCTGATCTGGGCTAGCCGGTTCGGAAACCTGACGCTGATCCGGGCGTCTTGCGCCTGCCGGCGCCGATAGGGCTAAGGCTCCCATTTTTGCCTACCCAGATAAAAAAATGGCCGGGATGTTTTTACATCACCGGCCATAAAGTTGTTTGTTCGCAGGAGGAACAATGTGAGGCGCCGACCTCAATTTGGGAGGAGAAGGCCGGCGCCAAACTCGGAAATTAGTAGTTATAGGCGCGCTCACCATGTTCACCGAGATCGAGGCCTTCTTGCTCGACTTCTTCGGAGACCCGCAGGCCGGTGACCAGCTTGGCGACAAACATCGCGATAGCCGTACCGATGCCAGCCCAACCGATTGTGACCAGCACACCGATAATCTGGGTGACAACCTGTGCGCCCATGGCAGTAGAACCGTCGCCGGGTCCGCCAAACATTGGCTGATAGACGATGCCGGTACCGATCGCACCGACCATGCCGCCGATGCCGTGGATGCCGAAGGCGTCCAGCGAGTCATCATAGCCAAGTTTCGGTTTGAGGAAGGAAACCGCATAGTAGCAGACCAGCGATGCAACCGCACCGAGGACAATGGCACCGAAAGGTCCGCTGTTACCCGCTGCAGGTGTTACCGCAACCAGTCCGGCAATTACGCCTGAACAGAAGCCAAGTGCCGATCCCTTGTGACCGCTCAGCTTTTCAGCCAGCATCCAGAACAGGGCGCCCGAAGCGGTGGCAACAAAGGTGTTGATCATCGCAAGGCCAGCCGTGCCGTCTGCTTCCAGTTCGGAACCAGCGTTAAAGCCGAACCAACCAACCCAGAGCAGTCCGGTACCGATCATGGTCAGCGTCAGACTGTGGGGAGCCATTGGTTCTTTTGGATAGCCCTTGCGGTTACCGAGGATGAGAGCAGCGACCAGAGCCGATACACCGGCATTGATGTGCACCACAGTACCACCGGCAAAGTCGAGAGCGCCCATTTCAAAGAGCAATCCGCCGCCGGCCCAGACCATATGGGCGATCGGGAAATAGACGATCGTCAACCAGACCGCGCCGAACACCATGACCGCAGAGAATTTCATCCGCTCGACAACCGACCCGAGCACGAGCGCTAGGGTGATGGCCGCGAAGGTCATCTGGAAGGAGATGAACACATATTCCGAGATCACTTCGTCGGAGAATGTTGCTGCCGTGCTGCTGCTATCCACGCCGGAGAGGAAAAACTTGCCCCAGCTGATGAAGGCATTGCCCTCCGGTCCGAACGCCAGACCATAGCCGTACATAACCCAGATCAGCATGGCGAGACAGGCTGCCCCACCGATTTGCGTCATCGTCGACAACATATTCTTCGTGCGTGTCAGACCGCCGTAAAATAAAGCGAGGCCCGGCAAGATCATCAGCAAGACCAATATCGTCGCGGTCATCATCCAGGCGTTATTTCCCGGATTTGCCACCGGGGCTACCGCCTCGGCAGCCTCCTGGGCAAATGCCGGGACCGAAACGCTAGCTAGCGCAGCCATCCCGGTCAGTTTTGTGAAAAATTTTCTCATGAGTATCTGTTTCCCCGATTAAATTGCTGTGTCGCCGGTTTCACCGGTGCGAATGCGGACGGCGCCTTCGAGACCGATCGTGAAGATCTTGCCGTCGCCAATCGACTCCGTGCCCGCCGCTGCCTGAATGGCTTCGACCGCCTGCACCGCGACAGCGCTGCTGCACGCCACTTCGATTTTCAGTTTCGGGACCATGTTGGTGGTATATTCCGCACCACGATAGACTTCCGTCTGGCCCTTTTGTCGCCCGAAGCCTTTGACTTCGGTTACGGTCATGCCGGACACGCCGACACCGGTGAGTGCCTCACGAACATCGTCAAGCTTGAACGGTTTGATTATGGCTATGATAAATTTCATTACGCCCCCTTTGGCTGTTGCATGGGGACTCATCGCAAGGCTTGTGCCAGAATCGTAAGCCTAGGGATTCAAAGGATTTCTCTAAAAACCGCTACCTTTAGGAAGAGTAAATTTTGTGCAGTGCAGCACAATTGCACAATAATTAGGCACGACTCTCGGCTAGTTTGGCCAATATTTGCGGGATAACTTTTTCGGTCTCGCGCCGGCCGATATCTATCAGTTCCTCGGCGCGGGTGAAATTCTGGATGTCGATATGGCCAACCGGCGGCGACATCGCAAAATCGGGCGGATCGAGAGCCAGGGAATAGCGTCCGAGATTGCGCAGTGACAGACCGACTGAGGCCTTGACGATAGCGAGACTATTGGGTTCCTTGCCGTTATTCACCGCAATTCCGGCTGCGATGGACCGGTTGATGAAATCATCCTGCAGGTTGACTGACAGACATAAGGCCATGGGCGCCAGTTCGCGCACGGGCGACACCGGAACCGGCAAGGCAGCTCCCCCGTCGACCAGCAAGCGTCCTTCATGTTCCACGGGCTTGAATATCCCGGGCAGCGACATGGAGGCACGGATTGCAGGCACCAGCTTGCCGGATTTCATCACAATCGTATCGCCGGTGCGCAAGTCGGCAGCAACTGCCGCCACCGGAAAGGGAAGATCCTCGAAATCGAGATCGCCGAACTCGGTCTCCAGTTCTTTCTGGATATTGCGCGCGCCCATGACAGCGCCGCGCTTGAAATGCGGGTCCATGAACCGCAACATGTTGCGGAAATTGACGTTGCGCGCCATGTCTTCAATATAGTCAAGCTTGCCGACGGCATAGCTGGCACCGACAATCGCACCCATCGATGTGCCGGCGATGGCGGCAATTTCCAGCGGTGATTTGTCAATCGCCCGTAACACGCCGATATGGGTCCAGCCAAGACCGGCTCCGCCGCCCAGCGCGAGCGAAATCTTTCCGGCGCCGCTCATAAAGATACATCCTCGGCCAATATCGCCTTGGCTTCGGCCAGATCCTCTGCCAGCACCATCACCCGGGCGGGCAGCGCGATACCGGCGCCTTCGACAATATTTACTCCGCTGTCGAAACAGACCGCACCGATCCCGGCAGCTTCCAGCCGCCCGCGAATGATCTCGGCTTCAACGCCGTGCATGTGCCGGGACAGTTCAACCAGACTCATGATCTATTGCCCGCCAAAATAGCGGTCTGACGCACGCGTGGGAAAACCATCGATACTTGTCACCCGGCCGGCGGTTTTTTCCATCCAGAGATCGGGATCGGCCTGGCGATGATATTTGACCAGGGTTTCGCGCTCGGCTTTCATGTCCATCTGCGGCACGCCCCAGCCGCAGCTGGTCTGTATGCTGTCGACCTTGATGTCGAAAATCTGGCGGGTGCCTGGAAGAATGTCGAAATGCGAGGCCAGTTCCTCCCAACCGCTATCCTGCGGCAGAACCGGCTGTCCGGTTCCATAAAGCCGCAAGATCAGCGCCGGATTGGCAAAATTGTTGAACATGATGGTGATCCGGCCATCGGCGACAAGATGGGCATGCGTTTCGTTACCGGAACCGCCCAGATCCAGATAGGCAACCCGGTCGGGCGCGAGCACACGAAACGCATCATAGCCCTTGGGCGATAGATTGATCCGGCCGTCCGCCGCAGCTGTCGCTACAAAGAACATCGGCTGCTTGGCGATGAAGGCTTTATGTTTGTCATTCAGCGCATCAAAAAAATCGGCCACGACAAATTCCCGTTCAGTAAAATGGACCGCCGAAAAATATTTTCCAAGCCAGTACCAATATCCAGTGGATCGCGATCACGGGCCACAACGACTGCGTAACAATCCGGATATGGGTCAATATAATGCCCAGTATGAACGTAGCAAACAGAAACGACGGTTGCAGGAAGATGGCTGACCATGGGGGGCCGAAGGTGAGTGCCTGCAACGGATGCCAGAGCACGAACAATATGGCCGAAAGCCAGCTCCCCCAGCGTTGCGAAAAACGCGCGAGCCAGGATAGCAGGACACCGCGGAATATTAATTCCTCGGCCATCGCAGGAACGAAAAGAAGAACAATGGCTGCGACCAGTGCCGCAGGAACATCGTCGACGGGATCAAAGACGAGCCAGCCGCCCAGAAATCCTGCAAGGGCGATAATCGCCGCCGCCGGGAGCGCTATGCCCGAGGCGGATTTCCATCGACCGGCATCCGGCCAGGTTTTCAATGCCCGCCAGGTCTGCTTCACAGCCACCGTCAACTGCGGTCTACCAATTCGCTCCGTCATCCATCGCGTCCTGTTCTCCGGGCAGGGACTGCCGCCCGAGAATTTTGTTACGGTGGGGGAAGCGACCGAATTTCTTGATCATGGCACGACGTTCTTTGGCATTTTTCTCGTTGTTGCCGAGTTTCCTGAACTGGGCAACGGATCTGTTCTGCAAGCGGATGTCTTCTCCGTGCATGAAGGGCATATAAACGAAAACCCGCCGCTTCGCGGTCAGTTTCTGGTCCATCTTCCGCTCAACTGCCATTTCCGCAATCTTTTGTGCGAGAAGGTCGGTCGAATAGGCGTCGGGGTGACCGCGGAACATATTGCGCGGCATTTGATCAAATAGGATGAGGGAGGCAAGCATGGTGTCGGGATCTGTCAGGAAACTTGCTGCGGCTTTGGATTTCTGTTCTTCCCACAGTTCGAAAAACCGGACTTCGCAAATCATGTCCAATGCCGCAGTTCCGTTCCACCAGTCTTTCGGATCGAGCTCACCAAACCAGAATGACAATATTTCCGCAGGCCATGTCACTGGGACAGCCTTGATGCTTGTCATGTTAGCTTCACCCTCATGCAGTCCCTCCAACCGTCAACGCATCGACCAGCAAAGTTGGCTGGCCAACACCGGCAGGCACCGACTGCCCGCCCTTGCCGCACATGCCGATGCCTTCATCGAGCGCCATGTCGTTACCGATGCCGCTTACCTTGGTCAACACGGTCGGACCGTCGCCGATCAGTGTCGCACCCTTGATCGGCGCGCCGAGCTTGCCGTTCTCGATCTTGTACGCTTCGGTGCAGGAGAAGACGAATTTGCCCGAGACAATATCAACCTGGCCGCCGCCAAAGCTTTTGGCGTAAATGCCGTTTTTGACGCGGCTCATCAGCTCGTCGGGATCATCCTTGCCGCCGCGCATGAAAGTATTGGTCATTCGCGGCATCGGCGCATGGGCATAGCTTTCACGACGCCCGTTGCCGGTCGCCGGGACACCCATCAAACGAGCATTCAGCCGGTCCTGCATATAGCATTTCAATATGCCATCCTCGATCAGGACATTTTCCTGCGTCGGCGTGCCTTCATCATCGATGCTCAGCGAGCCGCGCCGTTCCCGGATAGAACCATCGTCGACCACGGTGACGCCGGGAGCCGCAACGCGCTGACCGATTTTGCCGGAGAAAGCGCTGGTGCCCTTGCGGTTGAAATCGCCTTCGAGGCCATGGCCGATGGCTTCATGAAGAATGATACCGGGCCATCCGGGGCCGAGCAGCACAGTCTGTTCACCGGCTGGCGCGTCGACGCTTTCAAGATTGACCAGCGCCTGTGCCAAGGCCTCGTCGACCGCACGGTTCCAGCGCGCCTCTTCAAACAGATCGTCATAGAGATAACGTCCGCCCATACCGAAACTGCCGGACTCGCGGCGACCATTTTGCTCAGCGACAATCGAGACATTGAGCCGAACCAGAGGCCGCACATCGGTCGCGACAAAGCCGTCGGGACGGACGATTTCGATGACACTCCAGCTACCGGAGAGTCCGACCGAAACCTGCGAAACGCGGGGATCGCGTGCTCGCGCCGCCGCATCAATCTGCTGGCAGAGCGCAACCTTTTTCGCAAAGGGAATGGCTTCCAAGGGATTGGCTTCACCATAAAGATGCCGGTTGTTGCCGCGCGGTGGCGGGGCTTTTTCGCCCTTGGCCGGATCAAGCAGTTGCAGCGTCTGCGCAGCACGTTTGATCGCCGCCTCGCTAATTTCGTTGCTGTGGGAAAATCCGGTCATCTCGCCCGAGACGCCGCGCAGGCCGAAGCCGCTATCCGTGCTATAGTCAGCGGTCTTCAGACGGCCATCGTCAAAGCCAAAGCTCTCCACCGCGCTATATTGCAGATAGAGTTCGCCATCGTCACAAGCAGACAGACTGCCCGCGACGAGCGCTTTGGCGCGCTCCGGGTCGAGACCATCAGGGCGATATAGGAACGAGCGGGGATCAAGGTTTTTTATCATTCCGTACATATAGAAATGATTCGGAGGCCTTGCACCCCTTATGTCGGATTATTCTTCGGACTGCCTCGGAGTGACATCTGCGGGACCGCCAATCAAAACGAATCGCCGGTCACAATAGCCGCAATCGACATAGCCTTTTTCGTCAATCTCGAGCCATACCCGCGGGTGGCCAAGGGCTGCGCCGCCGGGAATATCCGTCGCACCATCGCACGCGTTGCGTTTCTTGGCTGTTCTGACAATTTCAGGAGCGTCTATCATGGTAGCGCGATTAGCAATGGATCGCCCGTCGCGCAATCCTGCAAATATCAGTAATAGTTCATGGTGATCGGAAAGGTCGCTTCATAGACACCGCTTTGCTGGCTAGGCCCCACGTCGAGCGTGGCACCGATACGAAGCGTAATCACATCAGTACTGGCGATACGGAACAGACCGGGAAGGAATGTCGGCGACAGATTGTCGGCTTGCAACGTAAGCGACCGCATCGTCATGTTGGCGCCTCCCCCGATACGATTGAGGAGATAGCTGCCAGAACCCGAGCTGATATATACGAACCGGTTACGCGTCCCATAGCCCTGGAACTCTGCGTTGCTTATCGTGCCACCAGCAGCGATCACCGATCCGGTAACGGTGCGGATGCCCGCGGTGCTAACTCTTGCGGTCCCGCCGGTCACACCTGGGATCAGATTCCCGAAATTCAGATCATGAACCGGAACAAGAGAAAGCGGACTGACCACCACCGCATCGGTCTCGGCACTATCCGTTTGCGCAAAGACAGCGGTTCCGCTTGCCAGTGCGACAGGTGCGAGCAACAAGCCGCCGATCAGGCGTGGTATGATGTGGTCTCTGGTCTTCACAAAAAATGCCCTATATCGAAAGCCGCAAATTTCCATTCACAGCTATAGTTAATTTCACCGTAACCATATTGGTGGTCAAGGCTCAGACTATTGATAATCAATGGTAATGTTAAACGTGCCCACATAGGCACCGGCAGCCTGATTGGCGTTTATGGTGAGCCTTCCGCCAAGCTTATAGTCGACGGACCCACTGACATTCAGGTTCCGGTTCCGCGTGCCGTTGCCGCCGTCAAAGCGGAATTGGTCCACGCGCATCGTTTGACCGCCACCTACACGGGTCAGCTCGATCTGGTTCTGACTGACCGTCATCCGCACCCGTTCCAGCGGAGTGCCATAGGCCGAGAACCATGCCGCCGAATGGGTTCCGCCCAGCGAGACCGCATTGCCATTCAACTGGATCAGAGCATCATTGTCCGGATCGATGGTAAACCGGCTCTGGCTCGTTCCAGCGGCAAAATCTCCAAAATGCAGGTCTGCATTTTTGGTAATGTTGACGCCCTGGTTAATCTCGGTCCGGGCCTCTCCGTTGCCGGATGCCGCGTCTGCAGCGGCAGAAGAAACAAGGACAGCAGCGAGGGCCGGAAGAATGGCCGTGCCTTTTATTGACCGCCATCCGGTCCGCTTTTGATAATCTCTATGTCCCACCGAAATCCCGCTATAGAAGAAGTGAGCACATAGGATTGAACAATATGGTTAAATCAGCGTTAACCTTCGCCGGGTCCGAACGAGGACCATATCCGGCATAGACTCAGAGATAATTGACTGTCACCGTAAAGCTGCCGTCATATTGGCCCGGTTCCTGGGCCGCTCCCACGGTCAATCGGCCGCCCACCTTGAAATTACCAATTGATGTAAAAAGCGGCAAAAGGCGAATAGACGCACCGTTCAGCGTAAAATTGTCCACGAGCATCGTTTGCGAACCGCCATTGCGGGTCAAGGTCGTCGAACTCGGCAGACTGATTTGATAATAAAGTAGCGGACGGGCCGATACCTGGAATCGGGCTGCCGATACGGTACCGCCAAATGCGGTAGCATTGCCCGTCTGTATTGAACGGGCATCGGAGAAAGGATTGACCACAACAGTCGAAACCGTGCTGCCTGCAATAATGTCGCCGAATTGGAGGTCTTGTAATCTTTGCACCGTGCTTGGCCGGGAAATGTCGGCAACCGACTCTCCTACTGCGGTCTGCGCGCACAACGGACCTGCAGCGGCACCCCCCACTATCGCCAGTGCAAGTCCTGACAGCTTGCGTAAAACTAAACGCATGTTCGAATTCCCCGTTCTGGCCAATATTTCGGAATATATGCGGTCAAATTGCTTCAACAACTGCGAAGATTTTGCGTTAAAATTATATTAACATGCTGAATTTACATGTTTTATCATTTGTTGACAACGGAGGTTTGCGCGGCACAGGCAAACGGGCTATGCGACAAAAATGACCGACGCAGCAATCTCGATCCAGAATCTCTCCAAAACTTATGCCGGTGGCAAACAGGCTCTCGACAACATCAATTTTGATGTGCCCCGCGGCTCGATCTTCGGACTTCTCGGCCCCAATGGTGCGGGCAAGTCGACGCTGATCAACATCCTCTCCGGCATGGTCCGTAAAACCTCGGGCAGCGCGAGCATCTGGGGATTTGATATAGATGACAGCCCCCGCAACGCAAAAGCCTCGATCGGAATCGTGCCACAGGAGATCATTTTTGATCCCTTCTTTACCCCTTCGGAGGCGCTGGAAGTGCAGGCCGGACTCTATGGCGTCCCGAAAGCAAAACGCCGGACAATGGAATTGCTGCGCGCGGTCCATCTCGAAGACAAGGCCGATGCCTATGCCCGCACATTGTCGGGCGGCATGAAACGTCGACTGCTGGTGGCCAAGGCAATGGTTCACTCTCCACCGATCCTGGTGCTTGACGAGCCCACCGCGGGCGTCGATATCGATTTGCGGCAACAGCTTTGGGAATATGTCGTCGACCTCAACAAGGCCGGCGTGACGATCGTGCTGACGACCCATTATCTCGAAGAAGCGGAAAATCTGTGCGACCGCATCGCGATTATCAATCACGGCAAGCTGATCGCCAACAAGCCGACGCCGGAACTGGTCGACATGGCCCGCGAGAAACTGGTCGAACTCACGCTGGACCGCGACATTAGCGAAGCACAGGATGCCGTCTCCTTCGCCAATGACCTGTTCGAGAAAGCCGAGATCATCGGGCCGCGTACGGTAGCGGTCACCTATAACAAGGACCGGACCAACGCCGGCGGCGTGATGGCAGCGATACAGGAACGTGGTTTTGCAATAGTCGATGTCACGACAAGGGAAGCTGATCTCGAGGATGTATTTCTCAACCTCACCCGCGACAAAGCAGCATGAACCACGACGTTATCATTGTCGGTTCCGGCGCAGCCGGACTGAGCGCAGCCATCACGCTGGCCCGCACCCACAAGGTGCTGGTGCTGGCCAAGGGTGAACTGACCGGCGGCTCTACGGCATGGGCACAGGGCGGCATTGCCGCAGTGCTCGATGCGGGCGACACATTCGACAATCATATCAACGACACGATGGTCGCCGGTGCCGGGCTTAACCGCCGCGAAACTGTCGAATTTGTTGTCGAAAATGCACCAGCCGCGATCGAACGGCTGGAGGATATGGGCGTACCGTTCAACAAGGAGGCGGAAGTCCTCCACCTCACCCGCGAAGGCGGGCACAGTCACCGGCGGATTGTCCATGTCGATGATGCGACCGGCTGGGCGGTGCAGGAAGCCTTGCAGAATACCGCTGCTGCCCATCCAAATATCACGCTAAGACCACATATGGTGGCAATTGACCTGATCGTCGACCGCCATGCGGAAAACCCGACCGGTGCCAAGAATGTCTGGGGCGTTTACGCGCTCAACAATGAAACCGGCCATGTCGAGACACTGACCTCGCGCGCGACGATCATGGCCAGTGGCGGCGCGGGACGGACCTATCTATTCTCCACCGCACCACGTGGCGCAACCGGCGATGGCATCGCCATGGCCTGGCGCGCCGGCGCGCGGGTTTCCAATATGGAGATGATGCAGTTCCACCCGACCTGCCTCTATAATCTCGAGGTCAAGAATTTCCTGATCACCGAAGCGGTGCGCGGTGAAGGCGGGCATCTGAAGCTGCCAGCAGATGCTGGCGACGAAGCTGGCGAACGCTATATGCAACGCTTTGATCCGGAGCGGATGGAACTGGCCCCGCGCGATATTGTTGCGCGCGCCAATGACCATGAGATCAAGCGGCTTGGGCTCGACTATGTCGATCTCGACATCTCCCACCGCGATCCGGAATTTGTCAAAGGCCATTTCCCCAACATCTATGACAAGCTGATCGGGCTGGGCATCGACATGACCAAGGGGCCGATCCCGGTCGTGCCAGCGCAACATTATACTTGCGGCGGAATATTGATCGATCTCGCGGGTCGCACCGACCTGCCCGGCCTCTATGCCGCCGGCGAAGCCAGCGAAAGCGGCCTGCACGGCGCCAACCGGCTGGCATCGAACAGCCTGCTTGAATGTTTCGTCTTCGGCGATGCGGCGGCGCGGGATATCGCGGAACATTGGGATGACTTGCCTGCCCCGCCCGCGATCCGGCCATGGGATGAAAGCCGGGTCACCGACAGCGACGAGGAAGTTGTGATCAAGCAGACCTGGACCGAAATCCGTCGCTTCATGTGGAATTATGTCGGCATCGTCCGCACCACCAAACGCCTCGAACGCGCAAAGCATCGCATTGATCTGCTGCGCGGTGAGGTCGAGGAATATTACGGAAATTTCCGTGTGACCCAGGACCTGATCGAACTGCGCAATCTGATCGAGGTGGCTGACCTGATCGTGGAATCAGCTTTGGCGCGGAAGGAAAGCCGGGGGCTCCATTATATTACCGATTACCCGGATTTGTTGCCGGAGGCGGTGGATACGGTGTTGGTGCCCTAGGAAGACGATGTCGCTGATATTCGCATCGGTTGCGATGCAATTCGCATCAGAAACAGAAGCACTAGGATGATGTAGATGACGCGTTGATCAATGCTGAGCAACCCGAGCCGTCAATCCAACTCGTTGATGATCAATTCCATCGCGGCGACGACTGTAGCAATTGTCTTTTCGCCGAGCAACGCGTCAACCTGTATGCTGGCTTGATCACCGGCTGCGCCTGCTCTTTCCACGGTCTCCGCACCCGATTGGGTCAGCTTTAACAGCCATGCCCGGCCATCCTGGTCATCCCGCACCCGTTCGACCAGATCGAGATCAATCAGCCGACGCATCATCGCGGTGATCGCGCTATCATTCAGACCAAGTCTTTTTGCCAACAAGGTTTGGGTGGAGGCTTCTTCGGAAGCTATTAACGCCAGAGCGGACATTTGCGCTGTCGTAACCCCTGCGACGTCGAGCAACTGGCGATCAGAAATTTTCTTGAGCGCGTGGGCGGCTAGCTGGAGCCGCGAGTAGAATCTCTGGTTTCTTGCCGACATACCCTCTTATTACCGCATCCCTGGACAATTGCGAACCATTTATAAGTTCAATAGTGAATTATAATCTCTCACCCAACGGACACCTAAAAACCGATTATCCTCTATTATCCTTGCCCATATCGTGATATTGTCATCTGCAATGATTATGATATAGTTTAATACTGAAATAAATAACGACTCGCGCCCTCACCTTCGGCAATTCGGATGTGACCGCCCAGACAGACTAGAAAAGGAACGATAATGACCCATGATCCCAATGATTCAGAAATGAACGACCTGAGAATGTCAGACAGCGGCCGGATATTATATGACAAGGTGAAACGCTTTGTTGCCGAAGAAGTAGATCCGATAACCGAGAAATTTTACGCCATGGGCGAAAATCGCGAAGAGCGTTGGAGCTACGCGCCCGGACAGCTGGAACTGCTGGAAGGCGTGAAAGACAAGGCGCGCGCGCAAGGGCTCTGGAATTTCTTCCTGCCCGACGCAGAATCGGGCGAAGGCCTTAAGAACCTCGACTATGCGTTTATTGCCGGCATCCTGGGCCAAAACTCGCTGGCATCCGAATGCATGAACTGCAGCGCGCCCGACACCGGCAATATGGAGGTGCTCGAACGCGTCGGCACAACCGCACAAAAGCAGGAATGGCTCGTCCCCTTGCTCGAAGGAAAAATCCGCTCTGCTTTCGCAATGACCGAACCGGGACATCCGTCTTCTGATGCGCGGAATATTCGCACCGAGGCAGTTCTTGAAAAAGGCGAATGGGTGATCAACGGAGAGAAATTCTACATTTCCGGCGCTGGTGATCCACGCTGTAAAATCATGATCACTATGGTCCGCACCAATCCCGACGGGCCATCGCACTCGCAACAATCACAAATCTTGGTGCCTATGGATACACCAGGCGTTGAGATCATCGGGCCAATGCATGTCTTTGGCGAAGACGACGCACCGCATGGCCATATGCATATCAAATTCAACAATGTTCGGGTGCCCGAAGAGAATATGCTGCTCGGCGAAGGACGCGGCTTTGAAATCTCTCAACTTCGCCTCGGTCCAGGACGCATCCACCACTGCATGCGTAGCGTCGGCGTCGCAGAACGCGCTTTGGACCTGATGGTTCATCGCGGCGGAAGCCGGGAAGCCTTCGGCCAGCCGTTGGCACTGCTGGGTAAAAACCTTGAAGTTATTTCACGCGCCCGCATCGATATCGAAGCGATGCGTCTGATGGTTCTGAAAGCCGCCAAGGCAATGGATGTCATGGGCAACAAACAAGCCCGTGTCTGGGTTTCCATGGTCAAAGCCTATGTTCCCGAAATCACATGCCGGATCATTGATGAGGCGATCCAGATCCACGGTGCAGCCGGTGTGTCACAATGGACACCGCTTTCCCGCATGTATGCCAACCAAAGAACATTGCGCCTCGCTGATGGTCCGGATGAAGTCCACCATATGGTCGTCGGCCGCAACGAGATGGGCAATGCAGGCTACAAGCCACAGCGTTAAGTTCATCATCACATGATCTAAGAAAGGCCGGGCATCATGTCCGGCCTTTCTGCTGTGTGGCCTATTGGTCCCTCGTCACTAGCGGACAGCCGTCCCGACCATCTTGTCACTCGTCTTGTGCTTCGCGAGATCCTTCGGATCAAACCACACCGGTTTCAGCTTCTTGTCGACAAACAACTGCATCTGGTCGGTATAATGCGGTGACTCCGGGCGCGTAGTTGCGGCACCGAAGGGCTGGATCGAGCGCGAGTGGACCTTGCCGTCCTTCGCCCATTCCATGAACATGATGAAGCTGTCACCATGGCGCACGGATAGTCGCCCGTCATCCTCGACATCCCACAGGGTCGAGGCGCGGATCGTGTCGTTACCGCCATCAACGGGCAGATCGACTTCGCCCTGCCGCATCCGCAGCACATCCATCATCGGCGGATCGATCTTGTCGAAATATTTCGTCAGGTGGTCGACCGTTTCCTCCAATATCTGTCGAGGATCGGGCATCTTGCCGCGGTTATAATGCGACTTATTGGCCGGGCGCAGCACCATCAGCGCGAGCGCATCCGCCGGCCCCTTACCATCGAGATTCCAGTCCCATTGGCCGAGCAATTGCTGCGCCTTGAGCAGTTTCGCGCTATCCTTCAAGTCGAGCGACGCGATCTTGTCGAGCCACGCTTTCGCATAGCCCGCTTTCTCGTAGCCGGTGTCATATTTGATGGCCCATAATTCGGCGTCGGTGATCTTGCCATCATCATTGGCCTTTTCCAGCAAGGCGATCGAACGGCGCGATCGGTTGGTTTGGTCATCCTCTACCCCCAACAGCGGCGAGAAATTATCCGGATTGAGCTCATCGCCCGGACCCGCGGCAATATAAGGCGTGTTATTGGAATTCATGACATAGCCAGAAGCCGGATTGACCAGTGCCGGGACGCGCGTGAACGGCAAGGTTTTTTGCCACAGCGCCTTTGAACTATCGCCGGGCAGCACCCCGCGCCAGTTATAGCCTTCGGGCCGGTCGGGGAACATCGCGTTATAGTACATACCGATATTGCCCTCGGCATCGGCATAGATGAAATTGGTCGCCGGAACGCCCTGCCCCGCCATCGCCGCCTGCCATTCGTCAAAATTCTTTGCCTTGTTGATCCGGTAATATTGGGTCAGCATATCGAGCTCGTCGATCCCGGCATAGCGGAGCGCATAGGCACCGCTATCGTTCATGATCACCGGTCCGTGGATCGAGCGATAGGCGACCTGAGGATAGGGAATGACGAACGGGCCATATTTGATCTTCAGCCAGACGCGTTTCTTTTCGAGCGGCTTCCATTCACCATCGAAACGATAGGCATCTTTCTTGTCGTTCAGCGTCAGCTTGTAGATATCGACCAGATCAGGCCGGTTGACGGTGTTGGTCCAGCCGAGATATTTATTGTGGCCGAGAAACGGGAACGGCGACCCCGGGAAATTGGCACCGGCGAAGTCCCAGCCTTCGTCGCTGTGCACAACCAGTTCGTACCAGGCGACATTGCCGCGCAATGGCTGGTGCGAATTGGAGATCAGACGGGTCTTGCCTTCGGAAGAGCGTTCTGGCGCGACCGCAAAGGCATTTGAACCATTTTCATCGGGGTCAGGGCCGACGGGAGTGACGGTCTTACTTTCAATTATCTTGTCCGGACTTAAAGGATGGATTGATGTTTTGACCGGTTCATTGGACAGACGCGGACCGCCCTCGCGCGGCAGTGGCTTATTCTGCACCAGCGCTTCAATCGGATTGTTGAGGCCGAAGAAAAACGGCGAACGCAGCACGAAACCTGCGGCAATATCCTGTCCGTTGACGGGAAATAATTTGGCCAGCTTGACCTCTTCAGGGTGCTCTTCAGCATAAGCATTGAGCCCGGACGCATATCCGGCTAGCACTGCACGGACATCAGCCGGAAGATCGTCATATTTGCGGTTCACCGTTCCGCGCACATCAAGCAGGGCTGCGATATAGTCGATCGGCGCACTGTCTGCGCCGTTGAGTGTCGCCATCCGGCCCCGCGTCATCGCGGTCACTTCCTGCAGCGTCGAGAAATCATCTTCGGAATGGGCATATGCTACGCCATAAGCGACGTCGGCATCGGTCTTGCCGAATATATGCGGCACACCGAACTCGTCGCGAACAATGCGGGCTTCATAAGAGCCTTCCGGCGGCGGAGTAGATGCTTCAACACTCATCGGTTCCCAGACCAAGAGGCCTGTTGCCACCAGCACAATGAAGATGAGCAGCCCGATGCCCACACGCTTAAGTGTTTTCACGTATTTTTTCCTCTCCGACAGCATCATATGCTGCGTATATCTTCACGCTCGTTAGCGCTTACCATATCAAGCCGACGGAAAAAGTCATCAATATGGTTGTGTTGCACGAGTACAACACCATATTTATGACAAGACACTGAGATTGAACAGGATGAACCGATGAACCTTGAGAAATTCACTGACCGCGCCAAGGGCTTTTTGCAATCCGCCCAGACCGTCGCGATCCGGATGAGCCACCAGCAAATAACCGCGGCGCATCTGGCAAAGGCGTTGCTCGAAGATGACCAGGGCATGGCATCGGGTTTGATCACCAAGGCGGGCGGCGATGCCAAAAAGGCGCATCAGGAAATTGATGCAGCGCTAGCCAAGATTCCAGCAGTATCTGGGGGCGGCGCTCAGCAGACGCCCGGATTGAACAATGACGCGGTTCGCGTGCTCGATCAGGCCGAACAGATCGCCGAGAAGGCCGGGGACAGCTATGTCACGGTGGAACGGCTGTTGCTCGCATTGTTACTCGCCAAGGACACGGCAGCCGGCAAGGCATTGTTGTCGTCCGGCGTTACAGCCGAGGCACTCAACACGGCAATTAACGATTTGCGTGGCGGCCGCTCGGCGGACACTGTCTCTGCCGAGGATGCTTATGAAGCGATGGAAAAATATACCCGCGACCTGACCCAGGCCGCGCGCGACGGCAAGCTCGATCCGGTCATCGGCCGCGACGAAGAAATCCGCCGCACGATCCAGATACTGGCGCGCCGGACCAAGAATAATCCGGTCCTGATCGGTGAACCCGGCGTCGGCAAGACCGCTATCGCCGAAGGCATGGCGTTGCGCATTGCCAATGGCGATGTGCCCGACAGCTTGAAGGACCGCCGCTTGATGGCGCTCGACATGGGCTCTCTCATCGCGGGTGCAAAATATCGTGGCGAGTTTGAAGAGCGGCTGAAGAGCGTGCTCGATGAAGTGCGCGGAGCCGAAGGCGAAATCATCCTGTTCATTGACGAGATGCACACATTGGTCGGCGCTGGCGCGTCGGAAGGCTCGATGGATGCATCCAACTTGCTGAAGCCTGCACTGGCACGCGGTGAACTTCACTGTATCGGGGCGACGACGCTCAATGAATATCAGAAATATGTTGAAAAAGACGCTGCCTTGCAACGGCGGTTCCAGCCCGTATTCATTGGCGAACCCACGGTCGAGGATACGGTTTCGATCCTGCGCGGGCTGAAGGAAAAATATGAGCTGCACCATGGCGTGCGGATTACCGACGCTGCTCTGGTGAGCGCGGCGACTCTCTCTAACCGTTATATTTCGGACCGGTTCCTGCCCGACAAAGCCATCGATCTGATGGATGAAGCGGCATCGCACATCCGTATGGAAGTGGAATCAAAACCCGCAGAAATCGAAACGCTCGACCGGAGAATCATCCAGCTCAAGATCGAGCGCGAAGCGCTATCAAAGGAAACCGATGAGGCCTCAAAGGGCCGTCTTGAAACGCTCGAGAAAGAACTGGCAGAGCTGGAGCAGCATAGCGCAGAACTGACCACGCGCTGGCAGGGCGAGAAGGACAAGATCAATGCCGAGGCGCAACTCAAGGAACAACTGGACCATGCGCGGCTTGAGCTGGAACAGGCCCAGCGTGCCGGTGATCTCGCCAAGGCCGGCGAGCTGAGCTACGGTACTATTCCGAATCTGGAAAAAGCGCTCGAAGAAGCCGCCGACGATACGGTCGGCGCGATGTTGCGCGAAGAAGTTACCCCCGCAGATATTGCTGCGGTGGTCTCGAAGTGGACCGGCATCCCCGTTGACAAAATGCTCGAAGGCGAGCGCGAGAAGCTGCTGGCGATGGAAGAACTCATCGGCAAGCGCGTGATCGGCCAGAAGGATGCGGTCGCAGCGGTGTCTGCTGCTGTCCGTCGCAGTCGTGCCGGCTTGCAGGATCCGAACCGTCCGCTGGGCAGCTTCCTCTTCCTCGGCCCCACTGGCGTCGGCAAGACCGAATTGACCAAGGCGCTGGCTGGCTTCCTGTTCGACGATGATCAGGCGATGGTCCGGATCGACATGTCGGAATTCATGGAGAAACACAGCGTATCACGGCTGATCGGTGCCCCTCCCGGCTATGTCGGCTATGATGAAGGCGGCGTGCTGACCGAAGCGGTTCGCCGGCGTCCCTATCAGGTGATCCTGTTCGACGAAGTCGAAAAAGCGCACAGCGATGTGTTCAACGTTCTGCTGCAGGTACTCGACGATGGGCGCCTGACTGACGGTCAGGGACGGGTCGTGGATTTCTCCAACACCCTCATCATTCTCACCTCCAACCTGGGCAGTCAGTATATGGCGAACATGAAGGATGGCGAGACGGTCAAGGATGTCGAACCGCAGGTGATGGAAGTCGTCCGCGCTCATTTCCGCCCCGAGTTCCTCAACCGGCTGGACGAAATTATATTGTTCCACAGATTGGGCGAAGAACATATGGCGCCGATCGTCGATATCCAGGTATTGCGGGTGCAGAAACTGCTCAAGGACCGGAAGATCGAACTGGACCTCACCGATGCTGCCAGGCGCTGGCTGGGGCGGGTTGGCTATGACCCGGTCTACGGCGCACGGCCGCTGAAACGCGCGATCCAGAAATATCTTCAGGATCCGCTGGCCGACCTGATCCTGCGCGGCGAAGTGCCGGATGGATCGACGGTCAAGATCGATGAAGGTGATGGCGCGCTGAAGATGGAGCCGGTTACGACGTCGACTTGACCTTTGTCCTCATCAAAGCTAATTTCTACTTTAGAAGATAGATTTTCGACCAATCATATGGAATTTTCACATGAAATATTTGGTAACATTTTCAATGATCGCAATTGCTATTTCTGGCACGGCATCGGCAAAAGATAAAAACCAATCATCCGTCACCGTGACCGAAGATAAAATGGCCGGCAAGGAAGATATGGGCGATCCAACGCGCATGATTTGTAGGAAGCAGGAAAATACTGGTAGCCGTCTTGGCGCCAAACGCGTTTGTGCGACGGCTGCGGAATGGGACGCGAGAAAGCAGCAAAATCGAGAATCTGTCGAACGGACACAGAAAAGTCGCGCCACAAATTACTAGTGTTGCTGAAATTTTATCCGGTTGGGTAACCTAGTTTTTCAGCCCATGGTGCGAGAATGGGGATGACGTCCTGCAATTGACTTTGATAGCGTTCCCACCGCCCGCTAGCGCGGGTATATACGGGTTCTGTAACTTGTGCATAGCTGGCGGTAGGAACTCTTCCTCGTCCTCGCGCAGTTTCCACAGTGTCTAATATGGCATCATGCCATTCCAATCCCAACCAAGAAATCAGAGGCTTCATTTCAGCAGCAGGATCAGCAACAAGGCGCTCGTAACGGACGCGGTGGATGGAGATAGGCAAATGGCTCGTCGCATTCTCCCATGATGCAAACGCGGCGCTATAAGTATATGCAGCTTCCTCGAGAGACGTAAAACTACGCATCGCGGAATTGAGTTGGAAGTTGGCCATAAAGCAGCTCAACACGACATCATAGGGATGCCGCTCGGACAATATAATCTGAGCATTTGGAAACAGCGCATAAATCTCCGGAACCCGAGCCATCAATAAAGGATGCTTGTCCACCAAACGCTTGCCATCCCCACCAGGCACCAGTTCCTGGGCAACCTTGAAATATTGATCTCTCATCGCAGAAATTTCGGAGCTCTCCATTTCGATCAGAGATACCGATTTATTCTTACCGATAGCGTTCGTCAGGACCTGCTTCTCCTCCATCACGTGAAGCTCCGGATTACCCATCAACATCGTATCAAGCAGGGTTGTGCCCGATCGTGGAAATCCAACCAGGAAAATGGGATCGACGGTCGACTCGGATAATGGAGCAGATGACAATTTTGACAGCTGTTCGGGATTCCAGTACGCGGTTTCGCTTTCCACCCGGTCACGATAGGTCGTTCCTACCTCAAACGTCGGGGATTCTCCCAAGACAGCTGCGTTCATCTGTTCATATCGGCCGAAAGCTTCCTCGGCATGCCCCAGTCGATCTGCAATATCTCCCCGCAATTTTGCCGTTCGCGCCGGACTGACTGTATCAGGGATCTGCTCGGCAAAAACAGAAGCAGACTCAAAGTCTCCCTTTCGGCGAGCCAGCGACGCCTTCAGAAATGCCAGTTCCGCCTCTTTCATTCCCATGGAATCGCATCGCGCAACCAACTCCTCCAACTCGTCAATCCGGTTAAGCGTTTCGAGCGCAACTCCGAGTTCCATATGCGCATCACGCAATTCCCGGTCACCCTGACCTGCATATATACCCACTGCTGCTTTGAGCTTGATGATAGCCTCGTCCAGATCATCATTCGCACCCAGTGCAAGGCCCAATTCGGTTAGAATATGAGGGTTGTCCGGCTCCTTGTCAGCGGCATCGCGCATGACCACCAAGCGCGGCACCTGCCGATCAGCTTTGGCCAACACCTGCGACAGATTGATATAGAGCTCGACCGTATCGGGCGCGTAGGTGATAGCCTGTTCAAACGCCTGTACAGCGCCATCCACGTCGTCACTATCTGCACGAACATTGGCCAGATTATTCCAGCTTTTATAATCGGTTGAATCGGCCGCGATGGCACGCTCGTAAGCGGCGGCTGCACGCGGGAGATCTGCTTTCTGTTGAAATAAATAACCTTCGAGCCGCGCCAGTGGCCCATCCTCGGCACCCTCGACAATAGCAAGCGCCTCTTCATTTTCATCAAGTTGGATCAACGCTGTTGCGAGATTCAGTCGCGCAGCCATATCTGCCGGAGCCACTTTAACATGCGTCCGAAGATGCGGCACTGCACGTTCGGGTTTATCTAGACGCATTGCGGCAAGTCCTGCCAAGGCGAGTGCCGGAACCGACTGTGGGTCTTTGCGCAGAAGAGCTTCTGCTTCTTCCAATACGCCAGCCATATTACCAGCGCGAAATTGTTCCATAACCGGCAGGAGTTCTGGTGGTGGCAGGGACATTATGATTTCTTTCTACTCAGGCTCGTGCTGGTCGTGCGATGTCAAATGCAACAGTGAGACGTTCACCATCATCGAACTTTCGCGTACCATGCCACATCGTTGAAGGGAATAGTACCAAACGACCTTCCTTTGGCTCTATCATGCGGAAAGGCTCAAGGTCGGGCACCAGCTCCCGATTTTCACCAAAACTGAGCCAACCATCGTGGGCAGATTCTCCGGATCCGTCTCCCATGGCTTTGGCTGGCAATGATATATATAGCGCCGAACTGAGCCAGCCTTCAGGGTGAACATGGTCAACGTGCATCCCTTGCCTTGTCAGACGTACGGACCATGATCCGGCAAAACGTATAGGCTTTCGGCGTTCGACCAGCAAGGGATGCCCGGCTTGGGCTTCTGGTAATTGGGCGATATGTTGCTCAACCACATTGATGACCGCATCCCGCAGCAATTTAATTTCAGGTTCAACCCGTGAAAACAAGGGGCCATCGGTTTGGGTGCCGAACCTCAATGACTGATCAAGCGGCTGTCGATCCGCAAAATGCAGATCACGTAGAACCGCGGCAACCTTTGAGATATCGCCCAGTTGAGGGCATAGATCGTAAACTCCGATGAACCGCGGATCTCCTTCGAGCCATTCCCAGCGGGAACCACCAGTTATTCGCCACGCTAACGCCAGATAGGGCCAAAGCACCCCTTGCAAATCACGTTCTATCCATGTCTCCCCAACCTCTGCGGCGAGGTCTGCCCGGCCTGCTTTTATGTGATGCCTGACAATCCGATGCGCGTGATCAATATTTTCAGGCACTCCCAGCGAATCAAACAGCTTGTCAGCACGTAGCATATCTCCGCTTTCACTAGCGCAATAAGCCTCCCATTCGGCGATCCATTCCAAATCCGGCAAACACAGTCTAGCATTGGCAATATTCATGGCCGCGGCTCTAAAATCCTTTGCTTGGAAATTGGTCATTACCAAAAGTTGGTGTAAACTGGGGTCGTCCGGCATTTGTAACAATGCGGTTTTCAGGCTGTCTGTATAAGAAGATCCATCGCCGACCTGCCCCCGAATTTTTGCAATCGAGCGATGACCGTCCAGCCACAAGGGATTGGCTTTCAATACCGTAGCGAGCTGACCGACCGCTTTCTCAATTTCATGTTCCATTACCAGCGCAGCCGCGCGACCGAGCAGAACCTCGCCATTTTGAGGAGCAAGAATTAATGCTTTTTCATATAACTCGCTGGCGATGCCACCAGCTTCGTGCATCACACGCGCGTGACTGTGCGCAATGAGAGCGTCGTTCGGCGCCAGAGCTGCTGCAGTAGCAAAAGCGCTAACCGCCCGCGCGCCGTCATTCAGCCCGCGTGCCACCAAGCCAAGAAGTTGCCATAATTTTGCATCATGCGGAAAGTGCCGAACCGCTTGTTCCGCAGTCGGCAGCATCGCTTCTAAGAGATCGTGGCGTATCGCTTCAATACCCACCCCAAATATCTTTCCGGAATCGGAGAAATTGAGCGTTGCGATTGCTGCGATAGTCTCCGCTTGATCCATCTCTTTTTGTTAGCAGCTAAGAGGCTTCGACCGCCATAAAAAAAGGCGGGCCAAACGGCCCGCCTCCTTTTTTTCTCGTTGATCGACTATTAGAAGTCGAGGGTAACACCGACGTAGATGTAACGGCCAAGTGCATCATAAACCTGAGCAAATGTGTTGCCGTTACAAGGGCCAGCAGGGCAAGCCTGCGAACCGGTTGTTGGTGGAGACTTGTCCAAGACGTTGTTCGCACCAAGACGGAAGCTGTAGTTATCACCGATCTTCGCAGTCAAGGCGAGATCGAAATAGCTCACGGCGTCGAACTTGGCCAGACCTGGGCGAGCAACGCCGCCTGGAGCAGGACCGCTACCCGAAGTATTGTTCAGGTTTGGATTGGCATCAAGCGCATCGACCGTAACCGATGAGAAATAACGCCAGCGCAACGAAGCACCGATTCCGTTTGGCATATCAAAGCCAAGACGGGCCTGATGGCGCCATTCTGGACTTGGTGTACCGCAAACGTTGCCGTACAAGCCAGCGCAATCATAGCTACCCGCAGCTGCAACACCGGTGTCCGTAACCAGTTTGTCGAGCCAGGTACCCACAAAGCTGAGGCTCAAGCGTCCAGCATTGCCAATTTCGCGACCGTAATTCGCTGCGACGTCAACACCAGCAGTGCTCAAACCACCGATATTCTCCTGCAAATCACTTACGAAACCACCTGAACTCCGCCACAATGAACCGGAAGCGTCCCGATTAACCAGTCCGCAGAAGAATGGATCAGCTGACTGCGTACATACGCCGACAATTGTGTCAGCACCAATACCAGAGATAGCGCCATCCAGCTTGATGTTGAAATAGTCAACACTAGCGGAGAAACCGGGCAGGAAGGTCGGGGTCAATACAACACCCGCAGTGTAGGTATCAGCGATTTCCGGAACCAAGTTGGGGTTACCGCCAATCAGACCATTATATTGACCTGCTGGGTTTGCCGCGACGTTCTGACCAACCGAAAGACCTTGTGCCAAACAGCCGGTATCAGCGGCGGTAATGGTAAAGCCAGAGCATGGATCTGAGTTACCATCAAGCGCAACACGTTGTGGTGCGAACAGGTCCTGCACTGTCGGAGCGCGAACGGCACGGTTGTAACCACCGCGGAAACGAATGTCCGGGGTTGGAGCAAACTCACCTTCAATCTTGTAGGTGTCGGTGTTTGTTCCGGTGCTGTAGTCCGAATAGCGATATCCGCCGGTGATCGTGAATTCATGAACCCAGCTATCCTGAGCGATCGGAACGCTAACTTCGGTGAAAAATTCCTTCACGTTGAAAGAACCATCAACTGGAAGTGTTGGAGCTCCCTGACCAGCCAGATCGCCTGTCTGGAAAGCTACGTCGGAAAGGAATTCCAGACGTTCGTTCCGGTATTCAGCACCGAACACAACGCCAACACCGTTATCGGACCATGGTGACTTAATACCATATTCACCAAGTTGGCCAGACACATAAGCTGAAGCGACTTGCTCGCTGACTAAACCGCGCTGGAAGCCCGGAGTCGAGAGATAAGCGTTCGAAGCAGCCGATGGAGTGACCGAGCCTGGCGAGAAGATATCCCAAGGAACACAGTTCGGATCGGTGCCGTCAAGCGTGGAACGACAAACGGCGTTACCATTGACATCATTAACAACATCAAGCGCACGGGTTATACGAGTTACCGAAAAATCGTTCGTATAGGTTTCCGCGAAGTTGGTGCGGCCATACTGGTAATAAGCATCGTAATTCCATGCTGTACCAAGGTCACCCTTCATACCGATAACGGCACGATAGCTGGTGTGCTGCAGGTCATCGCGACGCGAACCGCCTTCAACATTCCGACGCAAAATCTGTGCAAAACCGCGATTATAGGTTCCACCCGTAGCTTGATCGACGAAGTCGAACGGTGTGGTCTGCAAAAGAGGCTCACCAAGACCGCGGGCAATACGCGCTGCGTTTTCTGCAGCGACATTACCAACTACTGTGAAAGCATCGCCAGGAGCGGGGCTTACTAGCAGGTTCTCATTATCACAGATCAAAGCCGATTGAGCAGCACCGATCAGCGGGTTGTCGCAGTTCAGCGACAACGAGTTACCGAAGTTACCCGATGGCGCAATCTGCGCAACCGTACGGTCGTCCATGAACATGAACTCGAGATATGGTTTCAAAGAGTCCGAAATTTCGTAATCTGCAAAAACGCCAGCTGTATAACGTTCATCAGGGCGCTGGAAATAGTTAGAAGGCGCGAAGTTGAACGGGGTAAATCCAGGGGCAATCGTACGATTAGGACCAAATTGGTAGGTCAAAGAGGTGAAATTAGCTGTCCGGGGATCAGTGCTGTCAAAAGCGAACAATGTACCGTTTGGCGAGGTAGCCGAACCACCACACGAATAAGGATTGGCCGATCCCTGCGTAGTCGCAGAAAGCGCACAAGCCGAATAATCGCGATTAGCCTGGGTTACCGCGTTAATTTTACGGTAGCCTGCATAAGCTGTGATATGGCCGCGACCGTCATCAAAGCCAGCACCGAAGGAAGCGGACACATCAAAAGTACCGCCATCGGTCGACATACCTCTTGGGTAACCGAAGTTACGGGCATCAAGAGCATTGGTATAGTCGCTGTTGTTGCGGTTATCGTGATTGTAGAACGAATATTGCGAGTCAACACGGAAACCTTCAAAATCGGTATCCATTACAAAGTTGACAACACCAGCAACAGCATCTGCACCATAAACGGACGATGCACCGCCGGTCAGAACGTCAACACGCTTGATCAAGGTAGCAGGAATGACGTTAATATCAGCTGCCGATGTCGTTGGGTCGCCAGGAACGAGCCGACGTCCGTTGAGAAGCACCAGTGTCCGCTCGGAACCAAGACCACGAAGGTTCAGGGTTGCGATACCGCTTGCGCCGTTAGCGTAGTTACCACCTTGCCCGGCGAATACCTGCGGCAACGAGTTAACAAGATCTTCAACGCGGGTAGTACCCGTTTGCTTGAATTCTTCGTTGCTGAGAACCGTGATCGGGCTAGCCGATTCTAGATTTGGCTGACGAATACGCGAACCCGTCACAACGATAACGCTGGACTCCGCGCTCTCAGCGGCTTCCTGAACGTCTTGAGCATACGCGTTGGTCGAAACCAGCGCCATACCAAGCACGGCAGGAGCCACGGTTGCCTTAAAAACCATCATTTTTTTCATTTGGTCCAGTCCCTATATCTGGAGAACAAACATTATCATGTTTGCTCGTTTGTTTGCCGAATGATACCGAAGGACGCCCCAAACGCCCTTCCAGATCACCGGGATGCGCTTCCGATGCCGCAACAATCCTCACGTGTAAACCCTAGGTTCAGGTTCAACCGCAAGTTTTGTTGTGGATGTAACTAAATTGCCACAGTCTCATAATAGGGTTAAAGTCGCGCTCACCATCTCCCCGCGGATGATCCTGACCCGGGACCTTTCGACGACTTGATATGCTCTACATCTAAAGCTTCGCACTAAGAAACCTGCACAATCACGCTGCAGAGATCATGTTGCATCAACTATATTGATGGTGCATTACAACTCTTTTGCGCGCACAGATGTGAGTGCCTTGCCTAGGAAACTGCCAATGAAACATTTCAAAAATTCAAAACTCTCTCTGGCCATTCTGATTTCATTGGCCGTGTTCACCTCACCCGCAGCAGTTCTTGCCAAGGACGAAGCGCCAAAGCGCTCAGCGTTGCTCGATGAATTGATAGAATGCCGCAAGATGACCGACTCAACGGAAAAATTGGCGTGCTACGACGAGAAAGTGGACCAGATCGACCTCGCCCAAAGAAACAATGAGCTGATTGTCGCAGACAAAACTGATATCCAGGAAGCCAGAAAAGGTCTGTTTGGCTTTTCTTTGCCAAAGATCAGGCTGTTTGGCGGAAGCGGCGATAATGACAATGATGATATCAAAGAAATCGAGAGCGTTGTAACCTCCGCCCGTCAAATCGGTTACGGCACATGGATTATCGGTCTGGAAGATGGTTCGACATGGCAACAAGTCGGAGATCGAAAGCTCGTGCTTAGCCCGAAGTCGGGCAACAAAGTTCGAATCAAAAAAGGCGCGGTTACCAATTATTGGGCGAATATTAATGGTCAGCGTGCGATCAGCGTAAAGCGAATCGAGTAATATTACAGCTGCACGCAGTCGCTGTTTTTCAAACCCCGCCCCCTGTCAAAGGTCACCAACTCTGTAATTTGTTGATAGGTTGAATACCACCTACTCCATCGGCCCGGTCAGTAATATCGGGTCGATTCGCGCTGCATTCCATTTCATCGACCAGTGCAGATGCGGGCCGGTTGCGCTGCCGGTTGAGCCGATCCGGCCAATCGGTTCACCGCGCTTCACCTGTTGGCCTTCTTTGACCAAGATCTCGGAACTATGCAGAAAGGCGCTGTTCAGTCCCATGCCATGATCAATCATCAGTAGATTGCCTTCCAGCGAGAAGGGGCTGGATGCGGCCAGCGTTACCACGCCATCGGCGGGTGCTACATAATAGGTGCCAGTGGGGGCAGCGATATCAATACCGCTATGATAGCTGCCGGGCGAGCCATTATAGATGCGTTGATTGCCAAACATGCCGGATATCCGGCCCTTGACCGGCCAGATGAAATCCTCGCGCCAGCCTGCACTGTCACTCTTAACACTGCGCGCAGCGTTGATCTGCGCCAGCTCGGGCGCACGTCGCCGCTTGAAAGCCTCGCTGGCGGTCCGTCCGTTGCGGTTGAGACTGACATGCTCGATCTTCCACTTGCGCGGAGCAATATTTATGAATTTCTTGACGGTCTGGCCGTCATCCAATGTCGCAACCAATTGCGCCGCCTGACCGGCATCGCGGTTGAAGGCGATGATGAACTTGCCGTCTTCGTCAAACGGGACGGTCTCGCCGTCAAAAGACAGGTTGCGGGTACCGGCTGGTGCATCGCCAATCATCACGCCTCCCTGGATTGCTTCGCCGCTAAACCCGAATTTTACAGCTTCGCGAAAGGCGGACTGTTCGGTGTCGTCGGTTCCGGCATAGACAATGGCCGCTGGCGCAGCGACAGCCGCGAACGCAAAAGCGCATAATGTTGTTTTCAATCCGCCGATCACTGTTCGCTTTCCGGTAGGTGGGCGCGTGCAGAAATCTGTGCCGTGGCATAAGGTTCCTGCTTTTCGACGCTCCAGTAGCGAAGTTCATCGAGCGGAATCGCTTCTCCGGTCACCGCGCACAGGACATGGTCGCCTGAAGACATCGGCCGGAAGCCGTTGGGCATATAGTGCAGCTTTGCCACTTTGTTGCGATTGGACATTAACATAGGACGCTTTTACTCCCTGGATCCTTTACCTGCGATTTACGGTCATGATTGTCACAGTCGGCCAATCCTACCGCAAATCCCCCCTAGAATAAATCCTTCTGCCTGTCATCCGCCGGTTTTTTGACTCGGCTAGGCGAGGCTTGCGCAGGCTTTGGCTTGGCGGGAGCGGCATCGGTTACAGTCGCGCCGACCGTCCCGTCCTGGAAGTGCAGGTCGAGATCACCCGCCTTTATCGCGGCGGCGCGATTGGCGATCAGACTGCCATCCGGTCCGGATACACGCGCATAGCCGCGCTTCAGCGGACCATCGGGAGAGACCTGCTGCGCCAGCCGCCACAAAGCGTCCAGCCGCCGCTTCGCGTCGCCCAGCGGGCGCTGCACCAGACTGACCGGAAGATCGAGCCGTTTCAACTGCTCCTGCGAACGCGTCAGCCGCTGCTGCAATATTGAGGGCCGCAAGGCTCCGGCGCTTGCCGAAAAACGACTGCGGGCATGGGCGATATTCTGGCTCATGCCATATTTCATCCGCTCGGACACTTCATCCACCCGTTGCTGATGGGGGCGGAGCAAGTCGGTCAGCGCCGGCATCAGACGCCGCTGCGCCTCCAGCCTTTCCTGCGCCATGTTCAGGCTGCGCTGCACGCTACGCGCCATCCGCGCCTTGCTTTCCGACAATGTGGCCAGCCATTCCGTCCGGACCGGCACCGCCATTTCGGCGGCGGCTGTCGGTGTCGGTGCGCGCAGGTCGGCGGCAAAGTCGCAGAGCGTCGTATCGGTCTCGTGCCCCACGGCGGAGATGATCGGGATCGTGCAATCCGCAACCGCCCGGACCACGATTTCCTCGTTGAAGCTCCAAAGGTCCTCGATCGAACCGCCTCCGCGCGCGACGATCACCAGATCGGGTCGTGCGACCGGACCATCCGGCGCCATCTCGGAGAAGCCGCGAATGGCATGGGATATCTGTTTCGCTGCGCCCTCCCCTTGGACCAGCACCGGCCAGACAATCACATGGCTGGGGCAGCGGTCGGCGAGCCGGTGCAAGATGTCGCGGATCACCGAGCCTGTCGGCGATGTCACCACGCCGATGGTCTTCGGCAGGAACGGGATCGGCTTCTTGCGATCCTGATCGAACAGGCCCTCGGCGAGCAACTTGGCCTTGAGCTTCTCGAACAGCGCCATCAGCGCGCCCTCGCCCGCCAGTTCCATCTTGTCGATCACGACTTGATATTTGGATCGGCCGGGATAGGTGGTCAGCTTGCCCGAGACCACGACCTCGATGCCGTCCTCCGGCTGGAACGGCAGCCGCCCGGCATTGCCCTTCCACATCACCCCGTCGATCACCGCCTTGTCATCCTTCAGCGCCAGATAGACATGGCCGGACGCCGCGCGTTTGAAGCCCGATATCTCGCCCCTGATCCGGACATAGCCGAAGCGATCCTCGACCACCCGCTTGAGCGCTCCGGAAATTTCCGAAACCGACAAAGGCGGGGCGTTGTCACCCTGCCCGCTCTCGGCTAGGAGCTTCGCGTCTAATGAGAGGGAATCGTCCATGAATATCCTGTTGATTGGCTCCGGTGGCCGCGAACATGCCTTGGCCTGGAAGCTGGCGCAATCCCCTTCTCTCGAGAAATTCTACGCGACACCGGGAAATCCCGGCATCGCGCAACATGCCGAACTGGTCCAGCTCGACGTTGCCGATCATGACGCGGTCGTCCGCTTCTGTCAGGGCAAGCGGATCGATCTGGTCGTCGTCGGCCCCGAAGCGCCGCTGGTCGACGGCCTCGGCAACAGCCTGCGCGCCGCCGACATTGCGGTCTTCGGCCCCGACAAGGCAGCCGCCCAGCTCGAGGGCTCGAAGGGCTTCACCAAGGACCTGTGCAGCCGCGCCAATATTCCGACCGCCGGCTATGTCCGGACCACCAGCGCCGCCGACGCGCTCAAGGCACTCGACGGTTTCTCCATTCCCGTCGTGATCAAGGCCGATGGCCTCGCCGCCGGCAAGGGCGTGATCATCGCCGAGACCCGCGACGAAGCCGAGGCCGCGATCACCGACATGTTCGGCGGCGGCTTTGGCGCAGCCGGCGCGGAAGTGGTGATCGAGGAATTTCTGACCGGCGAGGAAGCCAGCTTCTTCGCGATCACCGACGGCAAGTCGGTCGTCCCCTTCGGCACCGCGCAGGATCACAAGCGCGTCGGCGAAGGCGATACTGGCCCGAATACCGGCGGCATGGGCGCCTATAGCCCCGCCCCCGTTCTCACTCCCGCGCTGCAACAGCAGGTGATGGACGAGATTATCCAGCCGACCGTCGACACCTTGGCCGCCGAGGGCACGCCTTACAGCGGCGTCCTGTTCGCCGGGCTGATGCTGACCGGGACCGGCCCGCAGCTGATCGAATATAACGCCCGTTTCGGTGACCCGGAATGCCAGGTGCTGATGATGCGGCTGGAAAGCGATCTTGCCAAGCTGCTGATGCGCACCGCCAAGGGCGACCTCGCCCAGACCAGCACCCCGGTCTTCGCCCCCGAAACCGCGCTCACCGTGGTTATGGCCGCCAAAAACTATCCCGGCACACCGGAAAAAGGCGGCAAGATTCAGAATCTGGCGAGAGCGGAGCGCGAAGGCGCCAAGATATTCCACGCCGGTACCACCGAGGTGGACGGCGCACTGGTCGCCAGCGGCGGCCGCGTGCTCAACGTCACTGCACTGGGCGACAGCGCCACCGAAGCGCAGGCCAAGGCTTATGCTGCGGTCGACCAGATCGATTTCGAGAGCGGTTTTTGCCGGCGCGACATCGGCTGGCGCGAGGTTGCGCGGGAAGCCGGGAACTAGGTTGTTTCGTCGCGCTTGAGCTCCAAAGTTAGTCAAACTTAGGGCCTATGAACGGTTCTCGCCTGCCCTTTTGTCGGGCGCAGCGTTATGGGACTCACGCGAAGCCGCGAAGGCGCTAAGAGATTGCGCTTTGTGGCTTCGTGTCTTCGTGCGAGCCTGACCATTTTGCGTCGCGCCGTGAACTTTACATAAACATCCGCTTTTATTTTCTGTAGTCTTTGCCCCCAGGCCGCAGAAATCCTGCCTTTGTAGGAAACCAACCGGCCGTCGAGTGTAACCTTTGGGATTGCCGCCCAAACCGGCCCCTGAGAAACAAGCGCGCAGCCGCCAGCGCCGCGATCATATCCAGATTGTCAAAGAGCCCGTCCCGCGCTTGGCGCGGAGCGGTTGCGATAATAGCGGATTGAGCCAGGTGTAGGACAGCAATTTCCACACCTTCTCCCGTGCGGGAGAAGGATACGAAGCCTTATCCGCAAGATTAGGCGCAGTTGGATGAGGGTGTTCCGCTGGTGGGTTGCTGTGCAAATAAGGTCCGGTACACCCTCACCCAGCTTCGACTAGGCAGCAAGCTGCCAAGTCTGCACATCCCTCTCCCTCACGGGAGAGGGGAATGTACGCAAATCACCCTGATTGAACAGATGTTGGTAATATCTCAAAGCAGACATCTCTCGTTCAATAGGAGCCATTACACAGAACATGATCAAAACTATCTGAGCGCAAATCAAAGATCACTTCGATTAACAAGCAACCACCGTCGGACATAACGGGCAGATCGTGTGAGTTTTTGAACCAACGAGAACTGTTTGCATTTCCCTGCGATTCCGAAATTGCGTTCTCCATTTCCTTCGTCTCTTCTAATTCATCCTCTGTGCATGGGCGGCTCTCCAGCTCTCCGTTTTCATCGATGCTCCCCATAACTTCGCATCCATAGTCTTCTGTTGCATCGATTGAGCTCCGCTCGCGTGGTTCAATGTAAACTGCGAGTATCTTGTTATCGGGCAATCTCGCATAGTTACGCGAATATGCTTCAATCGGCCTAGCTCCTTCAGGAAGCTGAATACGCGATTCTATCGTCTCCATAATTTGCTTTTGATCGGAAATATTGGACGTGCAGCTTGTCAGCACGCCTAGGATCGAAATGATCGATAATAATTTCATTCTTCAAGCCTAACAGAATTACGATGACAACGCAGTTTTCGGAGACTTTATTTTATCGAAATATTTCTAAGCCGCATCCTCATATCGAAATGCTTTCACCTTAATCGCCCCTGCCCGCTGCCTCATCTGGGCCGCATCAAAGCGCGCCTGCATCCGGAGCAAAGTGTCCATCTTCACGCCAAAGGCTTTCTCCACCCGCAGCGCCATTTCCGGCGACAGCGAGGCCTTGCCGTTCAGCAAGGTTGACAGTGCGGGACGACCGACGCCCAATATTTTTGCCGCATCGGTCACGGTCAGCTCATCGGGCAGGATCGCCTGCCGGATAAATTCGCCCGGATGGACCGGCTTCATGCCTATTTTGATCGCCATATCTTCCCTTTCCTAGACCCAATAATCTCTAAAACCCCTGAAACAGAAAATCCAGCGCATCGACAATCACCGCTCGATATGGCTCCTCCACGTTCACCACCGGCCTGCCCAGCGACGCGCGGCGCAGGGTGCCGATGTCGGTGGTCATCAGGCAGAAGCTTTGTCCCTTGATGGTGATTTCCGGTTTCAGCTTGCGCATGGTTTCGGCGCGGGCGGCCTCCGCCGGAACCAGTGGGACAACCACGACGCTGGCGAGATCGGACAGCACGTCGGCCTGCACTTCCAGCACATAAGGCACTTCCGTCCGGTTCAGCGCATAGATATCAAAGCGCGCCATTATCATCGGCCCAGTCAGGAACCAGCAGCGGGCCGGATTCCGCGACGCGCTGGTTATGCGCCGCGATCGTGTCCTGATTTTCGGCCAGCCAATTGTCTTCTCGCGCCTGTTTGATTGCTGCCGCGATCCCCGCTTCCGCTGCCTTCGAGGCATTGAGCTTCAGCGCTTTGGCCTCGCTCAATATGTCTTCGCGGATCGACAGGTTTATCGGGCGCCGTTTCGGGTTTTGCAGCCGCGCTGACGAAGACATCGGAAATTCCTCTGGTTAATAATGTGCATATAATATGCGCATATTGCTCGCAGCACAATCCCGGGCGTCAAATTTCGGATTGCCGTAAGATTGCTATGTCTTCTCCCGCGAGGGAGAGGGAAGCCCTAACCCAGCCCCACCAAGCTCAGCTACTTCGCACGCAATCTTTCCTAACTTGCTGGGCGCGGGTCGGAATCGCTAGTGGCGTGCTCCGGCGAACACCCTCTCCCGTTGCGCCGGTACATCAACAGAAAGTCGTATCGTCATGTCCCGTTTCACTACCCCTGCCGCCAATCGCCCAATCCGTTCGCTGGCCACTATCCTGCTCGCAGGTGCGGCGCTTTGCATGCCGGGCACGGCGCAGGCGACCGATGGCTATTTCCTCAACGGTGTCGGAGCGAAGGCCAAGGGCGCGGGCGGCGTGGCTATTGCTATGCCGCAAGACGCGTTTTCTATCGCCAGCAATCCGGCATCCGCGACCGCCATCGAGCACCGGCTGGATGTGGGCTTCGAAGTCTTCATCCCCGATCGCGGCTCCGAAATTATCGGCAATCAGGCTGGGCTCGACGGGGTCTATTCGGGCAATGATGCCAATCCCTTCATCCTGCCCGAATTCGCTTATGTCCGGCCATTGTCGGACACGGTTTCGATCGGCATTGCGGTCAACGGGAATGGCGGCATGAACACAGATTACGCGACCAATCCCTTCGCCAGTTTCGGCGCGACCGGCCCGGCAGGCGTGAACCTGCGCCAGATTTCGATCGCGCCGACCATTTCGGTGGAATTTGCCGAAGGGCAGAGCCTCGGCCTGTCGCCGCATTTCGTCGTGCAAAGCTTTGAGGTCGAAGGCATCCAGCCATTCGCAGCCAATTCGCAGGACCCGGCGAATTTCACCAACCGCGGTGAAGACTGGGCCTTTGGTGCAGGTTTCCGCGTCGGCTATCTCGGTAATTTCGGTGATAATTTCCGCGTCGGCGCTTTCTACCAGTCGAAAGTCTGGACCACCGAGTTCGATCGCTATGCCGGACTGTTCGCGGAACAGGGCGGCTTCAACATGCCCGCATCCTGGGGCGCGGGCGTTTCGGTCGACGCGACGCCGAAGCTGACGCTGGGCGTGGATTTCAAACATATCGAATATTCCGGCGTCAACTCGGTCGGCAACCCGATTGCGTTGCTGTTGCAGGGCGTTCCCTTTGGCGCGGATGACGGCCCCGGCTTCGGCTGGGACGATATTGACGTCTGGAAGGTCGGAGCGGTCTATCAGGCCAGCGACAAGCTGACCCTGCGCGCGGGCTATGGCCGCTCGAACAATCCGGTCCCGCAGTCTGAGACATTGCTCAACATATTGGCGCCGGGCGTGGTCCGCGATCATTATACTGTGGGCGCGACAGTCAAGGCATCGGACACTATCGAGATCACCGGCTATGCAATGCGCGCGCCGCGCCAGACGGTTTACGGCTCCGGATCGATCCCGGCACCCTTCGGCGGCGGCGAAGCGAATATCCATCTCGCCGAAACCGCGATCGGCTTTTCCGTCGGATTCGGTTTCTAGCTCCGGGTCACGCGTGATATACTCCAGCGGTCGTCTTCAACCATGAGCATGATCGCTGGAGCCCATCGAACCCGTCAAATCAGCTTCTGACCCCGAGCCGGTCGGCCGCCCATTTGATCGTCGGCCCCTGGATGACGCTGGACAGCAGCACGACGAAAAACACGACATTGAATATCGCGAAGGCGCCCGGCACACCGGCGACCATCGGGAAAGTGGCAAGGACAATCGGCACCGCGCCGCGCAAGCCGGCCCAGGACACGAACAGCTTTGCTCGCCAGTCAAACTGGCGGAACGGGGCAAGGCAGATGAAAACGCTCAAAGGCCGGGCGACGAACATCAGGATGAAGGTGATCGAAAGCCCAGGGATGATGACGGGGCCGAGATTCGAGGGCGTGACCAGCAAGCCGAGGGTGAAGAACATCACCACCTGCGACAGCCACGCCATACCGTCCTGAAATCCGGACACGGTCTCTCTGGCGGCATAGGTCCTGTTCCCGGCGACGATGCCAGCCAGGTAACTGGCCAGAAAACCATTACCGGCAAGCACTTCGGCAAGACCGAAAGCGATCAAAGCGGCGGCAATCGATATGACAAAGGCCAGGCCACCTTGCTGATAGCCGCCGCGTTTCAGGATTTCCGGCATGGCAAAGCCGACACCAACGCCGACGATCGCCCCCATGACCATCTGGATAACGAAATCGGGAGCAAGCTGGAGGGGGGAAGCGGACGGGCTTTCTATCAGGAACAGCATCGCGCCGACCAGAAAGATCGCCATCGGATCGTTCGAGCCGGATTCGGTCTCGATCAGCGCCGGTACATCGCCGTGCAGATCAAGGCCCGATGAACGCAGCACGGCAAAGACCGCCGCCGCATCGGTCGAGGCGATAACCGCTCCCAATAAGGCACCTTGCAGCGGGCCAAAGCCCAATATGAAGATCGCCGAAAGCGCGACGATTCCCGCGCTGATCAGAACACCGATGGTAGCCAGGAGTAAAGCCGGCGCCGCCATCCGCCGGACGTCGCGCCAGTCGGTGCCCATGCCGCCGGAGAAGAGGATGAACAAAAGACAGGCAATGCCGATCCCCTGGGTCAGTTCGAAATTTTCAAAATAGAAGCCGCCGGGCCCTTCGACGCCGGCCAATATGCCGAGACCGATAAATCCGATCAGAGCGGGAAAGCCGAACCGGCTGGACAAGGTCCCGGCGAGAACGGTGGTGAGCAATATAACGCCCAGAACGAGCAGGGTCAGTTCGGTGTTGAGAAAAGTCATATATCTCCTGACCATTGGCGGGGTTGTTATATGATACCTAATAGCACCGGGACTATGATGTCGAGAGGTGAAACGCTTCGAGTCGCTTCAGTTGACACTGACGGTGCCGCCGGTCATAATTCGCCCTCGCCTCACATCCCCCAAAACGGAGACAGAGCCCGCACCCTTGCGGGCATGACACCATGCAGCAATTTCAGAGCGAAAGCCTATCCATCATAGATAGCATTCCCTTCCTTCCCAATCTGGCGCCCTCGGGCCAAACGCTGGTCGGCATCTGCATACTTCTCACAATTGCGTGGATCGCCAATTTTATCATCAAGCATATCGTGCTGCGGATCGTCACGCGCTGGATGCCCTATGACGACATCACGCCGGTGCCGGTCGCAGCCCGGCTGGCCAATATCGTACCAGCGCTTATCATCTCGAACGGCATTGGCGCGGTACCCCACTTGTCGACACCGGTTGTGACTCTGGTCAGCAACGTAGTGTCCGCCTCGATCATCCTGTTTGTCGGGATGGCGCTGAGCAAGGCACTCACCCTTGCAAACGACATTTACGACCATCGGCCCGGAGCTTCGACCCGGCCGATCAAGGGCTTTATCCAGCTACTCAAGATCATTCTCTATGCCGGTGCCACTATCCTGATCGTCGCGGCGTTGATGGATGAATCACCGTTGCTTCTCCTGTCGGGTCTCGGCGCGATGGCCGCGGTCGTCCTGCTGGTTTTCAAGGACACGCTGCTGTCGCTGGTGGCTTCGGTACAACTCACCTCGAACGACATGCTGCGCGTCGGGGACTGGATCGAGATGCCGGCGCTGAATGCCGACGGCGATGTCATCGACATCGCGCTGCACACGGTCAAGGTGCAGAACTGGGACAAGACGATCACCACCATTCCCACGCATCGCCTGATCTCGGAGAGTTTCAAGAACTGGCGCGGCATGGCCGAGGCGGGCGGGCGACGGATCAAGCGGTCGATCTTCATCGACCAGAACGGCATCCGTTTTCTGACGCGCGATGAAAAGGACGGGTTTCGCCGTTTCCAGCTGCTGGACGAATATCTCGGCCACAAACAGGCGGAACTAGGCGAATGGAATGCCGCGATCGAGAAAGCCGGGCGTGACGAGGTCAACGCCCGCCGCGTCACCAATATCGGTACCTTCCGCGCCTATGTTGTCGAATATCTGCGCGCCAACAGCCATATTACCAAAGACATGACGCTGCTTGTGCGCCAGCTCGACCCGACGACGCAGGGTCTGCCGATAGAGATTTACTGCTTCACCAACACGACCGAGTGGAACGCTTACGAAGATATCCAGTCGGATATCTTCGACCATATGCTGGCAATCCTGCCAGAATTCGGGCTGCGTCCTTTTCAGGCACCGAGCGGCCTCGATCTGCAACGCGGTCTGGCGGCGTAATAACGGAAGTCGCGACAAGCCCAACTTGTTTCAGCGGACAAATTTTTCCGCCAGCTGCAGGTCACGGACGAATTTTGCATATTCGACCTGCCGCCCCTGCTCGTCGGGGATGCGGAGCAGGAAGGACGGGTGCACGGTAATCAGGATTGACCGGTCATCTGCGCCGGGCAATATTTCGCCGCGGTGACGCGAGATTGTGACAGCCTTGCCGGTCAGGCACCGGGCGGCGGTTGCGCCCAGCGCGACGACCAGCTTGGGATTGACCAGCCGAATTTCCTGTTCGACCCACCAGCGGTAATAGTTGATTTCGCCGACATTGGGGGTCTCGTGGATGCGCCGCTTGCCGCGCGGGGTGAATTTGAAGCGTTTCACTGCGTTGGTCAGGAATGTCTGCTGACGGTCGATCTGTGCGTCTTCGAACGCACGGTCGAGCAATTGGCCCGCCGGTCCGACGAACGGCCTGCCCTCCCGGTCCTCCTGATCGCCGGGCTGCTCGCCGATGATCATGATGTCGGCATGGTCCGGCCCAATGCCGCGGATCAATCGGTCGGAGAATTTTTCTCTCGGCGCGTCGGCCTGCTGTTCCAGCAGCCCATAAAGCTGATCCAGCGAAGTTGGTAGATTTGCAGTGGGTTTATCCATCCTGTCCTCAAATATCATATCGTCCCGCATGTGAGCCACCATTGCTTCCACCCGCGTGCCAGCCTGCTCCAGCAGTGACGGAATAAGCTCCGCTTCCGGCAGGTTTTTCCAGTATTTCATCGGCATTTCGGACTTCATCGCGCTGATCTTGACCCGGGCGGGGTTGAAGATATTGGCATAATAGGTCCGCCACTCTGCCTCGACGACGTCCTCCTGCGGCACGTCATCCTTGCAGCCACCGGGACCGACCGCCAGCTTTTCGCCGTCCCAGGCGATGCTCGCTTCGGGCGTGACAATCAGCCAGTCCATGCCGGTGAAGCGGTTGCGGAAAAACGGCGCTACCGCTTCGGTGATATGATGGTCCGGTTCGAACCAGGCGACAAATTGCTCGCGTCCCTCTGTCGCTCCGATTTTGCGGAAGCGGACGAATGCGTGCATCTTGTGGATGTCGCGCCGGATCGCCTTGGCATAGCGGTTCAGTTTCAGCATGTCGGCGTCGGCGGGATTGCGGTGCAGGCTCGGAACAGACTGGGCACGATAGAGGAGACGGTAGCCGAGATCGAAACGGTCTTCATTCCTGTGCAGCAGAGCGGTGTTGATCAGCGAGAGCAAAGTCTTCGATATGCGGACAGGGCGCGCGATCTGGTCGCTGCTCTTCTCCGGCAAAGCGGCTGATGGCGACAGATCCAGTTCGCCGCTATCGCTCCGCCCCTCGACCGTCCACGTCACCTGATCCGGCGCGATACCCGCTTGCAATAGCCGCCGGGCACGGTCGCGCCAGCCTTCCAGATCGACTTCGCTGGCAAGCGATATCCGGTACGCGTCTTGGATAGCGGCTGTCATCACGTTCACGGGCAGCTAGGCTGAGAACAGGCTGAGCTGTTCGGGTGGCGGTTTCAGCCGGTCATAAAGGTTCAGGGAATCCAGCTGCTTGCCCGGGTGCCAGTCGACCGTGGTGATAAACGGCAATATCTTCTTCACCGACTGACAGATGCGTTCGAGGTCGGTCAGGCGCAAGGCAGTGAACCGGCGGGCCTGCAATATTTTGCCCACACCCTTTCCGCCCAGCCCCGGGATACGCAGCAGGCTTTCCTGATCGGCCAGATTGATATTGACCGGAAAGCGCGCGCGGTTTTGCAGCGCCCAGGCGAGCTTCGGATCAATGTTGAGATCGAGCTGGCCCGCGCTGCCGCCCTGCATGATTTCCGCAACGGAAAAGCCGTAGAAGCGCAGCAGCCAGTCGGCCTGATACAGCCTGTGTTCGCGCAACAAAGGCGGGGCCTGTGCCGGAAGATTGCTGCTGGCATCGGGGATCGGACTGAAGGCGGAATAATAGACCCGCTTCAGACCGTAGCTGCCGTAGAGGCCGTCGCTGGTCGTCAGGATCTTGGCGTCGTCCGATGCGTCGGCTCCGATGATCATCTGCGTGCTGTGGCCACCCGGTGCAAACAGCGGCGCCTTGCGCGAAGTCTTGCGCTCCGCCTTTGCTTCGCGCACCCGCTTGCCGAGATTGTCCATGGTCTTGCGGATCAGCTTGCCGTCTTTCTCCGGCGCCAGCCGCGCGATCGATTCGTCGTCGGGCAATTCGATATTGATCGACAACCGGTCGGCATATTGACCTGCCTGTTTCAAAAGCTCGGGATCTGCCTCGGGAATGGTTTTCAAATGGATGTAACCGCCAAAGCGATGGACAACCCGCAGGCGGCGCGCGACTTCGACCAGCTGCTCCATCGTATAATCCGGACTGCGGATGATGCCGGAGGACAGGAACAGGCCCTCGATATAATTGCGCTTGTAGAAATCCAGCGTCAGGTCGACGATCTCCTGCACCGTGAAGGCCGCGCGGCGCACATTGCTCGACGAGCGGTTGATGCAATAGAGGCAGTCGAACATGCAATAGTTGGTCATCAGGATTTTCAGCAGCGAAATACAGCGTCCATCCGGCGCATAGCTATGGCAGATGCCCATGCCGCCGGTCGAGCCAATGCCGCCGGATTTCGCCGAATTGCGCTTCACCGACCCGCTCGACGCGCAGGACGCGTCATATTTGGCGGCATCAGCCAGAATCGCCAGTTTTTCGGATCGGGAGAGTTTGGACATGACCCGACAGTAAGATATGTTCTTGGTTTGTTCAATAACCTAGATTAGGGTTTTGCTGGAATTATGTGAATTCCATATCCGGTATCGCCGTCTCAAACCTGTCACATCCCGGTCACGCCTACGTCACCGCACCGGCCTAAATTCTCCGGGATGATCCAGACTATCGGGGAGGCTCCATGAGCGTACAAGCGGGTTCGATTAAACAGTCCACCATATTGAACGATGCGATCCTGCAGAATCGCGCCAGCAAGGCGGGGCTGCTCGAGAGGGCTTTCTCGCTGGCCTTTCGCGGGCTGGTCTATCCGCAAATCTGGGAAGACCCAATCGCCGATATGGAGGCGCTGGATATCCAGCCGGACCATCATATCGTCACCATCGCCAGCGGCGGATGCAATGCCCTCTCCTATTTGCGCGCCAATCCAGCGAAGATCACTGCGGTCGATCTCAACGCCGCCCATATTGCGCTCAACCGGCTGAAATCTGTGGCGGCGCGGCAGCTAAACAGCCACGGCGAGTTTTTCCGCTTTTTCGGGCAAGCCAATCACGAGGACAATCTTGCGGTCTATCGCGACCGGCTGCGACCGCATCTTGACGCGGCCAGCCGTAAATATTGGGACGGCCGCGATCATTTCGGTCAGCGCCGGATCAACGGCTTTGCCAAGGGCTTCTATCGCAAGGGTCTGCTCGGTAATTTCATCGGCCTGGTGCATTTCGTCGGACGGCTCGGAGGGGCGCAGCCATCGCTGATGATGACCGCGCTGACGCGCGATGAACAGATCGAATTGTTCGAGCGGCATATCAGGCCGCTGTTCCAGAAGAAGCTGATGCGCTTTCTCTGCTCCAACCCGATGGCCTTGTTCGGTCTCGGTATTCCGCCAGCGCAATATCGGGCGCTTGCCGGCGATCAGCATATGGCCGACGTTCTTTGCGAGCGGACCCGCAAGCTGGCCTGCGATTTTCCGATGGCCGACAATTATTTTGCGCAACAGGCCTTTGGCCGCGCCTATCAGAGCGCCGAGCCCGGATCGGTGCCGCCCTATCTGGAGCGGGACAGCTTTGCATGGCTTGGCGAACGCAGCAAAAAGCTTGATATAAGGCATCAGAATTTCATCGAATTTCTCGCCAGCCAAGACGCTGGATCGATGGATCGCTATATCCTGCTCGACGCACAGGACTGGATGACCGACCAGCAGCTCAACCGGCTGTGGAGCGAGATTGACCGGACCGCCAAGCCGGGCGCGCGGGTGTTGTTCCGGACTGCGGCGGAAGAGACCTTGCTGCCAGGGCGGGTTGCCGACGAACTGCTCGCAGCGTGGGATTATGATGTCGAGCTCTCGCAGGCGCTGACCCGCAAGGACCGCTCGGCCATCTATGGTGCGATGCATTTATACCGGCTGAGATGAGCCTGATGGACGATATTTTGCGCAAGCGGGCCAGCGACCGCCACGCCGACCTGATGGATCGGGTCTATCGCAGCCAGAGTGGCATCTATGACCTGACCCGCAAATATTATCTTCTCGGCCGGGACCAGTTGATTGAAGCGCTCGATCCTCCGCCGGGCGGCCGGGTGCTGGAAATCGGCTGCGGTACCGCGCGCAATCTCGTCCAGGCTGCGAAGGTCTGGCCGGACGCGGAATTTTACGGCTTTGATATCAGCTCGGAAATGCTGAAAGCAGCACGCAAGAATCTGGTGCAGAGCGGAATGGCGGATCGCATCACGCTGTTTCAGGGCGATGCCGAAAATCCGGCGCTGGCAATGCCGTCGACGCTCCGCATATTCGACCGTATATTCCTGTCCTTCTGCCTATCGATGATCCCCGACTGGCAGGGCGCGATCCGGCAGGCCGTGGCGCTACTCGAGCCAGGCGGGGAATTGCATATCGTCGATTTCGGCCAGTCGGAGAAGCTGCCGTCTCCCTTCCGCTGGATATTGCAGCAATGGCTGGCGCTGTTTCACGTCCAGCCGCGCAAATATCTGCGACGATTTCTGGACGAGATAGACTGCGAAACCGGTACGCGGAGCGAGTTTATCCCGCAATATCGTGGTTATAGCTGGCGATTTGTGGTCAGGCTTCCCGCAAAGGAAGCCTCCTCCTCTGGCGAAGCGTAACCTTCGTCATTCCGCCAGTTTCTTCAGGATCCAATACCAGTGATCTAGTCCGCCATAGAACGACGCAACAGGCAGCCGTTCGTTCAAGCCGTGTGCGAACATGTTGGAGGCTTTCATCGCGGCACCGGAAATCGCCACCGTGTCGTAACCGAGGCCGCGGTAATGCATGCCGTCGGTGCCACCCGATTCCATATAAGGCAGGATGGTCAGGCCCGGATATCTCTTGTCGAGACTGTAGCGCACCGCTGCCTTTACATCGTCGCGCAGCTTTGATTCCGGGCTTTCGGTCACATCGGTTATCAGTTTGAACGTGACATCGTCATTGCCGACAATCTCTTTCAGCCTGACCTCGGTGGCGGCCGCGCCTGTTCCCGGGAATATCCGGCAATTGACCGTAGCTGTGGCGGATTGCGGCAGGGCATTTTCTGCATGGCCGGCCTGCAACATGGTGGCGACACAGGTCGTCCCCAGCGTACCGACGGACTCCGGATCGGCTTGCAGAGTCGCGATTGCCGAAGCGTCCGACGGGTCCGCCGCGAAACGCAGCATCGCCTGCCCCAGATCACCGGGCGTCAGTTTCCCGGCGGTGGCAAAATAGCTTCTGGTCAGATCGGTCGCCTGAACCGGAAATTTATAGGCGGCAATTTTCCTCAAGGCCTCGGCCAGTTCGTAAATTGCGTTATCCGCACGCGGTCGCGATGAATGGCCGCCAGGATTGCTCACGGTCAACTCGTAGGTGGCAAAGGTCTTCTCTGCCGACTGCACGCGAAAGGCGACCGGCGTTCCATCTTCCGCCAGCGCAACACCGCCGGCATCGCTGTTCAGGATGAAGGCCGGATCGATATTTTCTGCCACATATTTCGCCTGCGCCTCGGTAGAGACCATGCCGGTTTCCTCGTCGCCGGAAAAAACCAGAACCAGATCGCGCGACGGTTGCCAGCCCTCTGCCTTGAGCCGGAGGAAAGTCGAGGTCAGATTTGTGATGCCATATTTATTGTCCATCGTGGCGCGGCCAAAGAAATAGCCGTCTTCTTCGGTCAGGGTGAACGGCGGGCGCACCCAGTCCTTCTCCAGCGCGTCGACCACGTCCATATGGCCGAGCAGGACAATCGGCTTGGCGGTACTGCCCGGCTTGGCGCGATAGGTAACCATCAGCCCCTGGGTTTTTTCGCCGTCGCTGTCATAATCGGTGACGCGGATGTCGGCGTCGCTGAACCCCGCTTTCATGAAGCGGTCAACGAGATAGGAGACCATCGCCGGAACCTGTTCCTGACCGCGCGCTGTCCGGAAAGCGATAATATCGCGGTAAATATCCCGCGCCATTTGCTGGTGCGGTGTCAGCGAAGCCTTGTCCTCGGCCAGCGCCGGCTGGGCAGAAAACACCCCCGCCACCAGTGCGAGAGCCATCCGGCCAGACCATTGGCGCGCCATTTTCTGAACTTTATATGCAGTCACAACCTGTTCCCCCCAAAAATCATATCTTATCCGTTGGCCCAGATATGTAAATCCTTCTGTTTATACCAGTCTCGAGGACGGCGCAGGGGACCATAGCCGGATGCTTCCTGCGGCGGTTCCCCTCCACATGAGCCTCATGATGAATGTAACAATATATCATGTGTTCATTTTCCAGTCAGGCATGATCTGTCAGCTTTGCGATCGGGTCGGAACAATGGAGGGAAACTATGCGGCATTTCAATTTTCCAGGAAAAAGCCTATCGGTGCTGGCAGTTGCCGGCCTTGCGCTGACATCTGCGACACCGTCCCTCGACGCGCGTTCGATTGCCCGTCCGGCTCCGCCCCATCCGGTAAACTGCAGCATATTCTCGCGGATCAATGATGAAAGCTACGCCAACAGACGGACCGGAGCGCTGCGCGCCTCGCCCTCTATGGCACCACCTCCGCCTCCGCCCCCGCCCCCGTCGCCCTCGTCACAGAGCGTGACGACCGGCAAGGCCGTGGCCAGCGGTGCGATGGCTGCCGAACGCAGCATGGCACCCTATCCCTACCCCCGACCGCTGCCATATCCCCAAACCCAGCCGCAGGACCGCGAACGCTATGACGGCAAGGATGTCGCCAGCATCAAGCGTGTCGCCGACGAGCCGGTTTCCACCTTTGCCGTCGACGTCGATACCGGCAGCTATTCCAATGTCCGGCGATTTCTGAATGACGGACAAATGCCGCCCGAAGCAGCAGTGCGAACCGAGGAGATGATCAACTATTTCCGCTATGACTATCCGCGGCCACAAAACCGCGACACACCGTTCAGCGTATCCACCGACATTTCCACAACACCGTGGAACGACAGCAGCCGACTGCTGAGAATTGGCCTGCGCGGCTATGATGTTGACAGCAGTGAACGGCCCCGCGCCAATCTGGTCTTTCTGGTCGACGTGTCCGGCTCTATGAACAGCCAGGATAAATTACCACTGGTCAAATCAACCCTGACGGCGCTTGCCAATGAGTTGCGCAGCGACGACCGGGTTTCGATCGTGGTCTATTCGGGTACGGTCGGGCTGTTGCTCGCGCCGACCTCGAACAAGGACTATGTCAAACAAGCCGTTGATTGTCTTTCCGCCAGCGGATCAACCGCAGGCGGCGACGCGCTCAAACTGGCTTATGCAACCGCGCGCGGCAATTTCCTCGATGGCGGGATCAACCGGATCATCATGGCGACCGATGGCGATTTCAATGTCGGCACATCGAACACCGACGAGCTCAAGAAATATGTCGCCGAACAGCGCAAGAGCGGCGTGACACTGACCATGCTCGGCTATGGCAGCGGCAATATCCGTGACGAGTTGATGGAGGGCATCGCCAATGTCGGCAATGGCAATTACGCCTATATCGACAGCGCGATGGAGGCCCGCAAAGTGCTGGGCTCCGAGCTCAGCTCGACCCTGTTTACCATCGCCAAGGATGTCAAAATCCAGATCGAGTTCAATCCGGCGCATGTGAAGGAATATCGCCTGATCGGCTATGAAAACCGCCTGCTCGCCGAAGAAGATTTTGCCAATGACAAGATCGACGCCGGCGATATCGGCGCCGGTCATCAGGTGACGGCGCTTTATGAAGTCATGCCGACCGACGCGGCAGGCTGGCTGCCCGAGAGGCGCTACCCCGCCAACCGGGTGGTGGAACGGCAGCCCGATTTCAACAGTGAGATGGCGCAGGTCAAGCTGCGCTATAAATTGCCCGACGAAGACAAGTCGCGGCTGATCACCCGGTCGATCGCGTCGCGGGACCTGCGCTCGGCAAGCCGCCCGAGCGGGGACATGGCCTTTGCTGTCGCCGTCGCCGCTTTTGGCCAGAAACTGCGCGGGGACAAATATCTCGGCGATTATGATTTCCGGAATATCGGATTGCTCAGCGGCAATGGCGGCGATTATTGGCGTCAGGAATTCCGCAAGCTCAATGACCTTGCGAGCAGCAACAGCGGCTGAAAAAAGGCCGGTGCCCGATGGGACTGACAAACATAGTTATCGAAATTAACCTAATTTGGTAACCTTTTGTCTCATATAGGAACAGTTTCAAGGGGAAAGCCCCCGGATGGTGAAGCGTCCTAACTGGACTCGCGCGTCATTATCCGCCATTTTGCTCGATCATTTCGACAAAATGGCGTTGGGCCGAAAAGGGACTGAGGTTAGCTATGGAATTCCGAGGCAAGATATTGACCGGTGCAGCGGCGACGGTGGTTTTGGCACTGGCTGGGCATGCCGTAACGGGCGAGAAGTTCATTTCCGGTCTGGAGCAACAGGCGCAGACAGAATTGGCCGCACGGGGCCTGGATAACACAAGCGTCAGCTTCGGCCGCGATCCCTTGTCGCGCAGCGCCGTTCTGGACGGCGATATGCCCGACGACATGAAACAGGAAGCCCTAGGCGTGGTCACCGCCATCGCTGGTGTCTCCGGTGCAAGCTGGAACGGCGAGGAAGATGCCGGGACCGCTGACGATCCCAATATCATCGCGCCAGCCATAGACTCCGGCGACGCGAAAGAAATTGCCAAATGTCAGAGCGGTGTCGACAAGATTATCGCAGCCAGGAATATCAGCTTCCGTTCCGGCAGCGCCTATGTGTCGCCGGAATCCAACAAGATTCTCGATGCACTGGCTGGCGCATTGAAAGCCTGCCCCGGCCTGTCGGTAGCGGTCGAAGGCCATACCGATGATAATGGTGATCGCGGCGTCAACCGGATCATGTCGCAAGAGCGGGCCGATCGTATCAAGGCCGGTTTGGTCGAGCGCGGTATTCCCGCAGGCCTGATCACCGCTACAGGCTATGGATCGGAGCGACCGCGCGCAACGGGTTCGGACGCTGCGGCTGACGCAAAGAATCGCCGGATTGAATTCCGGATCGGCGCTGCCAATGGCGCGTCACAAGTTGATGCCAAAGCGCCACAGGGAGAATGAACTATGCCACTTTTGCTTGAAAATCTGTTGCTCCTGCTGGTGACTTTTGCGATTGGCCTTACTATCGGCTGGTTTCTCTGGGGCCGGAACACAGAAGAATATTAGGCCAGACCGGCAAAAAACAGGATTCAAAACGGGGTTTTGATAAGATGATTACGCTGATTACCGCCAATTGGCTGTTATACCTGATTGCACTATTGATTGGTGTGGTCACGGCTTTCTGGATCTGGGCTGCAACCGGTCGCGACGCTTCTGCGCTCGACGGTTTTCATGCCGATGACGGACTGCTTGCAAAAGCGGGAGAGCCGGTACCGCCGGCAGAACCGAAAGCAACGCCGGTAGTGGCGGCCCCTGCTCCGGCGGCGCCACCAGCACCTCCTGTCGAGAAGCCCGTCGTCAAACCGGTCGCTGTGGCAATCGCCCCGAAACCAGCGAAAAAGCCGGTAGAGGCTGCGCCAGCACCCGCGGGCAAACCAAACATCCCGCCGGCAGTCGGTGAGCCGGATAACCTGCGCCTGATCAAGGGTGTCGGTCCGAAACTGAATACGCTGCTGATCAGCCTTGGCGTTACCCGGTTCGATCAGATTGCCGAATGGAAAGAAGCCGAAATTAGCGAAATTGACCAGTATCTCGATACGTTTAGCGGGCGGATCACGAGAGATTCATGGATCGATCAGGCCAAATTTCTCGCCAAGGACGATATCGCCGGATTTGAAAAGAAATACGGCAAGCTCTAGGGCCTGAAGCCGGTCAATCCACTTCGGGGTTGCCGGCCCTGACGATCAGCTTGTCGATCTTGCGGCCGTCCATATCGACAATCTCGAATATCCAGTCCTGATCTTCAAAGGTCTCGCCTTCTTCCGGCAGGTGGCGCAATTGCGCCAATGCATGGCCGGCAACCGTCGCATAGTCACGGTCTTCCGATAGCCTGATCCCCAGCCGTTCGGCCAGCGCATCAATGGCCATCGCGCCGGACACCAGATAGCTGCCATCGGCTCGCTCGATCAGGCTGCGCTGGGTTCTCTCATCCTGGTCAGACACAAATTCACCGGCGATAGAGCTCAGCAGGTCATTGGGCGTCACGATCCCTTCAAAATGGCCATATTCATCGTGCACCAGCACCATCGGCACTTCGGCTTCGCGCAAGATATCCAGCGCGTCGAGTGCATCGAGCTGGTCAGGCACTTTCTCGAGCGCCCGCATCAATTTGCGCAGGTCCAGAAGCTCGCCGCTCAATTGTGCTGCGACAATATCGCGCGCCTGAACAACACCGCAAATATCGTCGACAGAATTTTCCGCCACCGGAAAGCGGCTGTGCGGCGACGCGATCAGCAGCCTGTGTATTTCCTCGGTCGTCGCATCGATATCGAGCCAGTCGACTTCGGTCCGCGGAGTCATTACTTCGCGGATCGGCCGGTCGGCCATCCGGACCACCCCGGCAATGACCGCCCGTTCATGCTCCTCGATCACACCGGAGCGCGTCGCTTCTGCAAAAACCATCTGCAACTCGTCCGCCGTCACATGGCTTTTCTCGTCCCGCTTCATCCCCATCATCCGGAAGATCAAGGCGCTGCTATTGTCCAGCAACCAGACGAGGGGCGCGGAAACGCGCGCCAGAAAGGCCATGGGCGGAGCCATGACGACCGCGATCCGTTCTGCCGAACGCAGCGCAATCTGCTTCGGCACCAGCTCGCCGACGACCAGCGAGGCATAAGTGGTCAGGCCGATGACCAATACGAAGCCGACTGTGCCCGAGAGATCTTTCCCCATCCCCAGCGCCTGCAAGCGCTCAGCCACCGGACCGCCAAGACTGGCGCCGGAGAACGCACCGGCGACGATGCCGATCAGGGTGATGCCTATTTGCACGGTGGACAGGAACTTGCCGGGATCGCTGGCCAGCAGAAGCGCGGTTTTGGCACCACGGTTCCCCTGATCAGCGAGGCTGTGCAGATTCGCCTTGCGCGCAGAAACTATCGCTAGCTCCGACATGGCAAATACGCCATTGATCAGCACCAGCACAATTATGATCGCGACGTCAAACCAGGGAAAGGGTGTCATATTGTCCATTGAAAGGGCGAAATGCCATACCCCCTTTAGCAGCATGTTTTACACAATCTCAAGTTTGCTGTCAGTTGTCGTTCATTTATCGTGCGTTAAGCGGAACCTTCTGGTCGGCGGAGCGTTATCCTGATCGAACAGGAATATTTAAAGGGGAATGAAAATGCGGATCAATAAATCAATAATTACGGCAGCTTCGCTTGGTGCTTTGGCGCTAACCAGCGGCTGCGTCACCAATCCGGAAACCGGAAATCGTACCATCTCGAAGGCAGCGATCGGCGGCCTCGGTGGCGTTGTCGGCGGCTATCTGCTCGGTGATGTGCTCGGCGGCAAAAATGACCGCACCGCCAAGATTGTCGGCGCAGGCCTCGGCGGACTCGCTGGTGCAGGCATCGGCTATTATATGGACGAGCAGGAAAAGAAGCTGCGCGAACAGACAGCCGGCACCGGTATCGACGTCACCCGTGATGGCGACAACCTGATCCTGAACATGCCGTCCAACGTGACCTTCGGGGTCGATAGCAGCGCGATCAGTCCCGCGTTTCAGAGCACCTTGGGCAATGTCGCCAATACGCTTTCAAGCTACGAAAAAAGTTATGTCGACGTGCTCGGCCACACCGATAGCACCGGCAGCGATGCTTACAACCAGTCCCTGTCCGAACGGCGGGCTGAATCGGTTGCCAACTTCCTCGCTAACAGCGGTGTCCAGCGCGCCCGCCTGGCAACAAGAGGCTATGGTGAAAGCCAGCCGATTGCTTCGAACAGCACCGAAGAAGGCCGGGCAGCCAATCGCCGGGTCGAAATCAAGATCGTTCCGATCGCACAGTCCGATTTGTAAAACCAATATAGCGCTTGCGCTAAACCATTGATTACGGGCATCCTCTTCAAAAATCAGAAGAGGATGCCCGTTCATGACTATACCCAATTTTTCTATCGACCTGACAGGACGTACCGCCATTGTGACCGGCGCCTCCGCCGGACTGGGCCGTCGCTTTGCCAAGGTGCTGGCAGCTTGCGGGGCAAAGGTCGCCTGCACCGCACGCCGCAAGGACAAGCTCGACGCACTCGTCGACGAGATTACCGCTGAGGGCGGAACGGCCAAAGCCTTTGCGCTCGATGTGCGCGATGCTGCACAACTCCAGGCAATCATCCCCGCAGTGACAGAGGCTCTCGGCCAGCCCGACATATTGGTCAACAACGCCGGCATCGTCGACGCCGAACACGCCACTAGGATGTCGATAGACTTGATCGACGATGTTCTGGATACAAATCTGCGCAGCCTGTTCATCTTGTCGAACGAGTTTGCCCGTCCGCTGATCGCCAAAAAAGCGCCGGGGCGGATCGTCAATGTCGCGTCTATCGCAGCGACTAGCTATAATGGTGGCGGGGCAGCTCTCTATTCAATAACCAAGGCGGGTGTGGTTCGTGTCACCGAAACCCTGGCAGTCGAATGGTCGAAATTTCACATCAATGTGAATGGCATTGCGCCGGGTCTGTTCGCCACCGACATGGCCGATGGCATGATCGAGCGCGCGGGCGATTTTTCGGTCCATTTCCCGCGCAAGCGAGTGGCTCAGCCGGAGCAGATGGACAGCACCTTGCTGTTTCTGGTCTCTCCGTCTTCGGATGCGGTTACCGGAACCGTGATCAAGATCGATGACGGTCAGGGTTCGCGCTAGACCAGTTCACCCTTGAGCAATTTCGGCAGATCGCCGGTCTCGCCTTTGGCTTCCGCCATGAATTGCGCCTTGAGCGGAGCGATGCGCTGGACCAGTCCAATGCCCATCCGCCGGATTTTCGACGAGGTTTCTCCCGGCAAGCCGAACAGGCGCGTCAGCAGGTCGGTCGCAGCCGACACCATCATATTGTCGAGGCTGCGCCAGCGGTCATAGCGCGCGAGAATTTGGGAATCGCCTAAATCGAGACCGGTTCGCGCGCCCTCGACCAGACATTCGGTCAGCGCGGCAACGTCGCGCAGGCCGAGGTTGAGTCCCTGCCCCGCGATCGGATGGATGCCATGACCGGCATCGCCGATCAGCACCAGACGGTCGGCGGTCAGATGGGAGCTATGGTGGAAACCCAGAGGATAGGTCTGGCGGTCGGTGAGCAATTCCAGCTCGCCGAGAAAACCGCCGGTCTTCTTCATCATTTCGGCGACAAAGGCACGCTTGTTGATCGTGGCGAAGGCAGGACCGTCTTTTCGTGATACCGTCCACACAACCGCCGACCGATGCTTGCCGTCCGCATCGTCGAGCATCGGCAATATCGCAAAGGGACCGGCAGGGAAGAACAGTTCATAGGCGGTGTTGCCATGCGGCTTTTCATGCGCGATCTTGCAGACGATCGCGCTGTGATCATATTGCCAGTGCGCCATGATGATCCCGGCTTCCTCGCGCATCCGGCTGCCGCGGCCATCGGCGGCGATCAGCAGCGGAGCGGAAAGCTGTTCACCATTGGCGAGCAGGATATCGACAAGATGTCCCTCGCGATCGCAGGTAGCGACCTGCGTCGACAGATGCAGCGTAATATTCTCGCTGGCGCTGACGGCTTCGTACAACAGCCGCCGAAGCACTGCATTTTCGACCATGATCCCCATCGGGCCTTCGTCCTCGCCGGGAACAAAGTCGAGGGTACCGGGCTTCAGCCCGTCGTTCACCAATATCTTGTCGATGTCACAACCGTGCGGCCGCAATTTCCCGGCCAGCCCGATCGCGTCGAACATATTCCAGCTGGCGCTGTTGATCGCCGAAACCCGCGAGTCATTCTGCGGGTTGGTCAGATCCTCCGGTTCGGCGCGGTCGATGATCGCGACATGCAATCCGTGGGCGGCCAAAGTCAGCGCCTGGGTCAGGCCGATCATGCCGGCTCCCAATATGATGATATCGCTATTTCGAGAATCAGATCCCATGGAGACGCCTTTCCGAGCCCAGATATGGGATATAGTTAGGCATCGATGGTCTGGAAAGAAAGGCAAATCCGGTAAAATAAAGCCAAGAAACTTGACGGAGAGTCCCCGATTCGCGCAAAGGAGCCTATAGTGAATGCGCGCCTTCGGCTGGGGTGACGCACAGGAGTATATGATGGCGGAAAAAGCCAATGAAGCAAATTGGCGCGAGATAATGCGCCTCAGCCTGTTGCGCAGCGGTGCCCTGATCGGGGCCGTGACGATTGTGCTGTCGACCCTGTTCCTGTTTTTGGCACTGGTCAGCTATTCGCCCAGTGATCCCTCGTTCAATACGGCTGCCGGCAGCGTCGAACATAATTGGATGGGGGTTTTAGGTGCCTATCTGTCCGATATTTCCCTGTCGCTGATCGGCTTGCCCGTCGCCCTGTTCCTGCCCCTGCTGCTGGTGTTCGCCAATCGCCTGTGGCGCGATATTCCCCAGCCTGACTGGAAAAAACAATTGCTCTGGTGCCTGCTCGCGGCCTTGCTGGTCGGTACCAGTCTCGCATTATGGGTCCCGGAACCGGAAATGGAGTTGCCATCCGGTCTCGGCGGACTCGCCAGCATGCTGTTGGCCAACGGTACCAGTGCCGGGCTCAACGCAATTTCGGCCAGCTGGAGCGGCGTGATTTCCGGCGTCCTGATCGCACTCACCCTGACTACCGGCCTTGTTCTCGGCTATTCCAGCCTGCGCCTGGACCGGCCGCTGTTTTCGGGACCGTCCTTGAAAATCCCGGCGGTTAAAAATCCGTTTGTGCAGAAAGATGAAGGCCTGGTGATCGAGCCCGATCGTTCCGGCGCTGTCCAGGCGAAAGTCAAAAAGGATCCCGCCCCGCGCAAGGAAGTCAAACCCGACAACCGGCCACCGCCGGAAATCAGCGACCGCGCCTTGCCACCGAAAAAAGCCGGCGCCAACAAAGCCAAGCAGGGTGATTTCTTCGGACCTTATGTGCTGCCCTCGCTCGACCTGCTGACCCCTGCTCCTGAACAGAGCAACAATGTGATCGACAAGGCCGGACTGGAACGCAACGCGCGGCTGCTGGAATCCGTGCTCGACGATTTCCACGTCAAGGGCACGATCAACGCGGTCCGCCCCGGCCCCGTGGTCACCATGTACGAGCTGGAACCGGCGCCGGGCATCAAGGCGAGCCGCGTCATCCAGCTCGCCGAGGATATTGCCCGCAATATGTCGGCGCTGTCGGCGCGTGTCGCCGCCATCCCCGGACGCACGGTCATGGGTATAGAATTACCCAATGCCACCCGCGAGATGGTGGTGTTGCACGAGATGGTCGGCAGCGACAGCTTCGCCGAACAGACCGGCAAGCTGCCGATCATCCTGGGCAAGAATATCTCCGGCGATCCGGTCATCGCCGATCTGGCACCAATGCCGCATCTGCTCGTCGCCGGTACTACCGGTTCGGGTAAATCTGTCGGCCTGAACTGCATGATATTGTCGCTGCTCTACCGGCTCACGCCGGACGAGTGCAAAATGATCATGATCGATCCGAAGATGCTGGAACTCAGCACCTATGACGATATTCCGCATCTATTGTCTCCCGTCGTCACCGAACCGGCCAAGGCGATCCGCGCGCTGAAATGGGCGGTCGAACAAATGGAAGAACGCTACCGGATGATGTCGTCGATTTCGGTCCGGAATCTCGCGAACTATAACGAGAAGGTAAAAGGCGCCAAGGCCAAGGGCCAACCGCTCGGTCGCCGCGTCCAGACCGGCTATGATCCCGAAACATCGCGCCCGATCTACGAGGAAGAGCAGCTCGACTTTGAAGTATTGCCGCAGATCGTGATCATCGTCGACGAGCTTGCCGACCTGATGATGACCGCCGGCAAGGAAGTCGAATTCCTGATCCAGCGGCTGGCGCAAAAAGCGCGTGCGGCCGGCATCCACCTGATCATGGCCACCCAGCGACCCTCGGTCGACGTCATCACCGGCGTAATCAAGGCCAACCTGCCGACCCGGATCAGCTTCCACGTCACCTCCAAGATCGACTCCCGCACCATTCTCGGCGAGCAGGGCGCGGAACAGCTGCTCGGCAAGGGCGACATGCTCTACATGCCCGGTGGCAAGCAACTGACCCGGGTTCACGGCCCCTTCGTCTCTGATGACGAAGTGCGGCGGGTCGCCGACCACTGGCGCTCGCAAGGAGCGCCTGCCTATATCCAGGCCGTGACCGAGGAACCCGAAGATGGCAGCTTTGCCCTCGATGGCGCAGACTTGAGCGACAATAAGGAAGACCGGCAATATACGCAGGCCTGCCAGATCGTCTTCGAAAGCCAGAAAGTATCGACCAGCTGGCTGCAGCGGCAATTGCGGATCGGCTATAACACCGCTGCCCGGATCATCGACCGGATGGAGGAAGATGAATTTATCACCGCGCCCAACCATATCGGTCGCCGCGAAGTGTTGCGCGATCAGCATGGCCAGCCGCTCTAAAGAAATCTGGTCTTTTTGCTGACGAAGTGATTAAGCCATTGTTCAATCGCCACTGGCTAGGCGAATATCTGGATAATCTGGAGTTTTCGTAATGTTGAAATATGGTTTCGCCTTGATCGCTGCGCCTCTGGCCCTGACAGCAAGCCTGCCCGCCACCGCACAGCAAAGCCCTGCCGACAGTCTGTCGAAAATTTCGAACCATTTGCGCGCCATGTCGACCATGACCGCAAATTTCAGCCAGACGGACCGCAGCGGCCAGTCGATGACCGGAACGCTGATAATCAAGCAACCCGGCAAGATTCGCTTTCAATATCAAAAGGATGCCAATCTGCTGATCGTCGGAGACGGGAAAGCCCTGACTCTGATCGACTATGAAGTGAACCAGGTCCAGCGCTGGCCGATCAGCAACAGCCCGCTCGCGGCGCTGCTCAACCCTGAGCGGGATCTGTCGAAATACGGGAAACTCGTTCCGACTCGCAATCCGAACGTGCTGAGCGTCGAGGTCAGCGACCCAAAACGTCCGGAATATGGCGTAATAACAATGGTTTTCACCAAAAAAGCCGGCGCGCCGGGCGGATTGAGTCTCGACGGCTGGGTGTCGCTGGATTCAAAGAATAATCGCACATCGATCCGCCTTTCCAACCAGAAATTCGGTGTTCCGGTGGCCAACAGCAGCTTTAACTGGACCGACCCGCGGCGGAAAAGCCGCAGCAAGCGATGAACCGAGACGGGCTACCGATCAGCAGAAGATGATCTTTCATCCGTTCATATTCCCGACAGAAATGCAGAGCTATAACCGAACACAGGATGAGAAGAGACAGTCAGGTCTTCCCCCCTGTTACCTGACCCAAAACGTTTCAACCCATCCTACTGCGTGACGAACGCGAGTTAGCCCCCACCTCCTTAATGCCCCCGGAGGTGGGGGTTTTACTTTCCCCGACCAGCAAAATTACTACACAGCGCTATTGCCTTTAGGCTTGGGTTTCTCCGCGAGCGTGGCTATCAGACTCGGCATGAGTGATAGTCTGAAAATCGTCAGCTGGAATATTAACAGCATCCGCGCCCGCCTCGACATCGTCGAACGCTTCCTGACCGAAGAAGCACCCGATGTTCTCTGCCTTCAGGAAACCAAGGTTCGGGATGACCAATTCCCCGAAGGGATGTTCCGGCGCCTCGGCTATAATCATATGATCCTGAACGGCCAGCCGATGCATCATGGTGTCGCGATCATCAGCCGCGTTCCGTTGCACAAGGATGAACGGTTCGACTGGCAGGATAATGGCGAAGCCCGCCATGTCGGCGCGGTCCTGCAAAATGGCATAAGAATTGAGAATGTCTATATCCCCGCCGGCGGCGAAATCGCCGACCGCGAGATCAATCCGAAATTTGGCCAGAAGCTCGATTTCTTCGGGCGGATGACCGAATGGTCGAGCAATCTCAAAGAACCGACAATCCTGATGGGTGACTTCAACGTGGCGCCGCTGGCCTCCGATGTCTGGAGCCACAAAGCCTTGCTCAAGGTCGTCAGCCACACCCAGATCGAGATCGACCATCTCTACGCGATGCGCGATGCCCATGGCTGGGTCGACGTCGGTCGCAAGCTGATCCCCGATCCCGAGCGGCTGTTCACCTGGTGGAGCTATCGCGCCAAGGACTGGCGGGCATCGGACAAGGGCCGGCGGCTCGACCATGTCTGGGTCAGTCCTGAACTGGGAGACAAGGCCGTCAGCCATTCGGTTCTCGAAGATGCGCGCAGCTGGGGCAAGCCATCGGATCACGCGCCATTGATCACGGAATTCGAATTTTGAACGCAGCGCCTCTCGACGGGGCCCGCAAGGTAGATGGGGCCGACAAGGCTGCCGCCCGCCGCGCGGCCCGCGCGATTGATGCCCTCCGACGCGGCTGGCCGGTCGGCGTTGAAGCGGATGGCTCGCGGCTGAACCTGCTGCCGGTAGAAACCGGCGATCTGGAAGCGCCCCTGCCCACGTCCGGAACGATATCGCTGATCATCTCCGCCAGCCGTGCAGCGACGCTGAAGCTGCTCAACCAGTTTGCCGCCGCCGACCCGAACCTGCCGATCCAGATCAGCCTGCCCGCACCCGTCACCGCGGCCGAGATTATCGCGATCGTCGATCCGGTGCTCGACATGCAATATCCGATGAAGGGCCCGTTCCGCAGCGAGACGCTGACCAATGCGCCCGCCGCCACCGCAGCGATGGAACTGGCCCGCCACGGCGGCCTGCTGCCTGCGTTTGTGATCGTCGATAGCGCGGAAGATATTGTCGAGGCGGAAGATGCCGCCGCCTATGCCGATTCTGCGGCCCTGACGATCAGCGCCCATGCCCGGCTACCCGTAGCGGCCAATTCAGAAGCACATATTTACGGTTTCCGCAGCGATGCCGATGCCACCGATCATATTGCACTGGTCATCGGCAAGCGCGACAGCAGCACGCCGGTCGTGCGCCTGCACAGCGAATGTCTGACCGGCGATGTTCTCGGCAGCCTGAAATGCGACTGCGGCCCGCAACTCCACGCCGCGCTGCACCAGATGGGCGAAGCGACCTGGGGTGTGCTGCTTTATCTACGGCAGGAAGGCCGCGGGATCGGCCTGATCAACAAGCTGCGCGCATATGCGCTTCAAGATCAGGGTTTTGACACGGTCGACGCCAACCAGCGGCTGGGGTTTGCCATCGATGCGCGGGATTTCTCGATCGCGGCCCGGATGCTGGAATTGCTCAACGTGCCCAAGGTCAAATTGATGACCAACAATCCGGAAAAAGTGGAAGGTCTGGAAGCATGCGGCGTGACGGTCGAAGAACGCCTGCCGGTCAAGATTGCTGCCAATCCGCACAATGAATTTTACCTCGACACCAAGCGGGACCGGACCGGGCATAAATTGTGACGCTCATGGCGAACCTGCCTGAGCAACAGAAAAGACATATCCGATGACACAGCTCAAGCATGAACATCTGATAACCCTGACCCTGACGGTCGACTTCGCGGGCATGTTGATGATCGGCAAAACACCGGCCGGCTTGCGCCGCATCGCGCCGGTCACTGGGGGCCGCTTCTCCGGCGAGCGCCTGAACGGCCAAGTTCTGCCCGGCGCCGACTGGGTGATCAACCGGCCCGACGGAGTGATGGAAATCGATGTCCGCTTGCCGCTGCAAACAGACGACGGGGCGATGATTTATCTGAGCTATCAGGGCCGGTTTCTGGCCGACCCGGAAGTCATGGGGCGCTTCGCCAAGGGCGCACTGCTGAAACCAGAAGAATATTCGCTGGCGGTATCGGCGAAGTTTGAATCGGGTGCAGAGCAATATCTCTGGCTGAACAACGTCGTCGCCGCCGGAACCGGCGAGCAGACCGCTAACGGGCCAGTTTATTCCTTCTTCGAGATCGGTTGAGCAACCTCACCTGACGGAGCGCAAACTCAACAACGAGGGGCATTTTTTGACTTTGCTGCTGTTTGCGTATTAAAAAACTTCTGTTTCCGGCTCCCAAAAGCCCGGCGACAAACGGGAGGGGGAAGAAAATCATGTTACGCATCTTGAAAATCTTGCTTATTTTGAGCGTCGCCACTTGGGCTGCACTGGGCGTCTTCGGGAATATTCTCGACTGGAACGGAACGACGGGAGCGGTGGCTGCTACCACTTCCATGTCGACATTTGACGGAGGGGCGGACGACTGGCGAGCCACATCCACTCCCGCCATAGTTCTGGCCGGGGCCTTGGCCATTATATTGCTGAAATCTGCCAGCGCAATTTTGTGCCTGACCGGAGCGTGGCAGATGTGGACCGCGCGCGCAGGTGACGCCGCCGCCTTCTCAAAGGCAAAAACTTACGCTCTCGCTGGCTGTGCTGTCGCGATTTTCATGCTGTTTACAGGCTGGATCGTCATCGCAGAAACATGGTTCGAGCTGTGGCGATCCGAGGTCCTGCGCGAAGCGGCGCTCGACGCCGCCTTCCGCTATTGCGGGATGATCGGATTGATTGCGCTGTTTGTCGGGATGCGAGACGAATAGGTCAGCCACTTTTTCTATAGCGAAAAAGGGCCGACCCGTCGTTCTGTAAAGATCGTGATCGATGGACCAGACAATCTCCGGCTCTATATTTTCCTAGAACGGAACGTCGTCGTCCAGATCGCTGTCAAACGCGCCACCGCCCTGACCGCCGCCCGAGCCGCCGCCGGTCTGGCCCCAACTATCGTTGCCGCCACCGCCGCCGGATGGCGCGCCGCCACCTTGGCCGCCACCCCAGCCGTCGTTCGAGCCGCCGCCCTGACCGCCGCCACCTGGCTTGCTGTCGAGCATTTCCATTTTCGCGTCAAAGCCCTGCAGAACGACATCGGTCGAATAGCGGTCATTGCCGGACTGGTCCTGCCATTTGCGGGTTTGCAATTTGCCTTCGAGATAGACTTTGCTGCCCTTGCGGAGATATTTTTCGGCAACGCCAGCAAGGCCTTCGTTATAGATCGAGATATTGTGCCACTCGGTCTTTTCCTTGCGCTCGCCGCTCTGCTTGTCTTTCCAGCTTTCCGACGTCGCAACGCTGAAATTGCAGACTTTACCGCCATTGGCGAAGGTACGCACTTCCGGATCCTTGCCCAGATTGCCTACGATGATGACTTTGTTGATGCCGCCGGCCATTTCAAATTCCCCAAAAATATAACGTGAATATCGATTCTTGAGAACTCTATAGACCGAGGGCGACGGCACTCCAATATGTAATACCGGCAGCGACGTATGCGAGGGCAAAAAGATAGGCGAGCATGAACATCGGCCATTTCCAGCCGTTGGTTTCGCGTTTGGTCACAGCAATGGTCGAGATACATTGCGGGGCAAAGACAAACCAGGCGAGAAAGGCCAAAGCAGTCGGCAGCGACCAGCGGCTTTGCAGCCGCTCGGTCAGGGATTTGGCTTCCGCTTCTTCATCCGGCGCATCGATCGCGTAGGTGGTGGCCAGCGCTGCCACCGCCACTTCGCGGGCGGCCATCGCCGGGATCAGGGCGAGCGCGATGTCGCGGTTGAAACCGATCGGTTCGACGACGGGCGCGATGACGTTGGCGATCCGTCCGGCGACGCTATAGTCGACCTGACTCATCGCGCTGTCTCCCGGCACTTTCGGGAAGGTCAGCAACAGCCACAGAACGACGGTCGCGCCGAAGATGATCGTACCGGCGCGACGCAGAAAAATATAGGCGCGCTGCCACAGGCCGATCAGGACGTCTTTCATCCGCGGCAGCTGATATTTCGGCATTTCCATCAGGAAGCCGCTATTCGGCCCCTTGGTCACCGTCGACCGCAGCACCAGCGCGACGACCATCGCACCGACAATGCCAAAGACATAGAGCCCGAACAGCACCAGCCCTTGCAGACCGATACCAAGCCCGACATTGGTTGGCGGAATGAACGCGCCGATAATAATTGCATAGACCGGAAGCCGCGCCGAACAGGTCATCAATGGCGCCACCAATATCGTGGTCAGCCTGTCCCCGGGATCGGAGATGCTGCGCGTCGCCATGATGCCGGGGATCGCGCAGGCGAAAGAGGACAATAAGGGAATGAAGCTGCGTCCGGACAGGCCGACACTCGCCATCAACCGGTCCATGATGAAGGCCGCGCGAGTCATATAGCCGCTGGCTTCCAGGAGCAGGATGAACAGGAACAGGATTAAAATCTGCGGCAGGAATACCACCACCGAACCGACACCGCCAATGGCGCCTTCGATAATGAAGTCCCGCACGAAGCCCGGTGACATATTCGTTTCGACCGCAGCAGCAACCCATTCGCTGGCGCTTTCGATCAGACCGATCGGCGCCTCTGACCAGGCAAAGACCGCCTGAAACATGATGAACAGTACCGCGAACAGAATCAACGGTCCGGCGAAAGGATGCAGGAACACACTGTCCGCCCGCTCCGACCAGCGCCGGCCGGCGGTTTCGGAAATTATCACCTGATTGGCAATCAGCTTGGCCTGTTTGCGCAAGCCGTGATCGCGCCTATTGCTGATCACCGGTGCCGGCACATTGTCTTTTTGCTGGAGGCGACTTTCCAAAGCAGCGGACAATTCCTCCAGTCCGCGTCGCCGCACCGCCACGGTCGGGACCACGGGAACACCCAGAGCTTTGGAAAGTTTTGCCGGATCGAGGGTCAGGCCGTCGCGTTCCGCCAGATCCATCATGTTGAGCGCGACAACAACCGGCTGACCCAGCGCGATCACTTCGAGCGCGAAGCGCAAATGATTATCGAGATTGGCAGCATCGAGCACGATGACAATTGCGTCGGGTTTGCGCTCGCCCTGCTGCAGTCCCATGATGACCTTGCGCGTAACTTCCTCGTCGGGGCTGGTCGGATCGAGACTGTAGCTACCCGGCAGGTCGACCAGTTCGGCGGGCCGTCCGTCAGCGAAGGTAAAATGTCCGGATTTGCGCTCGACGGTGACGCCGGGATAATTGGCGATCTTCTGACGCGCGCCGGTCAGGGCGTTGAACAGGGCGCTTTTGCCCGAATTGGGGTTGCCCGCAAGGGCAATGAGAGGAGCAGCTTGGGTCATCGATCAGGCGGCGATCGTTGCCGGCGTCAATGTCACGGATATCGCCTGCGCATGCGATTTGCGGACGGCTATCATCATCCGTCCAACCTTCAGCGCGATCGGATCATTCAGGCCAAACATACCCTTGTGCAATTTTTCGACCGAAATGCCTTCATCAATGCCGAGCGCCCGCAGACGACGGCCTTCGCTTTCGGAGATGGCTGCCCAGTCAATCGCCACTATTTCCGCATTTTGCTTGAGTGACAGCTGGTCGAGGGTTGTCGGTGTTTGCATAATCGCAACGAGGCCTTTCTAATTGCGATTGATTATCAATACTGATTAGCTTTGGCGAGTCTTTTCTGTGAGATTATGCGCTGCGCGTGATGCTAATCTCCGATCAGGAGTTGCACAGCAATTTATCAGACTCCGCGATAGCGCAACCGGCCAACGAAGCGCGCCATGCTGAACCGGTCACCGCCCCGCCCTGTAATCTTGGCCTTGGCTTTCTCGAACTGCATGACATTCTCGATCCGGCGATCGAGAAACGCCTTTGTTTCCAGATAGTTTTTGCTCTCATCATCAAGAAAGACGCTGATCGTGCTGCCGTAGACGCCCGATAACAAGGTCCGCTTGGTATAATGATTATAGTCGGTGGCCGTGTCCCCGGCGAGCCGCCACATCTTGTCAGCAGCGCGCCAGCCCATTTTTGCGGCCCTGCGCAAATGGGGTGGCGCAGCCAATATCGCCAAAGCGCGCCGCAGTCCTTCGCGATCCACTGCCATTGCATCGAGTCTGGCTTCAACCAACGCCTTGATCCGTTGACGCACTTTCATCGCGGCGAGTTCTTCGGCACTATATTTCGTCGTCATTTGCCCATCAACCGCCTGAAACCACGCGTCGATCATATCAACCGGACCATCATTGAACGCGAGTCTTGCAAGATCATTATCGACGCCCGCCAGTTCCGCAGCGGACGAGACCGCCTTCTCGTTCCAGCCGTCAAACGCCGCCTGCGCAGCCAGTCCCGGCGCGAGAAAGGCGCGCACTTCATCCAGTGTAGGATCTTCGGGAAGCGATACAGACATGGGTGTTCCTTTGAAATCAGAGCTATCAATATAGACAGAAATTGCTTCGGTTCAAACCATTGCATTCGGACGTGCGGTCACTTAACTGTTTGATTAACAATCCACGCCTCCAGTTTCAGGGAATTCCATCTTGACCACATTGTTCGATCCGATCACCGTTGGCGCCATCGAGGCCCAGAACCGCATGTTCATGGCCCCGCTCACTCGCTGTCGCTCGACAATGGAATTTGTCCCCACTCCGATCATGGGCGACTATTATACCCAGCGCTCCGGTGCCGGCATCATCATTTCCGAAGCCACCGGCATCAGCCAGCAAGGCCTTGGCACACCATTTGCCCCGGGCATCTGGAATGACGCGCAGACCGAAGCGTGGAAACCGGTCATCGAACGGGTTCACAAAGCCGGTGGCAAGATCATCTGCCAGCTCTGGCACATGGGCCGCATCGTCCATCCCGATTTCCTCGATGGCGAGAAGCCCGTATCCGCTTCCGCGACAACCGCACCGGGCAGCGTACGAACCTATCAGGGCAAGAAAGACTATGCAGAAGCGCGGCCATTGGAAGTCTCCGAAATTCCGGCTCTTCTCGACGATTATCAAAATGCCGCAGAAAACGCGAAAAAAGCGGGCTTTGACGGTGTCCAGCTGCACGCAGCCAATGGCTATCTTATCGACCAGTTCATCCGTTCCGGCACCAATTTGCGAACCGACGAATATGGCGGACCGGTTGAAAACCGCATCCGCCTGCTCGGCGAAGTGACCCAGCGACTGGTCGATGTCTGGGGCAGCGACCGGGTTGCCGTCCGCCTCTCCCCCAATGGCGATTCCCAGGGTGCCGACGACGCGACTCCGGTCGAAACCTTCACCGCTGCAGCGAAACTGCTCGACAAGATCGGCATCGCCTTTCTCGAGCTGCGCGAGCCACCTGCCCACGGCACCTATGGCAACACCGATGTGCCGCCGGTCAGTCCGCATATCCGGCCGGTGTTCAAGGGGCCGCTGGTGCTCAACAGCGACTATTTTTATGATAATGCAACCGCAGCGCTGGCGGAGAATAAAGCCGACGCGATCAGCTTTGGCCGGACGTTCATGACCAATCCCGATCTGCCCGAACGGTTCCGCAAAGGCGCCGAGCTCAACCCGATCGACTTTACCCCGACATGGTATAGTCAAGGTCCTGAGGGATATACTGACTATCCGACGATGGAAGAAAAAGAGACGGCGACGGCCTGAGCGGCCGACGGTCTGCCAGACTGCTAGAAGCTGCTTTCCAGACGGCGGAACATGTCCTGAACCGCTGACTCAGCTTCCATTTCCTGTTGCAGGCGCGCCGACAGGCGTTGCAGGCGCTGGAACAGTTCCTCGCTCGCCACGATGATATGCCGGGCTTCCTCCGGGAAGCGATCGACCATCGGCTGGTCGGTCGCTGGCGCGTAGCCGAGCGCGCGATCATGGTTCCACATTTCGCCTTCGGTTAATTCCCCGCTGTGCATGGCCTTCTGGTTCAGCAACCACGCGATGCAGTGCATAAGCCGCGTCGTCACTTTCAGAGACTCGCAGGAAAAAGAAACCGCAAGATTGGGATCGTCGCTGCATTCCTCGCTGAATCGGCCGGATTCAAAATAGGACCGTGCTTCATCTGCCAGCACCATTGCTTCGGTATAAAGCCCGTCCATCAATTTCACGGTCAAGAGTGTTTCACGATCTGCCATGTTTGCTTCGTAGCAAAATATCACCCCTTATGGACAGGTGATTTCGAGCGACAGGCGGGCCCCGAAGAGCGCTGTTCCAAACTGATACGCGGGCGTGTCTGGGGTTAACTGGTGGATAGGTATAGTTAACAAATCTACAACCCGCCCTGCAGCTTGCGGGTCAGGCGATAATGTCGGGAATGAGCTGATTTTCAATCAATATGATGCGGTCGCGCAACTGCAATTTTCTCTTCTTGAGACGGGCCGCCCGGAGCTGATCAGAATTACCTGCCTCGACCAGCGCAATAATGGCCTCGTCGAGATCGCGATGTTCAATTTTCAGCAGTTCAAGCCGCATTTGCAACTCTTCATCGCTCATCCCCATTCCGGTTCAATCTCACCCCTTGCGTATGTGCAACAATTTTGTAATCTTATTCCTATTCATGGTTCATGTCGAAACCAAGACATTTAAACCATGAAGCCATTTCCGCACCGGAATTTGGCAACAGCAGCAAGAAAGGAAGCTTTGGTCCTCTTTCAATTTCAAAAAACCATTTTTGAGGAGATTTTAATGATTCAGAATCACATGTCCGCACTGCGCAACAAGCATGAAGCGCTCGAACGCCAGATCAATGAAGAAGAAACCCGGCCCCTTCCAGACACGATTCGAATCCATAATCTCAAGAAAGAAAAGCTCCGGCTGAAAGAAGAACTGCTAAATTGAGCGGGAATCGGCGACGCCGCTCGAACTGAACAGATAGCCAAAATCTGTTTTGCCACCGGGGCGCTTTTCGATATCGCACTCCCTTAGCCTTTCTGCTAGGCGAACGTCATGCCCGCAACAGATCCCGCAAGTACCAAGACCGCCCGCAACATCCTGACCGGCTTGCGGGCGATCATGGCGTCGCGCAGCCATCCCGAGGCCAAACTGAACCAAGTGGTCGAAACGATCGCCGACGCGGTAAGTAGCGAAGTCTGCTCGATTTACTTGCGCCGGGAAGGCGTGCTGGAGTTGTTTGCAACCCGTGGCCTCAACGCCGAAGCGGTTCACGTGACCAAGCTCGCGATGGGCGAAGGCCTTACCGGCTATATCGCCAAGAATGTCGAAACGCTGAATCTTGACGAGGCGGCCAGCCATCCCGATTTCCAATATCGTCCGGAAACCGGCGAGGAAAAATTCCACAGTTTTGCCGGCGTTCCGATCATCCGGAACCAGCAGGCCATCGGTGTTTTATGCGCCCAGCATGTCGAACCGCGCCGCTATTCCGAGGTAGAAATTGAAGCTTTCGAGACGGCTGCAATGGTTTTGTCGGAATTGATCACCAGCGCCGAATTTGTCGACGACAATTTCGCTGAAGAATCGGCGATGCTCGACAATGGCGCTGATCGGCTCAGCGGTTTGCAGCTGGTCAAGGGCAAAGCCAGCGGTCACGCGGTCTTCCATCAACCGCGAGTCAAAATCCAGCATACGGTCGCGGAAGATACCGAGGCGGAACGCCATCGGGTCTATTCCGCGTTCGACAAGATGCGGGCCCAGATCGACCTGATGACCAGTCAGGCGGAATTCGGTGTCGGCGGCGAGCATGAGGAAGTGCTCGAGACATATAAGATGTTTGCCTATGATGAAGGCTGGAGCCGGCGCATCAATGAAGCGATCGACAGCGGCCTGACTGCCGAAGCGGCGATCGAAAGAGTGCAGCAGCATACCCGTATGCGGATGCGGCAAATCGATGATCCGCTTTTGGCCGAGCGCATGCATGATCTGGAAGACCTTGCCAATCGTCTGCTGCGCACCGTTTCCGGCCAGATGGGCACTGCGGCAAAAATGGGTTTGCGGCAGGACACGATCCTGATTGCCCGCAACCTGGGTCCGGCTGAACTGCTCGAATATGACCGGCGCAGGCTCAAGGGCGTGGTCCTCGAAGAAGGTTCGCTGACCGCGCATGTCACGATCATCGCCCGTGCGATGGGGATCCCGATCCTCGGGCAGGTCAAGAACATCCGGCAAGTCGTCCGCGAGGACGATCATCTTTTGCTCAATGTCGATGATAATGTCGTATTCGTAAGGCCAGGCCCTTCGGTCGAGGAAGCGTTTGAAGCACAGCTGGAACTCAGCCAGAAAAAACGCGCCGCTTATTCCGAATTGCGGGACAAGGAAGCCGTAACCAAAGACGGTGTCCGGATCACCGTCAATATCAACGCTGGGCTGCGCGACGACTTGGCGCTGCTCAACCTGACCGGCGCGGACGGCATCGGACTGTTCCGGACCGAATTCCAGTTTCTCGTCGCCGCCACCATGCCCGGCCGGGCAGCGCAATCCCGCTTCTACCGCGATGTGCTGGAAGCCGCCGGCGACAAGCCGGTGATATTCCGCACCGTTGATATCGGAGGCGACAAACCGCTTCCCTATTTTCAGGCCAGTGAATCCAAAGAAGATAATCCGGCTCTGGGCTGGCGGGCGATCCGGATCGGCCTTGAACGGGATGCCCTGATGAAAGTTCAGGCGCGGGCCTTGATAGAAGCAGCGGCTGGACGGAAGCTGAATATCATGTTCCCGATGATCGCGGAACCTTGGGAATTTGATGAAGCCAAGGCGGTATTCGAACATCAGCGCACCTATCTGCGAAGTCAGAAAAAGAGATTGCCGTCGCAAATCCGCTATGGCGCCATGCTCGAGGTCCCTGCCCTGGCAGAATGTCTGGATCTGATGGCAGACCGGCTCGACTTTCTGTCGATCGGCACCAATGATCTGACCCAGTTTCTTTTCGCCGCCGACCGGAGCAATCCGAAACTTGCCGAACGGTTTGACTGGATGAGCCCGGCAATTCTCAGATTTATACGCCGCGCCTCGGAGAATGCGGAACGCTATTCGATTCCTCTCGGCATTTGTGGAGAGATGGGCGGCCGTCCTTTGGATGCCCTCGCGCTTCTGGGATTGGGCATTCGCAGCCTGTCGATTACGCCGGCTTCGGTTGGCCCGATCAAGGCGATGGTGCGGTCACTTGACCTCGGCCAGGCAAAACTGGAGATCGAAGCGATCTTGAAAGAAGCGCCTGCCCAACCGCGAGCGCGGCTCGAGCAATGGGCCATTGAGCACAACATCGACCTGGATTGATCGCTATATTCCGGCAATAAACCGGCAAATTGGTGGCCAAAAAGACGAAAATCGTAAAATGCACCACATCGACCACGATAGTCATTGACTTTTGCCGCCCAAACTGGCTTTTTTCGTCAATTATCCGGGGGTGTGCGAAAAGGGTCGCAGAATGATCCGGCCAGAGGAGTATGCAGTGGCCGACGAAACCAATGATGGCGAGAATATTGAACTGACTTTGCACAGCACAGGCGCATTATTGCGTGAGGCGCGTGAGCAGAAGAAAATGTCGCTGGAGGAGATCGCCAAAAAAACCAGAATTCCGCAACGCCATCTGGCGTCGCTGGAAATCGGTGATTTTGAAGCGCTTCCCGGACGAACTTATGCAATCGGCTTTGCCAAATCCTTCGCCCGAGCCGTCGGGCTGAGCGATGCATCCATCGGCAGCCAGTTGCGCGAGGAAATGGACGAACAGGGACACGGGAGCTACCAGCCAGAATTGAGCGAATATGATCCGGCCGATCCCTCCAGCATTCCACCGCGCTATCTGGCATGGACCGCAGCCGGCATTGGCGCTTTGGTGCTCGTTGGTTATCTGGTCTGGCGCACTTTAATCCTGAATCCCGGTGAGGTTACCCAGATCGCGGAACAGGAATCTGCAACCGAGGTGGTAAGCACTGCGGGCAATCCTGATTCACAAAATCTCGACGCAAGCGGGACGACACCATCCAGTCAGGGAACTGTCATCTTGACCGCGACCCAGAATGTATGGCTGAAAATCTATGATGCCGAGGGCAAACGCCTGTTCGAAAACGAGATGGCAGCGGGGGAAACATTCACGGTCCCGGCTGACGCTGACAATCCGCAGATTCTGACCGGGCGTCCCGACGCACTGACCGTTACGATAGACGGCCAGGTCGTCCCGCAACTGGGCACGGCGGAGCGGACGATCAAGGATGTCGGGGTCAGCGCAGCAGCGTTGCTGGCCCGGACAGAAGCCAGCGGTCCGGCAGCCGTTTTATCGACTGATTGAGAAACGCACAAGCCGACATACTGGTAAAAAAGGTTGGGAACCCGCCGGTTTCCGACCAAAATCTTCTTTACTTTTCAGGGTGGTATATGGTTAATATACGCCAAATTCAGCGGAGGCTTCGATGAAGACATTCGGTATCACAATCCTGCTCACCAGCTTGCTCATCAGCACACCGGTGTCGGCACAAGATGCAAATACAGACAAGCGTGTTGATCGGCTCGAACAGGAGATGCGCGCGGTCCAGCGCAAGGTTTTCCCCGGTGGCACAGGCCGCTATTTCGAACCCCAGATCACGGCTGATACCGGCCCCGCATCATCCGGAACAACAAATACGACGTCGGCTGTCACCGACCTTATCGCCCGCGTTGACGCGCTCGAGCGCAGTCTGGCAAACCTTACGGGTCAAGTCGAGGAAAACGGATTCCGGTTGAAGAAAATCGAGGACCGTTTGGCCGCGACCGAAGCGCCGGTCGTTAGCTCGACCGTCACTGGCGGATCGACCGCTAGCGGCTCCACAACAGCGGTGGCGAAAAAACCAGCGCCAGAGGCCGCTCCCGATCCCAAACGCGTTGTCGGCGTCGCTGCGATCGTCATGCCCGAAACCGGAGATGCCGCTGAAGATGCCTATATTTACGGCTACCGGCTGTGGGAAGCAAAATTCTACCCCGAAGCGCAGACCCAGTTGAAAAAAATGGCCGATGAATATTCGAGCCATCGGCGGGCGAGCTACGCTCAAAATTTGCTGGGCCGTGCCTATCTCGATGACGGAAAGCCGGCACTGGCTTCGGTTGCTCTATATGAAAATTACCAGAAACGCCCCCGCGGCGAACGCGCACCGGACAGCCTCTATTTTCTGAGCACGGCGCTGGTACAACTGGGCAAGAAAGCGGATGCCTGCCGGGTCCTGGCCGAAATGCAGGATGTTTACCCCGACGTCGCCAGTGGCCGGCTTGCCAGCCAAGTCGCATCGGGCAAGACTGCCGCCAACTGTAAGTAGCTCATGGGCAATGAAAACGCCTCGCTCACAAAAGATTTTGCAGAGGCCGTATATCGCCTGATTCCAGCGTTTGAATCGAATGAAGAAAAACTGGGCCTGGCCGTTTCCGGCGGTCCCGACAGTCTGGCTTTGCTACTGCTGGCCTTTGACGTCTTTCCAGGCAGAATTGCCGCGGCCACAGTCGACCATGGCTTGCGCCCTGCGGCAGCGACCGAAGCAGAATTTGTTGCGTCGCTGTGCCGCGAACGAGCGATCCCCCACGAAATATTGCGACCCGTTGTGCCGATCCGCGGCAGCATCCAGAGCGCGGCCCGGCACGCGCGCTACGGACTGCTGCACGACTGGATGAAGGAAAATAATATCCATTGGCTGGCGACCGCCCATCATGCGGATGATCAGCTCGAAACCATGATCATGCGGATATTGCGTGGCAGCGGGATCGACGGAATGTCGGGCATAAGGGAGAAACGGTCCAATATTGTCCGGCCCCTGCTCCATTTCCAGAAATCAGCGCTGATAAGCTTCGTGGCCAGCCAGGGTATCGAAGCGGTCGATGACCCCTCAAATCGCGATCAGGGTTTCGACCGGGTGCGGGTGCGACAGGCGCTAAAGGATCTGGAAGGATTTGATACCAGTCTCGCCAGTCAGAGCGCGAGCGCATTGGGCTCTGCCCGTGAAGCTATCGAGTGGCACGTCGAACAGCTTGCCGTGGAGCATATCATAACTGCCGATAGCGGGTGTGCGCTCGACAAAACCGGGTTCCCGCACGAGATTCAGCGGCGTCTGCTGCTCAAATGCCTGCATATTTGCGATGCTTCCCTGTCCCCTCGCGGCAGCCAGATTGACCAGACAATTATCGCTCTGGAACGCGGTGAAACCGTCACACTTGGCAATATTTTATGCCGCGGTGGAGAGAATTGGACTTTCCAGACCGCTCCGCAGCGCCGGAATAGCTGAATTCTCCGACGCTTGCCCGTCCGGCTCCGATTACACTGATCGGTAAAAACATTGGCGTTCATATTGTCATCCTCGGGAAAAGGACTATCTTTAGGGGAATGAGAATATTGCGTTTGATGCCCATCATCCGCGACAACAATGATTACAGGACAAGATGCGCAATGAATGACGAACAGGATCCGAAAGAAAACCCGTGGATGAAGAGCATGTTCATCTGGGCTGGCGTCATCATAGCGCTTCTGCTCACCGTTTCGATGTTTGGTGCAGGTGCCGCGAGCGATGCAGGTACCGGGATCAGCTATTCCTCCTTCCGCAATAAAGTAGAAGAAGGCAGCGTCAAAAGCGTTGCCATCGCGCCGGACCAGATCACCGGCGAACTCACCAATGGCGACAAATTCTCGACCACACCGGTCGGCAACGATCCGTCTCTGGTGACGCTGCTTGATGAAAAGGGCGTGGAATATAGCGGCAAGGCTCAGGAACAGGCGAGCATCTGGCAGATCATTCTGGTCCAGTCCCTGCCCTTCATTCTGATCCTCGGCATCGCCTTTTTCGTGCTGCGGCAGATGCAAAAGGGCAGCGGCTCCGGAGCCATGGGTTTTGGCAAGTCCAAGGCGAAGCTTCTGACCGAAAAACAGGGCAAGGTAACCTTTCAGGACGTCGCCGGCATCGATGAAGCCCGCGAAGAACTGGAAGAAATTGTCGAATTTCTGAAGAATCCCGGACGCTTTGCCAAGCTTGGCGGCCAGATTCCCAAGGGCGCGCTGCTGGTCGGTTCGCCTGGTACCGGTAAAACCCTGCTGGCCCGTGCTATTGCAGGCGAAGCAGGCGTACCGTTTTTCTCCATCTCCGGTTCCGATTTTGTCGAAATGTTTGTCGGTGTCGGTGCCAGCCGTGTCCGTGACATGTTCGAGCAGGCGAAGAAAAACGCACCATGCATCGTCTTCATCGATGAAATCGATGCGGTCGGTCGCCATCGTGGCGCCGGACTTGGCAATGGCAATGACGAACGCGAGCAGACATTGAACCAGTTGCTGGTCGAAATGGACGGCTTCGAGGCGAATGAAGGTATCATCATCATCGCCGCGACCAACCGTCCCGACGTGCTCGATCCCGCTCTGCTGCGTCCCGGTCGCTTTGACCGTCAGGTTGTCGTGCCTCGTCCCGATATCGAAGGACGCGAAAAGATCCTTGCCGTGCATATGAAGAAAGTGCCGCTGGCACCGGACGTCGACCCGCGCACTATTGCACGCGGAACGCCTGGTTTCTCCGGTGCCGATCTGGCCAACCTGGTCAATGAGGCTGCCCTGATGGCTGCTCGCCGTGGCAAACGGATGGTCGCGATGAGCGAGTTCGAGGATGCCAAGGACAAGGTCATGATGGGCACCGAACGCAAGTCGATGGTGATGACCGAAGATGAAAAGAGAATGACCGCCTATCACGAAGCCGGCCACGCTCTGGTCTCCGTGCACGAACCGGCTTCTGATCCGATCCACAAGGCGACAATCATCCCCCGTGGCCGTGCGCTTGGTATGGTCATGCGCCTGCCGGAACGCGACAATTACAGCTACCATCGCGACAAGATGCACGCCAATCTGGCCGTGTCGATGGGCGGCCGCGTCGCCGAGGAAATCATCTTCGGCTATGACAAAGTCTCCTCCGGCGCTTCCGGTGACATTCAATATGCCACCAAGCTGGCGCGCGACATGGTCACCCAGTGGGGCATGTCCGACCTGATGGGGCCATTGCAATATGAAGAGGAACAGGGTGAAACCTTCCTCGGCTACTCGCAATCCCAGCGCGTCCATATGTCGGACGAAACCGCGAAGAAGATCGATCTGGAAATCCGCAAGCTGATCGACGACAGCTATGACCGGGCGAAGCATGTTCTGACCACGAACGAGAAGCAGCTCCATGCCCTCGCCAATGCGTTGCTAGAATATGAAACGCTGTCTGGCGAAGATATCGACGAGCTGGTCGAAACCGGCAAGCTGGCACGCCCGAATGGTGAGGTCGTCAAACCGGCTGCTGTACCGTCGGCCGGCGCGAGCATCCCGAAGGCGGGACGGAAGAAAAAAGGACCGTTTGGCGATCCAAAGCCACAAGGCGCCTAGTCCGGTTTCTGCCGATAGCTCAAGCCGATGATAGAATAAGAAAAGGCCGCCCGGAATATTTCCGGCGGCCTTTTCTTTTGTCTCGAATAGTCTAGCGCGGTGACGCGGCTTGCTTACCGGCGACCATAGTCTCCGGAAACACCGGCACTGCGTGGTGGTGCAGCGGCGGTCAAGCGAAGCGCTTCTGCCGACTGGCTGATCGAACCGATTTCATCCGGTGTATCATCATCATCGATGAGAACCTTCTGCAGCGACTGGATCAGGCTTTCTTCCAGATCCTTCGGCTTGACGGTTTCTTCTGCGATTTCGCGCAGCGCCACAACTGGGTTTTTATCACGATCGCGGTCAACAGTCAGCTCTTCGCCGCCTGAAATCTCACGTGCGCGCTGGGCAGCGAACAACACCAGATCAAACCGGTTTGTTACTTTATCGACGCAATCTTCAACGGTAACGCGAGCCATAAGCCGCTCCTGATTCTGCAAAATATTGGAAAAGAAGCCTGCATCTAGGGATATCGGCTGGATTTGTCAACAAATCCGGTATGCTGCGAACAATCACAAACAATCTAATGGTTTGTCGGTACGCCGGTGATAATCTATGCCTCCCAACCATGGAAAGCGCCACCGCCAACAACCCGATATTGCCATCCGATCCGCCACGATGGCTTGACGTCGGCGAGAATCGCTTGCGACTTGTCCGCGCGGCCCCGGAACGTCTCGCCGCGCTGGTGGACATGCTCGAAGGCGCGGAGAAAAGCCTCAAGCTTTTCTTCTACATGTTCGAGGATGACCGCACTGGTCGCAGAATTCTCGACATATTGGTCGCCGCCTGCCAGCGCGGCCTGGCCGTGGAGATGATGGTCGACAGCTTTGGTTCAAACGGCGCGTCGCGGAGCTTTTTCGATCCGCTGATCGAAGCGGGCGGGAAATTCAAGATTTTCAGCCCGCGCTTTTCGACCAGCTATTTTGTCCGCAATCACCAGAAAATGATCATCGCCGATGATTGCTGTGCACTGATCGGCGGATTCAACATTGCCGACGCCTATTTTAACATGGCCCGGCAAGACGGGGACAGCCTCCCCGTCAGCGATAGCTGGGAAGACCTCGGCCTCGAAATCGAAGGGCCCGAAGTTGCCAATCTCGCCAACTATTACCGGCTGTTGTCCGACTGGGTCTATCGCGACAATGGCAACATACGTTCGCTGCAAAAAATGGTCCGGCACTGGAAGGCCGGCGACGGCCAGTTTCGCTGGCTACTCGGCGGACCGAGCAACCGCCTGAGCCGCTGGGCGTGGGCGATCAAGAAAGATCTCGAGAATGGCAGCAGGCTTGACCTGGTCTCCGCCTATTTCTCGCCGGGACAAGGTCTTTTGCGCCGCATTGGCAGAATATCGAAGCGGGGCGGGGAGAGCCGGATCATCTTGCCCGGGAAAACCGATAATGCGGCGACGATCGGTGCCAGCAGATTATTGTACGGATATCTGCTGAAGCGTCATGCCCGTCTTTTCGAATATCAACCCAAGCGACTCCACACCAAATTGGTGGTTGTCGACGATGCGGTCTATATCGGCTCCGCAAATTTCGATTTGCGCAGCCTGTATATCAATGTCGAGATGATGTTGCGGATCGAAGATGCCGAATTTGCCAGTCATGCACGCAGCGTGATCGACATCATACACGAACAGACAGAGGCGATCACACCGGAACTGCACAAATCGCGCCGGTCTTTTCTGAACCGGCTGCGCTGGACCATATCCTACTTTGTCGTGAATACGCTCGACTATAGCGTTACCCGCCGTCTCAATTTCGGAATCAAGAAATAGCTCCGCCTTTTTCGCATTCGGGCTGATTTCCGGCCCTACTTCAGCATTCTGTCGCAGGACAAGAATCATTCATCGCAATTCGCGGTTATGACTCTGTTAAGACAGAGCCACGTAGCTAGGAGGAGCGATGAGTTTTCCAATATCAGATGATCGGCAGTGCATATGACCCAGTTTCGGTATATTTTTACATTGCTGCTAACCACCGTACTGGCCGCATGCGTGTCCGCTCCCGACCGGCCAACGGTCCAACGGAACAACACCCCGCCTCCGACATATCAAAATCCTGCGCCAACGGAAACGCCGCGCGCCACTGCGTCGCGTGACCGCCCCGATCCCGCGCTGGTCCGTGAAATCGCCGATCTTTGGCGGAGCTTTCCCGGCACGACCGGGATTGCAGTCAAACGGATCGACGGTGATTGGGAAATCGGCCACCGGATGGATCAATATTTCCCGCAGCAGAGCGTTTCCAAGCTCTGGGTCGCTCTGACGCTGCTCGACAAGATCGATCAGGGCCGCGCCTCCCTGTCCGATTCCATCCGGATCGGCAAAGAAGATTTGACGGTATTCCACCAGCCGATGGCGGCGGAAGTGGAGAAGAACGGTGCCGTCGTAAAGTCTGTCTACACCTTGCTTGAGCAAGCGCTCGCGAGCAGCGACAATACGGCGAATGACGCTCTGCTTAATCATGCAGGCGGGCCGGAAGCCGTGCGCAAGTTCATCGCAAAAAACGATCTGGGGAAAATCCGCTTCGGCCCCGGTGAACGCTTGTTGCAGAGCGGCATTGCCGGAATGGAATGGAGGCAGAACCTGTCCTACGGGCGCACATTCTATGCAGCCCGGGCCAAAATACCGGTCGAGCAACGGCGCCAGTCGCTCGACGCCTATCTCGCCGATCCGGTCGATGGAGCAAGTCCGCAAGCGATCGTTCGCGCATTGGACAAATTGGCCCGTGGCAAACTGCTGTCGGAGAATTCGACCAATTTGCTGCAATCTATATTGAAACGCACGAGAAGCGGGCCGAACCGGCTGAAGGCAGGCGTCCCTGCTGGTTGGGAATTTTTGCACAAAACCGGCACCGGACAGGTTCTTGGTCCAGTCGCAACCGGATATAATGATATCGGCATCATGACGGCGCCGGATGGCACCCGCTATGCCGTGGTTGTGATGCTGGGCGATACGACCGCATCCATTCCCGAACGGATGCGCCTGATGCAGTCGGTAACCCGGGCCGTAGCGCGCTACCACCCCGGCTGATTGCTATTCGCTTTCGGCGGGCGGCGCTGGGACGGCCGTCGCCGTTTTTTCAATCGATTCAGGCGGACTATTGCGCTCGTCGAGCATTTCTGCCGCTTCATCCAGTGCTTTTGCCTCGCCGATGGTGACGCCACCGGGGCCGGGATCATTTTGGGCCGGACCGCAAGCAGCCAGTCCGGTCAATATCACGATGCTGACTATGTTTTTCATGCCGTCTCCATAAAGCCAATCCGGACAAGGCCAAAGACAAAAAAAAGGGCCGCCCTGAGGCAGCCCTTTTCCTGAAATTTATTAAAGCTTAGTTGACTGATTTTTTCGCAGCATCGGCAGCTTTGTCGACTGCAGCATTTGCAGCGTCTTTAGCAGCGGTACCGGCAGCGTCAGCAGCAGCACCGGCAGCTACAGCAGCTTCACCAGCGGCATCAGCAGCAGCACCGGCTTCAGCAGTTGCGTCTGCAGCAGCTTCGCCCATTGCGTCGGTTGCGCCTTCAGCGGCATCCATTGCATCATCAGCAGCTTCTTCAGCAGTTGCGTCCGTGCCTTCTACTGTTTCTTCTACACCGGTTTCAGCATTGTCTGCGCCGGAGCATGCAGCCAGGCCAAGTGCAGCGGCCAAAACGATTGATGTTGTAACTTTTTTCATTGGGGTAAACCTTTGTTATATTCCTCAAAAAACCAAGCAGGGCGAGAGGCGTTCTACCTCCAATGTCCTACGGTTGAAGTTTCTAGCGATTTGACCGAACGAACGCAATGAAGAACCTCTTTGTGGCATTTTCATGACCTGTAAATTCTACTGTTATCGCGATCCCGGACAAATATTAAACGCGGAAAATCAAGTCGATTGACCAGATATAAAGATTTCTTTATATAGCATTCCAGCATGGAACATATCTTAAACATTTTCAGGGCACTTGCCGACCCTACGCGGTTGCGAATCGTGCTGTTGCTACAAAAAATGGAACTGGCTGTCGGTGAACTCGCGCAGATACTGGACCAGAGCCAGCCGCGGATTTCACGTCACATCAGAATATTGGATGAAGCCGGGCTGGCAGAACGGCGTAAGGAAGGAAGCTGGGTTTTTCTGAAACCCGGCCCCGCATCCGAGTTGGAGATATTGGGCCGCATTTTCCGTTCGGACAAGGTGGCCAAGTCGGAACAAGCGATGCAGGATCAGGCGCAGCTTTCATTGGTCCGCAAAGCCCGCGCCGAGATGGCGGAACGCTATTTTTCCGCGCATGCCGAAGAATGGGATGCGATCCGCTCGCTGCATCTGCCCGAAGCAGAAGTCGAGCGGGCGATGCTCGCCTTGCTGAAGGATGCACAGCTCGGCAAGATGCTGGATATCGGGACTGGAACGGGGCGGATGGTCGAACTGTTCGGACCGTCAGCCCGATCGATCATCGCGCTCGACAAAAGTCCGGAGATGTTGCGCCTGGCCCGAGCGAAATTGCTCGAGAGCGAAGCCGTCACCGGGTCGGCTCTGGTCCAGAAAACGGAGTTGAAACAGGGCGATTTCAACCAGCTGCCGGTGGAAAGTTGCGCGGTCGATAGTGTCATCCTCCATCAGGTCCTGCATTATGCCCAGCATCCCGAAGCGGTGCTTGTCGAAGTGTCGCGCGTATTGAAATCCAACGGTTTCGTCCTGATTGCAGACTTTGCCGCCCATGACCGGGAAGATTTGCGCACCGAACATGCGCACGCGCGTCTGGGCTTTAGCGATGACAGCATGAAACGCTGGCTCATCGCGTCAAAGCTCGAGCTGGTGCAAACCAGAACCCTCGATGGCGGCGAACTGACGGTAAAAATCTGGGTCGCCAGAAAGCCGGCCATAACGAGCCTGCATCCCGACGCCGACAAAACGGCCTCCCAGTCTGAAAATTTGAAAAGAGCAACAGCATGAGCAAGACAACACGGCCAATGGGGCTAAACGAACTAGAAGAAGCCAAACGGGCTCTGGATGTGCCGCTGTTCGCTGGACTAAGCGGAGACGCGGATGTCTCCTTCGAATTTTTCCCGCCCAAATCGGAAAAAATGGAAAAAACCCTGTGGGATAGCGTCGTCACGCTCGAGCCGCTCAATCCGCGATTTGTTTCGGTCACTTATGGAGCCGGCGGCACCACGCGCGAACGCACCCATGCTACGGTCGCCAGGATCGCCAAAGAAACCAATATCCCGGCTGCAGCGCATCTCACCTGCGTCGGCGCAAGCAAAGACGAAATAGCCGAGGTTGCAAAATCCTATTGGGATGCAGGCGTCCGCCATATTGTCGCTTTGCGCGGCGATCCACCGTCAGAGGGCCAGGCTTTCGAACCGCATCCGCAAGGCTATGCCAGCGCTGCAGAACTGGTAAAGGGCCTGAGCGACATCGCGCCGTTCGAAATATCGGTCGCCGCCTATCCCGAGACCCATCCGGAAGCCGATTGCCCGCAAAGTGATCTCGATAATCTGAAACGCAAGCTCGATGCAGGCGCGACCCGGGCGATCACCCAGTTCTTCTTTACCGCAGAGGCTTTTTTCCGGTTTCGCGATGCAGCGGCGGCAGCCGGTATCGACGCAGAGCTGGTGCCCGGCATATTGCCGGTATCCAATGTCGCCCAGACGCGCAAATTTGCCGGTATGTGCGGAGCAGAAATCCCGCCATGGATGAACGACCTGTTCGAAGGACTGGATGACCATCCATCCGCCCGGCAATTGATCGCAGCGACCGTGGCAGCGGAACTCTGCCGCAAGCTATATGCCGGAGGCGTTCGCCAATTCCATTTTTACACGCTCAACCGGGCAGAACTCAGCTACGCCATTTGTCACTTGCTCGGCAAGCGACCCGGCAGCGCGCAACAGGAGAAAGCGGCATGACCAGCGCCCGCGAACAATTGCAGAAACTCGCCGCCGAGCGGATATTGGTATTTGATGGCGGCTATGGCACCGCGATCCAGAATTACCGGCTCGGCGAAGAGGATTATCGCGGCAGTCTCGACCTGACCGATGACCAGAAGGGCAATAATGATCTGCTCAGCCTGACCCGGCCGGATATCATCGAAGCCATTCATACGTCCTATCTCGAAGCGGGCGCCGACATTATCGAAACCAATACGTTCAGCTCTACCGAGATCAGCCAGGCCGATTATGGCTGCGAGCATCTGGTCCGCGATCTGAACGTCAAGTCGGCAGAAATCGCCCGTGCGGCCTGCGACAAGGCCGAAGCCAGGGATGGCCGCCCGCGCTTTGTCGCCGGGTCCGTCGGACCGACCAACAAGACCCTGTCGCTGTCACCCGACGTCAACGACCCGGGTTTCCGCGAAATTGAATATGATTATCTGAAAGGCGTTTACCGGGCGCAATGCGATGCCCTGATCGACGGTGGAGTCGATTTTCTGTTGATCGAAACGATCTTTGATACGCTCAACGCCAAATGCGCAGGCATGGCGGCGATGGAAGCTGCAGAAGCAAGCGGCCGCGATGTGCCGCTGATGATATCGATGACCCTGACGGACCTGTCCGGTCGCAATCTGTCCGGCCATACGGTCGAGGCTTTCTGGCACGCCGTGCGCCATTTGAAGCCGCTGACCATCGGGCTCAACTGTTCTTTCGGAGCAGACCAGCTCAGGCCGCATCTGGCGATGCTGTCGAAAGAGGCAAACGCGCTGATCATGGCCTATCCCAACGCGGGCCTGCCCAATGATCTTGGCGAATATGACGAAATGCCGCAGGAGACCGCCGAGTTAATCGGTGACTGGCTGAAAGACGGTCTGGTCAATATCGTCGGCGGTTGCTGTGGCACCACGCCGGACCATATTGCCGCCATTGCCGAAGCCGTGGCGGACCAGGAACCGCGCAAGATACCGACGATCTCTGTCCACACCCGCCTTTCCGGGCTGGAACCGTTCAATATGGCGGCATGAGCCGAGCGTAATCACGTTCGTGGCGCTCCCGCCATGACCGAGACTATTAATTGCCTCTCGGCTCCGGTCGAGACCAACGGATGACATTACGAATTATGAACCAATCCTCTTCCACGAATTTCGTCAATATCGGCGAACGCACCAATGTCACTGGCTCTGCGCGTTTCAAGAAGCTCGTCCTCAACGATGACTATGAAGCCGCGGTCGAGGTCGCTCGCCAGCAGGTCGAGAACGGCGCGCAGATAATTGATATCAATATGGACGAGGGTCTGCTCGACGCGCACCACGCGATGACGACCTTTCTCAAGCTGATCTCCGCCGAACCCGATATCGCGCGCGTGCCGGTGATGATCGACAGCAGCAAATGGTCGGTGATCGAGGCGGGGCTGAAATGCGTATCCGGCAAACCGATCGTCAACTCGATCTCGATGAAAGAAGGCGAGGAAGAATTCCTCAAACATGCGCGCAAATGCATGGCTTATGGCGCTGCCGTCGTGGTCATGGCCTTTGATGAAACCGGACAGGCCGACACCAAAGAGCGGAAGATCGAAATTTGCGAGCGCGCCTATAAGCTGCTCACCGGCATCGGCTTCCCGCCGGAAGATATTATCTTCGATCCCAATGTCTTTGCAATCGCCACCGGGATTGACGAGCATCGCCGCTACGGGCTCGATTTTATCGAGGCGACACGCGAGATCAAGAAACGCTGCCCGCATGTCCATATCTCCGGCGGCCTTTCCAACCTGTCGTTCAGCTTCCGTGGCAATGAACCGGTTCGCAAGGCGATGCACAGCGTCTTTCTCTACCACGCCATTCCCGCGGGCATGGACATGGCGATCGTCAACGCTGGCCAGCTGGATATTTATGACGACATCGACCCTGAACTGCGCGAGCTTTGCGAAGATGTCATATTCGACCGGCGTGACGACGCGACCGACCGGCTGATCACACTTGCCGAGAAATTCCGCGGCACCGATGAAGTCGCCGAAAAGGCAGCGGCGGAATGGCGTGGCTATGAGGTGAACAAGCGACTGGAACATGCGCTGGTCAAGGGCATCGACGCCCATATCATCGAAGACACCGAGGAAATGCGGCTAGCGGTCAAAGCGCGCGACGGCCGCCCGATCGAAGTGATTGAAGGCCCCTTGATGGACGGCATGAATGTCGTCGGCGACCTGTTTGGTTCCGGCAAGATGTTCCTGCCGCAAGTGGTCAAATCTGCCCGCGTCATGAAGAAAGCCGTCGCCCATCTCTTCCCCTATATCGAGGCGGAAAAAGACGAAAAGGCCAAGGGCAAGGGCAAGATCATCATGGCCACGGTCAAGGGCGATGTGCATGATATCGGCAAGAATATCGTCGGCGTCGTGCTGCAATGCAACGGCTTCGAGGTCATTGATCTCGGCGTCATGGTGTCGTGGACCGACATTTTGAAAGCCGCCAAGGACAATGACGCGGACATCATCGGATTGTCCGGCCTGATCACACCGTCGCTGGATGAAATGGTGACCGTCGCCGAAGAAATGGAGCGGGCAAAAATGACAATGCCGTTGCTGATCGGCGGAGCGACGACCTCAAAAACCCATACCGCATTGCGTATTGAACCCGCCTATAGCGGCCCGACCATCTATGTGCTCGACGCCAGCCGCGCCGTCGGTGTGGCATCACAACTGGTCAGCGACACCCAGGCAGAACCCTTCATCGCCACGACCCGGGAAGATTATGAGCAGGTCCGCATCGCGCGAGCGGGCAAGACCGGAAAGAAACTGACAACTCTCGAAGAAGCCCGCGCCAATGCCGCTGTGGTCGACATGAGTCTCAAGGCTACGGCACCGGCGAAGCCGGGTCTGCATGTCTATGAAGACTGGGACCTCGCAGAATTGCGCGACTATATCGACTGGACGCCATTTTTCAGAGCATGGGAACTGGCCGGCAATTATCCCGCCATCCTGACCGACAAAATTGTCGGCGAAAGCGCGACCGACCTGTTCCGCGATGCACAGGTGATGCTCGACCAGATTATCGAGGAAAAATGGCTGACCGCTAAAGGCGTGGCCGGCATCTGGCGCGCCCGACGGGAAGGCGATGATATTCTCGTCTCGCCGGAAAATGCCGAGTATAATCTGCCGATGCTGCGGCAGCAGGTCGTCAAGCGTGGCGGCAAGCCGAATAATTGTCTCGCCGATTTCATCGATACCAGCGACGACTGGATCGGCGGCTTTGCGGTTACCGCCGGCCATGGCATTGACGAACATGTCCAGCGGTTCGAGATGGACAAGGATGATTATAACAGCATCCTGCTAAAGGCGCTTGCCGACCGGTTTGCCGAAGCCTTCGCTGAACGCATGCACGAACATGTCCGCAAGGATCTGTGGGGCTATGCAGCGGACGAAAATTTGAACAACAAGGACCTGATCCGGGAAAAATATCAGGGGATCCGCCCTGCCCCCGGCTATCCCGCCTGTCCGGACCATAGCCTGAAACCGATTTTGTTCGAGATGCTGGATGCGACGGCAAATACCGGTATCGAGCTGACCAGCGGCTTCGCAATGACGCCGACGGCTGCGGTTTCGGGATTTTATTTCGCCCACCCGCAAGCCGATTATTTCGGGGTCGCGCGGATCAGTGAAGATCAGGTGGAAGAATATGCCACAAGGCGCGGCGTGTCTGTCGAACAGGCTCAGCGATGGTTGCGGCCCAATCTGAACGAATAGTGCGTCCGGTTCACCGGCTCACCTATGTCGCTCAGCCTGAATTCATATGGGACAGCCTAAGTAACACTATTGTTTGCCGTCGCCGCAGGCGATAATGAGACTGCCTTATTCTTCCGATTCAGGATGGCCAAAATGAACCTCAAGACCCCTTTGATTGCCGCTGCTATATTCGCCACACTTGCCGGAACCGCCGTACAAGCGCAGCGCGTTGCTCCCTTCACGGTCGTGGAAACCGGCCAGACCTACCAAAAACTGGCGGACGCGGTTGCAGCCATTGGCGGCAATAATGCGACCATCGTCATCGCACCCGGCGCCTATGGTGATTGTGCGGTGCAGACAGCCGGCCGGATCACCTACAAGGCTTCCGTCCCGGGTCAAACCATCCTCGATGGCGGTGTTTGCGAAGGGAAAGCATCGCTTGTCCTGCGGGGCAAAGCAGCCACTATTGACGGAATCATATTTCAGAACCAGCGCGTTCCCGATGCCAACGGGGCCGGCATCCGGATTGAGCGGGGCGATCTCTACGTCTACAACGCCATGTTCCGCAACGCCGAGCAGGGCATATTGAGCGCCGATGATCCGAGCGCGGAGATCGTCATCGACCGTTCCACGTTCCAGCGGCTCGGACGCTGCGATCGCGGCCTGTCCTGCGCGCACAGCATCTATATCGGTGATTTCGGATCGCTGAAAGTGACCAACAGCCGGTTCGAGAAGGGCAATGGCGGACATTATGTCAAAAGCCGGGCACCCCGGGCGACGATCAACAACAATAGTTTTGACGACACACAGGGCCGGACCACCAATTACATGATCGACCTGCCAGCTGGCGCGACCGGCGTGATCAGCGGCAATGTCTTTGTTCAGGGCCAGAACAAAGAAAATTATAGCGCCTTCATCGCAGTGGCAGCCGAAGACAAAAAACATAGTTCAACGGGACTTAATATCCATTCGAACAACGCGTCCTTGGCCAAGGGTGTAAAACGGAACACCTGGTTCGTCGCCGACTGGAGCGGCGACGAATTGCGGATTGCGAACAACAGTCTCGGACAAGGCCTGACCCGCTACCAGCGGCGTTAGGGCCTCGTCACGATCCGGTTCATTCGCAGCTATTTGCAGGACCGCCGTCGATATCCAGACATTGACCGTCCGTTTGATCCGCAGTGATTTCCACGCCGATCAGCGCACCCAAAGTGGGTGCAATATCGACGGTCATTACTGACAGAGGCTGTTCAAAATGCTGGATGCCCGAGCGCCAGAACAGGATCGGGACACGACGGTCGTAATCCCAGGGACTGCCGTGCGTTGAAACATAGCCGCGCTGGGTTGTGGCAATCGGCGTAATTCCCTTTTTCAGCAGGACGATAAAATCGCCGGACCGGTCGGGGTTGAAAGATGCGCGCGCACGCTCGGCCAGAGTCCACTCGTCGGGCGATCCGCGCGGGACTTCGATCGACGCAATATCGTCACGGTCCAGCACCATTTCGACCTGTGCATGGGCAGCGATCAACGCGATGGCGCTATCCTTGACCTGTTCTCGCTGCTCTTCTGACAAATCCAGACTGACATAATAGTCGCCAAATGGTCCGTCCGCGTAGAGCACCGGCTTGTCACCCGGAATGTTCAGCCCCGCTGCGACCTTCTTGCCAATGACCTTTGCATTGAGATCGGGGTCGATACGCTGTGCCGTCGGCACGCCCTGCTGACTCATCCGTTCCGGCAGGTCCAGACCGCCATGATCGGCGGTCAGCATCACGACATAATCAATGTTTTGCCCGTCCAATATGTCGAAAAACTCTCCGAGTGACCGATCCAGTTCACCCATCTGGATGCACATTTCGAGGCCCTCGGTGCCAAAGGCGTGACCGATATAGTCGGTCGCGGACAGCCCGACAGATATCACGTCCGTCGCCTCGCCCTGCCCCAGTTTCATTTCATTGATCACCGTGGTTGCCGCCGCGATTATCGACCTGTCGAAGTCAGGCGAGCCGCGATATATGCTGGCGGCACCATCGGGACGCTGGAAAGCATAGTCTCCGACAGATTTGCCTTCCCCGTGCATGATCTTGGCGCTGTGCGCGGAACAGCGGGCCGGTATGTCAAAGGCCGGCCGGGCCTTGTCAATTTTTGCGCCGATAGTCTCGTTCAACCTGGCCACCGCAGGCATTATCTTGCGGCCCTGAAGGGTGGAAAATCCGTTGCCTTTCCACCAATATATCTCGTCAATATCGTGGCCGCCCATCATCAGGGCTGCCCGGTCTTTGCCCGCCACCGCGACATTGCGCGATTTTGGTGATATTTTCTTCAGCCGCTCGCCCAATGTCGGAACCAGAAGATGCCAGGCGGAAGCGACAAAATCACCCTGGGTTGCTGCCGTGATATCACCGAAGCTGGTGCCCGCGATCCGTTCGTCTTCGGCGCAATAAACGGTCTTGTCTTCGCGTTCGATCGACTGGTCGATCCAGTTATTGGCAATGATCCCGGCGCGCCCGGAATGGACACCGGTCATGATCGTAGAATGGCCCGGGCAGGTTTCGGTTGCCGCATGGGACTGATAGCCGGACGGGAATACTACGCCATTTGCCAGCCGTTTCAGGCCGCCGGTGAAACTGCTGCGATATTCGGCGAACAGATCGGCAGAGAACTGGTCAACCGAAATGGCAACGACCAATTTCGGATTGGCTCGTTCCGCGCTGTTATTATCTTCGGCATTTGCGGTTCCCGAAAATGTGATAAGCGCAGCCAAGGCTGTAACTATGTTCGATTTTTGCACGAATTGTCCCCACTGGATGAAAGCGACTATGGAAAGAGGTCTAGCAATAGACTAGATGCGGATAAACAGGAAATAGTGAGTTTTTATGACATTTGATTTTCGCATTTTCTCGATAATGCTGGCGTTCATGGCGCTGGTCATTGCTCCTGCGGCCGAAGCGCAGAACCGGCTGGGCAATAGCGAATTGAACGTACCGGCCACGCTCATGGCCGAAGCGCAACAGGTTAAAGCCGGGCAAAGTGTAACCCTGGCCTTTCTCATGGAACCCAAGCCGACATGGCACGGTTACTGGGAAAATCCCGGCGATGCCGGCATTGGCATGAGCTTTAACTGGACCCTGCCCGCAGGCGTGACCGCCGGAAAGCCGAGATTTCAGGTCCCCGATACGCTGCTGATCTCCGGCATCATGAACTATGTTTACAAGGGCGACTATGCGGTGCTGGTCGATCTTGTCCTGTCCGACAAGGTCGGTCCCGGCCCCTTGCCGATTTCGGTAAAATCGGAATGGCTTTCCTGCACCGACGAGATTTGCGTGCCCGAACAGGATGAACTGTCGATCACGCTGCAGGTCGTCGGCAAAGACGCTCCGGCGGTTGTGCTCGACAAACGATTCAACGGTTTCCGCGCCGCCCTGCCCCGGCCTTTGGGCAGCGAAGCGAGCTTTGCCGTCACCGACAGCCTGTTCCGCCTGTCGGTTCCGCTGCCGGCCAATGTCGAGATTGACAGTCCCTATTTCTTCATTCTTGAAGACGGCGTTGTCGACTATGCCGCACCACAGAAATTCACGCGCGACGGCGATCGCCTGATCCTCGAAACCGATGCGCGTGGGGACGGGTTTGACGCGATCAACGGCGTTCTGAAAATCGGCGGTCACACGGGTTTCCTGATCTCTGCAGTCAAAGGCGACGTCGCCATGACCGGCCTGCCGCTGGCCGGAGACGGCCCGAAGACCGAGAGCAATGCGTCATTGCTTTTTTTGGCACTGGGCGGCGCATTATTGGGCGGCTTGCTTCTCAACCTGATGCCCTGCGTCTTTCCGATACTCAGCCTGAAAGCGATCAGCTTGGCCAAGGCTGGCGGCAATGAAGCCGTCGTCCGACGTGATGCTCTGGCTTACACTGCCGGTGTCGTACTGGTCGCGACAGCGCTTGGTGCGGTGCTGCTCGGCCTGCGGGCCAGCGGCGCGGCCGTCGGCTGGGCCTTCCAGCTGCAAGACCCGCGGATCATCTTTGTCCTGCTGGCGCTGGTGACCGCCATCGGGCTTAATCTGGCAGGCCTATTCGAACTGCCCAATGTCAATTTCGGTAACAAGCTCGTTCAGAAAGACGGCGCTGCCGGTTCCTTCTGGACCGGTGCGCTCGCTGCCTTTGTCGCTACGCCCTGCACCGGCCCGTTCATGGCAGCTGCTCTTGGTGCGACAATCGTCCTGCCGCCGGTGGCTGCGCTGGTGATTTTTGCCGGTCTCGGCGTCGGCCTGGCTCTGCCTTTTCTGCTGATCGCCTTTGTACCGGCTATCCGCAGCCGCTTGCCCAAACCCGGGCCCTGGCTGGACAGTTTTCGCAAGATCATGGCCGTCCCGATGTTCCTCACCAGCATCGGGCTGATCTGGTTGCTCGGGCGCCAGATCGGCACCGATGCACTGGGTCTGTCGCTAATCTTCCTGCTCACGGTCAGCCTGATCCTGTGGTGGTTCGGCGGCGGACAGATGAAAGGGCTGTCGCGCGGCGCGCTGACCAGCGCGGCGATGGTCGCTGCGGTTCTGGGCGGTATCATCGCCCTCCCCGGGCAAGAGGCGATGAATAGCCAGAAGCTGGCGCACTCGTCTGCCGCGACACTGCCCAGCGAAGCGTTTAGCGAAAGCCGCCTGTCGGAACTGCGCGCATCCGGCCAGCCGGTTTTTGCCTATTTCACCGCGGACTGGTGCATCACCTGCAAGGCCAATGAGGCCGCCGCCATCCAGCGCACCGAAACCGCCGAAGCCTTTGAAGCCGCCAAAGTGGCCGTGCTGATGGGAGACTGGACACGACCCGATCCGGTCATCAGCCGCTTCCTGGAACAGCATGGCCGTGCCGGCGTGCCGTTATATCTTTATTATGCCCCCGGCGAGGAACCCGTCATCCTCCCGCAGATTCTGACGGTGACAACATTGGTGGATTTGGTCGAGAAATCGGTATAAACTCTACCCCTTGCTTCCACCCCCAATGAACGGAGACAATTCATGAGGAACCTTTCATCCATAGCCGTGGCGGCCATCGCCACCATCGCACTAGCCAGCCCTCTGGCGGCAGCGCAGAAAACAGGCGCTATCGCTCAGGATTTCAAGCTTACTGATGTAAATGGGAAAACCGTTCAGCTGTCACAGTTTCGCGGCAAGACCGTCGTGCTCGAATGGCATAATCCCGGCTGCCCTTTTGTGAGCAAACATTATAACAGCGGCAATATGCAGGCGACACAGAAGGCGGCACGGCAACAAGGTGCGGTCTGGCTAACGATCAACAGCGGTGCCAAGGGCAAGCAGGGCCATATGACCGGCACCGAAGCGAAAGCGCTTATTGCCAAGCAGAATATCCAGTCGAACAATTATCTGTTCGATACCAAAGGTCTGGTCGGCAAAGCCTATGGCGCCAAGACAACGCCCCATATGTATATTATCAATGACGCGGGAATATTGGTCTATCAGGGCGGGATCGACGACAAACCGACCGCCAATCCGGCAGATATCAAGGTTGCTCGCAATCATGTGCTCGCCGCTTTGGCCGAGATAAAATCCGGTGACAAGGTCAGCGTCGCCCATTCGCGCCCCTACGGCTGCTCGGTCAAATATGCGTCCTGAATTGTCGGGACCTGAACGCTGAAATGGTTGCAGGACCGGCACGCAAACTTTACGCGCGTGCCAGCCCTGCGCCCCGGGTCTACGGATTTTGGGACGGCAGGCGAACCCCCGCAAGCTGCCGTCAACAGGTCACCGGACCCAATGGATGAGCAATTGCTGCTCTTTATTCACACCGAGGATCGGAGACAGATTCAATACACAACCCGAATCTGCCTCCGCCTCTGTTCCGACAGCGTGCGACCCTATCTAAAGGCGCCGGCGGTCAAACTCGCCCGGTCCGCCCACCAGCTTTCACTGGTGGTGGAGGTAATTTTCTAGCGTCCTGATGCTAGCCCTGATCTATTCCGTTACGCAGGAATATTGTTTTTGGGCCAGTTCTTGTCACTGCGGTCTGTATAATGGCCTTCTAGACAACCTGCTATGAACAACAGTGTAAATACATGTATCTTAACGCAAGATACTGAATTGACGTTATTTTATTGTTAAGCGCTGAGGGTGGCTGGCGGCCATCAGCCAACCGGTTCCAAAGGGTCATTTCCAGCTTCGACAAAAATGTCTGACTTTCCAGATAGTTACCATTGTTACCGATTCGCATGCCTGTTTAGCGCTCGTGGAAGCCACCGACACGGCATAGATATTTCTCTACATCTTCCGCTGCGTCTTGCCATAGCCCATTTTCCGCGTCCCCGGTCGCCCCTCGGTCGACCGGCCTTTCGGCTGCGCGACCTGCAGATCGGCGGGCAGGCCCAGTTCTTCCGCCTCGAGCTTGCGGATTTCGTCGCGCAGGCGGCCTGCGGTCTCGAATTCCAGATCAGCCGCAGCATCGCGCATCTGTTTCTCCAGACTCTCGATATGCTTCCTGAGATTGTGGCCGACCAGATGCTTGCCATCGTCCTGGACTGCGCCGGTGACCATATCCTTGGCCGTGGCATGGGCGATGATGTCGCCGATATTCTTCTTGATCGAAAGCGGCGTGATCCCATGCTCGAGATTATATTCGAGCTGCTTCTCGCGGCGGCGATCGGTCTCGCTGATCGCGCGCTCCATCGAACCAGTCATCCGGTCGGCATAGAGTATGACCCGCCCGTCAACATTACGCGCGGCGCGGCCAATCGTCTGGATCAGCGACGTTTCGCTGCGCAGGAAGCCTTCCTTGTCGGCGTCCAGTATCGCTACCAGACCGCATTCCGGAATATCGAGCCCTTCGCGCAGCAGGTTGATACCGACCAGCACGTCATAGACCCCCAGCCGCAGGTCGCGGATCAGCTCGATCCGTTCCAGCGTCTCGACATCGCTGTGCATATAGCGGACCTTGATCCCCGCCTCGTGCATGAATTCGGTGAGATCCTCCGCCATTCGCTTGGTCAGCGTGGTAATCAGGGTGCGATAACCCTGCGCCGTCACCTTACGGCATTCGTTGATCACATCGTCGACCTGATCCTCGACCGGCTTGATCTCGACCGGCGGGTCAATCAGCCCGGTGGGGCGAATGACCTGTTCGGAAAACACACCGCCGGTCTGCTCCATCTCCCATTTGCCCGGCGTCGCCGACACGCTCACCGTTTGCGGTCGCATCGCGTCCCATTCGTTGAAACGAAGCGGCCGGTTGTCGATACAACTCGGCAGACGAAACCCATATTCCGCCAGGTTGATCTTGCGACGGTGATCGCCCTTGGACATCGCACCGATTTGCGGCACCGTCTGGTGACTTTCATCGACAAACAGCAGCGCGTTGTCCGGCAGATATTCGAACAGCGTCGGTGGCGGTTCACCCGGCAGCCGTCCGGTCAGAAAGCGCGAGTAATTTTCGATGCCGGCGCAGCTGCCGGTGGCCGCGATCATCTCGAGATCGAAATTGGTTCTTTGTTCCAGCCGCTGATGCTCTATCAACTTGCCTTCCGCTTCCAGTTCCTTGAGCCGGACGGCAAGCTCGAATTTGATCGCTTCCATCGCCTGTTTCATCGTCGGCCCCGGCGTGACGTGGTGCGAATTGGCATAGACCCTTACCTGGTTCAGGGTCGCGCCCTTCTTCCCGGTCAGCGGATCAAATTCGACAATCTCTTCAATCTCGTCGCCGAAAAAGCTGATCCGCCAGGCCATGTCCTCGTAATGCGACGGGAATATCTCGAGATTATCGCCTCGAACCCGGAAATTGCCGCGGGCGAAGGCCATGTCATTGCGTTTATATTGCAGCGACACCAGCTTGCGGATGATATCCCGCTGGTCGACCGATTGGTCTTTCTTGAGATCAAAGATCATCGCCGAATAGGTCTCGACCGAACCGATACCGTATAGACAGGACACGGACGCCACGATGATCACATCATCACGCTCGAGCAAAGAGCGGGTCGCACTGTGGCGCATCCGGTCGATTGCTTCGTTTACCGAGCTTTCCTTTTCGATATAGGTATCCGACCGCGCAACATAGGCTTCCGGCTGGTAATAATCATAATAAGACACGAAATATTCGACGGCGTTGTCCGGAAAGAAATTCTTGAACTCGCCATAAAGCTGCGCCGCCAAAATCTTGTTTGGCGCCAGGATCAGGGCGGGCCTTTGCAGTTCTTCAATCATCTTGGCCATCGTGAAGGTCTTGCCCGATCCGGTCACCCCGAGCAGCACCTGATCGCGCTCCTCGTCGCGCATCCCGGCGACCAGCTCCTTGATCGCAGCCGGCTGATCGCCAGCAGGCTCAAAATCGCTGACCAGCTTGAATGGTCTTCCACCTTCCGATTTTTCGGGACGATTGGGCTTGTGCGGCACGAAATCTTCGCCGGTCTCGGGCTCCGCCAGGCTTCTTCTGATTACCAGTTCTGTCATAACTCTAATATGGAACAAAAAGGGTCCAATGTCATCCCCGTTATGGAGTTTTCGGCTCAGGGTGATCAACGCAAATTTACTTCTGCGGTTCATCCGTTTATGCAAGGAACCGGGGGCGTAAACATTGAGGGAATATTCTTGTGAAAAAATTACTTGTTTCAGTGGCTGTACTCAGCCTGATAGGTGGCTGTTCCGACAAGGGCGCTGACCAGGACGGTGACGGCAATATCACCGCTGACGAAGTCGCCAAGGAAATGAACAAAGTCACGCTCGAGCCCGGCGAATGGGAAAACAATGTCGAAATCGTCGACGTCGAAATCGAAGGACTGCCGGATGGCATGCCGGCTGGCGCTCTGGACAGCATGAAGGGCAAGGTAACGACCTCGAAATCCTGCATCACCGAGGAAGAAGCCAAAAACCCCGGCGCACAATTTTTTGCCGCGCAGGAAGAAACCAATTGCGAAGTCAAGAAATTCAACATGAGCGGCGGCGCGGTATCTTCCGAAATGGCCTGTAACAATATGGGCGGTGGTCCCGGCAACATGACCATGAGCATGGATGGCCAATATGGACCAAGCAGCTACGAGATGACGATGAATATGGTTGGCGGCGCAGCGGGTATGAAAATGAACATTTCTGCCAAGAGCAATGGCAAGCGGATCGGTGACTGCCCAGCCGGCTAGTCCCGCCATTATCGAAAATGATCAAGATCAAGGCAGGAGCGTTTCGCTTCTGCCTTTTTTTTGGGTGATTGCATCTGCGCCTCTGACTGATAGATTTTATTTCGAGACCGAATCAGTCGCCCCGATTGATCGTCAGGAGAAATGATATGATTGGCTATGTAACGCTCGGCAG
>TARA_R110000850_G_scaffold274635_1_pt1 | contig 107061 bp, 111 predicted proteins | sample TARA_R110000850 | Tara Oceans TARA_R110000850 (sample SAMEA4397586) | marine metagenome | biome: Polar Biome; feature: [SRF] surface water layer (ENVO:00010504); material: water (ENVO:00002006), including particulate matter (ENVO:01000060) such as... | depth 5 m | reverse complement strand
GATAATAGACTTTAAATAAAATCAATAAAAATAAGGCTTTCTCAACTGAGAAAGCCTTATTGCTTTTATAATAAAACCTAAATGTTTTACTCGAAATCAGTTAAGTATTAGCTCAAAAAAAAAAGCCCTTTTTAGGGCTTTTTTTAAATTTGTATAATATATTATATCTTATTATAAGCTTTTATTGCTTCTTTAAGAATTTGAACCGATTTTACTAAATCTTCTTTTTTAAGAACATAAGCAATTCTAACTTCATCTAATCCAACATTAGGGGAAGAATAAAAACCTGCAGCAGGAGCAACCATTACAGTTTCTCCATTTAAATCATACGATTCTAGTAACCATTGAGCAAAGTCATTTGCACTAACAATTGGTAATTTAGCAATACAGTAAAAGGCACCTTTTGGAGTAGCAACTTGAACGCCTTCTATCTTTAATAATTCTTCAATTAGTATATCTCGTCTTTCTTTATATTCTTCAATAACTTCATCAAAATAACTTTGTGGTGTATCTAAAGCTGCTTCACTAGCAATTTGTGCATATGTTGGAGGACTTAATCTAGCTTGAGCAAATTTCATGGCTGCAGCCATTACTTCTGTGTTTTTAGAAACAATACATCCAATTCTTGCGCCACACATACTAAAACGTTTAGAAACAGAATCAATCATTATTGCATGGTTTTCTAATCCTTTTACATTCATTACAGAATAGTGCTTAAAACCATCATAAGTAAACTCTCTATAAACTTCATCAGCAATCAAAAACAAATCGTGTTTAATTACAATTTTTGCCAGTTGATTTATTTCCTCTTCAGAATATAAATATCCAGTTGGATTTCCTGGATTACAAATTAAAATTGCTTTGGTTCTTGGTGTAATTAATTTTTCAAAATCTTCAATCGGAGGTAAAGAAAATCCAGTTTCAATACTTGAAATAACAGGAACTACTTTAACACCAGAAGCAACAGAAAAACCATTATAATTAGCGTAAAATGGTTCAGGAATAATAATTTCATCATCAACATCCATAGTGCTTCCTAAAGCAAAAAGTAAAGCTTCAGAACCACCAGTAGTTATGATGATATTTTGTGTATCAATAGGTATATTTTGATTTTTATAATATTTTGAAAGTTTCTCTCTATAGCTTTCAAAACCAGCAGAGTGACTGTATTCTAATACTTCAATATTCGCATTTTTAACAGCATCAAGGGCTACTTGTGGAGTTTTAATGTCTGGTTGACCAATATTTAAGTGATAAACCTTATTTCCTTTTTTCTTTGCAATTTCTGCATAAGGCACCAATTTTCTTATCGGTGATTCAGGCATTTGTGATCCTTTTTTTGAAATTTTTGGCATCTTAAGTTTTTTTTTTAAAATACAAAATTGCAACTTTTTTTTAAAATAAAACATGAATGTTGGTTTTAAAATGCTCAATTATCAAATTACTTTATTAACTTTATGAAAACTAATAGATATATGTATAAAACGAGGGTTTTGATTTTGCTTTTACTTGTTTCAAATATAGCTATTAGTCAAGTTGATAATCTTTGGCACTCAGATAAAGATAAAATTTCTATCCCTTTCGACTTTTCAAACAACTTAATAATTTTAGATGTACAAATAAATGCTGTTAATCTTAAAGTTATTTTGGATACTGGTACAGAAAAAAATATACTATTCAGTTTTCCTAGTAATGATAGTATTGAGCTTTTTAACCCTATAAAAACTAAAATATCTGGAGTTGGATCTGGAGAAACTATTGACGCATTAATTTCATCTAATAATAAATTAAAAATAAGAGAATTCGAAGATAATGATTTTACTGTTCTAATTTTAAACGAGAACAATATTAACTTTATTAGTAAGTTAGGAAAAGAAGTAAATGGAATAATTGGATATAGTTTTTTTAGAGATAAATTAATTGAAATTGATTATGATAGAAAGAAAATCATTATACATAAAAACAGAAATTATTTAAAAAAAAGAAAGTTTAGAAAATTTTCAAAACTTAAAATAGATTTAATAAACAATAAGCCATATGTTGAAATTAATTCAACATTTAATGATAAAAATTCACCACTTAAACTATTATTAGATACGGGTCTTAGTGATGGTTTATGGGTTTTTAAAAATGATTCATTAAAAATACCTGAACAATTTTTACAGGATTATCTAGGGTTTGGACTGGCTGGAGAAATACATGGAAAAAGAGCTAGAATTGAAAAACTGCAATTTTCAAATTTTGAATTTAAAGAAGTCTTGGTTGCCTATCCCGATTCAATATCTTTTAATAATATAAATTTAATCTTTGGCAGAAATGGTTCAATTGGTGGTGAATTATTAAAACGGTTTCATTTATTTATTGATTACAAAGAGGAGTTGTTGTATTTGAAGAAAAATCAATCCTATACTAATTTATTCAACTATAATATGTCTGGAATTGAAGTTCAGCATTCGGGAATAGAGCCTATTAAAGAAGAAATAAGATTAAACTCAGCAAGTTCTGAAGTTAATGCAATAGAATATGTTAAAAATAATTCTGAATATAGATATAATTATAGATTTATATTAAAACCAACCTTTGTTGTGTCTAATGTAAGAATTAATTCACCTGCAGCAAATGTTGGTTTATTACCAGAGGATAAAATAATTAGTATAAATAACAGAAAAGCATATAACTATACCATTCAAAAAATCAATGATTTATTCCAATCCGAAGATGGGAAAAAAATAAAAATGGAAGTTGAGCGAGAAGGTAAAATAATTGAAGTCATTTTTTACCTTAAAAAACTGATATAAAAAAAGCCTCAAATTAATGAGGCTTATTTATTTATTGTTCTAAAATTGATTTCTTTTTTTCAAGAAGATTGACTTCTTTTTTCTCAACAACTGTACCTTTAATTCTCAAGGTAACCATTCCGCTAGGAACATTCACTGCATTACTTTCAACCGTAATCGATTTACTAATTGGTCCAGGATTCATGTTATATTGAACTTCAATAAAGTCAGATTTCCCAGGCATAATAGGAGCAGATGGTTTAGTAGGAACCGTACAACCGCAAGTAGATTTAACATTTTTAATTTCTAAAGGTGCATCACCAGTATTCGTAAATTCAAACTTACGCTTACCATCATCTTCACCTCTAGTAACCGTTCCATAATTAATTGTTTCTTCTTTAAACTCAATCTTTGGGCCTTGAGCAAAGGCAACCGTTGAAATAAACAAAACTGCAATTAAATTAAGTAAATTTTTCATCATATTATTTTTTTAATTATTGTAAAATTAAACACTTTTGCAAAAAATACAAACAAATTAACTTTTTTTATTTTAGCTTATATCGTTACTTTTGCAAATAGTTAATTGCAAAAACAATACCAAACTCAATTTTCTCTATTTTTGGAGCATTAAGGCTTGGGCATTTTTAGAAACCATATTCCTGCCATTCATTATATCTTTTTTTTCAAAAAAGGATGCCATTACTGTCAGGGCTAGAAAGTTTTCATAAACCTTTTGTAATGGACAACAAATTTTTAAATAACAGACAACAGATAACAAAAAATATGATTCCAGCTCAATTCAACGCAAAAGAAGTAGAACAAAAATGGTACGATTACTGGATGAAAAACAAGTATTTTCATTCTAAGCCAGACGACAGAACTCCTTATACAATAGTAATTCCTCCACCAAACGTGACAGGAGTACTTCATATGGGTCATATGTTGAACAATACCATTCAAGATGTTTTAATTCGTCGTGCGCGTTTAAAAGGATTCAATGCTTGTTGGGTTCCTGGAACAGATCATGCATCGATTGCAACAGAAGCTAAAGTTGTAGCCAAACTAAAATCAGAAGGAATTAATAAAGCTGATTTAACGCGAGAAGAATTCTTAAAACACGCTTACGATTGGACTGACAAATATGGAGGAACTATTCTTGAGCAACTAAAACAATTAGGATGTTCATGTGATTGGGACAGAACGAAGTTTACTATGGACCCAGATATGTCAGCTTCTGTAATTAAATCTTTTGTGGATTTATACAATAAAGGAATGATTTATCGCGGTTACCGTATGGTAAATTGGGATCCAGAAGCAAAAACAACTTTGTCTGATGAGGAAGTAATTCACGAAGAACGTCAAGGTAAATTATACTATATCAACTATAAAGTAGAAGGTACAAACGATGTTTTAACTATTGCGACAACACGTCCAGAAACTATTTTTGGAGATTCTGCAATATGTATCAATCCAAATGATGAACGTTTTTCACATTTAAAAGGTAAAAAAGCAATAGTTCCTATTTGTAATAGAGTTATTCCTATTATTGAAGATGAATATGTGGATATCGAATTTGGAACAGGTTGCTTAAAAGTAACTCCAGCTCATGATGTTAACGATAAAGAATTAGGAAACAAGCACAATCTTGAAATCATCGATATTTTTAATGAAGATGCTTCGTTAAACAGTTTCGGTTTACATTTTCAAGGACAAGATAGATTTTTAGCTCGTGAAGAAGTTGCCAAAGAATTAGAAGCAAGTGGCGTTTTGGTAAAAACTGAAATCCACATGAATAAAGTTGGAACTTCAGAAAGAACTAAAGCAGTTATTGAACCAAGATTATCAGATCAATGGTTCCTTAAAATGGAAGATTTAGTAAAACCAGCTATAAAAGCAGTTTTAGAAACAGAAGAAGTTAAATTATATCCAAGTAAATTCAACAATACATACCGTCATTGGTTAGAAAATATTCGTGATTGGAACATTTCGCGTCAACTTTGGTGGGGACAACAAATTCCAGCGTATTTCTATGGTGATGGAAAAGAAGATTTTGTAGTTGCAGAAAATATTGAAGAAGCATTAATTTTAGCCAAAGAAAAAACTGCCAACTCATCACTGACCACTGCCAACTTGAAGCAAGATGCTGATGCTTTAGATACTTGGTTCTCATCATGGTTATGGCCAATGGCTGTTTTTGGAGGAATAATGGATCCAGAAAATGAAGAATTCAACTATTATTATCCTACAAATGATTTAGTTACTGGTCCAGATATTTTATTTTTCTGGGTAGCACGTATGATTATTGCAGGTTATGAATACACTGGAAAAAAACCATTCAACAATGTATACCTAACAGGTTTAGTTCGTGATAAACAACGTCGTAAGATGTCAAAATCATTAGGAAATTCTCCTGATCCATTAGAATTAATTCAAAAATTTGGTGCAGATGGAGTTCGTGTTGGATTACTTTTAAGTGCTTCAGCCGGAAACGACATCATGTTTGATGAAGAGTTATGTAATAATGGTAAAGCTTTCGCGAATAAAATTTGGAATGCGTTCAGACTAATCAAAGGTTGGGAAGTAGCTGATATTCCTCAGCCAGAAGCTTCTAAAATTGCAATTGATTGGTATGAAGCTAAGCTGCAACAAACCTTAGCGGAAATCGAAGATAACTTTGAAAAATACAGATTGTCTGACGCTTTAATGAACATATATAAATTAGTTTGGGACGATTTCTGTTCATGGTTATTAGAAATTATTAAACCAGCTTACCAACAACCAATAGACAAAGCAACGTTTGACAAAGCCATTGAATTGTTAGAAGCTAATTTGAAATTATTACATCCATTCATGCCTTTCTTAACGGAAGAAATTTGGCAATATATTGCAGAAAGAACTCCAGAAGAAGCATTAATTGTTTCTACTTGGCCAACAATGAAAGATACAAATGCTGATTTAATCGCTGAATTTGATTTTGCTGCTGAAGTTATTTCTGGAATTAGAACGATTCGTAAAGAGAAGAATATTGCTTTCAAAGACGTTATAGATTTAAAAATAATCAACAACGAAAAAGTAGCCACAAATTTTGATGCTGTAATTCTAAAATTAGGAAACATCGAAAATCTAGAATACGTTACAGAAGCTGTAGAAGGAACATTGACTTACAGAGTAAAATCAAATGAATACTTTATCCCAATTGCAGGAAATATTGATGTAGCTGCTGAAATTGAAAAATTAGAAGCAGAATTAAAATACACACAAGGTTTCTTAAAATCGGTTCAAGGTAAATTAAAAAATGAGAAATTCGTTGCTGGTGCACCAGAACAAGTTATTGCAAACGAACGTAACAAAGAAGCTGATGCTTTAGCTAAGATTGCTACAATAGAGCAAAGTTTGGCTAGTTTGAAGTAAACAAGAGAATTAAATAGATAAACTCCAATAAAGAATGAGTAATGAAAAAATAGTTCTTATTGCTTTAAGCATACTATATATACCTTTATTCTTATTGGAGTTTTTTTATTATATAAAACTTCTTAAAAGACCAAAACTAAATTTTAAAGTTACTTTTAAATATATAATAGCATCATTTATTGTTATAATAATAGGTATTCTTACGTTAAGCCATACGAATTACTTAAATTATGAAAAGCCAATTCCTTATAAAGATTACAACAACATTGATTTTAAAAAATTTAAAGGAATTGAACTCTTTCAAAAAGAATTATTTGGCAGTAAATATTTTGCTTATGTAGTTACTAGTATAGAAGTTGAATATGAAAAAGATAGTGTTTCAATAATTTCATATTTTCACCCATCTAGTTCTTTTGTTTATAATAAAGAATCAAGGTTTAAAGATTTACTAAAGCATGAATTATATCATTTTAAAATAACTGAATTATTTGCTAGGAAAGCTAAAGAAAAAATTTCTACATTTGAAAAAATTTCTAAAAAAGAAATTAATATAATAGTTGAAGAAATTGAACTTGAAGAAAGGAAGTTTCAAATAAAGTATGATTATGATACTCATCATAGCTTTATTTATAATAAACAAATTGAATATCAAAAAACTATCGACAGTTCACTCTTAACATTAAATAATTTCAAAAATCCAAAAATTAAAGTATATGAAAATTAATAAGTTAATGCTAATTCTTTTTGTAGCATTCATAGCATGTAATAATGAAGATCATAAATTTCCAATGGATAAAAGATTTTGGTCAACTGATGATTATCGGGATGCAGTTACAGAACTAAGGTTTGGTTATAATGAAGATGAAGAATTACCAAATTTTAATAATCCTGAAACTAAAGCTATTGTCGAAAAGCTTACTGATACAGAAAACTTTAATGTAGTGTTACAAGATAATGAATTAGGAGTTAAACATAAAAATGAAGTAGCACAAAGTTTTTTTACAGTATGGAAAGATATGACTGATATTTATGATATTCTTGACAAAAAAGATAAATATACTTATGAACTTGAATATTTAGAAACTTATAAGTTTGGATTAGAATTACAATTATCTTATTTCAAATTGGGAAATGAAGAAATATTAAAAAGTGTTGATGATCCTGATTCTGAATCTACAAAAAGAGTATTAGATTCAAATATTAGTACTTTAATTAGTAACTATACTTATTATCTTGACTTAGTTAATAGTGAAAATGCTTTTTCAGAAAATGGAAAAAAAGTATATGCTGAAAGTATTTCAGAGTATTTTTCTAAGCTTATCAATAATCATCCAAATTCTGATTATAGTGAGTTAAAATCAAAAAGCGTATTGCTTATTTCTAAATCAAATTCAGCAATAATAAAAAATTCTTTAGAAGAAATTAATAACTTGATTGATTCGAAAAAAATAAAAAGTATTGATAAGACTGAAGAATAAAGTTAAAAACTAATAAATCAAAAATCCCGTTTAGTTGTAAAACCAAACGGGATTTTTTTAATAAACTAACCTAATTTATTTTTTATCTTTTCCTCTATACTGCTTAAATAGAGTTCTTGTAAAATCTTCTTCTGCTTTTTTGAGTTGTAATACTTTTTTGGCACCAATAATTTCTTTAGCTTCTTTAACAAATTTCTTTCTTAAAGTTAATAATTCTTCATCAATAGATTCCATTTCTGAAAGAATAGTTGCTGCTTCTTTGTCATTCAGTTTATCTAAACCATCATCTTTGTATTTTTTCATGATAGTTCTCATTTTGTTATGACGTAATTCAAATTGTTTTTCGTCATAAGCATTGTAAATAGGCCAAAACTTTTCAGCTTCAGAAGAGGTAAGGCTTAATTCTTTAGTAATATAGGCTACTTTTAAAGCTTTTACTTTTTCTATTTTTTCTTTGCTAGGTTGTGCAATCGATACCATCGAAAACAAAATAACCATTAGTGTAATAAACTTTCTCATTTTTTTATTCGTTTAAATATAAATCAACATTTTGATAATTTTGTTCTAAATATAATTCTACAGCATCATCATTTAAAGCTAAACTTTCTTCAAGAGATGCAAAATCTTCATTGGTTAATTCGGTTGCAATTTCATAATTTGTCATAACTGGTTGCATAGCCAAATAAGTCTCAATAGTTTCATCTTCAACTACATTCGTTGTCGTGTTATTCATTGAAAAATAAATAGGTAACGCAATTGAAACTAATAAAACAGCAGCTATACTAGTCATCCAAACTCTTTTGTTTTGCCACAACGAAATGACTTTAGGTTCATTTTCAACAACTAATTGATTTAGCATTTTGCTTTCAAATTGTTCAAAATATCCTTCAGGGACTTTAAATCCTGTTTCTATTTTTTCATTATTTAGATTAAAATCTTTCATATATATAAGACTGTGTTTTTTGTAAATGGTTTAATTTGATTTTAAAAATTCTTCGATTTTTTTAGAAGCAATATGATAACTTGCTTTTAAGGCACCAACCGAAGTATCAAGAATTTGCGACATTTCTTCGTATTTCATTTCTTCAAAATATTTCATTTTAAAGACCAATTGTTGTTTTTCTGGCAAAATAGCAATAGCTTTCTGTAACTTTAATTGAATTTCATCACCTTCAAAATAAACATCACTTTCTAAATTATTTATAGCTTTACTTTGAACTTCTTCATTAGAAATACCACTTTTCTTAGCTTTCTGCTGTAAAAACGTCAACGATTCATTTGTGGCAATTCGATACATCCAAGAATATAATTTGCTATCACCTTTAAAATTCTTCACATTTGAAAACACTTTTATAAAGGTATTTTGAAGTACATCATCAGTATCATCATGGTTTAAAACAATGTTACGTATGTGGAAATATAAAGGCTTTTGATATAACTCCAATAGCTTTTTGAACGCATCATTTTGCGTTTTAGGGTTTGATAATTCCGATAAAAATGCTTTTTCGTCTTGCAAGTTTTAAATCATTTGTTGATAAGACTAAAGATATACAAAAAGGTTTAATATAATTTTTAAAAATCTTTTGTAGAATGTACCTTTGGCAAAACAACACTACAATGGTACAAACTGTAATTTTTGATATGGATGGCGTAATTGTTGACACAGAACCCGTTCATCAGTATGCATATTTTCAACATTTTCAACAACTAAATATTGAGGTTTCAGATGAGTTGTATAGAACTTATACAGGAAATTCAACTCGAAATGTTTTCCAAAAAATAAAAGCTCAATTTAATTTACATCATGAAGTTGAAGATTTAATTCAGACAAAAAGAAGTATTTTTAATGATGCTTTTGATACCAAAGAAGATTTATATTTAATTGAAGGAGTAGAAGATTTGATCAAAGATTTACATGCCAACGGAATTCAGTTAATCTTAGCGTCATCAGCTTCAAAAGTCACGATTGATAGAGTTTTTAATCGTTTTAACTTGAATCAATATTTTACGCACAAAGTTTCAGGAGAAGATTTTCCAAAATCAAAACCACATCCAGCTATTTTTGAGCATTCAGCTAGATTATCTATTGCTCCAAAAGAGAATTGTATCGTCATAGAAGACAGCACAAACGGAATAGAGGCTTCTGTTGCTGCAAATATTTATTGTATTGGCTATGATAGTTTACATTCCAAAGATCAAGATTTGTCGAAAGCGAATATTTTAGTAAAACATTTTAACGAGTTAAATGCTGAAATTATTAAGAATTTGAAGTAGTTAATATTTCCCCTCCTTTGGAGGGGTGCCCGTAGGGTGGGGTGGTTCTTTTATTGAAATTTATTACTAATTTTGAAATTTAGAAAACCACCCCGTCTTTCAGACACCCCTCCAAAGGAGGGGGAAGTTAGAATTATAATTAAATATTTTTTAAATTTCATATATGAATTCAATTGAAATACTAACTAATATAAATGGAGTTCCTATTAGAAGAAATTTTGTAGAAAATTTACCTTACAATCCTAAATTAAAATTAAGAGCAAGAGGTTTAAGAAAAGCAGGAGTTTTTTCTGAAGTGGTTTTTTGGAAGCATGTTAATAGAAAACAGTTTCATTCTATAGATTTTGATAGACAAAGAGTTATAGGTAATTATATTGTTGATTTCTATGTAAAAGCATTAGGTTTAGTAATCGAGATTGACGGATCAAGTCATAATAATAAAGAAGATTATGATATTAAAAGAGAAGAATTCTTAAAATCTGTGGGTTTAAAAATATTTAGAGTTTCAGATTTAAGAATAAAACATGATTTAGAAAATGTTTTGAAGGAACTTGAGGGTTTTGTGATTGAGAATTTTGGTGTTAATGATTAGTTTTACCACCCCGCCCTTTGGGCACCCCTCCAAAGGAGGGGAAAACTTTATCCTAAAACTTCTTTGTAAGTTTTTAAACAAAGTTCTCTAGCTTCTTTATGGTCAACAATTGGTTTTGGGTAATGAAGAGTTTCCAATTCAGGAACCCATTTTTTGATGTATTTTAAGTCTTTATCAAACTTCTTAATTTGTTCTGTTGGATTAAATATTCTGAAATAAGGAGCTGCATCAACACCTGAGCCTGCTGCCCATTGCCAATTTCCAACATTACTCGATTGTTCATAATCTAATAGTTTTTGAGCAAAATAAGTTTCACCCCATTTCCAATCGATTAGTAGGTGTTTACATAGAAAACTGGCTACAACCATTCGTACACGATTGTGCATGTGACCTGTTTTGTTTAGTTCTCTCATTCCAGCGTCTACCATTGGGTAACCTGTTTTTCCTTGACACCATTTTTCAAATAATTCTTCATTATTTTTCCACTTTATAGCATCGTATTTTGGTCTAAAACTCGAATTTACTGTATGAGGAAAATGCCATAAAATTTGCATGAAAAACTCTCTCCAAATTAATTCTTTTAAAAACGTTTCATTTTGAAAAGTTGAAGCATGATTTACCATTTTTCGAATTGAAACAGCTCCAAAACGCAAATGAGTTCCCAGCATTGAAGTTCCATTTAAAGCTGGAAAATTACGAGTTTCTTCATAATTTGAAATTACTTTATTGCTGATGTCAAAAGGTGTAACTTTTATTGAAGAAACGTCAAAGCCAATTTCTTTTAGACTTAAAAAAGGGTAGGAGTGATTGGTTATTTTATTTAACTTATCTTCAGAATTGTAATGCTTTAATTTGATTTTAGAAAGAGCTTCTTTCCATTTTTTGGAAAAAGGTGTATAAACTACATAAGGAGTTCCATCTTCTTTTACGACTTCACTTTTTTCAAAAATAACTTGATCTTTGCTGGTTTTAAATTCTACCTCATTGTCTTTAAATAACTGATTCATTTCCTTATCGCGTTTTCTGGCATAAGGTTCGTAATCGTGATTGGTGTAAACCGTTTTTATCTTATTTTCTTGAATTAATTTTTCGAAAATCGCTTTCGGTTCACCATGAAAAACCGCTAAAGATTTTCCGTTCTCTTGCAGTTTTTCTTGAATTTTGGATACTAATTCATAGATAAAGGAAACACGAGCATCATCTTTTGGTAATTCTGATAAAATTTTTTCATCAAAAATAAATATAGGTAATACCTTTTCGTCATCATTCAAAGCATGAAAAAGGCCTACATTATCTTCTAATCTTAAATCTCTTCTAAACCAAAATATGTTCATGTTCAATTCTTTGTTTCAGTTGTTTCAGTTTTTTTTTTGTTTCAATTGTTTCAGATGAAAATTCAATTAATTTGAAACCTGAAACTTTTAAAATGCTATTTTTATTATCCATTAACTAATAAAGTTGACATTCCTCCATCAACATGTAAAATTTGACCGCTCATCCAACTGCTATTTTCGCTTAGTAAAAAGCTTGCCATTTGAGCAATATCTTCGGGTTGTCCAAATCGTTTTAACGGATGACGTTCCGAAGATTTTTCCTTTTTCACATCATTATTTAAAAATTTATCCGCTAAAGGAGTATCCGTTAAAGATGGTGCAATTACATTAACCCTGATTTTTGGAGCATATTCAGCAGCTAAAGCTTTAGCAAAACCTTCGATTGCACCTTTTGAAGCAGCGACACTTGTATGAAAAGGCATTCCCATACTTGCGGCAACACTACTAAACAAAACAATACTAGATTGGTTTGAAGCTGTTAAATTAGGCAAAAGAGCTTGAATAACCTTCACCATTCCAATAAAATTGATTTGCAAATCGTTTTCAAAGGCTTCAATTTTTAATCCTTTAAAGGGTCTTAAATTAATGCTTCCTGGTAAATAGACTAAACCATCTATAACTTCTGGTAATTTTGATGTATCTAATGTGTCTGCTGTTACATCAAATGGAATATGAGTTACGTTTAAATTTGCTAATTCTTCATTTGTTCTACTGGCTACAAATACGTTATTGTTCACTTGTAGTTCTTTGGCTAACGCTAAACCAATTCCGTATGAACCTCCAATTAATAGTATATTTTTCATGATTTTATTTTTTAAATTCTCCGAACATTTCAATTAATTTTTTTCTTCTGTATTCGAAGATTTCGTTTAGTTTAGGTTGAACAACAAAAGGATGCACCATTTGACCTAAAATTCCCATTGGAACTTTATAGTCTACAATATCTTCCATTTCAACACCGCCATCTATTTCTTTTAAAAAATGTTTGTGATGCCATAATGCATATGGCCCAAAACGTTGTTCATCTACAAAAAACTTTTTATCTACAACGTGTGTGATTTCTGTAACCCATTTTGTTTTGATACCTAAAACTGGAGTGACTATATATTGAATAAGCTGTCCTGGATACATTGGCCTATCAGCTCCAGAAAGTATTTCAAATCCCATATAATCAGGAGTTATTGTTTTTAAATTTCTTGGATTGGATAAAAATTCCCAAGCCTCATCTAAAGAAATAGGTAAGTTTTGTTTTGTATGTAAGGTGTAGATTTTCATTTATTTTTTTTGTAAAGATAATTATTGTTTAATGAATTGCAAAAAAGATTAAACAAAATATTTTAATTTTTAGAAAGCTTTAACATAAGTTTGATGAATATTGTTTAATTTCGTAGGATTAAAAAAAACAATATCATGAAAAAAGTATTTTTATCAGTTCTAGCATTTGTAAGTATTGCTGCAACTGCTCAAGTAAAAACACCACAATCTAGCCCTAGCTCAAAGGTGGAACAAGTTGTAGGTTTAACAACTATTGAAGTTAATTATTCTCGTCCAAGTGCAAAAGGAAGAACAGTTTTTGGAGAATTAGTTCCTTATGGTTCTATGTGGCGAACAGGTGCAAATGCAAATACTACTGTTACATTTTCAGAAAATGTAAAAATTGAAGGTAAAGATTTAGCAAAAGGGACTTATGCATTATTTACAACGCCAAAAGCAGATAGTTGGGACGTCTATTTTTACAAAACTACTGACAATTGGGGAACACCAGAAAAATGGGATGATTCACAAGTTGCGGCTAAAGTAAATGTGAAACCTGCTTCAACATCAAGAAATATTGAAAGTTTTACTATTTCAGTAAACGATATTACTAATGATAATGCAACTTTAAATTTAGAATGGGAGAAAACTATTGTTCCAATTAAAATTGAAGTTCCAACAAAAGAAACTGCAATTTCAAGCATCGAAAAAACTTTAGCTGGACCAAAAGCTGGTGATTATTTTTCTGCTGCACAGTATTATTTTCAATCAAACGGTGATATGAACAAAGCTTTAACTTGGGTTAATCAAGCGATTGATTTAACTGAAAAAGGTAAAGATGCTCCATTCTGGTATTTACGTCAAAAATCATTAATTCAAGCAAAATTAAATGATAAAAAAGGTGCTATTGAAACTGCAAAATTATCTTTAGCAGGAGCAATTAAAGCTGGAAACAAAGATTATGAAAAAATGAATAACGATTCAATTGCTGAATGGTCTAAAAAATAAGAATATACTTTTTTAAGTACTAGAAAAAGCCTTTCATAATTGAAAGGCTTTTTTTGTATACTATTTGAGTTATTAGTCTTCTAGCTTTATGCTTCAGTTAACGAATCTTTACTATTCAAAAAGCGTTGAATACTTAACGATAAAATAATTGTTAATATCGCTCCAATGAAGTTTAACCAAAGGAAACTAACTATATCAATATAGAAAATATAAAAGATTGTTAATTGGCTAATACAGGCTGCAATAAATATCGCTTTTCCTTTTACATATTGGATATAAAATCCGACAAGGAAAATACCTAAAACAGTTCCGTAGAATACAGACCCAATGATGTTTACTAATTGAATTAAGTTTTCAAATAGTGAACTAATACAAGCAAAACCAATTGCTACTAATCCCCAAAATAGTGTGAAATATTGTGTAGCATAAACATAATGTTTGTCTGATTTACCTTCTTTATTTCTTTTGTAAATATCTATTGTAGATGTCGCTGCTAATGAGTTTAAACCAGAAGCACTTGATGACATGGCTGCACTAAAAATTACAGCTAATAATAAGCCTAAAATTCCTTTTGGCAAATGATGTAGTATGAAATATAAGAAAACATAATCTTTATCATTTGTTTCGGCTTTTGAATCTGATTTAGCAATTAAATTTTTAGCATCTTCACGCAATTCTTTTTCTTGAAGCGATAGATTTTGCATTTTCTTTTTTAATGCATTGTTATCATATTCTAAATTTAATTGCTCAATATAAATATGATTGATAACGTTTTTTTCTTCATTGATGATATTTAATTTGTCTTCCAATTTATTATAATCGGCTTTGTATTTAGAATTTTCAATATTCGTTACATTAGTGGGATTAAAATGCAAAGGAGCGCTATTAAATTGATAAAATACAAATACCAAAACTCCAGTTAAAAGAATAAAAAACTGCATTGGAACTTTTAAAAGACCATTCATAATCAATCCCATTTGGCTTTCTTTGATTGACTTTCCTGAAAGATAACGACCAACTTGCGATTGATCTGTTCCAAAGTAAGAAAGCATTAAGAAAAATCCACCTGTAATTCCACTCCAAAATGTATAACGTGTTTCTGGATTGTAAGAGAAGTCTAGAATATCCATTTTGCCGTTTGCACCAGCGATTTTTAAGGTGTTAAAGAAATCTAATTGCTCAGGTAATTGGTTTAAAATGATAACAAATGTAATTACCATTCCACTAAAAATGACAAACATTTGTTGTTTCTGAGTAACATTTACAGCTTTTGTACCACCAGTTACTGTGTAGACAATAACTAGGAGCCCAATGATTATGTTTAACATAAATAAATTCCAACCTAATAAAGCTGAAAGTATAATAGCTGGAGCATAAATTGTAATTCCAGTTCCTAAACCTCTTTGAATTAAGAATAAAATGGCTGCTAATGTTCTTGTTTTAACATCAAAACGCTGTTCTAAATATTCATAAGCTGTGTAAACTTTTAACTTGTGATAAATAGGAATAAATGTATATGCAATAACTACCATTGCCAAAGGCAATCCAAAATAGAACTGTACAAATCCCATTCCGTCATGATAAGCTTGTCCTGGTGTGGAAAGAAAAGTAATAGCGCTTGCTTGAGTCGCCATAACCGAAATTCCAACTGTAAACCAAGGAGTTTCGTTGTTTCCTAAAATATAATCTTTAACATTAGCACTTCCTTTTGTCTTTATAGCTCCATAAATTACAATAAAGAGTAGTGTAACCGATAATACAATCCAATCTAAATTTGCCATATTAAGTGAACATTTGCATTAATAAATAGAACACTAATATGTAAAGAGCGTTCACCACCAAAACGATGCTATAACTCATTTTCCATTTGTTTTTCTCATTTTCCATAGTTTGTGTATTTCAATCCTTTCGGAGTTTTAAATTCCAAAAGGGTTTTGTAAGTATAATTATTCTAAAGCAATAATGTTTGCCAACAATCTATAAGCACCACTAACACCTTCAGGTAATTCTCTAAAGAAACTTAAACCTGTGTAAATGTAATTTCCTTTTCCGTATTTTGCGATTAATAAAGCTCCTTTTGTAGGTGTTTCACCTTCATCGTTAGCTTGTAATATTGGTGTGAATTCTGAAGCATATTCATCAGGATAATATAATCCTTGTTCTTGTACCCAACCTTCAAAATCTTTAGATGTAATCTTATTTGGAGTATTTAAAACTGCATGATCAGGAGCTAAAAATGTAATTTTCGCATTTTCATTTGTAACTCTATCTCTTGAAATTTTTAATTCATAAGGAGCAATTTCTTCCGTTACTAAACCTCTGTTGGTATTGTATTGAACTATTACATTTCCACCATTTTTAACATACTCAAATAGGATTTTGTTTTTGAATGCTAATTCATCAATTACATTAAAAGCACGAATTCCTACAAGAATAGCATCATAATTTTGAAGTTTATCTAATGAAATATCTGATGGATTAATTGTTGTGACTTTGAAACCTAAATTTTCTAAATTACTTCCAACTTCATCACCAGCACCTTTGATGTAACCAATATTTTTTCCTTTAGTTTGAATGTCTAATTTAACTAATTTAGAAGTTGAAGGTTGTAAAATGGTCTGTTTTGGAATATGAGGATAATTGATTTCAATAAGTTCTTGGTTGAATTTTTTTCCATTCATTGAAACCACTGCTTCTAAAGTAGAAGTGCTTTCTGATTTTGGAGGAAAAACTTTAAAAGTCACAGTTCGCTCGTCATTTTTTTGAGGAATTTCAAAAGCAATTGATGCTGGTTCAACTTTCCAAGTTTTATCTACGTTTAAAGATAAAGTTCCTTTTGTGTTTTCGGTTTGTGAAATGATTTTAACCTGAATTTCTTTCGGTTGATTGTCATTAAAAATCGATACTTTATTTACAATGTTTGTCGTAACTTCAGGTAAAACCGTGAAAGGAATATACGTTTCTCCAAATTCAGGATCATTTTTCTTGTAGACAACATTTTTGACGAATTCAATTGTTGTTCCTTCAATATTTACAGAAAAAGTTATAGGAAATTGTAATGTTTCTTCAGGTGAAATTCGGATTGCTTTGTTCGAAACTTTATACATTCCAACAGTTGGAGTTTCTTTTAACCAAAATAAATTGGAGTAATCAAAATCAGTTGGAATTTTATTATTTTCTAACTTTAAACTAATTTTTGAATTGTTCTTTAAAGCTATATTTTTTTCTGAAGCCGTTTTATTTCCAAATGAAACTGAATTCAATGTCATATTTGCATCACTACGATTAATAGCTTCAATATTTAAGGAATAAGTATCCGATTTCGTGACTTTTTCAGAAGAACTAATAGCTTCTAAATATAAGCCAGAACATGCTTGAATTAAATTTGAAAGCTCATTTAGTTTAATTTTTTTCCAATGTGAATCTTCTAATTTTTGAAGCATTTTATAAGCTTCAACCAATTGTGGAATATGTTTTTCAGGATTTTTGAAATTGAAATTGTCTTCAATTGGATTTAATATTTTTCCAATAGCATCACCACCTTTTATTCGGTTCCAAGAAGTGTCAATTCCTTCAAAAATATTATCAGATGAAGGCATATTTCCTTTTAAAAGTTCTAAATATTCTGTTTCATCACCACGAGAACCTGTTGAACCAAATCCTTGACAACGGTGTTGACTTCTACTTAAAGCTGCAATTTCAAAATTACTTTTCCCTAAAATAGGGAAGAAGACATTTGCATTAATAGCTAACAAGTTACTTTTGTCAGCTTTATCAAAAGCTTCTTGGCTTCCATAAAACCAATAAGAAGTATTAAAAAACACTCGTTTTGGTTTGTTTTTAATTAAATCATACGCTTCCAAACTTAACATTGCACTTGCTGTGTGATGACCATGAGTTGTTCCTGGTGAACGATGATCAAAACGATTGATGATAATATCTGGTTGAAAAGTTTCTATGGTTTGAATGACATCATCTAAAACTTCTTGTTTGTTCCAAATGGTAAATGTTTCAGAAGGTACTTTTGAATATCCAAAATCATTGGCACGAGAGAAAAACTGTTGTCCACCATCAATTCTTCGAGCCGCTAAAAGTTCTTGTGTTCTAATGGCTCCTAATTGTTCTCGCAATTGTGGTCCAATTAAGTTTTGTCCACCATCACCACGAGTTAATGATAAATAAGCAGTTTGAGCATGATAATGATTAGAGAAATATGAAATTAATCGTGTGTTTTCATCATCTGGATGCGCTGCTAAATATAAAACAGAACCTAAAAAGTTTAGTTTTTTAACTTGTTCGTAGATTTCTCCAGTAGCAGGTTTTTTGGGTTGTTGTGCGTTTACAACTATGAAAGAGAATAGAAATAATAGTACAAATTTGAATTTTGACTGATGCATTTTAACTTTTTTATTGGCAATAGCCTCAAAAATAGCAATTATAAATTTGTTGTGAAGTGTTTTCTCAAATTTTGGAATTTCTTTAACAAAAAGTTAAGAGCAACAACTTAGTAGTTATTGCTCTTAATTAGTAAATTAAAATACTTTTTAAGTTGTATTTTGAGTTTTTGGAATTACAATAATAAAATTAAAAGTAATATAATTACTATAATTGCACCAACAGATAAATAAACTCCATTTCCAGTTGATCTTAATTCTTTTTTGATTGATCTAACCTCTTTTCTAAGTTCTTTTCTTTCAGATCTAGATAAATCGGATTTATCCATTTCCTTGATTTCCTCTAAACGATCAAGCATTACTTGAACTTTTGCAGGAACTTCTGAATTTGGATTTGCATTAATTGTTTCGTTTGCAAATGTTAATGTTGGAATTAATGTCATAGTTAAGACCATAAGTAGAGTCATAAAAGACATTTTGTTGATAATAGTTTTCATAATGTTTGGATTAAATTAGTTTTAATTATAATGTAAAGTTCTCTAAATTATATAAAAACATGTTACATAATTTTAAGACATACTTATATAATTTTCATTAACTATTTATATTCTATAATTTTAGGTTTGGAGAAATCGAAGTTTTGGAACCCTATATCGTCTGTTTTAAAAGCATTAGTTTTAAAAATATTATTTCCATCACCAGGAATATTTGGAAAAAATGAAAATGAGATTTGAAAACTATCAAAAACCAAATAATCATTACTAATTACTAAACCAGCTCCAAACTGAGAAAACATTTTACTTCTCGTAAAGTGGTTGTTATCATCACTAAGCATTCCGAAAGTATAACTTAGAAAAGGATTTAAACGAAATCCTCCTAAATTCCAAGGAGAATAGCCTTGAGTTTGAAAAGTCATCAACAACTTTTTTGTACCAAATAGAACGTCACTATTAAAACCTCTAATTCCGTAATTATCATTTAAGGTAACTCTATCAAATCTTGAATCAATTCTATTCGTTCCAATAATTAGTTCAGGTTTAATAAATTGTCTGAATTTCCATTTTTTACCTTCTATTAAATTGGTAAAATAAATCAGTTTTACCGAAAGTGTTGTTTGTTCGGATGAATTTTTATAAAAAGTACCATATTCAATATTTGAACTCAAATAACCCCAGTTGTAAAATTTCCCCAAGCTAAATCTACCTCCATAATAGTAGCGATACTCATCATTTTTACGCTGAAAACCACTTGTTATTCCGTAAACAACTCCCGTTGGTATGTCTTCAATTACTCCATAATTAAAAACATATTTTTCTTGTTTAAATTGTCTAGATGCAACCCCGATACCTACCAAATATAATTGTTCGTTGGAATAAAAATCTTTCTCATCATATAATGGAGAAGCTTTTTCTAAATAATTTGTTCGATAAAAACGTGCTGACGTTATCAATTTTGTTGTTCTGTCGCTTTCTGAGTTTCCATTAAAAATTTTAAAAGATCTTCCAACCCAATAATCTTGATCGTTATATTTAAAATTTTGTTTATCACTAATAAATGTAGTGTCAATAGGGATTTCGCTTCTAAATTGTTGTCCAACTTTAATTCCACCAGCCCAATTCAAAAATGCAGAAACAAAAGGTCTTTCAATATTTACACTTTTTGAGTAATTTCCATCTAAATCAATATAATAATTTAGTCTAGTACTTATATATGTGTTTTTGAAATTTGGGACTATGTAATCAACACTATAAGCATTATCACTGTTGCTTAAACTTTTTTGATATGAATTTTTTAATTGATGTCCAAAGCCTAGAAAATTATATTCATTTAATTCGAAAGTTGATTTGTTGGTTGACGATGAAAAATTAGGAACAGTACTCCAAGAATCTAAAACTTTGATATGGATATCTACTGAATCTGATTTTTTTGAAACTAAATTGGCTTCAATTTCAACTCTTCTAACATATTTTTGACTTCTTATAATACGTTTTGAGTCTTTTAATAACAAAACATCTAAAGGTTTATTTCTCTTAAATAACAATAGATTTTTAATAGTCCAATTACTTGTTTTGTCATGAATTGAATTTCCAACTCGTTCTAAATAATTTCTAGGTTTTTTGGTGCTATCTGTAACAGAAAAACCAAAAGGATCCATAACTTCAATAGTTATATTTCTCACAATTTTACCTTCAAAATTGGAGTAGTTTTCTTCAATTTTCTTGATAATTTTAGTAGAATCAACGTTTACTTCTTTAGTTGGTTCAAAGATAAGTTTGTGTAAATATTTCGTAAAACGACCCTTTTTAGAATAGTTTTCAATGTCTTTATATATTTTTACACTATCTTTCTCCTTAGGATTTGTTTGAGAAAAACCCGAAGTACAATAGAGAAATACAAATAGAAATAACAATACGATTCTATTACTATTCATTTTATAATGATTTTTTATAACTGAAAACAGGCTAATTTTATTTATTAATCTGTAAACTCTTTTACTTCAGAATGATTTTTTAAAACTGAAATTCCTTTTTGCATTAGGATGTTATTTGGATAAGTAACGGTTTCACCTTCTTCGGTTTTTAAAAGAATATAAAATGCTTTAATGTCAATGATTTCACCAGAAATTGGAAAATCTTTATCTAAAATTTTAATATGATCTCCAATTTTAAAAGGGAATGCAAAAAATATAATTATTCCTGCTGTAATATTACTTAATAACGACCATTGTGCAAACGCAGCAACACCAACTACAGTAAAAATTGAAGAAATAAATAGAAAAAGTTGGTCTTTTTTTACACCCCAAATTACCACAATCGTAATAATAGCTAATAAACCAATTAGAAAATTGACATATTTAATAACTAAATTTGTTCTATGCTCTAAAGCTTCATGAGTCTTTGCGTATTTTCTAATTCCTTTGGCAAAGAAATAACGCAGCATAAAAACCACGACTAAAACAACTAGTGTATAAATTTCTTGGTCAATATATTTATTTTGAATGATATCAAGCATATTCTTTTAGTTTAGCATACAATTTATCAACTGGTAAACCCACAACATTAGGATAAGAACCTTCAATTTTAGATATTCCGATTAAGCCTATCCATTCTTGAATTCCGTATGCACCAGCTTTGTCAAAAGGTTTGAAATTTGTAATGTAATAATCAATTTCTTCTTTGCTCAAATTTACAAAAGTCACTTTAGTAATACTATGAAAGACTTCTGATTTTAACGAAGTTTTAATACAAACCGAAGTTATGACTTCATGCGTTTTTCCTGCCATTGAGTGAATCATTTCAAAGGCTTCATCATAATCTTTTGGTTTGCCTAAAGCTTTATTTTCATGCCAAACAATAGTGTCACTAGTAATTAAAATTTCGTTTTCAGCTATTTTTTTTTCAAAGGCATTTGCTTTCAATTCTGCTAAAAAATCAGTGATTTGATGATGTTTTAAGTTGTTAGGATAGATTTCTTCCACTTCTTTTAATTGAATGGAAAAATCTAAACCTAATTCTTTGCAATATTGTTGCCTTCTTGGAGAACCAGAAGCTAAAATGATTTTTTTATTTGGTAGAAAATTATCCAACGTTTGAAATTTGATTTAAGTTATAAGTAATGACGATTATTGATAAAATTCCTGTAATCATGACAATTTTAAGAACTGTACTTAGGTGATTAAAATCTTTTTGTGTTTTAGCTTGCCAAAGTTTAACAATAAAATAAAGCATTGGAGCAACAATAAAAGCTAAAGTATAATAAATTACATATTCTAAATTAGTAAAATTTGCATTCAAATAATAGAGTAGTGTAATCAATGGAATAAAACTTAATCCGAAAACTACTTTTTGTGTTTTTTCTTTTCCTAAATAAATTGGTAAAGTGTTCATTCCGGTTTTTAGATCACCATCATAATCTTCAATATCTTTTACAACTTCTCTGATGAAAGTTAGTAAGAAAGCAAAAATGGCATAATCGATAATAATCTGAAATAAAATACCTAAAAATTGTTGATTTTCAGCAATTATCATTGGATATAAATCGAAAATTCCAACCAATAAAATACTAAAAGCAACAAGGAAAGAAACCAAGAAATTTCCAGCTAAAAGACTTTGTTTAAATTGAGTTGCATAAAGATAAAGAATAAAAGCAACCACAATAAAAACAGCAGCAAAGCTTTCTTTAAAAACGATATTTGCTACAAAAAATCCAATTAAAACGCCAATAATATTTAAGGCAATATAATAGTTATAAGCTCTTGTTTCTGATATGTATTTACCAACAATTACTTTTTCGGGTTTAGAAATAGCATCAGTTTCTTGATCGACAATATTATTGATGATGTAACCAGCAGCAGCAATACAAACCGTTGCGATGATTAGTAAAATAAACTCAACATCATTTAATGCAACTAGTAAACCTTTTTGTTGTTTTAAAAATCCAAAGTGAAAAACAGCTTGGACAAGGGCTATGATTAGTAAGTTTTGGTAACGTATTAGTTTTAGGAAATTCATATATTTAGTGTTCAGTGTTCAGTGTTCAGTGCTCAGTTTTTTAGTTTTCAGTTTTTACTCCGAATTTACTTGGATATAAAATCATGTAGTTTATTAGTTTTCCAACTTCATTGTTTTTTTCTGTTAAAAGTTGAAACGTTTCTTTTGAAATATAATTGCAAGCAAATGCAAATTCTAGCCAAGTTTGTGTTTCAGAATTTTCGGCATCACAATCCGTTAATTTACTATGAAAATGTTTTGGATAATCTCTTTTTCTATAAGCTTCAGCAATATTTGCACAAACACTTCTTGAACTTCTTCTAACTTGGTCCGTTAAAGAATAAATTTCTTCTTTAGGAAATGATTTTGAAGTTTCAAAAATATTCATCGCAACTTCAAAACCTTTTTTATAAGCCAATAAATCTTGATATTTCATTTTTAAATAATTATAAACTGCCTACTTAATACTGAACACTGAACACTTTTAATCTAGTCAAACTTCGCATCAAAATGCTCCATCCATTTGCCTTGGACTTTCATAACTTGTTCGATTACGTCTCTAACGCAACCTTTTCCACCATTGATGTGCGAAATGTATTTGCTTATGTTTTTGATTTCTGGAACAGCGTTTTGTGGACAAGTTGGTAATCCAACTAATTTCATCACATGAAAATCTGGAATATCATCACCCATGTATAAAACTTGTTCAGGTTTGATGTTGTATAATTCGATAAACTCGTTGAACGTTTCTACTTTATTTGGAACACCTAAATGAATATCGGTGATTCCTAAATTGCGTAAACGAACACGAACACCTTCATTACTTCCGCCAGAAATGATGCAAACCGTGTAGCCATTTTCAACAGCAGCTTTCATGGCATAACCATCGCGAATGTGCATATCACGAAGCATTTCTCCGGTTTGTGTAACGTGAATTGTTCCATCAGTTAAAACACCATCTACATCTAAAATAAATGTAGTGATATCGTTCATTATTTCTTTATAGCTTTTTGACATTTTGTATGGATAATGTTATTTTTTGATATAATTCTTTATAAATCGGATTTTCTAAAGCTTCCAAATGTTTCTGAATCGTTGGCTCATCATTACGAATCGCTGGACCAGTTTGTGCATCAGTTGGAGTTAGGGTTTTTATCTTATTACCTGTTTCTTCAATTAAAGGCTGCAAGATAGCAAAAGGAACGTTATTTTCTTCACAAAGTGCGTTACCAATTTGATACATGTGATTCACAAAATTAGAAACAAAAACGGCTGAAATATGCAAACTTTTACGTTGTTCACCATTTATAGCATAAACCGAATTGGATAAGCTTTTGGCTAAATTTTCTACTGTTTTATAATCACCTACATTTTCAGTTTCTAGGCAAAATGGAACCGATTTCATGTCAACTTCTTTACTTTTTGAAAACGTTTGTAAAGGATAAAAAACACCACGTTTGTGTTTAGGATTAATGACATCAAAACCCATTGTACCAGAAGTGTGAACCACTAATTTATTGGTAAACGGAATTTGATTAGAAACTTCTTCAATAGCTTTATCACTAACCGAAATTACATAGACATCAGCTTCTTTTAAATCACCGAATGAAGTTGTGATTTTAGAGGAATCAATCATATTTTCAAGCGGTTTTTTAGAACGAGCAAATACTTGAACTAAATCAATAGCATCATTGACTTCCATCGATTTTATAAGATGTGAAGCTACATTTCCTGAACCTAAAAGTACGACTTTAATCATTTGGCTAAATTACTATTTTTTTGAAGAATTAAATAGTTAGGAATAAACTTATGTTTTTAATTAAAAAAAAGACTTTTATTTCCTAAAATAGTTTATTTTTGATTTTCCATAATTGATTAAATATGAAGAAATTATACTTTTTAGTGGTTTTAGCCATGAGTTTTGCTACACAAGCACAGATTGTTAATATTCCTGATGCGAATTTTAAAGCGAATTTGTTGGGTGCGAGTTCGAGTAATTATACTGCGTCAACTATTGCTTCACCTTTTGCTTCACCAGGAAATAATTTTGTAAAAATTGACACTAATAACGATGGCGAAATACAAGTTAGTGAGGCACTAGCCATAAAATATTTAAAAATATCTTCTGGTTGAGGTATTACAGATCTAACAGGTATTGAAGCATTTACTAATTTGGAAACTTTAATTTGTTCAAATACTACTTTAACCAGCTTAAATGTTTCTCAAAACACGGCTTTGACTGAATTAAGGTGTGAAAGTATTAATTTAACCAGCTTAAATCTTACTCAAAACACGGCCTTGACTCATTTATATTGTTCAACTAATAATTTAACCAGTTTAAATGTTACTCAAAACACAGCTTTGACTTATTTAAATTGTTACCAGAGTAATTTAACCAGTTTAGACGTTAGTCAAAACACGGCTTTGACTCAACTAAATTGTGCTGATAATAATTTAACCAGTTTAGATGTTACTCAAAACACGGCTTTGATAGTTTTAATTTGTTATTATAATAATTTAACCAGTTTAGACGTTAGTCAAAACACGGCTTTGACTCATTTAGATTGTGGTAGTACTAATTTAACCAGTTTAAATGTTTCTCAAAACACGGCCTTGACTTTTTTAAATTGTTCTAATAATAATTTAACCAGTATAGATGTTACTCAAAACACGGCTTTGACTGATTTAAGGTGTGAAAGTATTAATTTAACCAGTTTAGATGTTACCCAGAATACCGCTTTGATATGGTTATATTGTAATTATAATAATTTAACCAGTTTAGATGTTAGTCAAAATATGAATTTGAAATTACTATATTGTAAGAACAACCAACTTGAAACACTTTTTATAAAAAATAATAATTTAATCTGGTCAGAAAGTACAGGTTCAAATGGTTCTTCATTAATATTTTCCAACAACCCAAACTTAGATTACGTTTGTGCTGATGAAGAAGATGTGGCTATGGTTCAACAAAAAGTAAATACTTATGGTTATTCAACTACATGTACAGTAAATAGTTATTGCAGCTTTACACCTGGTGGTACTTTTTATACAATTGAGGGTATTAATAAGTGGGACTTTGATAATAATGGATGTGATGTTTTAGATTATCCTTTTCCTAATTTAAAATATAATATTGCTAATGGAAATGTTAATGGAATAATAATTTCAAACACATCAGGAAATTATTCCATTCCAGTTCAAGCAGGTACTCACACAATTACACCAGTTTTAGAAAATCCAACTTATTTTAATATAAGTCCAATAAGTTTTGTAGCTAATTTTCCAACACAAACAAGCCCATTAGTTCAAAATTTTTGTGTTACAGCCAATGGAATTCATCATGATGTTGAGATTGTATTAATGCCAACAAATCCAGCTCGTCCTGGTTTTGATGCAAACTATACCATTGTTTATAAAAACAAAGGAAATCAAATTGAAAATGGTTCAGTAACATTAGATTTTAATGATTTAGTTTCAGATTTAGTTTCAGCTAACCCTACATTTTCAAGTCAAGCTACAAATGCAATGACTTGGAATTACACTAATTTGCAACCTTTTGAAACAAGAACTATTGATTTGGTTTTCAATGTTAATGGTCCAACAGAAACTCCAGCTGTAAATATTGGTGATGTTTTAAATTACACAGCTTCAATAACTCCTTTAACAACAGACGAATTTGTTTCTGACAATACTTCTACACTGAATCAAACAGTTGTAGGTTCTTATGATCCAAATGATAAAACTTGTATTGAAGGTACAACCGTTGGTCCAGATATGATTGGTCAATATGTGCATTATGTCATTCGTTTTGAAAATACAGGAACTTATCCAGCAGAAAATGTTGTAGTAAAAGACATGATAGATTTAGCTAAATTTGATGTTAGTACTTTAATTCCTTTGCATTCAAGTCACGATTTTGTAACAAGAATTAATGGTAATAAAGTAGAGTTTATCTTTGAAGGCATCAATTTGCCTTTTGATGATTCAACTAATGATGGTTATGTGGCTTTTAAAATTAAAACAAAATCTAATTTATTAGTTGGTAGTACTTTTAGTAATAACGCTAATATCTATTTTGATTATAATTTTCCGATTACGACAAATACTTTTACATCAACGATTCAAGTTTTGAAAGTTAAAGATTTTGATTTTGGAACACATTTCACTTTATATCCAAATCCAGTAAAAGATGTTTTGAATATTCAATCAAAAGATAACACAACAATCAACTCCATTGAGATTTATAATACATTAGGACAAGTTGTTTTGGCTGTTCCAAATGCAATTTCGACTGTTGATGTTTCCAATTTGCAATCAGGAAATTACTTTGTAAAAGTGAATACGGATTTAGGAGTTTCTAATACAAAGTTTATTAAGGAATAAATAATTATAAAAACAATTTCAATCCAATTAAAATACTATTTTTACTTTTTTAAAAATTAAAAAAATCTTATGAAAAATCATTTAAAATCAATTGTACTTTTAGTTTTAACTTCTGTTGTTATTTTTTCTTGTTCATCTGATAGTGATTCAAGCAAATCAGCAAATCAATTTACTATAGAAGGGCAATCCTATACTTTAATTCCAGATAATGCTTTGCTTGAGCTTAAAATGGATAATCATATTATGGATCAAGGTCAAACCTATGATAGGTCTTCAATTACTTTAAGTGGACTTAATGGAACTACTATTGGTACAGCGTCTTTTGATTTATTTTACAAAGATGGATTACCCGTTGAAGGAACTTACACTATTACGGGTTCATTAAGTGATAATGATCCTGATTTTTTTGACCAATTGTTAGTTGATAATAAACTTTGTTTGGGTTGGACATCAAGTTGTGCTGTTTCAGAAGCAGGTGCACCTACTTTTTTGGTAAATGCAAATAATCCAACTGGTACTGTAACTGTAATTAATAATGGTAACAGTAATTATACAATTCAATTCAACGGAAATTATAGAAAGTATGATGGTAATTTTGAAGTAATTGGAACATCTCCTGTGGTTATAAATGTGACAACAGATGTTACTATTCAGGTTTTTTAATTTTTTCTTGAGCATGTTTAGTAAGTAATAATGAGTAAATCTATTTTCAAATTTTGTCCCAATTGCAAATCAGAAGACTTTTCTTTTGAAAATGACTTCAAGTTTCATTGTAATTCCTGTGATTTTGTGTTGTATCATAACATTGCAGCTGCTGTAGCTGTAATTATTAAACATGAGGACAAAATACTCTTCACAGTAAGAAACGTTGAACCAGACAAAGGAAAATGGGATTTACCTGGTGGATTTATCGATCCAAATGAAAATGCAGAAGAAGCTGCTTGTCGCGAATTAAAAGAAGAATTAGGAATTGATTTATTGCCGAAAGATTTAAAATACATTACAACTTCACCAAATAACTATTTATACAAAAATGTTCCTTATCGAACTATGGATATTTTTTATGAATATGAAGTCAATTCCAATCAAATAAACATTGCTGCCGAAGATGAAATTAACGAATTGATTTGGGTTACAAAAGAAAAAATCCAATTAGATAAAATTGGATTTGTTTCTATTCGTAAAGTTATTAAAGATAATTATGAATTGTAAATTATGAGTTATGAATTAGAAGAAGAAACTCATAATTTACAATTCATAATTCATCATTAACTCGTTGCCATTCGTTTCAAAATTGCCCATTGTTTCAATGCAGTTCTAGCTTCAACAGCAGGATAACCTAGCATTGTTACTTTAGCAGCAACATCACCTGTTACACCAGAACCAGCACCAATAATAGCACCATCACCAACAGTAATATGATCTTTTAGTGAAGCACTTCCACCAACGATTACACCATTTCCTAAAGTCACAGAACCAGCTAAACCGCTATTTCCAGCCATAATACAGAATTTACCCATTTTTGAGTTGTGTCCAATTTGCACTAAATTATCAATTTTACAACCATCACCAATTATTGTTGAACTAAATTTTCCTCTATCAACACAAGAGTTTGCACCAATTTCTACGTAATTTCCGATTACAACATTTCCAATTTGTGGTATTTTTGCTAAACCTCTTTCCGGACAAGGTCTAAAACCAAAACCGTCAGCACCAATTGTAGCGTTTGGATGAAAAATACAATGACTTCCAATTATAGAGCGTTCTCTAATCACTGTTCCAGACCAAATTGTAGTATTATTTCCAATAGTACAGTCATCTAAAATTGTCACGTTTGGATATAAAATTACATTTTCTCCAATTACAGTATTTGGACCAACATAGCAATTTGCACCTATTTTTGTTCCTTTTCCAATTGTAGCCGAAGCATCAATTGTAGCAGTTGGATGAATTTCTTGATGAAATATAGGTGGAGCAGGAGCAAAGAGTTCCAAAACCTGAGACATAGCTAAATCAGCATTCTTGACTTTAATAAACGCTTTATTTTCACCAGGTTCAATAGAAATATCTTCATTTACAACAGCAACAGAAGCATTAGATGTTTCCCAAAGTTTTTCATATTTCTTATGACCTATAAAAGTGATTTCGTTTTCTTTGGCAGCTTCAATTTGTTCAGGAGCTGTAAGAGTTAGGTTTAAATTCCCAACGATTGTTCCTTTAAGTACTTCGTTAATTTCTGCTAAGGAGATATTTTTCATTAAAATTTGAATTGGTTAGTTAGTTTTTCAAAAGTAATGAAATAAAATAATTTCTGCTAATTTGTAGAATATGTGTTTTTAAAGTTATCAGAAATATTATTTTTTAATATTTCACGAAACTGGATTTTGCTTCGCAATATTCAGTAAAGCTCCGCTTTGAAAATAGTATATAAAAGAAAAATCGCTCAAGTGAACTTGGCGATTTTTCTTTTATATACTATTTATTCGTGACCTCGACTGGAGTACCAAGCCACAATTTATCAAAAATCAAAAACCAACAAAAACCCCTTATTTTATCAAAAAAACCAATAAAATCAATACTTTGAAAGCTTTGTTGTTTTGGATAGGTTTTAATTAGTTTGCATGATATTGTAATAATGTCGGGAAAATGTTGGGAAGATGTTGGGAATTTCGTATATTTGATAAACTAAAAATCACTACTATGGCACGTGTAAAAGTACTCTTAAAATCCGACAATAACCCAGCACCAATTTACATAAGATTAACTGATGGAAGACAAGTTGATGTCATGGCAAAAACCAAATACATAATCAATCCTAAAGAATGGAGTAGTGCAAAAGAGCAGCCAAAAAATTTAAAGGATGTAGATTTTTCAAATCTAAGCAACGAGCTTTTTGAATTGAAATCTAATTTAGTAAAACACTATAACAAGACTAAAAATAATTTAGTTATAAATACTCAATGGTTAAAAGATTTTTTAGATCCTTCAATTGAAGTAATTGAAGAAAGTAAAATACCAACAACATTAATTCACTACATAGATTATTATTTAGAATTTCGTAAACACGAGTTGCAACCATCTACAGTAAGAAAAATTAAAGTAGTATATCATAAGCTTGAAAGATTTGAATTACACAGAAAAAAAATAATTCAGATAAATGAAATTAACAGCAATTTCAAAAACGAATTTCTTAATTATTTTAAGTCAGTTGGATATGCACAAAACACTTTACAAAGAGATTGGGTACAAGTAAAAACATTTTGCAGACACGCTAGACATTTAGGCATAGCAATACACCATCAATTAGACGATTTACAGATAGATAAAGAAAAAGTAACTAAAATCTACCTAACAAATGAAGAGCTAGCAGAAATAGAAAAAGCAAACGTAAAAGCACATAACAAACATTATGAAGATGCAAAAGATTGGTTAATTATTAGTTGTTACACAGGACAAAGAATTTCAGATTTTATGAAATTTACAAAAGACCAAATAAGAATAGAAAACGGTAAAAGCTTAATTGAATTTACACAGGTTAAAACAGGTAAAATTATGACTGTTCCTTTGCATCCAAAAGTTTTAGAAATTCTAAAAAAACGAAATGGTAATTTTCCAGAAGTTATTTCAGATTCTAAGTACAATTTATATATTAAAGAAGTTTGTAGAATAGCGAAGCTTAAAGAAAAAATAAAAGGGAGTTTAAAAGTTGAAACTGCTGAAGGAAGTAAAATATATAGGAAAGTAACAGATAATTATGAAAAATGGAAATTAGTATCTTCTCACATTGGTAGACGTTCGTTTGCAACAAACTTTTACGGCAAAATTCCAACAACCTATTTAATTTATGTAACTGGGCACAGTACTGAAAAAATGTTTCTAAATTACATTGGTAAAAGCAACAAAGATTTAGCAATGGAAATTGGAAATTATTTTTAACTTAGGCGTTCATTATTTTTTATAATATGGATAGATATTCTGGCACAAGAGAGAACTTTATTAGGTTAGGTGTAGATTATGACAATTTAACTTTTGATGAAGTTATAGAGCAAATAAATAGCATAGAAGAAGCGTTTTACGATAGAGAAAACAATTTTATATATGTTGATGTTCTTGACTACTTAGAAGACGAAACTTATTTCAATCACTTACAAGAGTTAGGTATTCCAAACTTAGGGGAGTTAATGGATAAATTAAGTGTTATAAAAGATGAAAATGTTAGAAGCACTTTATATGTAAAAGGTGTTGTAAAAATATTAGAAGCTCATTACAATGCTAAAGATAAAATATTAGATAAACTTATTTTCAACAATGAAAGTAATAAAACTAATGTAAATAGTGAAAATATTGAAATTAGATCTATTAATAATTCTAACGAAGAAAATCCAGAGCCATTAGTTTTTAAAAGTTTCAATGCATTTTTAGTATTCGAAAAATACTTTGAAAGATTTCCTGTATCACCTCAAAATTTAACTAATTATAGTTTTTTGTTTCACAAAATGAAGCTCGATAAATTAATTCACGAAGAAGCAAAGCAAATAGCTTATTTCAATTTTTTAAGTAAGTATGATATTTCTATTGAAAGAATTAAACCTATGACACAAATAGGAAACAAAAATATTAAAGAACAAATCTACAATAACTGTAAAGAATAAAACAGTTACACGAATCGTGTCAAAAAGTGCATGAAATCGGTTTACTCATAGCACGAACCTCCGACGAATTTTGTCTTGTTAATCTTAAAAATAACAAGATGGAAAATTCAATTTTACTTCAAAGCCTTACAGTTGAACAACTTCAACAATTAGTAAGCACATCCGTTAGAACCGGAATTCAAGAACTTCAAAAAGAACTTCAGTCAAAAGACAATTCAGAAGAATTAATGACTAGAGAAGAAACATGTCTATTTCTTAAAATAGATAGTAGCACACTATGGGCTTGGACGAACAAGGGAAAAGTCAAAGCTTACGGAATAGGGGCAAGACGCTACTACAAACGTTCAGAATTACTACAATGTTTAACCCTATTAAAAAAATAAGCCATGAATAATTACGAAGAAAGAGTAGAAAACATTTTAAAAAGGTTAGACGAACAAATGACTTTAGTAGTAGCTAAATTAAAGCTGAATGAAAAAACAGATCCCGAAGATGTATTTTTCGACAACCAAGAATTCATGAGCTTAATGAATATTAGTAAAAGAACAGCACAGGAGTGGAGAAACAAAAAAATTATTAAAGCTAGTCAAATAGGGAATAAAATCTACTATAAACTAAAGGATGTAAAAAAATTAATAGACGAAAACTATAATATTAAGTAATAATGGAACAGGTAGCAAATAACAAACTGATGGTTAGTGTTTATAAAGAGTTCAAATACAACTTAGGAGAAAAAAGTCTTTTAGATGTATTACAAGAAATCAAATCCGATAAATACCAAAGCGAAATAAATTCAATCCGATATGCATTACATAAAGGAGAGGATAAAACAGCAGATGAAATAAAAAGTAACTTAATTGGCTTTACAACTTCGGGAACGTTTGGAGAAAGCAGAACCAAAGCAAATATAGTAACCTATTCACAAATACTATGTTTAGATTTTGATTATATACCACTTACAGAAATTAATAGTCTTGTTTCACTAATAAATGGCTGTAGATACACATTTGCATCATTTATTAGTCCAAGTGGCGAAGGTTTAAAAGTATTCATTAAAGTCAATTCAAATGCAGAACAACATACAACAGTTTACAATCAAATTGCAAATTTTTATAAAGAGTTATCAGGTTATGATTTTGATGCAAAATGCAAAGACATTACCAGACTTTGTTTTGTTTCTTGTGATACAGAATTATATCTAAATAATGATGCAATAACTTTCGAATTAAAAGAAGAAGTAAAGCCAATAAAAACAGAGTATCAAAAAGAAGTACAACATACACTCACAACAGATGAATTATTAGATAAATGCTTAAAATTTACAGAGCAAAAAGAACAATACTATAACGGTAATAGAAACAACTTTATTTTCCTATTCTCTTGCAATGCTAATAAGTTTGGGATTTATGAAGATGATACACTGAACTATTGTTTAAATAATTTTGATTTAGAAGAAAGAGAAATAAAAGCAACAGTAAATAGTACATATAAAAACCAATCGACCGACTTTGCAAGGTATTCAAACTTTGCAAACCTGCAAAGTGCAACATCTTTAAATACAGAAGCCAAAGAAAAGAGTTTTGAAGAGTATGAAGATTGTCTAAAAACAACACCAACTATTCCGCAATCGGTTTACGATAATTTGCCACCAATACTAAATGAAAGTTGTCAAGTATTTAAACAAGAAAGAGAAAGAGATACTTTTCTAACAGGAGCATTAGCAATTCTCTCAGGTTGTTTGCCTAATGTATCGGGAGTTTATAGTGGTAGTGTAATTTATCCAAGTTTATTTTCTTTCATTTTAGCTCCAGCAGCTTCAGGAAAAGGAGCTTTAAAATTTGCCAAAGCTTTAGCCGATAAATACCACGATAAAACATTAGCTAATTCAATGGAAGATAAAAAAAGATTTGATGAAAACTTAGCAGCTTACAAAATGCTTAAAGCAAAAGGAAAGTTAGAAGAGAATCAAGAAATGCCAATAGCTCCAAAGTTTAAAGTAGTTTATATTCCGGCAAACACAAGTAATGCAAAAATAATTCAACATTTAGATTGTAATGAGGGTAAAGGTATTATTTGCGAAACCGAAGCAGATACTTTAGGACAAACCTTTAAAAACGATTGGGGCTCTTATTCAGATATGTTAAGAAAATCATTCCATCACGAGAAAATTTCAGTGAGTAGAAAAACAGATGGTGAATTTGTGGAAGTAGACAATCCTCAATTGTCAGTAGCTTTATCAGGAACACCAAAACAAGTATTTAATATCATTTCATCAGCAGAAGATGGTTTGTTTAGTAGATTTATTTTTTATGTTTTTAAAACAGATGCAGTTTGGCTAGACCCATCACCAAAAGGAAATCCTATAAACTTAACAGACTATTTCACAACCCAATCAAAACAAGTTTTAAAAATGGTAGAATATTATGAAACAGATGAAATGATTTTACATTTAACAGACGAACAATGGGAAAAATTCAACCCTATTTTCAGTTCATTCTTAGAACAAATAAATACGTTTGTTAGTGAAGATGCTTTGAGTATAGTTAAGCGTTTAGGTTTAGTTTTATATCGTTTATGTATGTTGTTTACAGCAATTAGAAAGTATGTTTCAAATGATTACCACACAGAAGTATATTGTTCAGATGTTGATTTTGAAACAGCTTTAACACTAACTAGAACTTATCTACAACACAGTGTAATAATGTTTACTAATTTACCAAAACAAGGAGAACAGGGAGTATTCAAATCAGGTTCAAACAAGAAACAGTTTTTAGAGGCTTTACCAAGTAAATTTCAAAGAAAAGAAGCAGTAGAAATAGCTAAAAGATTTAATATTGGAGAACGTTCAGTAGGTAGTTTTTTAAAATCTTGTTTGGGTAAATATTTATCACAGGCTGAATATGGAATATATTGCAAAATGTAAAATGTATTAGTTATAAATTCAAAACTTGTTTTTATATTTACAAATTATAGTAAATTGCGTATTCTTAATAATTGCAATTACTGATACCAATACTAAAACATTAGATGAATTTCACTGCATATCACGCTAAATATTTTGCTTACGAATTAACAAGACAAAGAGCTTCAAACGATTTAGGCAAGTTGACATCATCTTTACAAGATGCACAAGTCGACTTAAATCCACATCAAGTAGAGGCTGCTTTATTTGCTTTTCAATCTCCATTATCACATGGTGCCATATTAGCTGATGAAGTTGGTTTAGGTAAAACTATCGAAGCAGGAATAATATTATCACAGCAATGGGCAGAACGTAAAAGGAAATTACTAATTATCGCCCCTTCAAATTTGCGTAAACAATGGAATCAAGAACTTGCGGATAAGTTTTTTTTACCTTCAATTATTTTAGAAACTAAGTCTTTTAATGAATATGTGAAAGGTGGAAATTTAAACCCCTTTAATCAAAATGATAATATTGTTATTTGTTCTTACCATTTCGCTAAAAATAAAGCGGTTTATGTTGAGCAAACAAATTGGGATTTAGTAATTATAGACGAAGCTCATAGATTAAGAAATGTATATAAAGCTTCAAATAAAATTGGTAATGTAATAAAAGCATCATTAGAAAAAAGAAAGAAAGTATTATTAACTGCAACACCATTACAAAATTCAATATTAGAATTATATGGTTTAGTAAGTATAATTGATGATTTTATTTTCGGGGATTTAAAAAGTTTTAAAAGCCAATATAGTAGGCAATTAGATGAAGGTAATTATGATGAATTAAAAAGTAGATTACTTCCAATCTGTCATAGAACTTTGAGAAGACAAGTTTTGGAATACATTAATTATACAGAACGAAGAGCAGTTTGTGAAGAGTTTATACCTACAGACCAAGAACATCAATTATACGAATGGGTTTCAGAATATTTACAGCGACCTAAGCTTTATGCTTTACCAAATAGCCAACGTCAGTTAATGACTTTAATTTTAAGAAAGTTATTAGCTTCATCATCTTATGCAATATTTGGAACATTAGATGCATTAGTTAAAAAGTTAGAAAAAATAGTGGTTTCAAATGATGTAGACCTTTTTACGGAATTAGAAGATGATTTTGAAACTTTAGACGAAATTAGTGATGAATGGGTTGAAGAAGAAGCAGAAGAAGTTGTTAAAATTGAATACACAGATGAGGATATTGAGGCTATTAATGATGAGATTCAAGATTTAAAACAATATAGAGATTTAGCAAATAGAATTAGAAAAAATTCTAAAGCAGAAAGATTAATAACCGCTTTAGATAAAGCTTTTCAAGAAATTGAAAAAATTGGAGCAAATAAAAAAGCATTAATATTTACAGAAAGTAGAAGAACACAGGAGTTTATTTATAATCTTTTAGAAGCTCGTGGTTACAAAGACAAAATAGTACAATTTAATGGTTCAAATACCGATGTAAAATCAAAAGAAATTTATAAAGCTTGGTTAGAAGAGCATAAAGGTACTGATAAAGTCACTGGTTCACCAACTGCTGATAAAAGAGCAGCATTAGTAGATTATTTTAAAGAAGAAGCTACATTAATGATTGCTACAGAAGCAGCAGCTGAGGGTATAAATTTACAATTCTGTTCATTAATAGTTAACTTCGATTTACCTTGGAATCCTCAACGAATAGAACAACGAATAGGTCGTTGTCATCGTTATGGTCAAAAACATGATGTAGTAGTGGTTAATTTTCTTAATGTAAAAAATGCAGCAGACCAAAGAGTTTATGAATTACTAGACCAAAAATTCAGATTATTTGATGGTGTTTTCGGTTCTAGTGATGAGGTTTTAGGTTCAATTGGTAATGGTGTTGATTTTGAAAAAAGAATTGCTCAAATATATAATGATTGTAGAACAATTGAAGAAATAAAGACAGCATTTGATAATTTACAAGCAGAATTAAAGCCAGAAATTTCAGAAAAAATACAAGCTGTTAGAACAACTTTGTTAGAGCATTTTGATGAAGAAGTAAAAGAAAAATTAAAAAGTAATTTATTAGAAACAAAACAATACTTAAACACTTTTGAGGATAAACTTTGGAAAACAACTCAATATTTTTTAAATGATTATGCTGAATTTTCAGAAGACTATTCATTTAAATTATTAAAAAATCCATTTCCTACTGATAATATACACAGTGGTCCATATATGATTTTAAGACCAAAAGAAGGTCAAAAAAAATCAGACATCCACATTCCAGATGATACTAATATTTTTAGAATAGGACATAAATTAGCACAACGTATATTAACTGCTTGCAAAACTAATAACACACCAAATAAGGAAGTAATTTTTAATTACACAGAGACACCTACCAAAGTAACAACATTAGAAAAATATATAGGACAATCAGGTTGGCTGCAATTACAACATTTAGAAATTAATTCTTTTGAGCTTGAAGATTATATATTAATGGCATGTTATACTGAGAATGGTGAAACGATTGAAAGTGAAATAGCACAAAGATTATTTTCTTTAAATGCCTTCGAAAAGAACAGTATAGAAGTAGATAATGAAGTAGCAAACAACTTCAAAGAACTTATATATAGAGAAAGACAATCAATTATTTCAGAAAACGCTAACAGAAATAGAGATTTCTTCGATGTAGAAATGGATAAACTAGATCAATGGGCAGATGACATGAAGATAAGTCTAGAAAAGGAAATTAGAGATTTAGATGCAGAAATTAGATTAAGAAAGTCCGAAGCAAAAAAAATGCTTAATTTAGAAGCTAAAGTCAAATCACAAAGGCAGATAAAAGAATTAGAAAAGAAAAGAAGCGAGAAAAGACAAACATTGTTTTCGGCTCAAGATAATATAGATGATAAAAAGGAGAATTTACTTTCTGATATTGAAAGAAGATTAAACCAAAAAATCAATCAAAAAGAATTATTCACCATTAAATGGAAAATGATATAAATTATGGAAAAAGATACTATTTTTAAATTAAATAAGTCATTTGAAGAATATGCGTATGAACAAGATGGTGTAGAATATTGGTTGGCTAGAGAATTACAAGAACTTTTAGGTTATATGGATTGGCGTAATTTTTTGAATGCGATTAACAAAGCAAAAGAAAGTTGCTTAACCACTGGTGAAGCTATTTCAGATCATTTCGTTGATGTCAACAAAACGATACCAATGCCAAAAGGCGCTACAAAAGAAGTTCCTGATTTTATGCTAACAAGATACGCTTGTTATCTCATTGCGCAAAATGGCGATACCAAGAAAGAACAAATTGCTTTTGCTCAAAGTTATTTTGCTATTCAAACCCGTAAACAAGAGCTGTTAGAAGAACGGATTCAGTTAATGGAACGTTTGGTAGCAAGAGAAAAATTAGCGGCTACAGAAACCGAATTATCAAAAAATATTTTTGAAAGAGGTGTTGATAATAGAGGTTTTGCCAACATACGTAGCAAAGGCGATTGGGCAATGTTTGGTGGATACAACACTAGTGCTATGAAACGCAAATTAGGCATTAAAGAAAACAGACCTTTAGCAGATTTCCTACCAACAATTACAATAACTGCTAAACAATTAGCAACCGAAATTACTAATTTTAACGTAAAGAAAAATAACCTTAAAGGCGAAGGAAATATTACAAACGAACACGTAAAGAATAATAAAGACGTAAGAGGTTTATTAGGTAAAAGTGGTATTAAACCAGAACAACTTCCTGCCGAAGAAGATATTAAAAAATTAGAAAGACGAGTGAAATCTTTAGACAAAGAAATTGCCAAGAAGAAATTAAAAGGCAATACTGATAACGAATAATACAAAACTACTATGTCAAAAAATAAACTCCAAAAACTAGAACTAACATGGATTGGTAAAGGTGATGAACCTAAACTAGAACCACGAATTCTTATAGAAAACCCAGAATACAGTTACGGCGACTCAAATACCGAAAACATGCTTATTCATGGTGATAATTTATTGGCATTAAAAGCGTTGGAACAAGATTATTCGGGTATAATTAAGTGTATTTATATTGACCCACCTTTTAATACGGGCGCTGCATTTGATAATTATGATGATGGTGTTGAACATTCTTTATGGATGGATTTAATGTATAGAAGAATAACTATTTTATATAACCTTCTTTCAAAAGATGGTTCTATATTTATTCATTTAGATGATAATGAACTTGACTATTGTAAAATTATATTAGACGATGTATTTGGTAGAAGTAATTTTATAAATAGAATTACGATTGATGCTAGGTCACCATCTGCATTTAGCACTGTAAATCCAGGTGTATTTAAATCTTCAGAATACATTTTATGGTTTGCAAAAGATAAACTAAGTTGGGAAAGTCGAAGTATGCGTGTACCTTCAAATAGAGATGCGGCTTATAGTAAGTTTATCGAAAATAAAGACAAGAATACAGATGAATGGGTAATTACATCATTAAAAAAATCATTTCTTGAAAACTTAAATAGTGAAAAGATAGAAATTCTTAAAGATTTTATTAAGAGTTTTTACAATACTTGTGCTGATGATAATTCAATAGATATATTAAACTACTTAAAAGTAAATTTTCCATTTGATCAATTAGTTGATTTAAAAAAATTAACTAATTATTTGAAAACAAAAATAAAGACAGAAAATAATATAGAAGATTTTTTCGATAAAGTTTATCCATATCTTCTTGAAAAAACAAGTTATAATTATAAAGACATAGATATTGATAAATATGTTTTCGAGAATTCAGGAAGTGTATATAGAGATACCGAAATAAGCGACACTGGTGCTGGCAAAGAAACAGTTGAGCTTAAATATGTGTCAATTGAAAATCCAGAAAAAATATTCAAACAGACAAGAACAAATGGTTTGGATGACATCTATATTTTGAATGGGAAACAATTGTCATTTTACTCAAAAAACGTCCATGAAGTTGATGGTGTTTTAACTTCAACAAAATTATTGACTAATATTTGGGAAGATATTTCATGGGAAGGAATTGCTAATGAAGGTGGTGTTACTTTCAAGAAAGGAAAAAAACCAGAAAAATTAATTCAACGATGTTTTGAATTAACAACAAATGAAAATGATTATATTTTAGATAGTTTTCTGGGTTCAGGTACAACTGCTGCAGTAGCTCATAAAATGAATAGAAAATATATTGGTATAGAATTAGGAGAACAAGCTTATACGCATTGTTATAAAAGATTAAAATCTGTAGTTAGTGGTCAAGATAAAACAGGTATTTCAAAAAATGTAAAATGGCAAGGTGGGAATGGTTTCAAATTCTATCAAATTGCACCAAGTTTATTAAAACAAGATAAATTTGGTAATTGGGTTATTAGCGAAGAATACAATCCAGATATGTTAGCAGCTGCAATGGCAAAACAGGAAGGTTTTGATTATTTGCCACATGAAGATAAATTTTGGAAGCAAGGTAATTCATCTGAAAATGATTTTATTTTCACTACAACTCAATTCCTAACAGTTGAAACTTTAGACAGTATTCAAGATGATATGAAAGAAGGTGAAAGTGTATTAATCTGCTGCAAAGCATTCCAAAAAGAATGTAAAAACAAATATCCAAATATAACACTCAAAAAGATACCACAAATGCTTTTAGATAGATGCGAATTCGGTAAAGATGATTATAGTTTCAATATAATAAATATGCCATTAGAAGTCAATGGTGATGATAGTACAAATAATGTAGAAGAAATCAGTGTACAAGCCATAAGAGATATAAATAAGTCCAATGATAATTAAGAATGAATAAAAAAGCATTACAAAAACTAGAATTAACTTGGATAGGCAAAGGTGAAGAACCCAAGCTAGAACCACGTATCCTTATCGAAAACCCAGATTATAGCTATGGTGACACAAATGCTGAAAACATACTTATACACGGGGATAATCTTTTAGCATTAAAAGCTTTGGAACAAGACTTCGAAGGAATAATAAAGTGCATATACATTGACCCACCATACAATACTGGTGGTGCATTTGAACATTATGATGATAATTTAGAACATTCTATTTGGCTTAATCTAATGTATCAAAGAATAGGTATACTTCATAAATTATTAAGTAAAGATGGAGTTTTCTGTATACACTTAGATGATCAAGAAGTTTTTTACGCTAAAATTATTTGCGATGAATTATTTGGAAGAGATAAGTTTGTTACATCAATTGCTGTAAAATCTTCTACACCATCTGGTTTGAAAACAGCACACAGAAATAAGACAATAATCAAACAAAAGGATTTAATTCTTGTATATAAAAAATCAGAAAGTTTAGTTGTTAATCCTCAGTATGCTAAGAGAGATAAATGGGATAGTCATTATTCTAAATATTTTGACCTTGAAACAAAAACTATACATGATTTAATTGATGTGTTACTTGAAAAAAATATTATTTCAGAAAAGGTATCTATAAAAAAACTCGACTTTGAAAATAAAAAATTTAAGAGCTTTTATATAAAACATTGTAAGAACATATTTCAAACTCAGCCTACAATGCCTGATGAATACAAAGAACTTTCTAAAAGAAATCCAAACAAAATAATAGAATATGTTGACAACGATGGTAAAGTAAATTATGCTCAAAACGGAAGAAGATTTGTTTTCTTAGATAATTCACTTAACGTATTGGATAATGGTGAAACAGATTTAGGAACATTGTTGTGTGATTTTTGGTCAGACATTGATTTTCAAAATACGCAAAACGAAGGGCATAATTCTTTTCCTGCTGGAAAAAAACCAGAAAAATTACTTAACAGAATTTTAAAACTGTTTACAAATGAAGGTGATTATGTATTAGATAGTTTTCTTGGCTCAGGTTCTACAGCAGCAGCAGCATTAAAACTGAAAAGGAAGTTTATAGGAATAGAATTAGGAGAACATGCGATATCACATTGCTATCCAAGATTAAAAAATATTGTAGATGGTATTGATAATAGCGGTATATCTGAAGATACTAACTGGCAAGGTGGTAGTGGTTTTAAATTTTACACTTTAGCACCAAGTTTATTAAAACAAGATAAATTTGGTAATTGGGTTATTAGCGAAGAATACAATCCAGATATGTTAGCAGCTGCAATGGCTAAACAAGAAGGGTTTAATTACTTACCACATGAAGATAAATTTTGGAAACAAGGGAATTCATCAGAAAATGATTTTATTTTTACAACTACGCAATTCTTAACAGTTGAAACTATCGATAGTATTCAAGATGATATGAAAGATGGTGAAAGTGTTTTAATATGTTGTAAAGCGTTTCAAAAAGAATGTAAAAACAAATATTCCAATATTACACTTAAAAAAATTCCGCAAATGCTTTTAGATAGATGTGAATTTGGTAAAGATGATTATAGCTTTAATATAGTAAACTTACCAATTGAACAAGAAGAAATGGAAACTGAGGAAGAAATTGAAGCTTCAACAGAAAGCGTACAAGAATTAAGGGATAAAAACGAAGCAGATAATCAAGTAAAACTATTTTAATTGCACATGAACAATACAGCCAATAACATCAAATTACGTCTTTCATTACGTGAACCTCTACAAGAAGCATTAGATATAGTTGCACAATTATCAGATGAATTAACGTTAGATAAAGTACCCAATAATGAGGAAGAAGCCTTAGCTTTCTTAAAAAGTGAACTAGATAAAGTTAAACATAGTTTTACAACTTGTTCTAATTTTCAAAGAGATTTTCCTTCAATTGCATTTTCCATTGCTACAGGTGTTGGTAAAACACGTTTAATGGGTGCTTGTATTGCTTATTTGTATCTACAAAAAGGTATTAAAAACTTTTTTATATTAGCCCCTAACTTAACAATATATGATAAATTAATTGAAGATTTTGGTAATCCTGCGTATCATAAATATGTATTCAATGGTATTTCAGAGTTTGTGCATAATAGACCAGTAATTATTACAGGAGACAACTACAATCAACAAGGAAATCTTTTTAAAGAAGGTGAAATAAGAATAAATATTTTTAATATTGCTAAGTTCAATTCAGATAATAAAGGTCAAAAAAAAGGAGGTATTTCTTTAGCTCCTAAAATAAAAAGGTTGTCAGAATATTTAGGTGAATCCTATTGGGATTATTTATCCGGTATTCAAGATTTAGTTATATTAATGGATGAGGCACATCGTTATCACGCAGATGCTTCTAAAAAAGCCATTAATGAATTAAAACCTATATTGGGTTTAGAACTAACCGCAACTCCATTTGACGAAAAAGGACAGCAGTTTAAAAATGTAGTATATGAATATTCTTTAGCTCAAGCATTAGCAGAGGGTAAATATGTTAAAAACCCTGCCATAGCAACACGAAAAAATTTCAAGCGTGGTGATTTATCAGAAAAGGAAGTAGAATTAATCAAATTAGAGGATGCTATTAGTGTTCATCAAGATACTAAAGTAGAATTAGAAGTTTATGCTAAAACAAATGATGTTAAATTAGTTAAACCTTTTATTTTAGTGGTTTGTAGAGATATTAACCATGCTAGGGAAATTTATGATTTAATTAATTCTAATGACTTTTATAATGGAGAATATTTAGGTAAAGTATTGCAAATTGATAGCTCAACTAAAAAAGAAGAAGAAATTGAAAAACTATTCCTTTCTCTAGAGAATTCAGACAATGAAATTGAAATTGTAATCCACGTAAACATGCTAAAAGAAGGTTGGGATGTTACTAATCTTTATACAATTGTTCCGCTACGTGCAGCTAATGCAGCTGTTTTAATTGAGCAAACTATTGGTCGTGGATTGCGTTTGCCTTATGATGGTAAAAGGACAGGTGTAGATAAAATTGATAAGTTAACTGTCATTGCACATGATAATTTTGAAGCAGTTTTAGCAGCTGCAAAAGACCCAAATTCAGTATTAAATAAAATGAGTTTTGTTGAAATACCTGAAGAAAATTTAGCGACTAAAACAGTTGTAGTAACTTCAATACCAGTTATAGACCAAAATCTAATAAAGGAGCAAGAAGTTGTAGATAAAATTGATAATAAAGAAAACAAACAAAAAGCACAAAATACTCTTGATGCAAAAAAAGCCATAATAAATGCCTTACCTGATTTCAATACATTGCCAGAAGTAAGAAGAATAGAAGACTTAAATAAACCAGAAGTAAAAAGAAAAGTTATTCGTCAAATTGAAAAGAAACTAAATGAAGGGCAAGGAAATCTTTTTGCAGGTGATATTGTAAAAGAAGCAGAAGAGTCTTATGAAAAAATAGTAGCTTCATACAAAGAAAACAGTATAGAAATTCCTAGAATGGATTTAGTGTTAGGAGAAGTAACTGCAACATTCAATCATTTTGATTTAAATTTAACAGACTTTAATTACCAGGCATTAGATCAAGAGATTATCCGTATGGGATTAAAAGATACTGTTATTGAAACACTAAAAGCAAAATCAAGTGGTTCTTATGGAAGCCCTGTAAAAATGATTATAGCTGAGTTAATTGACTTTCCCGAAATTGATTATGATGATAATGCAGAACTTTTACATCATTTAGCTAATCAAGCTTATATATGTATTTTAGACAATAGTGATGATAAAGAGAAAATACAACAAACAATATTTCAATTTAAATCTGCTATAGCTGAAAAAATATACCAACAAATGAAGGCTAATTTTACGCTTTCAAAACAAGAATATGTAGAGCCAAGAGTATATCCATTTACCCGAATTGAACCATGGAATTTTTCCGCTTTAGTTAATGCAGGGTATAAAGATTATCGCGATGTTGTTGTTCCTACAGCAATGGTACCAAAGTTTGTGTTTAGAGGTTTTGAAAAAGCATGTCATTTCGAATATAAATTTGATAGTAAAACAGAACAAGATTTAGCTTTTGTATTAGAAAATGATATAAAAGTGTTAAAATGGTTACGTCCTGCAACGAATCAATTCCGTATATATTGGGATAATAATTCTAGAAGATATGAGCCTGATTTTATTATAGAAACAGATGATGTTATTTATATGGTTGAACCAAAATCATCCGCAAATATTAATGATGAGGACGTATTAGCTAAAAAAGAAGCAGCAATTAAATACTGTAAATATGCAACAGAATTCACTGCTAAAAACAATGGTAAACCTTGGAGATATTTATTAGTTCCACATACAGATATTTCAAGAACAATCAATTTAGATTATTTAATAAGCAAGTTTAGTTAATAATGATTGTTGAAGCGTATCAAACCTTAGAAGACTTAGATAATATCGACCAAATTGAAACTGAAGGTCCTTTTGACTGTAAACGTTCAGGAGCTTGGTTAGGCTTTGGTTATTATTTTTGGGACACTAATATGGATTGGGCTATAGCTTGGGGTGAAAATGCTTATAAAAAATATGGAAAAGAATATGTAATTGGACGTTGTAAAATAAATTTAGCCAATGATTGTTTTGATTTAGTAGGGAACGTTCAACATCAAATTGATTTAAAAGAAGTTATTGAAGTAATGATTAGATCTAAAAAGATTAAATCTTTAAAAGATGCAATTGTTCCAAACGTAATATTGTTTATGAAATCAAAAGGATTGTTTCCATATAAATCCATTAGAGCAGCTGATATGCAAAACAATATAGTGCAATTACAATTTAAAAGAGACAAGAAAGAGTATATGGTTATTAACCAACGAGTTCAAATTTGTGTTATTGAAAAGAAAGACGTACTTTTGCGTCCGTTTTCAGTGATATATCCTGAAAAATACGTATATTAGCACTATGAAATCTGAATTAGCAAATAAACTAAAAGAAATTCTTGAAAACATGTCTCAAGAACAATTCGATCAAGAATGGAGTCAAATTACCGCTCTTGAATTGGAAGGACCTTCTTTTGCTGATGCAATTGAGTACTTTTCAGTGTCAATAGATAAGATGGGTAAATTTGAATTAAACTCAAAAATTCAAAACGAAGTTACACCAACTATTAATTATCTAGCAGCATAATGAGTACAGAAATAGCAGAAATACAATTTCTCAACTTTGCAGTAAGAGAAAGTCATATTATCTTTAACAAACTTTCGGACTTTAAAATTGATATCAACATAAACCCAAAAGGTTTTGTGTTTAAATCATTAAATCAATTTAAGTTACAATTATCAGTAGATGTAAAAGATGTAGATGATAATTTTAATATAAATATTGTTACAGATGCTATTTTCTCATATCCAGAAAACGCTGAACTAACAAAATATATAGATACATTATTTGTGGTTAATGCACCTGCAATTGTATTTCCTTATGTTAGAGCTTACATAAGTAGTCTAACTGCTTTGTCAGGTATGCCAACTCTAAATTTACCTACTTTAAATTTATCAAATGTAGGTGAACAATTAAAAAATAATATAGAAATAGTTGAATAAATATATAGCTAGATGTTAAATATTAACAATTTATTTGTAACTTTTTGAGAATAAATACGTTAAATTAGCATAGAAATTATATGATTTATTTACATAGTATGTAATATATGTTTTACGTATTATATTTTTTATATATTTGCAAAAGCTTTCAATAACAATTAAAAATATGAAATTATGGCAAAACCAATAAAAGAAACTCCTTTTCTTTATGGTAAAGATGCTGATACATTTGTAAAAGAAAACAAAGAAGTAAAGAAAGTATCTGAAGAAGAAAAAGAAGAAATTAAAGAAGATTATGAATTACTAATGAGTTTAGCTTCATTTGGAATCTAATAATATTAAATTAATCAGGTTAGAGCCTGAAACAAATATATTGCCGTTCGATTGTGGAGACACTGATTTGAACGGCTTTCTTTTTGATGATGCTATTAATTACACAAAGGATTTAATAGCTGTCACTTACTTAATCCACGATAATGAAAAGACAATTGCATATTTTAATTTTTTAAATGATAAAATTTCTCATACTGATCTTGATGGTAGTATAGAAAAATTTGCTGCAAGGGTAGGTGTTTTTTTACCGAAGGAAAAAAGTAGTTATAAAAGTTATCCGGCAGTTAAAATAGGGAGGTTAGCAGTTCATGTAGATTATCAAAACGGTGGGGGTTATGGTAGAAAAATAATTAATTACACTAAAGTATTATTTACAAATAAAAATAAAACAGGTTGTAAATTTATTACTGTGGATGCTTATAGAGACTCACTTAAGTTCTATGAAAAAATGGGCTTTAAATACCTGTCAAGTAAAGATAAAAAATCTGATACAAGATTAATGTATTTTAACCTCGAAAGTATTTCTTAACTTATATTACCTCATTCACCTGCACAAAAATCGCTCCTAGTCCAAGTATTCCTAGCATCTATTCTTTGTTTGCTTCATTTCGTTAATATCATAATAAAAAGATTTAAATTTGTTATTGTTGAAACAAGAATAATATGCAAAACAAATATAAATTAATCGATACAAATGATTCAATAGATTTTGGCCAACAAATAGGTGAGCCATTTAAATGGATATTTCTTTTAGATACACATTATTTAATATGGTTAATAGAAGAAACAGATGTATGTTTTGCAAATTTAGATTTATTTTATGCTTTTGGTAAACCATTAATAATTAACGAAAATATTATTTCTAAAGAAGAAATTAGTTATTTATCAAATTTATCAAGAAGTATTGGAAAAAATATTAATTCAACAGGTTTGACAAAATATAAAATTACAATTGAAATTCTTGCAAATGCTATCGACTTAAAAATAATAACACCTAAACATTTTATTGAAAGAAACTTCAAATTTGAAGACAAAATAATTAAAATGAACAATAATAAATTATTAAACTGTAAACCTTACTATAATTCAATAAATTCAAAGAGAGACAACCACTTAAAGAACATTTTCAAAATATAAACCAAATCACTTTTAATTCTTAAATGAAATAAAAAATAGGTACGCTATCGCTGAGTTTTTGCACCCACCCAATCCAACGCTCCCCACCGCAATGTGGTTTCTCCCATCCTTTTAGCATTTGTTTTCCCCTCAGTACAGCCATTTTTAGTATTGCAGGAAAGTAGAGTATAAAAAACAAAATTATAGGTAGCAATACTAAAAACCACTGTACACCCAAAGCTTAAAAACAAAAGCTAATCCCAACGCTAAAACCACCCCAAGCTATTTTACATAATGCATCGAGCATTATAGGTCAAGAAAGTTTTTGTTATTGTTTTTTTGGTTTTTCTTGCCCCATAATTTGCACTATGTAAAATAGCCGCTCCCCAACGCTCCCACCCAAAATAGGTATTATATTTTCATTGTTTTTGTAAGTGCTTTTACATTTTCAAAACAACATAATGACTAAACATCAAATATCATTTTCAGTGGAAGTAATAAGCACCCACAAAATCAAGATTGCCAGCAAGAGTGTAACTATTTATTTGCCAGAACAATAAAATACATTGCTTTCACCAAAAGCCGATGCCATACAACTAAAAACAAACCAAATACTAAAATTGAAAGTAATGCATATAAATGGAGTAGGGTGGCATCATCTTTTGACAAAAGCAATCACAACAAACAACTCAGCAAATAAACAGTTACACCCTTGCCCGAGCTTCTGCCTACGCACTAGGTAAGTTCAGTTGGGGCAATCTTCCATTTCCCCAAACCCCTATGGATGCAATTTTTTTCAAAAGCATGCCACAAACATTTCCCTCCGATTGACATTAATAGGTAAGCATACTTTCAAAAAAAACAGCTCAAATTCCTCCCCACCCGATTAACCAGTGCTGAAAAAAGAGTTCAGTAATTATTTGCCAACTTCAAAGGGATAAAAAAACAATTCCAACCTTCCCCTTGATTCATACTTGTTTCGTACTTATTTGCACTATAAGTCCTATATGACTCCCCATTATGGGTAAATTAGTGCAAAATAAAAAACCCTCTCGTTAGAAAGGGTTTTACTTTGTAACATTGCAGACTTTGCAAACCTACAAACTGATGGTACTTTTTAAAATACGTCTTGAATCTTCATTGCGTTACCAGCATTAAATAAGTAGTAATTTCCGCTTACTTCTTGATAAAATTCAATTCCAATACTACCCAATACAGAAGTACTAGCAGTTAGAGTAGGAGCATTTGGTAAAGTTGCTGTTACATCAATTGGAGTTGTTACTGCATCAATCGGAATGTAAGTTGAATAAGCAATGTTTGAAACTTCATTCAATGTTGGGTCAGCTGGTTCATAAGCATTAGTAGCAGAATTAAATACAAAATCCGAGATAACAGATAAAGCATTAATAATTCTAAAATGTGTTGCACCAGATGGAACATTTAAATAATTAAGCGGATTAAATGTTGGAATACTTAAAACGCTTTCATTTCTGTCTACATTAGGCGTTAAAGTAAAAGGAGCACTAAAAACACCATTAAAAGAAATGTTCTTATTAAAATCCAAACCTTTTAAATATTGAGGCTCTTGCGAAACCAAAATAGCTCTTTGCCCTCTAGCTTCAGAACCATCTTCAATATTTATTTTTTTCATAATAGCAGTTAACCTACCTGTAAATTGACTGTCTGTCATTTGTTTTGTAATTGCAGACAAACCAATTCTAACAGATTTTCCTGCCATTGCACAAGCTGCAAACTCCGACATGTTTTCACGTGTACGAATAAAGCCCGGTGCAGTTTTAACTTGTTCTGCCGTTGGTCCACCTTTTAGACCCGCAAAGTAACCACTGTTACCTTTAATTTTGAAGTGACGAACTTCTCCTAATGTGCCGACATATTTTACATGTCCTTTCTGTTTAGCCATAAGCTTAAAAATTAAATTGGTTAATACTTTTTTATTGTCTAAATTTACAACATAAACAATTGATAATCAAGTAAATAGACAAAGCAAAATAAGGTAAAATGATGCAGAACAACGCTAACGAAATGACAATCCAAAATAATCTACTTAAAGTGACAAGATTTGTTGATGGAGATGGAATTATTTTAAAAGATATTATTACAAAAAAAGAAATTGAAGTTAGATTTTTAGGAATTGATGCACCTGAAATGAGCTACTGTAATAAAATAAAAAAGGATGAAAAAGAATTACATCTTCCAGCAGCTTTATTAATTAAATTGGGTTATTTGTCTTTAAACTTTTTAAAGGATCAAATTTCTTTAGGTGAAATTTGTACTTTAGTACAAGAAAAAAACAACTTAGTTGATAAATATGGAAGGCAATTAGGTTATTTGATTTTGTCAGATGGTAGAGTATTGAACGAAATTATGATAAAAGAAGGCTATGCAAAGCCATATAATGAAGTATTTTGCGAAAACCTTCCAATATATCAAGCATTGAATTTACAAGCTAAAAACAGCTTAAAAGGTTTATACTCTCTGGTAAATATATTTTAAAAAGATTGTTGGGAAGATATCGGGAAGAATTGAAATAAAAAAACGCAATCACTTATATATCAGTGGATTGCGTTTTTTAAAAGTGACCTCGACTGGATTCAAACCAGTAACCTTCTCAGCCGTAATGAGATGCGCTATTCAGTTGCGCCACGAGGCCATTTTGCAAGGTTAATTAAATACATAAATGTGTTTTTTCAACTTGTTTGCGGGTGCAAATATAGATATAAATGACTAAATTGCAAGTTGAAATGATAAAAAAATACACAAAAATGAATATTGAAAGCTATATACGTGACATTCAAGATTTTCCAAAACCTGGAATTGGTTTTAAAGATATAACTCCATTATTACAAAATGCTGAAGCAACTCAAGCTTGTTTAGATTTGTTAGTCAGTTCATTAGAAGGAAAAAAGATAGATAAAGTAGTTGGTGTAGAAAGTCGCGGATTCTTTTTTGGTATGCTTTTAGCTCAAAGATTAAGTGTTGGATTTATTCCTGTTCGTAAACCAAAAAAATTGCCATTTGAAACAATTTCGGCTTCATATGAGTTGGAATATGGTTCTGATGTCTTAGAAATGCACACAGATGCCTTTGAAAAAGGGGAAAATATTTTAATTCACGATGATGTTTTGGCAACGGGTGGAACAATAAAAGCGGTCTGTGAATTAGTTGAACAATTAGGTGGAAATATTGTGCAATGTAATTTCTTAATGGAAATTGCTTTCTTGAATGGAAGAGAAAAGATTTCTGAGTATGAAATTTTTGCTGCTTTGAAGTATTAGATTAAAAGATTAAAAGATTTTAAGATTGAATGATCAAATTATTGAAAGATTTCATTTTCTGAAAATCCAATATCTGAAAATCCGAAAATCTTACTTTAAACTTTTAATAGTAATAAAATAGCGATAAGCTAACAAAGCTTTTTGCCAACCTTTTGCTTTAGTAATATCTAAACCGCTTTTAGTTAGACTTGGTAAGATAAGTTTGTTAAGTTTAGCTAGGAATTTGTACATTTTATTTTTTTGGCAAATATAGCTAAAATAAAACCACAAATAAATCCCTTTTTGAGAAGTATTTGTGGTTTGAATTTTCAATTACTGTGTTTTATTTTTTTGTTTTCTCTTCGATTTCTTTTCTTCTTATTTCTAGTTGTTTTTTCTTTTCTTCCATTAGCTTTCTTCTTTCATTAAGAATTTTTTCTCTTTTTGCACGACGTACTTCTAACTCTTCAGTACTTAATTTTAAATTTTGTTGCGCTTTTAACTCTCTTTCTTTTTTTAACTCTTTTTCTACATCACTCCAATTTCCACCAGAAATAACTTTTCTGTTTTCTTTTTCAATTTCAATTCTAGATCTTTCAATTTCTGGTTTAGAAATATCAATTTCATTTTTAGCACTCTCTATTTCTGTTTTTACTTGATCTTCTTCTGTAACAAAAATAGATTTACCATTAAAAATAAGAACACCATCTTTTGCTTTTTGACCATATTTTTTAATTCCTTCTTCATTGCTTAAATCATTAATCATTCCGTCTAATGAAATTGTCGTTCCCTTTGGAATTTCGCTTTGTAGCACTTCTTTTCCATTAATTATGTAAAGTTTATTTCGTGTTGATTTAGTTTCACTATTTATTTTAACAACACCATACTTACCTTTTTCACCATATTCAGCAACCATCGTAGTATTTGGTAGAATTTGAATTATCTCAGTAATTAATTCACCTTTTATGTTTTTTGCTACTTTTGATGTAATTTCTTTATCATTAAAATAGTATAGTGCTTTTTGATTATCATTTACAATTTCATTTTTCATTTGAAATCGGGTTTCAATTAAATCATAAACATCAAAAGTTGTTGTAACAAATTCATAGTCTAAAGCCATAGTTTTAACTTCAAAATACAGTTTGTTTTTATCAGCTTTTTGATGGTATTTTTTTTTAAATTCTGTTGCTGAAATTTGTTTTCTTTCACCAAGTTTTTCATTTTTTAATAATTTTATCTTTTCTTCAGCACCTTTAATTTGACCATTAATAATTAAAACAACTTCCTTTCCATCTTTTTTTAAATTATCTAGACTTACATAATTGTATTCGGAAATATTTTCAGTTTCAACTGCATAAGCTGCTTTTGAATCTATTTCTTTAAAATCGACGCTTTGAACATTGTTACCGTCTGAATTCACAAATATTCTTATATCATTAATTGGTTCGAAAGACTTTCTTTCTAAAACTTTATTATAGGTTTTTCCTGAATCTAAGGTCAGCTTAATTTCTATAATTTCTCCATTCTTATCTCTTTTAACATTTGTAATTTGTAATTTTTGATTTTCAACAGAGTAAGTCTTTTCTAATTTTTTTAATTCTTCATCTGAAGTGTTTTTAGTAATTATTGATGAATTGTTTTTAGAATTAGTAGAGGATAAATTTTCTTTAACCTGTGCCACAGTTTCAACTTGAAAAAGCAACATAAAAGCACTTAAAACAGGAAGAATTAAAGCATACTTCCACGATTTTCTTTGGTTGGATTGATTTGTGTTTAACATAACGATTCGTTTTTTGATTAATGATTGATAAAATTGATTTGTAATTGAGAGTTGGTGTTGATTAGTCACCACTTTTAATAAGGTTTTTTGATAATTTATTTTGTCTTGAGTTATTACTGAAGCTTTGGCGTCTGCAATATATTCTAGATTTTGAAGCATTTCTTTTTGATAAAACCACATAATTGGGTTAACCCAAATTATAGCACAAAACACTTTAGAAACTAATACATCAATTGAGTGTTTTTCTTTAACGTGAATGTTTTCATGGGAAATTATGTGTTGCAACTCATCTTCAGAAAACATTTGACTGTTAAAAACAATGTGATTAAAAAACGAAAACGGATTTTCATTAGACTCATTATCAATTAAAATAGCTTCACTTGTTTTAGTTCTTTTGCCAAATTTTATAATCCTGAAAAAGGAAAGTATTTCGATTAAAATCTTTACAATAAACACTACTGAAATTCCTAAATAAACATAAAATAGAATTGAATTCCAGTCAATTGGTTCTTCAATAATTTTATTTTCAATTATGTAGGGAACAAAGTCATTAGAAAAAGTTTCATAAACAACTGGACTTGGTTCAACCCAAATTGTCTTTGTAAAAGTGATTAAAGGTAAAAGCACAGAAGCAAATAATCCCAACAACAAAAACCATCTGTTCTTATTAAAAAAGGTCTCTTTTCGCAATAGAAAATAATAAGCTAAAAAGAAGGTTATCAGTAAACCATTAACTTTTATAAAGTAGGTGAATAATGCTTCCATAAGCTTATTTTTTTTCGATTAAATCTAAAATTTCACGAAGTTCTTTTGCCGAAATTTTTTGTTCTTCCGCAAAAAAGGAAACCATATTCTTGTACGAATTATTGAAATAATTTTCAATAGCCGTATTCATAAATTCTTTTCGATAAGCTTCCATTGAAACAATAGGGTAGTATTGATGTGTGTTACCGTAAGCAGTGTAGGAAACGTATCCTTTTTCCTCTAAATTTCTGATAATTGTAGATAAAGTATTGTAGTGAGGTTTGTCTTCTACAATTTCGGCTAATACATCTTTTACGAACGCTTTTTTAAGGTTCCATAAAATGTGCATTATTTCTTCTTCTTTGTTGGTAAGTTTTTGCATAACTAAAATTTTGTCATACAAACATATAACTATTTTTTTAGTTTTACAACTATTTTTATAGTTAAGTAACTATTTTTTAAGTTTGACTTTAATTTCTTTTTCTTCTTTTACCATTTTCAAAGTATAATAACCTAGTAAAACTCCAACTAAACCAAGACTTCCCATAAAGAACCAATTAGTTTGATAACCAAAACTTTCTATTATTTGCATTCCAGTTTTGGCACTTAAAATATGAGCCATACTATAACTCATTGTAAAAATTGCCATATATCTTCCTTCATGACCTTTAGGAGCACGACTCATGGCAAATGAATTAGCAAACGGAAAGGCAAACATTTCTCCAAATGTCATAAATAACATCATTACAATTAAAATTCCAGCCCAAAAGTTGACCATCATTAAAAACAAACTTATAGCCATTGCTAAACAGCCAAAAACAACAATTTTTAATCTGTTGATGTTATTTTTTTCAATGTAATTAACTAATGGCATTTCTAAAAAGAAAACTAAAACACCATTTAATGTAAGGAGTAAACCTGTTTGTAATTCGGTTAAATTAAATTGTTCTTTATGATAAATAGGAATAGTAGTGAATAATTGAAAGAATAAAATTCCTGTAATTAAACACATTGCAAGAAATACCCAAAAAATATGATCTTTGAAGACAGAAGCTCTCAAAACTTCTCCAGGATGTTCTTTATCCTGATATGGTGATCTAGCTTTTTCTTTTACCATTAAAGCAAAAACAATGATGGCTAAGATACAAGTTGCACCATCAACCCAAAACAAACCTTTATAGCCAATATAAAGGATGATTAAGCCACCCAAAGCTGGTCCGGCTGCAAATCCTAGATTAATAGCTAATCTTACTAAGGTTAATGATCTAGTTCTGTTTTCTGGTTTTGAGTAAGCACCTAATGAAACAAACATAGCTGGTCTAAACATATCAGCAACTGTCATTATTAGAAACATAGCGATTAATAAACCAACATAACTTGTGATAAACTGCAAGCCAAAAAACATTAATCCACTAGTAAATAGACTGAAAATCATTATTTTATAGAATCCTATTTTGTCGGATAATTTTCCTCCAAGCCAAGAACCCAACATTGAACCAGCTCCAAAGCTCACCAAAACCCATCCAATTTGATTAAAAGTAAAGTGCAAATCTTCTTTTAAGTATAAGGATAAAAAAGGAAGCACCATTGTACCAGCACGATTTATGAAGGTAACAAAGGTTAAAATCCAAATTTCTCTTGTAAATCCTCTGAAGTTATCGATGTATTTATTGAATGCTTTTTGTATCATATCTTTTGAAAGCACAAAAATACAAAAGACTAAAAGAAATGAATGTAATTTAAAATATATATTTTTGTAAAAAAATTGAAATGAAAAACCTTAGCTATATTTTCCTGTTGTTAACTTTAAATCTTTTTGCTCAAGAAGAAAAAGTACAAACTAGTAAAGAATATCAAGAAGAATTAAATGTTTCTTTTGCAGATTCTTTGCATAGTCCGTTAACAAATGAAGATAGATTGCATTTTGAACATTTAGATTTTTTTCCAATTGATGAAAAGTATGTTGTTAAAGCCAAATTTATTAAGCTTAAAAAACAAAAACCTTTTGATATGCCAACAACAACTGCAAGAAAACCAAAGTACATTAAATATGGTGAATTACATTTTACGATTGATGCAAAAGAATTGGTTCTAACGGTTTATAAAAATATAGATTTATCTAAAAGAAAAGGATTTAAAGATTATTTATTTTTACCTTTTTTAGATGAAACAAACGGAGTTGAAACCTATGGTGGTGGAAGATTTTTAGATATGAAAGTTCCAAAAACTAAAGAAGTTATAATTGATTTCAACAAAGCTTACAATCCATATTGTGCTTATAACCCTGAATATTCTTGTCCGATTGTTCCTTTAGAAAATGAATTAGCTATCGAAATAAAAGCTGGAGTTAAAAAGTTTCACGACTAATGGAATTCATCAATTTACATACACATTCTTACACCAAAGACGACTCAATTTTAGAAATTGTAAATCAGTATCCTTGGGAATTTGACGAGGCAATTCCGCAATATTCTATTGGAATTCATCCTTGGTATATAGATGAAAATAGATTAAAATCAAACCTAAAATCAATTGAAGAAAAACTACAATTAAATGAATGTTTAGCTTTAGGTGAATGTGGTTTGGATAAACGAATAGAGATTCCTTTTCAAAAACAAATAACAGTTTTTCAAAGTCAGATTGAATTAGTTCAAAATATTTCAAAACCAATAATTTTGCATTGTGTTGCTTCTTTTCAGGAAGTTATTTCAATTAAAAAAGAAATGAACATTGAAAATCCAATGATTATTCACGGTTTTTCTAAAAACAAACAAGTGGCTAAATCGCTTTTAGATAATGGTTTTCAGTTGTCTTTTGGAAAATATTTACTTCGAAATCCTGAATTGTCTGAAGTTTTTGAATATGTTCCAAATGACAACTTTTTTCTAGAAACAGACACAATTGAAGAAACAATTATTGATGTATATCAAAAAGCATCAAACATAAAAAATATAAAAATTGAAGATTTAAAAGAAGTTGTGAATATAAATTTCGATAAAATTTTCAAGAATAAATAAATAAGTTGAAAAGAATCTGAAACAAGTTCAGATTAAACCTTATAACTCAATAAACTTATAACCAAACAGAAAATGGCACAATGGCAAGAAAGAGCAGAATTACTCTTTACAGAAGAAGGAATTAATAAACTAAAAAACGCAAATTTATTAGTAGTTGGACTTGGTGGTGTTGGAAGTTTTGCTGCCGAATTTTTAGTTCGTGCTGGAATAGGAAAAATGACTATCGTTGATGGAGATACGGTTGATATTACGAACATAAACCGTCAATTACCTGCTTTGCATTCAACCATTGGCAAAACTAAAGTTGATATTGTTGCAAGCAGATTATTAGATATTAATCCTGAATTAGATTTAACTAAAGTTGAGGAATTTCTTTCACCAGAAAGAGCTACAGAAATTGTAACAACAGATTATGACTATGTTTTAGATTGTATCGATAGTGTTACTCCAAAGTTGAATTTAATTATTTCTGCTAAACGAAAAAAAGTAAAAGTTATAAGTTGCATGGGAGCAGGAGGAAAGTATGATTCTAGTAAAGTTTTTGTTAGAGATATTAGTAATACTAAAGATTGTCCTTTAGCCAAAAACATTAGAAAAAGGCTAAAAGCGGTTAAGATAGACAAAGGTGTTAAAGCTGTTTTTTCTGTAGAAATTCCAGAACCTTCTAGTCTAAAAATGACAGATGGTAAAAATTATAAAAGATCGTTTTACGGAACTAATAGTTGGATGCCAGCTCAGTTTGGATTACAAGCTGCCGAAACAGTTGTTAGGTATTTGTTAGAGAAATAAAAAAAAGCCGAATAAATCAATATTCGGCTTTTTTTTATTCTATTGGTTGTGTTTCTAAAACGGGTTCAATACTTACGTTTGTGATTGGTTTCTTTTTAGGAGCTAAGTCAGCTTTAATAGGGATATAAATGTCGGTTACCCATTTAGAGGGTTCACTTTCACTTGGAGCTGAAACTTTGTAGGATTCAATATAACTACCATTTGTATCTATTGTCAGTTTATTCCTTTCAATATATTTGAAACCTTCGTCCCAAGCTTTTCTTATGTGAGAATAATCTCCCGTTAAGGTAACCTTTATGGCTCTATATTCAAACAATTCTCCTCCAAGAACGTCACTACCTTCAGAAGTTATAATTTCTTCTTTTACAGGTAAGCAAATTGAAAATTTTGTTTTATTATTAGTTGTATTCCAATAATCAAATAAAACAAAAGGAGCTTCAGTATAATTTATTGAGTTTTCTTTAGCAAATTTAATTAGTTCAGGAATTTTATTTCTAGAAATTGAACTAAAGTTTTTAGTAGAACTACTATCTATTTGTTTGATAAAAAGAGTACCTTCTTTAGTAGCTAAACCGTATATTTTTATATTGAACTTGTTTAATTGATTTGTCAAATACTTCTCAATATTTGTTAAACTCTTTTGGATATCATCTCCTAAATAATTTTGAGCACCACCCTGAAGAACGGAAAAAACTTTTTGTTTTAGAGTCATCGTTCCTTTCATCTCACAAGAAAGCAATGTTCCTTTTTGTGTAGTTGTAAATTTCCAAACTAAATTATGAGTAAGATTATCCTGTGTTAGTTTTTGAGAAATAGAATCAGAATTATATAATTTTAATGTTTCATAAATTATCGATTCATTTCCATTCGAAATTGTATAGGTTTTTGAATCTTCAGAAAATAATTCTTTTGAAGAGGTTGAATCGATATTAGCATTCCATAAATACCAATTATTATAATCATTTACAAAATTAAAAACAACATCTTTAGATGCACTTATTTCTTTACTTTTTGTAATTGTGTATTCACCTGGTTGAGTTGCAATAAATACAAAACCAGCAACACCACAAAGAAGTAGAAGTAAAAATATATACTTCAGTATTTTCATTAAAAAAAAGCTTTTTTCATTAATATTTACCAAATATATTAATTATTTTTCAAATAATATTTTAAAATAAATAAAATTGCTACGAATGATAAAAATCCGACTAAAACCCATTTACTACTGCCTTTGTAGTATAGTTTGTGTAATTTAAAATCCTTTCTATATACATAAATGATTGCGATAGTGAAAGTTATAACAAAGAATAATGCGAAATAGAGCTGGTTTGTTGAAAACATAGTGATAATTTTAAGGCAAAAATAACACTTTGAAGCCATAAAAAATATAATTTGCAGCAACAAAAATAAAAAATAATCTACAATGAAAAGACAATTAGAAGCCGTAGCTGAATTTCATACTTCTTTTGGATTGGGAGTTTCAAACGAAATGAAAGCTGATATAGGTAAAAACAAAAATGAATTGCGTTTTAACTTAATGAAAGAAGAAAACGAAGAATATTTAGAAGCTGTTCAAAATAATGATTTGACTGAAACTGCAGATGCATTAGGCGATATGCTTTATATATTATGTGGAACTATACTTGAACATGGTTTGCAACACAAAATAGAAGAAGTTTTTGAAGAAATTCAAGGCAGTAATATGAGTAAACTAAATCACGACGGAAAACCAATTTATAGAGAAGATGGAAAAGTAATGAAAGGACCCAATTATTTTAAACCTAATTTTGAAACTATATTGAAAAAGTTATAGGTTAACAAAAAAGCGATTTTCAAATGAAAATCGCTTTTTTTATTCTGAAATCAAAAATCGTTAATCTTAAATCTTCACAGTCCAACCAAAAGTATCATCTTCTAGTTTGTTTTGAATATTTGTAAGTGTTTGTTTTATTTTTAAAGCATAAGAGTTTTCTAACTTAGGTAATTCAAAATATTCCTCTTTAAATGAAAATCCAGTAATTGGGCTAATTACCGCAGCTGTTCCTGCTCCAAAAATTTCCTTTAGTGAACCATTTCTTGCGGCTTCAACTAATTCTTCAACTAAAACTGAACGAACTTCAATGTTTAAATTATCTCTTTTTGCGATATCAATTACACTTTTACGTGTAACACCATCTAATATTCTTTCACTTGTTGGAGCAGTGTATAATGTATCGTTAATTCTAAAGAAAACATTCATTGTTCCAGCTTCTTCTAATTTAGTATGAGTAGCGTCATCTGTCCAAATAATTTGTTGAAATCCTTTTTCATTAGCTAATTTAGTGGGATAAAATTGTGCTGAATAATTTCCAGCAGCTTTTGCAGCACCAATTCCACCATTTGCAGCTCTACTAAAATGTTCTGCGATTATAACTTTAACTTCACCAGAATAATATGATTTTGCAGGTGAAAGAATAATCATAAATCTATATTCTTGTGACGGAGCGGCAATAACACCAGCACCAGTTGCAATCATAAAAGGTCTTAAATATAATGAATTACCCAATCCTTTTTGTACCCAAGCTTTATCTAAGTTGATTAGTTGTTTTAAACCATCCATAAAAACATCTTCTGGCACTTCAGGCATAGCCATTCTAGTTGCACTTTTATTAAAGCGTTCAAAATTTTGGTCAGGTCTAAATAACCAAATGTCTTCATTTACATCTTTATAGGCTTTCATACCTTCAAAAATAGCTTGGCCATAATGAAAAACCTTTGCAGATGGTTCCATCATAAAAGGGGCATAAGGTTTTATTACAGGTTTTTCCCATTTCCCATCTTTGTAATCACAAACTAACATATGATCTGTAAATACATTTCCAAAAGTTAAATTTTGAAAATCTACTGAATCAATTTTTGTAGTTGGAGATTTTATAATTTCAATATCATTAAGTGTATTTGTAGTCATTTTGAATAATTTAATAATGTTGCGAAAACGTTTTCATTTTTTGCAAATTTAAAAATAAGAATGGGTTTTTATTAAGATTTGTATAAAATATATGAAAAATATTATCAACAATAATTCTTCTTTTAAACAAAAGTGCCTATTTTTGTTCAAATCTTAAAGAAATAATAATGAAAAAAATAGTTTTGGCATCAGCCTTTTTAGTAGCATTCGTTAGTTGTAAAAAAGAAACTGAAGCAGAAGTTGCAGTTACAGAACCACAAGTTGAATATGCAGTATTTGGAGATTCAATTAATACAGATGGAGTTTTATCTTATCAAGAAATGACTTCTAAATTCGGGGATTTAAAAGAAGGAGATACTGTTAATCTAAAATTTAGTTCAACAATTAAAAATGTTTGCCAAGAGAAAGGATGTTGGATGAATGTAGCTTTAGATAATGACAAAGAATCGTTTGTTAAATTTAAAGACTATGCATATTTTGTGCCTATGAATGCAGAAAATAAAGAAGTTGTAGTCAGTGGAAAAGCATATGTTAGTGAAGTAAGTGTTGCTGATTTAAAACATTATGCTGAAGACGCAGGTAAATCTCAAGCAGCAATTGATAGTATAAAAGAACCAAAGAAAAAATATTTATTTATGGCTGATGGCGTTTTAATAAAAAAATAATGAAGGGTTTACTTTATATTTTTTTAATAGTATTTTTATTTTCATGTAAAGACGAAGATAAAATAGCTGCTGAATCAGAAACTAAAAAAGTTGACGATGGCTTTGAAATGTATGAAATGTCAGAAATGGCCGCTTTGATGGAGCAAATGTATGTGGATAACCAACGTTTAAAAGAAAAAATCATCAAAGGTGATACTATTGGAAAATTTCCTCAGCATTTCTTAAAGATTCATGAATCTGTGATGACTAATAAGCAAGTTAGAGATACTTTTTTTAAGAAACAGGCCAAAATATTTATTGATTCGCAAGAATTAATTTATAAAGACCCAAAGAACGCTAAAGAACACTTTAATAATGGAGTTGATGCTTGTATTGCATGCCATCAACAAAAATGTAGTGGACCAATTCCTAGGATTAAAAAATTATATATCGGAGAAATTCCAAAATCAGAATAATAATTCCAAAGATTTAAATTTTGAAAAAAGAAATTATCCTTACAAAAGACGGTTCAACTTCTATATTTTTACCTGAATTGAATGAAACTTATCATTCAAAATTTGGTGCTATACAAGAAGCAAATCATGTGTTTATTAAAAACGGACTTTCATTGATAAATGATAAGTCCGTTTTTATTTTAGAAATTGGTTTTGGAACAGGTTTAAATGCTTTTATTACTTTTTTAGAAGCAATTAAAACAAATCAAACTATTAATTATGTTGGAGTAGAAGCATTTCCAGTAGAATTAGATGTTGTCAAAGAACTAAATTATGTTTCTGAATTAGAAGCTATACAATATCAAGCTATTTTTAATGAAATGCATCAATCTAAATGGGAAATTGAAAATGAAATTACTTCTAATTTTAATTTGACTAAAAGGGAACAAAAATTTGAAGATATTTCAGATTCTGAGAAGTTTAATTTAATTTACTTTGATGCTTTTGGGTTTGATGTTCAACCCGAATTATGGAATGAAGAGATTTTTCAAAAAATGTATGATGCCATGCTTCCAAATGGCGTTTTGGTTACATATGCTTGTAGAACAACTATAAAAAACGCAATGAAACAAGCTGGTTTTAAAGTTGAAAAACTACCAGGAGCACCAGGAAAAAGAGAGATGTTGAGAGCAATTAAAGATTAAATTTATTAATTAAATAAATTTGTGTTAATACATTTTTAAAGTTTTGAAACACAGTGATTTAAAAAATTTATGATTTTTATAACAATAATTTCACATACGCAAACGTTATAGTAATGGTTAATTCAGTAAATTTACCAAACGTTCAAGATAATTATTAACGCTTAATTTTTTGTATTATGCCCACAAGAATGTTTACGTATACGAAGTCTATTTTAGAGCGAGTAAGTTTTGACCCAATACTATTTTGTAAAGAATTTGAAAAGGCATTAAAAGTGCTTTTGCCTTATGAAATAGAAGAATTAAGAGATTGGGTAATGCAATTCACAAAAGAAAAACCAGAATTAAGACAATGCTTAATTTTAATAGAATAAAAATATAAAAAAGGTACGTTAATCACGTACCTTTTTTTTTAGGCTTGTTTTTTCGGACTGATTATTTCAACGTCACTAAAGGCTATTGCACCTCTAACGACTCCCGAAATAACAGTTCTTAATGCGTCAATGATATGTATTTTTAATTCGTTTTTTGGGTAAATTAAGCTCACCTCTCGAGCAGGTTTTGGATCTTTAAAGTGTTTTAGCTTACTTTTATTTTTTTCATTCAAATCTAAAGTATGTAGATAAGGTAAAAGTGTTGTGCCTAAACCTTCATCAGCCAACTTTATTAGAGTTTCAAAACTTCCGCTTTCAATTTGGAAATGATTTTCATTTAAATATTTATTGTTTTTACACAAATTCAAAATTCCGTCTCTAAAACAATGTCCATCTTGTAATAAAAGAATGTTTTCAACATCTAAATCACTAATTTCAATTTCTTTTTTTTCTGAAATGGAATGGCCTTCAGGAATATAAGCAACAAATGGTTCATAGTATAAAACAATCTCTTTTAGATTTTCCTCTTCTAAAGGAGTTGCGGCAATAGCACAATCTAAATGTCCATTTTTTAGACGTTTTATGATTTCTTCTGTAGTTTGTTCTTCAATAATTAAATTAACTTTAGGGTATTTTTTAATAAAAGTACTCAAAAACATAGGTAATAATGTTGGCATTACAGTCGGAATTATTCCTACTCTAAACTCTCCACCAATATATCCTTTTTGCTGTTCAACTATATCTGTAATTCTTCCCGCTTCATTGACAATGTTTTTTGCCTGATTAACAATTTTTTCACCAATTTCTGTTAATTGGATTGGTTTTTTACTTCTATCAAAAATTTGAACTTTTAATTCTTCTTCTAATTTCTGAATTTGCATACTTAATGTGGGTTGTGTAACAAAACATTTTTCGGCAGCATTCGTAAAGTTTTTATGCTCAGCAACGGCTAAAACATAAACTAATTGAGTAATTGTCATTATATAGTTATTTTCGATAAAATTATAAAAACTATCAATTATAGTTATTCTTTAAACTGTTAAATTTTCAGTAAATTTGAATATAATAATTAAATAACAAGAAAATGAAAATAAATAGTTTAGGATTACCTATCAAAGAAACTGGAGAATTAGTTAATGAATTAAATGCCTTATTGTCTAATTTTCAGACTTATTATCAAAATTTAAGAGGGTTGCATTGGAATATTCGTGGGAAACGTTTTTTTGATTTACACATAAAGTTTGAAGAATTATACAACGATTCACAATTAAAAATTGATTTAATTGCCGAAAGAATTTTAACGATAGGAGGAACACCATTACATACTTTTTCTGATTATATTGAAAACAGTACTTTAAAAGTTGGAAAAAACATTTCAAAAGATACAGAAGCTGTTCAATTGGTTTCTGATTCTTTAGTTGAATTACTTAAAATTGAAAGAAACATTTTAGAAAAATCGGGACATATAAATGATGAAGGAACAAATTCAATGATGAGTGATTTTATTGTAGAGCAAGAAAAAACCATTTGGATGTTAAGAGCATGGATGGAAGATGAGATATAAAAAAAAAAGCCACTTTTAGGAGTGGCTTTTTTTATGTTTTATTTAAGAAAGTACATATATTTTTTTTTCACAAAATAAAGTATATTTGCAAAATGAAATTGATGTCTAAAATAGTATTAATCATTTTTATTTTATTTTTAACAACACCAACAATTGTGTCTGTTATTGATGATAGTGTTGATACATCTTATTTTTTTAATATGAGTGAAGAAGAAAGTCATTCATCTTTAAATGAAGTTAAGTCAATACCGTCAATTTATTCAATTCCATTAATTATAGATTTTGAAGGTTTTCAAAAAGTTAAATTTTCTATTTTGAATGACAGAAAAGTTAATTCATTAAAACCTAAAGTTTTTCTTCAGCCACCCGAATTAGTATAATTTTTCAAAAGCTTCATTGAGTTGAAGTGTAAAAATTTTATTTAATTCAAAAAATCATTTATGTTTAAAACATTAAAAAATGACTTACCAGCGAGTATAGTCGTCTTTTTCGTGGCTTTACCACTATGTCTTGGTATAGCTTTAGCAAGTGGAGCACCACTTTTTTCAGGTTTAATTGCAGGTATAATTGGAGGTATAATTGTAGGAAGTTTAAGTGGCTCAAAAATAGGAGTTAGTGGACCAGCAGCTGGTTTAGCTGCAATTGTATTAACTTCTATAGGTACCTTAGGAGGCTTCCAAAATTTTTTACTAGCAGTAGTATTAGGTGGAGTGATTCAAATAGTTTTAGGATTTCTTAAAGCAGGTATTATTGGATATTATTTTCCATCATCAGTAATAAAAGGAATGTTAACAGGTATTGGAATAATAATTATTCTTAAACAAATACCTCACTTTTTTGGCTATGATTCTGATCCAGAAGGAGATTTTGCTTTTTTTCAAGTAGATGGACAAAATACTTTCTCGGAGATTTTAGGTGCATTAAACCATATTACTCCGGGTTCATTATTAGTTGGTATTATTGGTTTAGGAATTTTAGTTCTTTGGGACAAAGTTTTATCAAAAAAAGGAAAAGTATTTCAAATTATTCAAGGACCATTAGTTGCAGTTATTTTAGGTATTGTTTTTTATTTAGGAACAAAAGAAAACAGCTCATTGGGTATTGCGGCATCTCATTTAGTTAGTGTACCAGTTCCAGATAGTTTTTCTTCTTTTTTAGGACAATTTAGTTTCCCAAATTTTGGAGCAATAACAAATATTGATGTTTGGGTTGTAGCATTTACAATAGCATTAGTTGCAAGTTTAGAAACGCTTTTATGTGTTGAAGCTACTGATAAATTAGATCCAGATAAAAATATAACTCCAACTAACAAAGAATTATTTGCACAAGGAACAGGAAATATATTATCTGGATTAATTGGTGGATTACCAATAACACAAGTAATCGTTAGAAGTTCAGCAAATATTCAATCTGGTGGAAAGAGTAAGTTATCAGCAATAATTCACGGATTATTACTTTTAATTTCTGTAATCATAATTCCTAAATTACTGAATATGATTCCATTATCTGTTTTAGCAGCAATACTATTAATTGTAGGATATAAATTAGCAAAACCAGCATTATTTAGAACAATGTATAAATTGGGTTGGAAACAATTTTTACCTTTTATAGTTACAGTTGGAGGTATTGTTTTTACAGATTTATTAAAAGGAATAGCTTTGGGATTAGCAGTAGGAATTATTGTAATTCTAATAAAAAGTTATCAAAACTCACATTTCTTACATAAAGAAGACGTAAGTAATGGAGTTAATAAAATGAGAATGACTTTAGCCGAAGAAGTAACATTCTTTAATAAAGGTGCAATTTTAAAAGAATTAGAGAGACTTCCAAAAGACTCTTTTTTAGAGTTAGATGTGAGAAAAACTAGATATTTAGATAATGATATAATAGAAATTTTAGATGATTTTGCCATAAAAGCAAAGGCAAGAAATATTAATATCAAATTAATTTCTGAAAGAGGAATTATTGAAAATCCACCGAGTTATATTGAATTCTTTAAACTTAGACCTATAAAAGAACAATTTACGAATTAATAAATAAATTATAAAAATATAAATATGAAAGCACATACAAGAGAATCTCAAGCAACAATGACTCCACAAAAGTCTTTAGAATATTTAAAAGAAGGGAATCAAAGATTTCAAAATAACTTAAAAGCCAATAGAAACTTATTAGAACAGGTTAATGACACAAGTGATGGTCAATTTCCATTTGCTACGATTTTAAGTTGTATTGATTCAAGAGTTTCTTCAGAGTTGGTTTTTGATCAAGGTTTAGGAGATGTTTTTAGTGTTAGAATTGCAGGTAATTTTGTAAATGAAGACATTTTAGGTAGTATGGAATTCGCTTGTAAATTAGCAGGTACAAAACTTATTGTCGTTCTTGGTCACACTGCATGTGGTGCAATAAAAGGTGCTTGTGATGGTGCAAAAATGGGTAATTTAACTAAGCTAATAGAAAAAATTACACCTGCAGTTAATGCTGTAAAAGAACCAACAGATGCAAGTTTAAGAAATTCAAAAAATGATGAATTTGTAGACACAGTTGCAAAAACAAACGTAGAGTTAACTATTGAAAGAATTTATGCTGAAAGTCCAATTTTAGCGGAATTAGAAAAAAATGGTGACATAAAAATTGTAGGTGCTATGTATGATATTAATACCGGAGCAGTAGAATTTTTTGATTAATATTTATTAATGAGAAGTTTTAAAATAAAACATAAAATCACATTGGCAATACTAATGATTAATTTAGTATTGCCATTATGTGTTTACAGTCAAGAAAGTGACTTAGGAAATTGGATGATATATATTGGGAACAAAAAACTAGAAAAAGGTTTTAATATTCACAATGAAATTCAATATAGAAACTACAATGCAATAGGAGATTTAGAACAGCTTTTAATAAGAACTGGAGTAGGTTATAATTTGACCGAAAACAACAATAATATCCTTTTAGGCTATGGTTATATTTTATCAGAAAATTACATTAATGATACTGATGAAAAAAAATCTGTAGAAGAACATAGAATTTTTCAACAGTTTACAACTAAGCAAAATAGTGGTAAAGTAGGAATAAGTCACCGCTATAGAGTAGAGGAAAGATTTGTGGAGAGCGATTTTAAAATGCGTTTTAGGTATTTTTTAGGGCTAAAAATACCATTACAAAATAAAGAAGAAGAAATCAATTCTTTTTACTTATCAGCCTATAATGAAGTGTTTTTAAATGCAGAATCTTCTGTTTTTGACAGAAATAGAGTTTATGGAGGTTTGGGGTATCAATTTTCAAAAGATTTAAAATTTGAACTTGGTTACATGAATCAGTTTTTTGAAAGTTCAAGCCGAGACCAGATTAATCTGATTGCATTTATAAACTTTTAAAAATTAATTCTTACAAATAGTATTGCTATTCTTATTTTAAGGTTCTTTTTTTGTAATTTGGCATAATTCAAAAATGTTCATTTCAAACAAAAAAATATAGGATGTTTAAAATCAAAGACTTATTTACTAACCTTAAGGGAGATGCCTTTGGAGGAATTACAGCCGGAATTGTCGCATTGCCATTAGCTTTAGCCTTTGGGGTTTCTTCTGGATTAGGCCCAAGTGCAGGTTTGTATGGTGCCATTTTTTTAAGTTTTTTCGCTGCCTTTTTTGGCGGAACTAGTACTCAAATATCTGGGCCAACTGCTCCTATGACAGCTGTAAGTATGGTCGTTATTGCCGGAATCATTGCCACAAATGATGGAGATGTAAGCAAAGCATTACCTTATATTTTGACAGTGTTTTTATTAGCTGGAATTTTTCAAATTTTACTTGGAGTTTTGGGAATAGGAAAATATATAAAATATATTCCTTATCCTGTAGTTTCTGGTTTTATGACTGCTATTGGTGTTATTATTTTAGTAACACAAATTTTACCAGCAATTGGATATTATCCCAAAAAAGATATTGATTTTGTAAATCAATTTAAACCTCAAGCAGAAGAAATAATTTTAGAAAACATCTTAAAAGAAGAAGCTGGTTCTGGTATACTTGTTTTAGAAGATTTTAAGGTCACAATTGATAGAGCATCAAATACATCAGTTAGTGATATTGAAAAAGAATCAAAAACTTTAGCCGCAAACGAAGCTTCTGGAGTCTTAGGAGCAATTAAAGTTTTACCAAGAGCTGTGAGTAATATTGATTGGCTAGAAGTCATTTTGGCATTATCAACCATTATTATTATTTATGGATTTAAAAAAATAACAACCGCTGTACCTAGTACTTTAGTCGCTTTGGTTGTTGTTTCCGGAATTGCTGTTGCTTTTAATTTAAGTTATGTTCCTATTGAAGAAATTCCATCAGGTTTACCAATTCCAAATCTCGGCATATTTACCGAATTTAGTATGAGTAGTGTTTCACCTTATGTTTTTACTGCAATTACTTTAGCTCTTTTAGGTGCAATTGATTCCTTATTAACAAGTGTTGTTGCAGATAATATGACAAAAACTAAACACGAACCAAACAAAGAATTGATCGGTCAAGGAATAGGAAATAGTATTGCTGCAATTTTTGGTGGAATACCTGGAGCTGGAGCAACTATTAGAACTGTTGTTAATATTAAATCCGGAGCAAAAACAAGACTTTCTGGAATGATTGCAGGTACCATGCTATTGTTTATTCTACTAGTTTTAGGGGATGTTGCTTCTCAAATTCCAGCGGCAGTTTTAGCAGGAATTCTAATAACTGTCGGAATAGGTGTAATGGATTATAAAGGATTAAAAGCAATTCCAAGTTTACCAAAAGATATAAAATTTGGACCAATAAAGTTAAGTTCAGAAGTAGTAATAATGTTAGTAGTAATGTTGCTTTCTACTTTTTGGAACTTAGTTTATGCAGTTGGAATTGGATTAGTATTTGCTTCTTTAATGTTTATGAAAAAAATGGGAGATATTACCTCTGATAATTCTAGAATTAATTCTTTATTAGCAGAAGATACTTGGATTGATGAAACTGATTTTCCAGTAAATTTAAAAGAAGAAGTTTTTATTAAACATGTAAATGGCCCATTATTTTTTGGTTCAACAGACGAGTTTATGGCATTAATTAAACAAATACCTAATACGGCCACAACTATTGTAATTAGAATGGAACGAATGCAATATTTAGATCAATCGGGTTTATATGCTATTGAAGATGTATTAATTGATTTAAAAAACAATAACAAAACCGTACTTTTAGTTGGTATTCCAAATCAACCTAAATTAATGATGGAAAGAATTGATATAATTCCTGATTTAATTTCAAGAGATGATATATATGAAGATTTCGATTCATGTTTAAAATGGATCAAGACGAATGTAAAAGATGTGGTATAATTTTAAAAATAACTAATGAGCGAATTTTATAAAAAAATATTAGATAATAATAAAAAGTGGGTTGAAGAAAAGTTAAAAGTAAGTCCAGAATTTTTCAACAATTTAGCAGAAGGTCAACAACCACCATTATTATGGATTGGATGTTCTGACAGTCGTGTGCCAGCCAATGAAATTATAGGAGCAGAACCAGGTGAAGTTTTTGTACACAGAAACATTGCAAATATGGTTATTCATACAGACATGAACATGCTTAGTGTTTTAGATTATGCAGTAAATGCATTAAAAGTTAAACATGTAATAGTTTGTGGTCATTATGGTTGTGGAGGTGTAAAAGCTGCAATGGGTAACGATTCTATAGGTGTAATTGACAACTGGATTAGACATATAAAAGACGTTTATCGTTTTCATCATCAAGAGTTAGATGCAATTACTGATGAAAAAGAACGTTTTAATAAGTTTGTAGAATTAAATGTAAAAGAACAAGTCTTTGATTTAGCTAAAACTTCTATTGTACAAAACGCATGGAAAACCGGACAAGAATTAAGTATTCACGGTTGGGTTTACGGTCTAAATTCAGGTTATGTTACTGATTTAGGTGTAAATTTTAGTTGTGATAAAGATTTAGATGATGTTTATCAGTTGAAGTTCTAGAAAGTAGATTTTCCAAATTTGAAAGTTACTCTTCTAAGTTTTCATTAAAAGCAGAAGGTAATAATTGTGGAATATATTTTATCAAAATAGGTAAAAGTAATCCACCACCAGGAAGTAAAAAGATAGTTAACGAAGGTATAGATTTACAAATATCAAGTAACTGTTTTTTTACTTTCTTTTTTTCTTCTTTACTCAAATCTGTTGAAGTAGATTTAGCTAAAAGTCTAACTAATTCCTTACTTTCTTTTAATTCTTTAGTTAAACGTTTTCCGTTTCTTGTAATTAATTTTGTAACCGTTTTATTGGATTGCTCATAAAAATGCTTAACCGGATTTGAATAATTAAAATATGGAATTTCATTTTTATATTGTTTAATATAAGAGTCAATATTTTGCAGACTAATTACATATTCATTTTCTTCGATGTGTAATTCTGCACAAAGAGTGTACAAATAATCTTTTTCAATAGTTGTTATTTCATCATCAGACCACATAGCCATTGTAGCTAAATCTAATAGATAAAGTTTTTCGATGATTGAATCAAATTTTTCAAATTGTTCAAAATCAGAATGTTCTAATTGTTTTCTGTAGAATTTAGTATACCGTAATGAATTTTCAAAAAGTTTGACTAACAAATCATCATATTGCGATGGGTTTTCCTTTACAGACAAAGCATTAGAAACCAAAACAATGGTACTTTCTTCCACTTTTTTTAGATAATTAATCGGATTATCAAATGTCTCTAAATATTTTTTAAAAGCTAACACATCCATAAAAAGCAAAGCATTCGTAATAATATGCGAAAAATTCTTAGCAAATATATTTTCGTTTGTTTGAATTCTTGTTGCAATACATTCTTCCAAATTAGGGTTTGATTTGGAAAATAAAAGATTACCTTTTTGATGCAGAAACTTATAGAATTCAATAGCTTTTTCAATGAAAACAATTTCATCTTCTGTTTTTGTAACCAACTTAAAAACCGAAAAAAGCGAATTTAATAAAGCAATTTTAGTAATTTCATCACTCGAAAGTAATTTTGTATCAAGTTGTTTGATTAAATTTATTCTAATAACATGACCATAAATAAAACCAGAAGTCCTTACGTCATGATAAAACGTCAACATATCGTCATTATAATCTTTATAATTCGATTTGTTTTCTGAAAAAAACTTATTTATCCAACCGTTTGCTGATGGGTTAATCATGGTGTTTTGTAAAGTGCAAATGTACTATTATTTCACAGAGATACACAAAGAATATTTCACAGAGATTCTCTAAGAAAATAAACTTCTTGCACTCTGTGAAAACTTCGAGCAACTCTGTGTAACAATCACAATAAATTTCCTTTATACCTAAATCGCTACAATCCATTTTATCGTATATGATTTTAGAAAAGGAATTTGTAAATTTGAATTCAAGAAAATTAGTCTATGAAAATCGTTATATCACCAGCCAAATCATTAAATTTTGAAAGTCAGTTACCAACAAAAAAACACACTGAACCACAATTTTTAAAAGAAGCCAATACCATTCAGAAAACGTTAAAAAAACAAAAGCCCAAAAAGTTAATGGATTTAATGTCTATTTCTGAAAAGTTGGCCGATTTGAATTGGGAACGCAACCAAGTTTGGGAAACACCATTTACATCAGAAAATGCTCGACCAGCTATTTTTACTTTTGATGGTGATGTTTATACAGGTTTGGATGCTTATACAATTCCAGCTGAGAAAATGGATGATTTACAAGATAAACTGCGAATTCTTTCAGGTTTATATGGTTTATTGAAACCTTTGGACTTGATGCAAGCTTATCGTTTAGAAATGGGAACTTCCATAAGTATTGGAACCAAAAAGAACTTATACGAATTTTGGAAAAAAACAATTACGAAAACCTTAAACGACGAACTAAAAAAAGACGAATTATTCATCAATTTAGCTAGTAACGAATATTTTAAAGCAGTTGATATTAAAACTTTAAAAGTTCCAGTAATCACACCAGAATTCAAAGATTACAAAGACGGAAAATTGAAAATGATTAGTTTCTTTGCTAAAAAAGCAAGAGGTTTAATGGTGCGTTACATCATAGACACCAACGCAGAAACCATTGAAGATTTAAAAGGTTTCAATTATGAAGGTTACGCTTTTGATGCAAATTTGAGTAAAGGAAATACTTTGGTTTTTACTAGGTAGGTTTTAAACCATTTAGGAATTGAGGTTTGTTTAGGTTTTAAATAAATCTGTGAATATGTTGTGAAAATTATTTCACTAGGTATTTAGTTTTATTATGTTGACCAATGCTTTCAAATAAACCCAGTTCAATTCCTTTTTTTAAATCTCTACTTGCTGTTGCACTTGAAATATCTTTAAAAGTATTCATATAATCTTTTCGAGTAAATTCTTTAATTTTTAACTGAATGAAATATTCTAATCGATCAATATCTTTTAGAATTCGATTATTGAAATTAAGAAGATTGGCTAAAGATTTATCAATAACATCCAACATATATTCAATAAAAATAGTTGATTTTCCAGCTTTATCACTCAAAGACAAAGCCTTGTAATATTCTTTTTGGGTTTGACTGATTAACGTTTCAAAAGGTAAAAATTCAAAAATTGGATATGCATCTTTTAAAATTAAGGTTTGCCATAATCTTCCCATTCTGCCATTTCCATCTAAAAAAGGATGAATAAATTCCATTTCATAATGAAAAACACAACTTTTTACCAACGTTAAATCATCTGATTTCTTTAAATAAGCAAACAAATCTTTCATTAAAAAAGGAACATTTTTATGAGGTGGAGTAATGTGTTTTACTTTTGTACCTTTTACAATTCCAACACCTTTTGTTCTGTATTTTCCAGCATCTTCTATTAAACCTGTCATTAATTCGGCATGAGCTTTTAGAAAACTTTTTTCAGAATAAAACGTATACTTTTCTAAATTTTCATAAACCTGAATAGCATTTAAAACTTCCAAAATATCTTTTTTTGGACCAACAATTCTCTTGTTTTCCAATAAAGTCGTTATTTGTTCTTCCGTTAACGTATTTCCTTCAATTTGTAAAGAAGAATGAATAGTTTTGATGCGATTTTCTTTTCGAAGTTGTGGTTTTTGTTTGTTTAAATATGTGGCATTAACTTCACCCAACTTTTCAGCAATAGCAGTTATTTGCTTTAAAATGGTTGGAGTAATGTCATAAGGTGGTTTCATTGATAGTATCATTTGATAGTATCAAAAGTAGTTTTTTTTTGTGAAAAGACAAAACATTTACAAAATAGTTAAATTATGAAGGTTACGCTTTTGATGCGAATTTGAGTAAAGGGAATACTTTGGTTTTTAGTAGGTAGGTTTTTAACTATTTAGGGATATAGATTTGTTTAGGTTTTTTTGATAGTATTAAAAGAATTTTTACGTTACTTTTTAATTAATAAATTTCTATTTCTTATTCATTATTGTAAAAGTAAAATCACTCTCTAACATTCTTTTTTGAACTTCTATTATAATTGGAGAGATATCAGAGTAGGTATCAACATTTTGGACTGTCATTATATATTTTTCATATTCATCAATTTCTAAATCATATTCATGTAAAACTTCATCTAACTCTTTTGAAAAACGCTTTCTGAAAATTTCATGAATACATTTAATAGTACTAAATATCATACTCTTTTCTTCACTTGTAGTAGCAAACCTTTTTCCTTCAAGTTCTTTCCACCAAGGAGCAAATGCTTTTTTTCGATCTCTATTTAGATGTCCTAAGATTTTATTTCTTTTAATTCGTAGTGAGTCAAATTTTTTGATATAATCAAATAAAGGTGTTAAAACATAATGAGTATCAGAAAGATAAAAGTTGTCTTCATTATTGACAAATTTTTCAAAAACGATAAATTCGTCAATCAAAGAGCAAATATAAATATCTAGTAATCTATTTACATCTAAATAAATGTGATGATATTTATTTTCATTTATTTTTTTCATTTCACTCCTAGATAATTCAATATGAGAACATAAATGATTAACATTAAATAAAGTGTGCTTTAGTTTTTCTATATCCATTAAAAAATTATCAGATTTAAGTAATCCAAATATAATCAAAAAAACCAAACCCTAATAAAACCCTCACAAACTACTTCTCACTATTAAAAATCTCCTTCACAGCTTCTTGGTAAGCTCTTGGGCTTTGGGCTTTTTTAATCTTTTTAAAAGTCTTTTGTGGGTTGGAAAACGAAGTAGAAAAGTACTCCCAAAAACCTAACATCTTCATTTTTATAGGAGTTGGTCCAGAAAGAGCTGCATCGTATTCTTGGTAAATCGTATCGTGGAATTCGTTAAAAATGTTCCATCTGTCTTTTGGATATTCTGTCGTGTCATTTTTAATCATGCTAGGTAAAAAAGGATCAGCAATTAAGCCACGACCAATCATAAAATGATCAATACTTGGAAAAAGCTCTTGCATTTCTTTAAACTTGGCTACAGAAGTAATATCACCATTGTAATACAATTTGTGTTTGGTGTTTTCGGTACAACGTTGAAAAGCCTCTAAATTGACACCACCTTTATACAATTGCTTTCCAATTCGAGCATGAATAGCAATATTCTTCAAAGGATATTTATCCAAAATCGGAAAAACATCTAAAATTTCTTCAGGATTTTCGTAACCCATTCGCATTTTCATCGAAACAATTACATCCGTTTCATTGTGTACACGATTTAAAATATGGTCAATTTTTGTCGGTTCACAGATTAAACCAGAACCCATTCCTTTTTTAGTCACCATTGGATAAGGACAACCTAAATTCCAATTCAGTTCTTTGTAACCCAATTCTTGAATGTATTTCACCACAAACAAAAACTCATCAGCATCATTGGTCATAACTTGTGGAATCAACTCTAAAGTATCATTATGTTCCAACTGCAAATCGCGTTGGTACGAATTTTTAATCACCAATTTTCCGTCTAAACGAATGTAAGGAGCATAAAAAGTATCAATGCCTCCAAAGTATTTGTGAAACGCATTTCTAAATCGGAAATCGGTAAAACCTTGTAAAGGTGATGAAAGTAGGGTAGGACTCATGTTCAAAATTGAATCGCAAAGATAGTAGAAAAGGAATTGATTTTAATCTTCTAAAATTTCTTCTTCATCAACACAATAATCATTATAAAAATAAACGATATCTACTAAATGAATTTCTCTTAATTCATGATTATTAATCTTTTTGATTAAACCAGGACAATCCTTAAAATACTCTAAGGCTTTCTTTTTCCAACTTCCTAAAATATAGCAGTTGATACAAGTTGGAAATTCATCTGTGGTTCGTTTTACATAATGATTTTCTTTAATAACTTCCTTTGTTATGCCACCACTTCCATAATAGGGTACTATTCCACGACCTGAATTTGAAGCAGTTGATGAATAAGTATAAATAGTTTCTAAATATAAAGACACTTCATCTTTGATTAAAACTTCAATAAGCTTTGGTTTTTTATCATGCTTACTTAATTTTATATATTCGTATGTTTTTTTAATGTTAAACCCGTAAAAATCAACTTTGGAGACACTTTCATAATCCCAAGAATCCGGTTTGTCTTCAAGAGAAATTCTGAATTTTATTTTCTCATTTTTAATCATAGCAAATCCTTGAATGGAATCACCATCTTTAAAAAAGATTGTTGCTTCTTGGTCTTGAGAAAAGCCATAGAAACAAATAAGTAGAATTAAAAGAAAATAGTTTTTTCTAACTGTAAACATTTTTGATAATATTATGTATCAAAAATAGCCAAATAAATTAGAAATCTAAGTTATTTCAACTCAATTTTATCTAAAACCAATTGAAACGATTCTTTCTTTTTGTTGCCTACTAAAAATACAATTTCTTCAAAAAAATCACTGTTGAAATTAGGTAAATTTAGTTTTCTACCTCTAAAAGAAGGATATAAATCACTTAATTTTATTTCGACAGTTTCCCATTTTCCAGTGGTTTTAAAAGTCGTGATATATGAATAATATGAGTTTGATTTATCTTTAATTCTAAATTGATAGTCTTTGCCATCACCTTTTAATCGAATAAGTATTTTGCTGTCTTTTGTGGTTTTAATTTTATCAAATTGATGACGAACAGATGAAAATCCACCATTGTTTTCAATAGAAACTGTTCCGCTAAAAACACCGTTTCCTTCTGCATCAATAGAAAATTTTCCTTGAGATAAACCACCCATTACACCATCATCAACAGTAAGCCAATCTTTTGAAGAAGAATCTTTATTGAAATCGTAAATCATTGTTGTGTTCATGGCTAAAATTAAAAATAGTAAGTTAATCATAACGTTATTTTTATTAAAGGTACTAATCTGTAATAGAGAATTAAAGCAATTAACAGGTATTTATAGTTTGTTTAAATGTGTTTTTTAAACGAAAAAAATCCCAAAAACAAAATTGAATTTGGGATTATAAATTATAAAAGTTTTAAATTTTATTTTACTTCTTCAGTAGGAGTGATGTCATCAGAAACATCAGTTGTGTTTGCAACATTTGTTGGTTTTACTGTTTCAGCTTTATCATCACCTTTTAAATATGTTGGTAAATTTAATCCAGCCATGTTGAATAAATCATTTAATGGTGGAACTGTTTTCATCATTCCTGATACAAAGTTAGCCGTTGAACCGTTTCCATCAGCATTATTTCCAGAATCCCAAACAGTGATTTTATCAATTTTGATGTTCTTAACCGCTTCAACTTGTGTTTTAACCAATTCAGGTAATTTTTCAATTAACAATAATTGGAAGGCTTTTGTTGGATCACCACCAGCAGCACTAACTACTTCACGGTAACCTTCTGCTTGTTTTGTTAAGATTTCATATAAACCTTTTGCTTCAGCTTCCATTTTTGCAAAGATGGCATCCGCTTCTCCTTTTGCTAATTCTCTGGTTTTTTCAGCTTCAGCTTGCGCATCAATAATTGCTTTTTGTTTAGCAATTTCAGCCGGAATTACAACGTTAGCATTTTGTGTTGAACGTTCTCTTTCAGCACGAGCTTCTTCGGCTTTTTGTTCCGCTACATAAGATTCTTCTAAAGCTTTTGCACTCTGTACTTTTTCAGAAGCTAAAGCGATACGTAAGGCCTCTGCTTCACGTTCTCTTCTTGTCGCTTCAGATTTTGCAATGGCAATTTTAGCTTCATTTTCTCCTTGAATTGCAATTGCATTTGCTTCAGATGTTTTTACACGTGTATCTCTTAATGCTTCAGCTTTACCAATACTTTCATCTTTAAAAGCAGAAGCAATACTTACTTCTCTATCTTTATTGGTAATCGCAATTTTAACATCACGATCTCTATGTGTTTCAGCAATTTGAACGTCTTTTTCTCTATCTGCTAATGCTTTACCAGTTTCTCCAATTTTTTCTTGTTCAGCCACAGAAATTTTAGCTTCGTTTATTGCTTTTGCAGCAGCTTCTTTTCCTAATGCTTCAATATATCCTGATTCATCTTTGATATCGGTAACGTTAACGTTGATTAGTTTTAAACCAATTTTACGTAATTCTGAATCAATATTTTTAGAAATGTTTTCTAGGAATTTATCTCTGTCAGAATTAATTTCTTCAATTGTCATGGTTGCAACTACTAAACGTAATTGTCCAAAAAGTATATCTTTAGCTAATTCTTGAATTTGTTCTGGAGAAAGTCCTAATAAACGTTCAGCAGCAGTATTCATACTTTCACTTTCTGTAGAAATAGCAATCGTAAAACGACAAGGTACATCGACACGAATATTTTGACGTGAAAGAGCATTAGTTAAGTTGGCTTCTATAGAAATAGGTTTTAAATCTAAATATTGGTAATCTTGAACTACTGGCCAAATAAAGGCACCACCACCGTGAACACATTTAGCAGAAGTTCCACCAGTTCGTCCGTAAATTACAAGTATTTTATCGGATGGACATCTTTTGTAACGAGAAATAAGAGTTAAGAATGTTACAAAAACGACAAATACGGCAACAACAATAATAATAATTTGAGTCATAAGTTTAGTTTAGATTTTTTCGACAATTAATAGGTTATCTTCAATGGCAACAACTTTTACAGCAGCACTGGAAGGAATTTTTTCGTTTGAAAGTGTCATAGCATCTAATTCATGAAATGCTCCATTGATGCTAATTTGTACTTTTCCTTTTCCTGATTTTGCTTCTGGAATAGTTAAATAGACTTCGGCTGTTTTGTTGAGTGCATTTTCAATCTTAAAGCTATTATCTTCAGATAATTTTAATACTTGCTTGATGATAAAAAAGAAAATGGCAACAAATGAAAGTCCGACAAGAACAGCAACAATAATCAATACATTTTTACTTTCGATGGAATCATAAAATGAAATTCCAGTCCAGCTAAATCCTAAAAGGAAATTGATTAAGTTTCTTAAAGTAAAGATTTCAAAAGGCATATCGCCACCATCTCCACCGTCTGAATCCATATCGGTTTCTCCACCGCTTAAACCTACAAATGTCATAATAGTTTGTAGTCCAAAAAATAAACTGACAGGCAACGCAATGTACCAGAAAGCTTTTAGTAAAGGTTCATAGTTTTCTAAAAAGTCCATAATTAAAGTTTGGTTGTTGTAATTATACGATAAGTTTTACAATAAGTTACAATACTCTAAAAATTTATTTTTAATACTCTTAAAGTCAATTATTTAAAATATTGTCTTAATAAAGTTTTTGATGTCTGAAATAGGGTTTTCTTTTAAGAACTTAATAAAAGCACTTCCAATAATAGCACCTTTTTGATGTTTTGTAGCTTGAGAGAATGTTTCATGATCTTTAATTCCGAAACCAACGATTTGTGAATTTTTTAGGTTTAAATCTGAAATTCGTTTAAAATAATCCATTTGTTCATCACCAAAACCAGATTGACTTCCTGTAACAGCAGCTGAACTTACCATATAAATGAAACTATCAGAAATAGCATCAATTTGAGTAATACGTTCATTTGAGGTTTGAGGTGTGACTAAGAAAACGTTTTTCAAATTATATTTTTCAAAAATGTCTTTGTATTCATTTTCATAAACGTATAAAGGCAAATCGGGAATGATTAGACCATCAATACCAACTTCTGCACATTTTTGACAAAATTTTTCCATTCCAAATTGCATCATCGGATTGAAATATCCCATAATTATTAGAGGAATATTTACGCTTTCGCGAATGTTTTTCAATTGTTCAAATAGGAGCGAAGTCGTCATTCCGTTTTCAATCGCAATAGTCGAACTTTCCTGAATTGTTGGTCCGTCTGCTAAAGGGTCAGAAAAAGGCAAACCAATTTCAATCATATCCACACCATTTTTTTCCAATTCTTGAAGAATGGAAACTGTATCATTTATTTTAGGATAACCTGCTGTAAAGTAGATAGAAAGCAGTTTTTTATCTTGTTGTATAGTTTTGTTTATTCTGTTCATTTTATTTTTTTTAAATCTCTCGATCCTTGCTGTTTAATTTTTAAAACCCGAAATAATCGATATACGTATTCAAATCTTTATCACCTCTTCCTGATAAATTGATTACAACAATATCTGTTGGTTTGAATTGTTTTTTATCCAAAACAGAAAAAGCATGAGCCGTTTCAATAGCTGGAATAATGCCTTCCATTTTTGAAATTTCTAAACCTGATTGCATCGCTTCTTTATCGGTAATGGCAATAAATTCAGCACGATTAGATTCATGTAAATGTGCGTGTAATGGTCCAACACCAGGATAATCTAAACCTGCAGAAATAGAATAAGGTTCAGTGATTTGCCCGTCTTCAGTTTGCATTAACAGCGTTTTACTTCCATGAATAATTCCGATTTTTCCCAAAACAGAAGTCGCGGCACTTTCCCCAGAATCCACTCCATGTCCTGCTGCTTCCACAGCGATTAATTTTACCGATTCATCTTCTAAAAACTCATAGAAAGCTCCTGCAGCGTTACTTCCACCACCAACACAAGCAATTACATAATCTGGATTTTCTTTTCCTTCTTGTTCCTTCAATTGAATTTTAATTTCTTTAGAAATCACACTTTGAAATTTTGCCACCATATCCGGATAAGGATGAGGTCCAACAACAGAACCGATGATGTAAAATGTGTCAACAGGATTATTAATCCAATCGCGAATTGCTTCATTCGTTGCATCTTTCAAGGTTTTTGAACCCGAAGTTGCAGGACGAACTGTTGCACCCAACATTTTCATACGAGCCACATTTGGAGCTTGACGTTTAATGTCTACTTCACCCATGTAAACGATACATTCTAAACCCATTAAAGCACAAACGGTTGCAGTAGCAACACCATGTTGACCAGCACCAGTTTCAGCAATAATTCGGGTTTTACCTAAACGTTTTGCCATTAAAATTTGCCCGATTGTGTTGTTTACTTTATGAGCACCAGTGTGACATAAATCTTCTCTTTTTAGATAGATTTTTGTGTTGTATTTTTCAGATAAACGTTTTGCAAAATAGAGTGGAGTAGGTCTCCCAACATATTGTTTCAATAAATCATCGAATTCTTCTTTGAAAGAAGGCTCGTTCATTATTTTTAAGTAATTTTCTTTTAATTCTTCTACGTTTGGGTACAACATTTCAGGAATGAAAGCACCTCCAAATTTTCCATAAAATCCGTTTTCGTCTACGTTATATTTTGTTTTCATTTAGCAATTTTTTAAACTTTTCTAATTCATTTTTGTTTTTTAATCCAGGTTCTGTTTCAAAACGACTGTTTACATCAATGGCGTAACAATAGTTAGATAAATCAGAATCAAGGAATTCTTTTGTTTTTGATATTTCGGTTAAACCAATTCCACCGCTTAAAAAGAAAGGTTTTTGTAAGTTGTAATTTTTTAAAACTTGCCAATCGAAAGTTGTTCCGTTTCCACCAGGTAATTTTCCTTTGGTGTCGAAAAGAAAGTAATCAACAACATTTTCATAGGCTTTTAATTCACTGAAATCAAAGTCATTATTTATTGAAAAGGCTTTAATAATTTCTACTTTTTCATTCTTTAAATTGGCACAAAATTCAACTGATTCGTTTCCATGTAATTGAATAGCATCTAATTGAAAGGTTTTGATTTTAGTTTGAATTTCCTCTAGACTTGTATCTACAAAAACGCCTACTTTTTTTACGTTTGAATCTAGTTTTGGAAGTTCTTTTAAATCAAACTTTCGACTTGATTTATCCCAAAAAATGAAACCCAAATAATCAGGTTTTAAAGTAGCAATTTCCTGAATGTTTTCAGAATATTTCATGCCACAGATTTTTAGTTTTATCTTATTCATTTCAAAGAAACTTTTCGGATGAATTCACTTGCTTCTTTTCCTGGATTATCGGTTTTCATAAAATGTTCTCCCATTAAAAAGCCTTGATAACCAAATTTTTGCAAATCTTTAACAGCTTCAACTGAACTAATACCACTTTCCGAAACTTTTACAAAATCATCTGGAATTTGAGTTGCCAATTCTTTGCTATAATCTAAACTCACATCAAACGTTTTTAAATTTCTATTGTTGACACCAATCATGTCTAAACTTGGCATAATCGATTTTTCTAATTCTTCTTGATTGTGAACTTCTAACAAAACTTCTAAAGCTAAACTTTGAGCGAATTTTGATAAATGTTTAATTTCTTCACGAGTTAAAACTGCTGCAATTAGAAGAATTACATCAGCACCATTGGCTTTTGCTTCTAGTATTTGATATTCATCAATCACAAATTCTTTTCGCAATAATGGAATGTTTACAGAAGCTTTGGCTAATAGCAAATCATCTAAACTTCCACCAAAATATTTCCCATCTGTTAAAACTGAAATTCCACAAGCACCAGCATTTTGATAGCCTAAAACAACATCTTCAACAGAATGATTGTTATTAATAACTGATTTTGAAGGTGAACGACGTTTGTGTTCTGTTATAATTCCTGACAAACTGTTTTTTAGCAATTTAGCCATCGAATTAGTTCGTCCATTAAATAAAACGGAAGCTTCTAATTGGGAAACAGGAATGATGCTTTTCTTTAAAGCAACTTCTCTTTTTTTGTCGGTTATTATTTTATCTAAAATATTCATCCTATTTACTTAAAGCTATTAATTGATTTAATTTTCCGAATGCTTTACCAGTTTTCAAACTCTCTTGTGCTTTGGCTAAAGCATCTTCATAACTTGATTTTTCTATAGTTTGAATGGCAACAGCAGCGTTTGCACAAACTACATTATTTTGTTCGACTGAGCCTTTTCCTGAAATAACGTCATGGAAAATTTTTGCTGCTTCATCAATTGTATTTCCTCCTTTTATGCTTTCTAATTTTATAGGTTGAAAGTTAAAATCTATAGGTTTTAAAATTTGCTCTGAATGATTTGAAATTATCTTTACATCATCTGTTAAGGAAACTTCGTCAAAACCACTTAATCCATGTAAAATGCTATAATTAGTTGAAGTGTTTTGGTATAAATAAGCATACATTCGAGCTAATTCTAAACTAAAAACACCAACCATTTGATTCTTTGGAAAGGATGGATTTACCATTGGACCTAAAATGTTAAAAAAGGTTTTAACTCCTAATTCTTTTCGAATTGGACCTACATTTTTCATGGCTGGGTGAAATAAAGGTGCATGAAGAATTGCAATGTTTGTTTCCTCGATTGATTTGGTTAAAAAGTCAACGTCATTCGTGAATTTTACACCCATTTTTTCCATCACATTACTAGAACCTGAAATAGAAGAAACTCCGTAATTTCCGTGTTTTGCGACTTTAATTCCTGCTCCAGCGACTATGAATGAAGCTAAAGTTGAGATGTTGAACGTATCTTTTCCATCACCACCTGTTCCACATAAATCAATAGTGTTGTAAGCTGAAAAATCTACTGGAATACACAATTCCAACAAAGCTTCACGAAAACCTGAAAGTTCTTCGATGGTAATGCTTCTCATCATGTAAACAGTTAAGAATGCTGATATTTGACTTGGATTGTAATTTCCTTCTGATATGTTGACTAATACCTCTTTGGCTTCTGCTTTAGAAAGTATTTCGTGATTGATTAATCTATTTAATATGGTTTTCATTTATGCTGAATTTATTTCAGCATCTCTCGATGCTAATTTTATTTTTTATTGACTGAATACTAACTACTGAACACTGAGCACTAATTCAAAAGCCAATTTTCTAATATCTTTTTTCCGTTTGGAGTCAAAACACTTTCTGGATGATATTGCACACCTCGAACATCATAAGTTTTATGTTTCATAGACATAATTTGTCCGTTTTCATCAATGCTAGTTACGATTAAATCTTCTGGAAGGTTTTCTGTTGAAACAACCCAAGAATGATAACGACCCACTTCGGTTTCTTTTGGTAAATCATTGAAAATAAAATCGTCTTCAGTTTGCGTGACTTTTGTTGCCACACCATGATAGACTTTTTCTAAATTTGTTAATGTTCCACCAAAAACTTCACCAATGGCTTGTAAACCTAAACAAACTCCAAAAATGCTTTTGGTTTTAGCATATCTTTTGATTACATCTTTTAATAAACCAGCTTCATCTGGAATTCCTGGCCCAGGAGAAAGTAAAATTTTATCGAATTTTTCTAGCTCATCTAATTCAAATTCATCGTTACGAAAAACGGTAACTTCTGCATTCAAATCTTCTAAATAATGGACTAAATTATAAGTAAAACTATCGTAATTATCTATGACTACTATTTTCATTTTTTATTTTTATTGTAAGATTGAAGGATTAAAAGATTGAAAAATTAGCTAATCTTTAAATCATTCAATTTTTTAATTATTAAATATTTTCTGCTAAATCCAAAGCTTTTTGCAAAGCTCCTAATTTATTATAAACTTCTTGTGTTTCGTTTTCTTCTGATGAATCAGCTACAATTCCAGCTCCAGCTTGAAAGTGTAAGGTATGGTTTTTACTCAAAAAACTTCGAATCATAATTGCGTGATTAAAATTACCTTCAAAATCCATAAATCCTATCGCTCCTCCATAAAAACTACGATTTGTTTTTTCGATTGATTCGATTAATTGCATGGCTTTGTGTTTTGGAGCACCAGATAAAGTTCCAGCTGGAAACGTTTTTGCAACCAATTCCATAAAAGGATGATTGGGTTTTAATTTTCCGGTTACTTTAGAAACTAAATGAATCACGTGAGAGAAAAACTGGACTTCTTTATATTTCTCAACTTTCACTTCGTTACAACTTCTGCTTAAATCGTTTCTGGCTAAATCAACCAACATAACGTGTTCGCTGTTTTCTTTTTTGTCTTCGTTTAATTTTTTGGCTAAAATGGCATCATCTTCATCATTTCCTGTTCGTTTAAAAGTTCCAGCGATTGGGTGAATTTCTGCATGATTATCTTTAATAACTAATTGCGCTTCGGGCGAAGACCCAAATATTTTAAAATTTCCATAATCAAAATAGAATAGGTAAGGAGAAGGATTGATACTTCTTAAAGCACGATAAACATTGAACTCATCACCTTTAAAATCTTGCGAAAAACGTCTTGATAAAACCAATTGGAAAACATCTCCACGTTGGCAATGTTTTTTGGCTAAAGTCACATAATTTTTAAAATCAGAATCCGTTAAATTTGATACTACTTCACCATTTTTCGTAAAGTTAAAAGAGGCAAAGTTTTTCGCTTGCAACAATTGTTGGATTTCGTCAGTATTGTTTATATTTTCATATGAATGACAGAATATGTATGCTTCATTTTTAAAATGGTTTATCGCAATTATATTCTGATAAACAGCATAATAAATTTCTGGAATCTTATTTTCAGTAGACTTTTCTGTAATTTCTATTTTTTCAAAATGTTGAATCGCATCATAAGCAATATAACCAAAAAGACCTTGTGTAATGAATTTGAATTTGTTTTCATCGGTACTAAATTGTTTTGAAAAGCGTTCGATTTCATTTGGAACATTAACGTGATTATCAATAGGAATAATTTCAGAAAAACCATCAGGAAAATTAGTTTCAATTTTTTGATATTCAACTTTTATAGAAGCTATTGGATTGAAACAGATGTAAGAAAAACTATTTTCATTTCCATGATAATCAGAACTTTCTAGTAAAATGCTATTCGGAAATTTATCTCTAATTTTTAAATAAACACTAACAGGAGTCATTGTATCTGCTAGAATTTGTTTGTAGTTGGTATTTAATTTATATGTTTTCATTAATTGTATTTTAAAATTTTGCAATAAAAAAAGGCTTGTCGTGATTGACAAGCCTTTATATGTATTTGATTAAATTATACTATAGGAGGATTTGCTCACGTCGTTTGAAGTAAGTTGTTCCACCACCAAGTAATATTTAAAATTGTGTTCATGTTCTTTTATTGTTCCACAAAGATATAGAAAGTAAATTGTAAAAAGCAAATTTTATTTTAATCTCTTATAACTAAATCATATTTTTCCAATAAACCTCTTAAGCCATCTACAGAAAATTGAGCTTTTTTAAGTTTGTTAACTTCTGGATCAATAACGTAATTATAACTGGTGTAAAAATCTGCTTTATTAGCAATAGTGTTGCTAAAAACACTTCTTCTTAAATCGCAATTGTTGAAAATGCTTTCAGTTAAATCGGTTTCCATAAAGTCAACAGCAACCATACTGCAATTGTCAAAACGCATTTTTTTAAGCTTCAGTTTGTAAAACTGAGCATAATCTAAAATGCAATCTTGAAAATTAAAATGATATAAAACTTGGTCTGTCATGGCAAAATTCACGCTTGTAAAATTACATTTTATGAATAAAACATCACGAAGAGAAACATAATTGATTCTAGTATTTTTGAAATTACAATCTGTAAACGTACAATCTACAAAGGTTTCATTTTGAAAAGTACAACTTGTAAAGTCACAATTCACGAATTGACAATCTTCAAATTCTTTGTATTTTATGTCAGCTTCTTCAAAAGTTTTGCCTTCATATTTTTCTCCAACTATGTAATCACTCATTTTAATAATTTTGGTAAAAATAAGCTTTTTGAAGCGAAGAATTTACAATAAAGTTATGTTAAAGTGACTGCTACTAATTATTGAATTGATTAATTTTGAAATTAAATAAGTAGTATATGAAGTTTTCGTTTTCAATTTTATCCTTTGTGTTTTTTATCTTTTTTGGACTTATATCAGTAGCTCAAGAAAGTGAAATTCCAAAACCTTTGAAAATATATAAAAGTGCCAATTACGAAGTAAAATCTTTTGATTATGAAGGATTAGAAACTTACATGTCAATTGAAAATGATACCACTTATGTTTATAATTTTTGGGCAACTTGGTGTGCACCTTGTATTGCAGAATTGCCAAGTTTTATAAAATTACAAGAAACTTACAAAGACAAACCTTTTAAATTGGTTTTAGTGAGTTTGGATTTTTCTAAATCTGTTGAAAAGAGTTTGTTGCCATTTTTAGAAAAGAAAAAAATGAATGTTGAAGTAATATTATTAAATGATCCAGATGCCAACAGTTGGATTGAAAAAATAGATAAAGATTGGTCTGGAGCTATTCCGGCTACGTTAATAGTTAATAAAAACGAACGAAAGTTTTATGAACAATCGTTTGAATATGAAGAATTAGAAAAAGAAGTTAAATCGTTTGTAAATTAAATTAGAAAAAATGAAAAAATTTAGAATTGCTCTATTGGGATTAATTGGTGTATTTGTTTTTGCCTTTACAACAAAAGATACAGCTGCAGGTTATGAAATTGGTGATGTTGCCACAGATTTTTCTTTGAAAAACATTGACAACAAAATGGTTTCTTTAAAAGATTATAAAGATGCTAAAGGGTTTATCGTGATTTTTACATGTAACCATTGTCCATTTTCAAAAGCATATGAAGATAGAATTATTGCTATGGATAAAAAATACAAGAAATTAGGATATCCTGTGATTGCAATTAACCCTAATAATCCAGAAAAAAACAAAGATGATAGTTTTGACAAAATGATTGTTAGAGCAAAAGAAAAAGGATTTACTTTCCCTTATTTATTTGATGATGGACAAAAAATTTATCCTCAATATGGTGCAACAAAGACACCTCATGTTTATATTTTAGAGAAAACAGCTAAAGGAAATATAGTGAAATATATTGGAGCAATTGACGATAATCATGAAGATGAAAAAGAAGTGAAAGCAAAATATGTTGAAGATGCAGTAAATTCACTTTTAAAAGGAAAAGAAATAGAAGTTAAAACTACTAAAGCTATTGGTTGTTCCATTAAAGCTTAACTATAAAAAACCTAAAAATTTGAATAATGAACCATGCTTTTTGCGTGGTTTTTTATTTTAATAGTAAAACTTTTGCTTATTTTAGCACTATTAAAATTACAAAAATGATTTCAGAAGCACAATTTAATACAGAATTAGATATAATAATTTCAAATGCCATTAGAGAAGACGTTGGTGATGGTGACCACAGTTCTTTAGCTTGTATTCCAAAAGAAGCACAAGGGAAAGCTAAACTTTTAGTCAAAGACGATGGAATTATAGCTGGTGTCGAATTTGCCAAAATGATTTTCAACTACGTTGATTCTGATATGGAAGTTGAAACTTTTATAAATGATGGTGAAAAAGTAAAATACGGAGACATCGTTTTTCATGTTTCGGGAAAATCGCAATCCATTTTAAAAGCGGAACGTTTGGTATTAAATTCAATGCAACGAATGAGTGCAATTGCTACAAAAACTAGAATGTTTGTCGATTTAATTGGTGATGCAAAAGCAAAAATATTAGATACTAGAAAAACAACACCAGGAATTAGAGCTATAGAAAAATGGGCTGTAAAAATTGGTGGTGGAGAAAATCACAGATTTGCTTTATATGATATGATTATGCTAAAAGACAATCACATTGATTTTGCTGGAGGAATTGCTCAAGCCATTGAAAAAACTAAACATTATTTAAAAGACAATAATAAAGACTTAAAAATTATTGTAGAAGCAAGAGATATGAATGAAGTCGAACAAATTATAGAAGCTGGTGGCGTTTATCGTATTTTATTAGATAACTTTGATTTTGAAACTACTAAGAAAGCCGTAGCGTTTATTGGTGATAAATGTCTAACAGAATCATCAGGAAATATCAATGAAAAAACCATTCGCGAATATGCTTTGTGTGGTGTTGATACTATTTCATCTGGAGCTTTAACGCATTCGGTTTATAACTTAGATTTAAGCTTAAAGGCTTTGTAAATTTATGTCAGAAATAATAGAAGAGAAACTCAAAAAAATTCCAGTTATTAAACAATTGGTTCAATTAACTAAGGGGATAAAAATGAAGTCTTTAGTTGAGGGAATGTCATTGTATGATATTCTTGAATTATATATTTTGGGAATTTTCAAAGGAGCATTTTCATATAGAGCAAGTGCTATTGCTTTTAGTTTTTTTATGGCTTTATTTCCTTTTGCACTATTTATTCTGAATTTGATTCCTTACATTCCTATAAAAGATTTTCAAGTCGATTTTATTAATTTTATTGCTCAAAATGTACCTCCAAATACTTTTGAAGCTATAGATAAAATCATAGTGGATATTTTAAGCAATAGTTATCAGGGTTTATTATCAAGTGGTTTTATACTTTCTATTTTTTTAATGACTAATGGTGTAAATGCAATTTTAGGAGGTTTTGAAATGTCAGAACATATTACATTAACAAGGAGTTATTTTAAACAATATTTAATTTCATTAGCCTTATCATTGATTCTTTCACTACTTTTATTAATAACTGTTGCTGCTATAATTGTTTTTGAGGTTTTTATACAGAAAATTAAAATTCAAGACTTCTTTTCAGACAATATTTCATTAATTGAATGGGGAAGATATGCATTTGTAATTTTAATGATTTTAATTACGACTTCTACCTTATATAAATATGGAACAAAGGAAACTGCAAAAATTAAATTCATTAGTTCAGGAGCAATATTTACTACAATTTTAATTATACTTTCCTCTTATGTTTTTGGTATTTATGTAGAAAAATTTGCTAGATATAACGAATTATATGGTTCAATTGGCACGCTTCTTGTTCTTATGTTCTATATATGGATTAACTGTATGGTTCTTTTATTAGGATTCGAATTAAATGCAGCAATTAACAAATTGAAAAGAAAAAATTTATATATTTAACAAAAATTAAAAACAATAATTATGAAAAAGCAGATTTTAGCATTATTTTTAGTAGCATTTACAACATTTACATTTAATGCTCAAACAACAGTTTCTGGAGTAAAAGTAGATGGAAAACTTTCTTTAGAAGGAAAAGATCTTACTTTAAACGGTGCAGGAACTAGAGAGAAATTTTGGATGGATCTTTATGTTGGATCTTTATATACTACTAAAAAGACAACAAATGGTCAAGATGTAGTTGATAGTAAAGACGCTGCAGCAATTAAATTGAACATTGTTTCAGGAATGATTACTTCTGAGAAAATGATTAGTGCAATAAATGAAGGATTTGATAACTCTACTGGTAAAAACACAACAGCATTAAAATCAAAAATCGATAAATTTAAAGGGTTCTTTAAAGAGAAAATTGTAAAAGGAGATGTTTTTATCATTATGTATGATGGTGATGAAGTTCACGTTTACAAAAATGGAGCAAAAAAAGGTTCTATTGATGGATATGATTTCAAAAAAGCATTGTTCGGAATTTGGTTAGGAAAAAAACCAGCTGATGACGATTTAAAAGACGGAATGTTAGGAAAATAATTTCTCAACAAATAAATAAAGAAAAGCACTTCCAATTTGGAGGTGTTTTTTTTTACACATGAGTAATTGAAGTTAGTAATAGCTATGTTTTCTATTTATAGTAAAACGACTGAAACACAAAGTAAAATCTATGTGCCTATGTGGTTAAAGAAAATCAGAAAATAATCTGCCAACTAATAACTGAACACTGAACACTTTTTTTTACATTTGCTAAATGCAGTTTTTTATAGAAGTCGTTTTACCGTTAGCTGTTGATAAAACCTTTACTTATGAGGTTTCAGAAGCAGAATTTAATTATGTTTCCATTGGAATGCGCGTTGCAGTGCCTTTTGGAAAAACCAAAGTGTATACTTCTTTAGTAATTGGTAAAAACAACAATCCACCACACTTATATACAGCCAAAGAAATTCATCAGATTATTGATGAAAAACCTATTGTAAACGAAATTCAATTAGCCCATTGGAAATGGATTGCGTCCTATTATATGTGTTCTTTGGGAGAAGTTTTTAAATCTGCTTTGCCTTCTGGATATATGTTGGAAAGTGAAACGATTATTACTTCCAAAAAAGAGGCTGAAATTGATGAAAACGAATTAAAAGACGACGAATACCTAATTTTTGAAGCTTTAAAATTACAATCCTCAATCACAGTTAACGATGTGGTTAAGATTTTAGGAAAGAAAACCGTTTTTCCAGTTTTAAATCGTTTGTTAGAAAAAGGAGCTTTGCAGTTGCAAGAAGAAATTTCAGAGCAATACAAACCCAAACAAGTTCGCTACATAAAACTACAAGAAGAGTTTTTAAAACAAGAAAACTTAGCTGTTTTAGTAGAGGAATTATCAAGAGCCAATAAACAACGCGAATTGGTTTTATCTTATTTTCAACTTCAAGCTAAAGAGAAAAAACCCATTTCTGTCAAACAATTAATTGAGTTTTCAGGAAGTTCTTCAGCCATCGTAAAAACATTAATTGATAAAGATATTTTTATTGAATACTTCATCAATCAAGACAGAGTTATTTTTGAAAAAGAAGATGATAGTCATTTTACGCTAAGTAAACCCCAACAAAAAGCTTTTGACCAAATTGAAGAAAGTTTTCTTGATAACGATATTACATTACTACATGGTGTAACAGCTTCAGGTAAAACCGAAATTTACATCAAACTCATAGAAGAACAAATCAATAAAGAGAAACAGGTGTTGTTTTTGTTGCCCGAAATTGCTCTTACAACACAATTAGTCCAAAGACTAGTAGCTTATTTTGGAAATCAAGTGGCTGTTTTTCATTCCAAATATTCAAATAATGAACGTATTGAAGTTTGGAATCAAGTTTTAGAAAACTCCGAAAAAGCTAAAGTCGTAATTGGAGTTAGGAGTGCTTTATTTTTGCCTTTTTCAAATTTAGGATTAATTGTCGTTGATGAAGAACACGAACAAACCTACAAACAAGAAGCACCAGCACCAAGATATCACGCTCGAGATTGTGCAGTCGTATTGGCTAAACAACATCAAGCTAAAATTTTATTAGGAAGTGCAACACCAAGCTTAGAAACCTATTATAATGTTAAAACCAATAAATATAAGGTAGTCGAATTAACCGAGCGATACGGAAACGTTGTTTTACCTGAAATTAAACTTATCGATTTAAAAGATAAGTATTTCAGAAAAAGAATGAACGGACATTTTTCAGATGAATTAATAGAAGGAATTTCAACAGCATTAGAATTAGGAGAACAAATCATTTTGTTTCAAAATAGAAGAGGATTTTCACCTTATGTAGAATGTATTACTTGTGGTCACGTTCCCAATTGTCCAAGTTGTGATGTGAGTCTGACTTATTACAAGCACAAAAACCAATTGCGCTGTCATTATTGTGGGTATTCAATTGCGAATCCAACCCATTGTCACGCATGTCAATCCGTTGAACTAACTACAAAAGGTTTTGGAACAGAACAAATAGAATTAGAGTTAAAAGCCATTTTTCCAGATAAAAATATTGGCCGAATGGATCAAGACACAACTAGAGGAAAATTTGGGTACGAAAAAATTATAGATTCTTTCAAAAATAGGGAAGTAGATATATTAGTAGGAACACAAATGTTAGCCAAAGGATTGCATTTTGATAATGTGACTTTAGTCGGAATTCTAAATGCAGATAATTTATTAAATCAACCCGATTTTAGGGCTTACGAAAGAGCTTTTCAAATGATGACTCAAGTTGCAGGTCGTTCTGGTCGTTCTGAAAAGAAAGGTTTGGTAATGATTCAGACTTATAATGTATTTCATAATACAATTCAGCAGGTTCTGACTAATGACTATGCTTCGATGTTTAAGGAACAGATTTATGAACGTCAGAATTTTAAATATCCACCTTTTTATAAATTAATCAAACTGACTTTAAAGCATAAAGATTACGATAAATTAAAAGAAGGCTCAATGTGGTTATATAATGTGTTGTCTCAAAATTTACCAATGCCAATTCTTGGACCAGAAGAACCAGCCATAAGTAGGATTAGAAACCAATACATTAGAACTGTCTTAATTAAAATTCCAAAAGAAAAGAACTTGTCTTTAACCAAAAAAACTATCCATAAAATAATGAATAGTTTTGAGGCTATAGGGTTTTATAGAGCTATAAAAGTTACTATAAATGTAGATAATTATTAAGAAGACTTTTTTAAGGCTTCCATTAAGTTGTCTTTTTTGTTTCTACTAAGCGGAATTTTAAAGGTATCAATTTCTGCAAATTTGCTATTGAAAGTTTCCACTTTGCTTATATTAATAATATACGATTTGTGTACTCTAATAAATTTATCAGTTGGCAAATCTTTTTCAAATGCCTTCATAGTAGAAAGTACTAAATGGCTATCATCTTCTGTGATTACTTTAACATAATCTCCAAAAGCTTCAACCCATCTTATTTTTGAAGTAAATATTTTTAGTTTTTTTAAATTACTTTTAATAAAGATGAAATCTTCATCTTCTTCATTCGTTTCTTTTTGAAGTGTAAATAAATTAAAAGCTTTAGAAACGGCTAAATTAAAGCGTTCTTTTGTTAAGGGTTTGTGTAAATAATCAGTAGCATTGTAATCAAATGCTTTTAGGGCATATTCAGTTTTAACTGTTATGAAAATAATTTGTGGTTTAACTTTTAAACCGTCTAAAAAATCAAATCCATTAATTACAGGCATTTCAATGTCTAAAAAGACTAAATCAATGTTTTTTGTTGATATACAGTTTTTAGCATCAGTTGCATTGGAGAATTCACCTACAAGCTGTAAAAATTGATTATCATTGATAAGTTTGGACACAGTTATTCGCTGCAATGCACTATCATCAACAACTATACAGTTTAATTTCATTTATCAAATTCATGTGTTACTACGGCGTAAATATATTGCTAATCATTATAATACACAAATTTATTCAGAAAAATAAGGGCTTTATTTAATTACAATAAATTGTTTGAAAATGTTTGTTAGTTATGTATAAAACACTTACTTTTGCACCCAATTTTATAACAAAATAAATTTTATAGTATGAATCATTATGAAACTGTTTTCATCTTGAATCCCGTTTTATCTGAACAACAGATAAAGGAAACAGTTAGCAAGTTTGAAGATTTTCTTACTTCTAAAGGATCAAAGATGGTAGCCAAAGAGGACTGGGGCTTAAAAAAATTAGCTTACGAAATCCAACACAAAAAAAGTGGTTTTTATCACTTATTTCAATTTGAAGCACCTGCAGATATTCTAGTAGGTTATGAAACAGAATTTAAACGTGACGAAAGAGTTATGCGTTTTTTAACTGTATCATTAGACAAACACGCAATTTCGTGGGCAGAAAGAAGAAGAGACAAATTAAAAGCTAAATCAAACTAATTATGGCATCTTTAGAGCAATCAGCAAAAGGTAAAAAAGAGGGAGATATTAGATATCTTACTCCTTTAAATATAGATACAAACAAACAAAAGAAATATTGTCGTTTTAAAAAATCGGGTATCAAGTATATCGATTATAAAGATGCAGATTTCTTATTGAAATTCGTTAACGAACAAGGTAAAATTTTACCACGTAGATTAACAGGGACTTCTTTAAAATACCAAAGAAAAGTATCTGTAGCAATCAAAAGAGGAAGACATATTGCAATTATGCCGTATGTAGCCGATTTAATGAAATAATATTAATAATTAAGTTGTTGGTTTTCAACATAACGAAACCTAACTTCTATTTAAAAGGACAACAACATGGAACTTATCTTAAAACAAGACGTTCAAAATTTAGGATTTAAAGACGATACTGTAACAGTAAAAAACGGTTACGGTCGTAATTTTTTAATTCCTCAAGGATTTGCAATTTTAGCAACTCCTTCAGCTAAAAAAGTATTAGCTGAAAATTTAAAGCAAAAAGCACACAAAGAGCAAAGATTAGTGGATGATGCAAATAAAATTGCAGAAGCATTAAACGCTCTAGAAATTAAAATTTCTGCAAAAGCAGGTGGAGAAAAATTATTTGGATCTATCACAAATGCTAATATTGCAGAAGCTTTAGCAAGTAACGGACATTCAATTGATAGAAAATTCATTTCAAGTGGAATCGTTAAACGTACTGGTAAATATTCAGCTAACGTAAGATTACACAGAGATGTAATTGTAGAATTAGCTTATGAAGTTATTGCTGATAAAGCATAATTTTTATAAATATCTATTAAAAGCCTTCCAATTTGGAAGGCTTTTTTTTTATCTTTACATTTCTATTTACATCAATTAATGAAATACGCTAGACTTACAAAAGAACAATTAGAAGAATTACATCCTGAATTTATAAATTTCCTTGCTACTCAATCTATTGATAAAAAAGAATGGGATGAAATTAAAAACAATAAACCTCAAGTTGCAATGCAAGAAATTGACGTTTTTTCAGATTTAATTTGGGAAAGAGCTCTAACAAATGTCAATTTTATTGATCATTTTTCTACCAATTATATCTTTTTATTCAAATGTATTGACACTATGGTTTATTCGTTAGTAATAAATACCAACGACAAAAAAGTCGATTTCCTTACCAAAGAAGGCATTAATTGGTTAAGTGAAAATATGTTTTCAGACAGCGTAGAAATCCAAAAAGGAAAAAAAGATATTTCTCAAGATAGAAATCAAGCGCTTTTTAAAATTATAAAAGAAGGTGGAATCATTAGCAAAGGTGAATTATTTTCAAAATTAGAACATCTTATCAATAACTAGTTTTATGAACGTTTTAGAAACTATTACAAAGCTTCGTGCCGAATTAAATCAGCATAATTACAATTATTATACATTAGATAATCCAACGATTTCTGATTATGATTTTGATGTGAAATTAAAAGAATTACAAGATTTAGAAACAAAACATCCAGAGTTTTTTGATGAAAATTCCCCAACTTTAAGAGTTGGTGGAACAATTACCAAAAATTTTGAAACAGTTCCACATGAATATAGGATGTATTCTTTAGATAATTCTTATTCCAAAGAAGACTTGTTGGATTGGGAAACACGTTGCAAAAAGATAGTTGGAGATGTTGCTTTAGAATACACTTGCGAGCTAAAATATGACGGAGCTTCAATTAGTATTAGTTATGAAAATGGTTTGCTTAAAAGGGCTGTAACACGAGGTGATGGATTTCAAGGTGATGATGTAACGAACAACATCAAAACTATAAAAGCTGTTCCCATAAAATTAAAAGGAGATTATCCTGATAAATTTGATATTCGTGGTGAAATCGTATTGCCTTTTGCAGGATTTGAGAAAATGAATCAAGATTTAATTGAAATTGGTGAAACTCCCTATTCAAATCCAAGAAATACAGCTTCTGGAAGTTTAAAATTACAAGACAGTGCTGAGGTTGCAAAACGACCTTTAGATTGTTTATTATATTCAATTATAGGAAATAATTTAGACTTAAATACACAAAATGAAGCTTTACAAAAAGCTAGAGATTGGGGATTTAAAGTGCCAAATCAATCCAAATTAGCTAAAAATTTGGATGAGGTTTTTCGGTTCATAGATTATTGGGATATTCATCGTCACGATTTACCTTATGAAACGGATGGAGTAGTGGTGAAAGTAAATTTAATTCAATACCAAAATGAATTAGATTATACCGCAAAATCACCACGTTGGGCTATGGCTTATAAGTTTAAATCGGAACAAGTTAGTACAGTTTTAAACTCAATTTCTTATCAAGTCGGACGAACTGGAGCAATCACACCTGTTGCCAATTTAGAACCTGTTCAATTAGCTGGAACAATAGTAAAGAGAGCATCTTTGCATAATGCAGACCAAATTGAAAAATTAGATATTAGAATAAATGATACTGTTTTTGTTGAAAAAGGAGGGGAAATTATTCCAAAAATTATTGCTGTTGATTTAGCTGAAAGAAAAGCAAATTCTGAACCTACAAAATATATTACTAACTGTCCAGAATGTAACACAGAATTAGTCAGAATTGAAGGTGAAGCCAATCATTATTGTCCAAATTTTTATGGTTGTCCACCACAAATCATCGGAAGAATTCAACATTATATTTCGCGTAAAGCAATGGATATTGAAGGTCTTGGAGGAGAAACAGTTGCTTTATTATTCAATGCAGGTTTAGTTACAAATTACGCTGATTTGTATGAATTGCAAAAAGAACAAATTATTCCATTGGAGCGAATGGCAGAAAAATCAGCCGAAAACTTGATAAAAGGTGTTGAAGATTCTAAACAAGTTCCTTTTGAACGTGTTTTGTACGCTTTAGGAATTCGTTATGTTGGAGAAACAGTAGCCAAAAAGTTAGCCAAACATTATAAAAATATTGATGCAATTGCAAATGCAACTTTAATGGATTTAGTTTTAGTTGATGAAATTGGAGAAAAAATTGCAGAAAGTGTAGTGTTGTTCTTTGAAAATCAAGATAATAGACTTATCGTTGAACGATTGAAAAACTATGGAGTTCAGTTAGAAATGAATGCTTCTAATGACACAACGGTTTCTGATAAATTAAAAGGCAAAATATTTGTAGTTTCTGGAGTTTTTGAAATTTATTCTAGAGATGATCTAAAAAAAGCCATTGAAAATAATGGTGGAAAGGTAGGGAGTTCAATATCGTCAAAAACCGATTATGTTATTGCTGGAGACAATATGGGACCATCAAAATTAGAAAAAGCCAATCAATTAAATATTCCAATTATAAATGAATTTCAATTTAATGAATTATTGAATACAATATAAAAGAATTAAACAACAATGTTTTTGGTTTGATTAGCGTATTTCTCATCCTTTGAAAAATAGAAATCTATTCGACCAAGATTTATTCCATAACAACCAACTTGATTGATTAGTACATCTTTTCCGTCACTATTTCTTTCAACAACAGGTTTGTCTAAAAAAGTATGTGTGTGTCCACCAATTATTAAATCAATGTCTTTTGTTTGTTGAGCTAAAAGAATATCGCAAACTTTTTCGGGTTCATTTTTATATTTGAATCCTAGATGAGAAAGGCAAATAATCAAATCACATTTTTCAACTTCTTTTAATTGACGAACGATGTCTTTTGTGATATCAATAGGATTATTGTACACCGTTTCTTTGTACAGTTTTTTGTCAACCAATCCTTCTAATTCGACACCTAAACCAAAAACGCCAATTTTTAAACCAGCTTTTTGAAATATTTTATAAGGTTTTACAATTCCATCTAAAACGGTGTTTTTAAAATCATAATTAGCCGAAACAAAATCAAATTTTGCGTGAGGTAATTGTGAATAAAAACCATCGATACCATTATCAAAATCATGATTTCCTAAAGTACCTAAATCATACTGCATCATGCTCATTAATTTAAATTCTAATTCACCACCATAGTAATTAAAATAAGGTGTTCCTTGGAAAATATCTCCAGCATCTAATAGCAAAACATTATCTTCTTCAGACCTAATTTTATCAATTATTGTAGCTCTTCGAGCCGCTCCAGCTTGATTAGGATTTTTCGGATCATCAGCAGGAAATGGATCAATATGACTATGTGTATCATTGGTATGAAGAATAGTCAGTTTTTTTATATTTTCAACAGAGTCAAAACTAGTTAAGGATAGTCCTCCAAAAGTCAATAAACTTGAAGTTGCTGCTGTATTTTTTATGAATTCTCTTCTTTTCATCTTATTCTTCAATTACGGTTTGTTCATTAAACATTTCAAGTGTATCAACTTTTTTAAAATAATCAATTAACAGATTTCTCAATTTATAATCCAAATCATATTTTAGTTGACTATCTACAAAAAATGTCATGCTATCGCCACCATTTGATAAATAATCTGATGTTGCTACATAATAAGTTTTGGTGTCGTCAATTGGTTGGTTGTTGATTTCTATTTTGGAAATTTCACCACTTTTATTCAAATAAATTTTTAAACCATGTAATGGATGTGGTTTTCTTTCACTAATTATATATTCAGCTAATTCTCTAATTTTTATGCCAGATAATCCAACAACAATAACGCTGTTTTCAAAAGGCATAATATTAAATGCTGAACGAGTTGTTACATCTCCTTTTGGTAGTGTAGAACGAATACCACCATGATTTAACAAACAAATATCGATGGATTTATTTTCACGTTTCAAAAAAATTGGATTAGCTAAATTATAGGTCACATTGGCCATAAATAAACCAATATTCGTTTCCCATTTTCCTTTGCTTTTATCTAAAGTTTCGGGGCAAAAAGCTAAAACGCTGTCCAAATCTTTGTTAATATGTGTTCTAAAAGGAGCGATAAATTGTTCTATTGAAGGGTCAGAATTTGACGATTCGTTGACGTTTATTTTACTTCCTCTAACCTCATAATTATAATAGCTTTTTGATTTACAAGAAACTAGAGTAATAAATGTTAATAATATAACAAAATAGAATGAAAATGAGTTAATCTTTTTTACTTTTACCATCATAATGTAAGATGAATAATTTAAATTTGTGTTTGGTAAAAATACTATGTTTTATAGAACTATTAAAGATTTTTTGGTAAAAAAGCAGATTAAAAAATCATTAGCTTTAGGATTGTCAGCTGTTAACAACGAGCCGGTCAAAACAATTGGTGTTCTTGTTGATGGAGTTCACTTTTTGGATAAAGATAAATTGATAAATGAATTTAAAAAATATGCCAATGGACAATTTAAAGTGAATTTATTAGTTTACAGAAAAAAAGCAAAGAAAAACGAAAGTATAGAATATCCATATTACACAAAGAATGACATAAATTTTACAGGAAGTTTTTCTAAAGGAGAAATTGATAATTTTGTAGCTTTTCCTTTTGATTTATTGGTTAATTATTATGATGAAAGTAATGCTGATTTGGAGTTGATTACAACTTTATCTAAAGCTAAATTTAAAGTTGGTTTTGCTTCTGTGAATAAAGATTTGAATCATTTTTTTATCAACACTTTTGTCGAAAAATACGTTGATTTTGCTCAAATTTTATTTGATTATTTAAAAATTTTAAAAAAGATATAATATGCAAATGTTTGTAGGAACTGGTGTTGCTTTAGTCACACCGTTTAAAAAAGATTTTTCAGTTGATACTGAGGCTTTAGCTAAAATTGTTGATTTTGTAATTGATGGTGGAGTTGAATATTTAGTTGTTTTAGGAACAACTGCAGAATCTGCAACATTAAATAAAGCTGAAAAAGAATTGGTTATTAAAACAATTAAAACAGCAAATGCAGGAAGATTACCTTTGGTTTTAGGTGTTGGAGGAAATAATACTTTGGAAGTAGTAGAAGAACTTCAAGCTAGAGACTTTACTGGGTTTTCTGCAATTTTGTCAGTTTCACCATATTACAACAAACCTACGCAAGAAGGAATTTACCAACATTTTAAAAGAATTGCAGAAGCTTCGCCACTTCCAATAATCTTGTACAATGTACCTGGAAGAACAGCAAGTAATATGTTGCCATCAACAGTTGTTAGATTAGCAAAAGACTTTAAAAATGTAATTGCAATTAAAGAAGCAGCTGGTGATATTGTTCAAGCTATGAAACTAATTCAACATGCTCCAAAAGATTTTCTTGTAATATCTGGTGATGATATGATAACACTTCCGATGGTTTTAGCAGGTGGAGCAGGAGTTATTTCTGTTATTGGAGAAGGTTTTCCAAAAGAATTTTCAGAAATGGTACGATTAGGGTTACAAAGAAAAGTGAATGAAGCTTATGAACTACATTACAAATTAGCGGATTCAATTGATATGATATTTGAACAAGGAAATCCTGCTGGAATTAAAGAAGTCTTTAAATCTAGAGGTTTATCTGAAAATACGGTTCGATTACCTTTGGTGAATGTTGATGATAATTTGTCTAAAAGATTAGACGGTTTTACAAAAAACATAAGCTAAAAAAGATTTTTATACTCCATAAATATTCCCTAAATTTGCCGACTGCTTTTTATGGTCTATCAATTTAGAACTTAATAAGTTAAAAAAACATTGATGAATAAAATAATTTACATACTTCTTATCGCATTTGCTTTTGGCTCATGTAGTGAATACCAAAAAGCATTAAAATCTGATGATTTAGCTGTTAAAACAAAATTAGCGGCTGATTATTATGAAAGCGGAAAATACAAAAAAACAATTGCTCTATTAGAACAAGCAAGTCCTTCTTTAAGAGGGAAGCCAAATGCTGAGAAAATATTTTATATGCTTTCAAAATCGTATTACGAAACTGAGCAGTATTATTTAGCAGGTTATGCCTTTGAAAGTTTTGCTTCAAATTATCCTAAGAGCGAAAAAAGAGAAGAAGCTGCGTTCTTAGGTGCAAAGTGTTTTTATACTAAATCGCCAAGATATAGTTTAGACCAAACAGATACATACAAAGCATTAGAAAAATTACAAAGCTTTATTGACACTTATCCAAAATCAGATTATATGCCAATGGCTAATGTCTTGGTTAAAGAATTGACAGATAAATTAGAGAAAAAAGCATTCGAAATCGCTAAGCAATATAACTCAATTGCTGAATATTATAGAGATTTTAATGCACCAATAAAAGTATTAGATATTTTTTTAGCAGATTATCCTGGAACAAAGTATAAAGAAGATGCTCTTTATTATAAATTTGACACTTTGTATCAATATGCATTAAATAGTGTAGATTCAAAGAAACAAGAACGTCTAACTAATGCTAAAATGGCTTATGAAACGTTAATAAAATTTAGAAGCGATACCAAATACAAAGACACTGCTGATAAACAATTAGTAGAAATTGAAAGAGAATTAACGCAATATTCAAATAATTAAGATGGATTTAAAGAAAACAACTGCTCCAGTAAACACAGTTACTTACAACAAGAATGAAATTGAAGCTCCAACAGGAAATGTGTATGAAGCGATTACAATTATCTCAAAAAGAGCTAATCAAATCAATGCTGATATTAAAAAGGAGTTAATTGAAAAGTTAGAAGAATTTGCAACTTACAATGACAGTTTAGAAGAAATCTTCGAAAACAAAGAACAAATTGAGGTTTCAAAATTTTACGAAAAATTACCAAAAGCTCACGCTTTAGCCGTTCAAGAATGGTTAGAAGGTAAAATCTATTATAGAGATTCAAAAAACCAATAAAAATATGTCTGTTTTAAGCGGTAAAAAAATCTTACTAGGTATTTCTGGTGGAATTGCTGCCTATAAAACAGCGTCTTTAGTTAGACTCTTCATAAAAGCAGGTGCTCAAGTACAAGTTGTAATGACACCTGCTTCTAAAGATTTTGTTACTTCTTTAACATTATCTACCTTATCAAAAAAACCAGTTTATTCCAATTTTTATAATGAAGAAGACGAAAATGCAATGTGGAATAACCATGTTGATTTAGGTCTTTGGGCAGATTATATGGTCATAGCACCAGCAACTGCCAATACATTATCAAAAATGGCAAATGGAATTTGCGATAACTTATTATTAGCAACATATCTTTCTGCAAAATGTCCTGTTTACTTTGCTCCAGCAATGGATTTAGATATGTATAAACATCCTTCAACTTTAGCTAGTTTTGAAAAGCTAGCAAGTTTTAAAAACACTATAATTCCTGCTGAAAGTGGAGAATTAGCTAGTGGTTTATCTGGTGAAGGTCGTATGGCTGAGCCTGAAAATATCATTTCATTTTTAGAAAAAGACATTGAAAGCAAATTGCCTTTAAAAGGAAAAACAATACTAATTACTGCTGGTCCAACTTATGAAGCCATTGATCCAGTTCGTTTTATAGGAAATCATTCTTCAGGAAAAATGGGGTATGATATTGCTTATGAGGCTGCTCAATTAGGAGCAAATGTAGTCTTAGTTTCAGGACCTTCTAATCAAACCATAAATCATCATTTAGTTGAATTGATAAAAGTGACTTCAGCACAAGAAATGTATGATGCATGTCATAAACACTTTTTAAATGTTGATGTAGCCATTGCAGCTGCTGCTGTTGCAGATTATCGTCCAAAAAATGTGGCTTCCCAAAAAATAAAAAAGAACGATTCTACGTTAACTATAGAGTTAGAGAAGACAAAAGATATTTTAGCCTCTTTAGGAGAATTAAAGAAAAATCAATTTTTAATAGGCTTTGCTTTAGAAACTGAAAATGAAATTGAAAATGCAAAAGCGAAAATTCAGAAAAAAAACTTAGATTTGATAGTTCTTAATTCATTAAATGATGAAGGAGCTGGTTTTGGAAAACCAACAAATAAAGTTACTTTTATAGATAAAAACTTTTCAATAGAACCAGTAGAATTAAAATCTAAAGAAGAAGTTGCACAAGATATTATTGAAAAAGTAGTGCAATATTTTCAAAAAAAAAATATATAAAATGAAGAAACTAACATTTATAGTTGCCTTTTTATTCCTTGTTTATAATGCTAATGCTCAAGAGTTAAAAGCTACTGTTACAATTAATTATGATAGAGTAACGAATGTTAATACACAAATTTTTAAAACCCTTCAAACCCAAATGACGGAGTTTTTAAATAATACAAAATTCACCAATCAAGAATATGAGCAAAACGAAAAAATTGAATGTTCTTTTTTCTTGAATATTGCTTCTTATGATTCAAATAATTTTGGAGCTACATTACAATTACAATCTTCAAGACCAATATTTAATTCTAGTTATACTTCGCCAATTGTTAATTTTAACGATAATGATGTAAACTTTAGATATATTGAATATGAGAATTTTATTTATGATCCAAACAGTTATACTTCAAATTTAATTTCGATTTTAGCTTATTATTCCAATGTTGTTATTGGTTTAGATAAAGACTCTTTTGAAGAAATGGGTGGAACAAAACAATTAGAAATAGCCTCTGGTATAATGAATTTAGCACAATCAAGTGGTTATGGTGGTTGGAGTCAATCAGATGCAAAATACAACAATAGATACTACATTATTTCAGATATATTATCTAGTACTTATTCACCTTACAGAGAAGCGTTGTACGAATATCATTTAAAAGGATTGGATTTTATGGCTGAAGATCAAAAAGCAGCTAAAGAGAAAATACTGGAAGCTATAAAAACCATTTCTCAAATTAATAAAGTTAGACCAAATGCTTTGTTAACTAGAACTTTTTTTGATGCAAAATCAGATGAAATTGTAAGTGTGTTTTCTGGTGGACCTGCAATGCCAAACAATGAATTATTAGAAATATTAAATAAAATTTCGCCTCTTAATTCAAGTAAATGGAATAAAATTAGATAAGCGTTTTTAAGTCTTATCTTTTTGCTTAAATTTGAAGCTTATTTACAAACTACATGCTTCAATCTTTATATATTAAAAACTACGCACTTATAGAATCCTTAGAGATTAATTTCTCTTCAAATTTTTCTATAATAACAGGTGAAACTGGTGCTGGAAAATCTATTCTTTTAGGTGCTTTAGGCTTAGTTCTAGGCAATAGAGCTGATTTATCTGCTTTAAAAGATAAAGAACAAAAATGCGTTATAGAAGCTCATTTTTCTATTTCAAATTATAATCTAAAGCAATTGTTTGAATCATTAGATTTAGATTATGATGACAATACTATAATTCGTAGAGAAATATTACCAACAGGAAAATCTAGAGCTTTTGTTAATGATAGTCCGGTTAATTTAAGTGAACTTCAAGAGCTAGGTAATTATTTAATCGATATTCATTCGCAATTTCAAACACGCGAAATTATCAATGAAGAATATCAAATTAATTTATTAGATAAAGTTGCCAATAATGAAAATGCTATTCAATTATTTCAAGGCGAATTAAAGACATTCAAATCACTTCAATCAGAATTAAAAAAGATTGTTTCCGAAAAAGAAGTTTTAGGAAAAGAACAAGAATACAATTTGTTTTTATTTGAAGAATTAGAAAAAGCAAAACTAAAAATTGGAGAACAAGAAGAACTTGAATTAGAGTCTGAAAAATTAAATAATATTGAATTTTTAAAAGAAAATATTAGTAAAGTTATTTCAATTTCAAACCAAGAAGAAATTGGACTTTTAGCTAATTTAAATGAAGTAAAATCTAGTTTACAAAAGATAGCTTCAATATCAACAGAATTCAATGATTTACACGAAAGAATTTCAGTTTCTTTAATTGAAATAGAAGATATTATTGCTGAAAACGAATCATTGGCTGAAAAGCTTATAGATGATCCAAGCAGAACAGAATTAGTAAATAATAAGTTGCAATCGCTTTATAATTTACAAAAGAAACATCAAGTAAACACTATTGAAGAATTGCTTCAAATTCAAGAAAACCTAGAGCAAAAAGTAGTTAAGTTTGATGATATAGATTCTATGATTAAAAACTTAGAGAATCAAATAACTACTTCAGTAGAATCATTAGACAAAAAAGCAACAATAATAACTGATGCACGTAAAAAAGCATCCATAACTTTTATTGAAAAGGTAACCCAAATCATTACGCAATTAGGAATGCCTGATGCACAATTTGAGTTTGAAATTACACCAACTGAAACCTATAATAAATTTGGAAAAGACCAAATAAACTTATTGTTTTCAGCCAATAAAGGATCAAAATTAGAACCTATAAAAAAGGTAGCTTCTGGAGGAGAAATGTCGAGATTAATGTTGGCTATTAAAGGAGTTTTAACAGATTATTCAAAATTGCCAACTATAATTTTTGATGAAATTGATACAGGAGTTTCGGGTGAAATTGCTTTAAAAATGGCCGAAATCATGAAAGTAATGAGTAATAAGATGCAAGTTTTTGCCATTACACATTTACCGCAAATTGCTTCCAAAGGAAACCAGCATTATAAGGTCTTTAAAATTACGCAAAACAACGATACAATTTCTGAAATCAAATTACTAACAGATAACGAAAGAGTAGTGGAGATTGCCGAAATGCTTTCAGGTAAAGATATCTCTGAATCAGCAATCAATCACGCTAAGGCTTTGTTAAACTAAAATATTCAAGTTATATTTGTTATCAAATAAAATTAATAACTACAAACTAATTAAATAAAAACATAAAAATATGATAATTGAACCAAGAATGAGAGGATTTATTTGTTTAACAGCTCACCCAAAAGGCTGTGAACAAAATGTAAAAAATCAAATTGAATATGTAAAATCAAAAGGAAAAATTGATGGAGCAAAAAAAGTATTGGTAATTGGAGCTTCAACAGGTTTTGGTTTAGCTTCTAGAATTGCAAGTGCATTTGGTTCTGATGCTTCAACAATTGGAGTGTTTTTTGAAAAACCACCATCAGAAGGAAAAACAGCTTCACCAGGTTGGTATAATTCAGCAGCTTTTGAACAAGAAGCTACTAAAGCAGGTTTATATGCAAAAAGTATTAATGGAGATGCTTTTTCTGACGAAATAAAAAGACAAACTTTAGATATGATTAAAGCTGATTTAGGTCAGATTGATTTAGTAATTTATAGTTTGGCATCACCAGTTAGAATGCACCCAAAAACTGGAATATTACATCGTTCAACTTTAAAACCTATTGGACAAAATTTCACAAATAAAACTGTAGATTTTCATACAGGTAATGTTACGAATGTTTCAATTGACCCAGCAAACGAAGAAGATATTGAGAACACTGTTACTGTTATGGGTGGTGAAGATTGGGCTATGTGGATGGAAGCTTTAAAAAGTGAAAATTTATTAGCTGATGGAGCAACAACTATTGCTTATTCTTACATTGGCCCATCATTAACAGAGCCAGTTTATAGAAAAGGAACCATTGGTCGTGCAAAAGATCATTTAGAGGCGACAGCTTTTGAAATTACAGATAATTTAAAAGAACTTAACGGAAAAGCGTATGTTTCAGTAAATAAAGCTTTAGTAACACAAGCGAGTTCTGCAATTCCAGTTATTCCTTTATATATATCATTATTATATAAATTAATGAAAGAAGAAGGAATTCATGAAGGTTGTATAGAACAAATTCAGCGTTTATATGCAGATAGAGTTTTTACAGGAAAAGATATTCCATTAGATGAAGCAGGAAGAATAAGAATTGACGATTGGGAAATGAGAAAAGATATTCAAGATAAAATTGCAGTGCTATGGGAAAAAGCGACTACTGAAAATTTATCTGAAATAGGAGATTTAGCAGGTTACAAACAAGACTTCTTAAATTTATTTGGATTCGGTTTTGAAGGAGTTGATTATTTAGCTGATGCTAATGAAATGGTACAGGTCCCGAGTATTTAATTTAATCTATTTCATACAAAATATAAAAACTCACAACAATAGTTGTGAGTTTTTTTTTTACGTTATTTTAACTATTTAAATCTATTTTGTGATAAAACTTTAAAAGGCTTATTTTTTTTAAATTCATGATTTGATTACATTTTTTTTATGTCTTAATTTGACCTAACTAACAATTAATCATTCATAGAAAATGAAAAAAATTACCTTATTAATTTTAGCGTTATTTACCTTACTACAGGTAAATGCGCAATTGTGGACTATAAATTCGTGTTCCAATTTAGGCTCAACGACTTATGGACCAATGTATAGCCAATTAACGGCAAATTCTAATAACAGAACAGCTGTTATTTATCCTTCCTCTCAATTAACTACACTTAATGGGCAAGTATTGAATTCAATGTATTTTCAAAGAAATACAACTACTGGATCAATGGCAGGAACACCAAATTTTAAGATATACTTAAAAGAAGTTA